>WNFM01312067.1_pt2 | contig 21370 bp, 15 predicted proteins | sample 5400271 | NCBI WGS metagenome assembly WNFM01 (sample SAMN13153352, study PRJNA577476) | soil metagenome | isolation source: 60 cm saprolite on Douglas fir-dominated hillslope | place: USA:California | collected 2013-09-17
AGCTGGTGGCAGGCCAAGAGCGCCCGTGACGCGCTCGACATCAAGTGGGACGAGGGCGCGGGCCGGGCGCTCGACAGCGAGGGCATATCCGCCGCCCTCAAGGCGGCGGCGGCCAAGCCCGGCGCCGTCATCAAGAAGCTGGGCGATGTGGACGCCGGCGCGAAGGGCGCGGCCAAGACCCTGCAAGCGGACTACGAGCTGCCCTTCCTGGCCCATGCCGCCATGGAGCCCATGAACTTCACGGCGGACGTGCAGAAGGACTCCTGCCTCGTCTACGGCCCGACGCAATTCCAGCAGCTCGCGCAAGGCGTGGCCGCGCAGGTGACGGGCCTCAAGCCCGAGCAGGTGACGGTCAAGACCACGTTCCTGGGCGGGGGCTTTGGCCGTCGCATCGACGTGGATTTCGTCGGCCAGGCGGCCGAGATCTCCAAGGCCATGGGCGGAGGCCCGGTCAAGCTGGTGTGGACGCGCGAAGACGACATGACCCACGACTTCTACCGGCCGACGAGCTACCACCAGATGTCGGGCGCGCTCGACGCGCAGGGTCGGCCGGTCGTGCTCAAGTTCCACCTGACCTCGCCGTCGGTGACGTCGCGCCTGTTCCCGCCCGTGGTCAAGGACGGCGTCGACCCCTTCATGACGGAAGCCGCGGCCGTCCCCTACGACATCCCCAACCAGCTCGCCGACGTCGTCATCCACGATACCGGCCTGCGCGTCGGGTACTGGCGCTCGGTGTCGCACGCGCTCAACTCCTTCGCGTACGAGTCGTTCATGGACGAGCTGGCGGCCGCCGCGGGCAAGGACCCCTACGAGTTCCGGCGCGCCCTCCTGGACAAGCAGCCGCGGCTCAAGCACGTGCTCGAGCTGGCCGCGCAGGGGGCGGGGTGGAGCACGAAGCTCCCGGCGGGCCGCGCGCGCGGCATCGCGCTGATGGACGGCTACGGCACGGCGATGTGCCAGGTGGCCGAGGTCTCGGTCACCGGGAACAAGGTCCGCGTGCACCGCGTCGTGGTCGCGGCCGACCCCGGGCGGATGGTGAATCCCAACATCGTCCGGCAGCAGCTCGAGGGCAGCATCATCTTCGGCCTTTCCGCCGCCCTCTACGGCGAGGTCACGCTGAAGGAAGGGCGCGTGCAGCAGACGAACTTCAACAACTACCCGGTGGTGCGCATGCCGGAGTCGCCGGCCATCGACATCCAGCTCGTGGAGAGCGACCTGAAGCCGGCCGGGATCGGCGAGCCGGGTACGGCATTGATCGGGCCGGCGGTGGCCAATGCGGTCTTCGCGGCGACAGGGAAGAGGCTGCGGAAACTGCCGCTGAAGTTGGTTTAGCCACCAAGAACAACCAACGCGGGCCGGCAATTTGCGCGTGCTGAAGCACTGATGTCATCGAAAGGCGCTTCGCCGGTTGGCAGACAACGGACTATCGAGTTTCTTGGGAGAGGTGCGGGCTGGGTCGGCGGTCAGCTTCTTGCCGTACCGACGGCTACCAACGGACGGCCTTGTCCGTAGTCGACAACCCCTCGTCGATGATGGCCAGGCCTTCCTCCAGCTGCGCTTCCGTGATGACGAGCGGCGGGTTCGTGAAGAACGTGTTGAACCGCACGAACGTGTAGAGGCCCTTCTCCCGGAAGAAGCGGCCCAGGGCCGCCATCTCCTCCGACGTGCCGTTGTACGGCGCCATCGGCTCGTACGTCTTCCGGTCGCGCACCAGCTCGACGAGACCGAAGAGACCGATGTTGCGGCCGAGCACCTCGCCCATGCGCCGCGCGCGATCGATGAGCCCTTCCTCCTCGTACACCGCGAGCGTGGCCAGGGCGGCCGCGCAGGCGAGGGGATGGCTGTTGTAGGTGAGGCCGCCGGGGAACGCCTTGTCCTGGAAGACACGCGCGATCGCCGGACGCATGCCGAGGGCGCCGAGCTGCACGTAGGCGGAGGTCAGCCCCTTGGCCATGGTCATGAGGTCGGGCACGACGCCCCAGTGATCGATGGCGAACCAGCGGCCGGTGCGTCCGAATCCCGCCATCACCTCGTCCGCGATGAGCAGGATGCCGTGCGCGTCGCAGATCTTTCGCAGTCCCTGCATGTAGCCGTCGGGCGGGATGAGGATTCCGTTCGTGCCCACGACCGTCTCCACGATGATGGCCGCGATGGTGTGGCCGCCTTCGTAACGGATGACCTCCTCGGTGTCGCGGAGGACGTCGGCCACGGGTTCGGGGTCCTTCTTCCCCCAGCGATGGAAATCGGGGATGCGGGCCACGCCCGGAATGCCGGGCTCGGAGGCCCAGCGCCGCGGATCGCCGGTCAGGGTCAGCGCACCCGCCGTGCCCCCGTGATACGAGCGATAGCGCACGAGAATCTTGTGGCGCCCGGTGACCACACGCGCCACGCGGATCGCGTTCTCCACGGCTTCCGCGCCGCCGTTCGTGAAGAAGAAGGTGTCGATGTCGCCGGGCGTGATCTCGGCCAGCTTCGCGCCCAGCCGCGCTCGCACTTCCGTGGCCATGAAGGGATTCGCGTAGGCCAGGGTGGCCGCCTGCTCCTGGATGGCCCTCACCACCTTCGGATGGGAGTGGCCGATGTTCGTGCACATGAGCTGGCTGTTGAAGTCCAGATAGCGCTTGCCCTCCGGCGTCCAGAAGTAGACGCCTTCCGCGCGCGCGACCGGGATGGGGTCGACCTTGGGCTGCACGGACCACTCGAACATCGTGTGCTTGCGGCAGAGGGCGACGATCTCCTCCCCGCTCAGGCGGCCGGCGACTTCGGGAGCTCTGGCCGCCATCAGCTTGCCCTTTCCAGGATCCAGGCCAGGGTGGGCGCGAACACGTCCGCTCTCATCGACCGAACATCCAGCGCACGCCGAGCTGGACCTCCCGGCCGGGGAAGTAATCCGTGGGTGTTCCGAACTGGGCGCCCGCGACGTTCGAGATGTTCTTCACGTTGTCGCGATTGAAGAGGTTGAACCCCTCGACCAGCACGGAGAGCGCATTGCGGGAGCCGATCCGGACCGCCTTCTCGAGACGCGCGTCGAGCGAGCTGTAGGGCTTGGTGCGGAAGCCATTGCGCGGCGCGGTCGTGTCCCGCTGGTCGACGAGGCCATCGCCGTCGAGGTCCTTCAGGCCGCGCGGGCTGAAGGCGAGCCCGCTGCGCCAGGCGAAGAGGGCGGCGGCCTTGAATCCCCAGGGCAGGCCCACGAGGCCGCTGGCGGTGAGGACGTGCGGGGCGGATTGGTTGGAGGGACCGAAGTCGGCGTCCGGGTCGTTGTTGTTGCTGAAGGTGGAGCCCACGCCGCCGGTCAGCAGGTTGTCCTTGTTCCGCGAGTACGTGTAGGACACGAGGAACGAATAGCGATGGGTGTAGCGCTTCCCGAGCGCGACGGCCAGGCCGTCGTACTCGATGTGGCCCTCGTAGGTGACCTGGTTGATGCGGGGGCCGCCGTCGGTGGTCCGGCCGAAGTTGGGGTTGCCGGGGGCGGCGGGAAACAGGTTGACGATGCGGCGGGTCAGGAGGTCGTGGCTGCGGCGGTGCACGTAGGTCGCGGAGAGGCTCAGGTCGGCCACCAGCTTCTGCTCGATGCCGAAGCTGAAGGCGTTCGTGACCGGGGTGAGGTCGTTCGAGTAGCGGGACACCTCGCGCGTCGTGGCCAGCGGTCCGCGCGGGAAGAACGAGAGGACCTTGTTCCCCACCGTCGAGCCGCCGGGGACGTCGAAGAACTCCCAGTCCGTGCCCGGATACGTGCGCTCGAGCAGGGCGAGGGCCTGCTGCGGAGTCAGGCCGGAAAGCTGCTGGATGTTGTCCGCGGTCACCACGGGCGGCACTTGCGGGTTCGGCACCGCGATTCCGAGCAGGTTGTAGAGGGCCAGCGGATTCCGGCGCAGGTCGTTTGCGAATCCGAGGTAGGCGGGATTCTCCGCGGGGCCGCGGGTGCCGGGTCCCGTCGGGAACCCGGAGGTGATCACGAGGTCGATCAGCGAGTCCGTGTAGTCGGAGCCGAGCCGCGGCAGCGCCACGTCGAAGGCGGAGCGCGTGAAGATGCCCCCCTTCTCCGGCACGGTGGCGGCGGCAAGGAGGAGGTTGCGGTCGTAGAAGCGCCCCCAGTTGGCCCGCAGCACCGTGCTGCCCTTCTGGCCGACGTCCCAGGCCGCCCCCAGGCGGGGCGCAAGGTTGTTGCCGTCCCCGCCGAAGAGGCTCGACTTGTCGTACCGGAGCCCCAGGTTCAGCGTCACCCCGCGGCCCGCCTTCCACGTGTCCTGCAGGAAGCCGCCGTAGTTCTTGTCGCTGATGTCGAGGTTCAGGGTCTTGCCCACTTCGGGCAGGGTCAGGAAGAACCGGGCCGCGGACTGGAAGAACCCGAGCCGGGCAAAGCGGTCCGCGTTGTCGGCGATCGCGGTGGGCGAGAGGAAGGCAGCCGAGTACTCGACGTCGTTCAGGACGTTGTCGAAGCCTTTCACGCCCGTGTCGTTGAAGTCCCATCCCGCCTTGACCTCGTGCGTCCCGCGCCCACCGGGGTTCCAGGTGAAGCTCTGGGCGAGCTGGAACCGCCGGCTCGTGCGGTCCTGCTTGCCGCTGAACGGCGCGCCCGTCTGCTGGAAGCCGCTGGCGAGCAGGATCAGGATGGGCTCGAAGCGGCCCTCGCGGTCCAGGTTGCTCCCGTGGCGGCCCTTCTGGTACGAGAGCGAGCTCTCCAGGAACGTGGACCCCGTGAGCACGGCGGTGTGCCGGACGATCCCCGAGTTCGCGGTGTCCGTGATGCCGGAAGCGGCGCTGGGCAGCGCCGTCGTGCCGAGGACGGGCGAGGTGATCTCGCCGGCGTCGTCCTCGTCGCTGCGGTTGCCCTGGAGGAGAAGGCGCTGGCGGGGGCCGAGGTTGAGGTCCAGCTTGAGCATCCCGTTCCAGCGGTCGGTCTTGGGCGCGATGCTGAAGTCCTCGCGTCCCCCGGGCGTGGCCGCGCCGCTGGCCACGAAGGCGGGGATCTTGGCGCGGTCGATGTTCACGCCGCGTTTCTCGTCCAGCTTCTCGAAGGCGCCGAAGAAGAACGCCTTGTCGCGCCGCAGGGGCCCGCCGAGCGTCCCGCCCCACTGATAGCGCTCCAGCTTTGGCGCCTCCTGCGCATCGACGTTGGACGAGTCCAGGGCGTCGTTGCGCCCGAAGAGGAACGCGGACGCCCTCCAATCGTTGCTCCCCGAGCGCGTCACGATGTTCGTGACGCCGCCCTGGGCGCGGCCGTACTGCGCCTCGTAGCCGGTGGTGATGACCTCGAACTCCTGGATCGAGTCCTGCGTGTAGCGGACGAACGGCCCTCCGGTGAGCGGGTCGTTGTTGTCCGCGCCGTCGACGAGGAAGGAGAGGGCGGCCGTCCGCTCGCCGAAGATCGAGATCTGATCGAGGTTCCCGCCGGGAGCGCCGCCGGTGGCGGGAGTGGCGCCAGGGACCAGCTTCACGAGGTCCACGAACTCGCGGCCGTTCAGGGGCAGGGCGTCGATGGCCGTCTCCGCGATGCGCGTCGACACCTCGGAGCGGCGGGTGTCCACGATGGGCGGCTCGGCCACGACGTCGATCGATTCCTCGCGCCCGGAGGGCCGCAGCACGAAGTCGACGCGCGTGTCCGCGTCGATCGCCACCTCCACCGCCTTCCGCACCTGCGCGGCGAAGGAGGGGAGCGTCGCCTCCACGGTATAGCTGCCGGGCGGGAGGAGGCTCACCCGGTAGTCGCCGGAGGGCGACGAGCTCACGCTCTGGCCCTCCGCGGGCAGGCGGCCCCCGCGCACGGTGAGGGTCGCTCCCGGCAGCACGGCTCCGCTCTGGTCCTTGACCGTGCCCGAGACGGAGCCCGTGATCTCCACGGCTTCGGCGCGCGGGAGGACGAGGGCGCCGCCGAGCAGGACCGCCATGAACACTTCGCGTTTCTTCATGACAGGGATTTCCTCAAGTCATCTCCTCGATCAGCGCGGCCGGACCTCGAGGAGCACGGGCAGCGAATCGGGAGCGGGAAAGGCGCCCCGGGGCGAGCCGGTGGGCACGGCGCTCGCGTAGGGCCGGAACCGGCTCGGAAAGCCGCTCAGCCGCGTCGTATTGAAGACGCCCCATTGCGGGCCGATGAAGAGCGGGATGCTGGGCGCGTCGAGCACGAACCGGCGCTGCAGCTCGACGGCGAGGGCCAGCGTCTCCGCGCCATCGGAGGTGGCTTCGAAGCGCCGAAGGACCTTCTCCGCCTCCGGATCCGCGAAGCGATGGAAGTTCAGCTCCGCTCTCTCGCCGATGGGCCGCACGAGCGCGCCATCCATCTGGCCGCGGTAGAACTCGTAGGGCGTGGGGCCGCGGCTGCCGAAGCCCATGCTCACGTCGAAACGCCCACGGCGCAGCGCGTCGTCCCAGGCATTGTAGTCCACGGCCTTCACCGTGACCGCCACGCCGACCTCGCCGAGATTCTGGCGCATGATCTCCGCCGCCGCCTGCCAGTCCGTCCAGCCCTGTACGGTCTGGAACGTGTAGCGCATCGGCTCCGTCCCGGCGACGCGGATACCGTCGGCTCCGCGCGCGAGAGAGGCGGCGTCGAGCAGCTTGTTCGCCTCCGCCACGTTGCGCCGCGTCCAGGGGTCCTGGGCGAGGGTCGCATCCTTCCAGCGCTTCTGCGATTCGGCGAGGCCGGTCGCGTCCGCGGGCGGCGCGTAGCCGTTGAGCGCTTCCCTGGTGATGCGCGGGCGGTCCAGGGCCATGCTGAGGGCCTTGCGGACATTGCGGTCGTCGAACGGCTTGCGGCGCGTGTCCACGTAGAGCAGGACGGTAGGACCGGTGTCGGGATACCAGTACTGATGATGGGCGGGATCCGTGGCCACCCACTCCTTCTCGATGTCGGAGAAGAAGAGGGACGCCCAGTCCACCTCGTTCGCGAGCAAGGCCTTCACGATCTCGGCGTTGCTGCGATAGAGGGGCACTCGCAGCACGTCCACGGCGGGCTTCCCCGGCTGCCAGTAGGTGGGATTGCGGCCGAGCTCGTACACCGTCGGCTCGAAGCGCTTGACCGCGACGAAAGGGCCGGTGGCGACGGGAGACGGGTCGTCGAACGTCGCCGGCTGGGCGACGTCCTTCCACTTGTGCTCGGGGACGATGGCCTGCTCGCCGAGGTAGACCGCGCCCGGCGTGTAGGGGCGCTTGAGCTTGAACTCGACGGTCTGCGCGTCCCGCGCGGTCACCCCTTCGAGGAAGAGCCAGACCGCGTCATGATCGAGGGCCGGATAACGGCGCATGAGGTCGAAGGTAAAGGCCACGTCGCCGGCAGTGAAGGGCTGGCCGTCCGACCAGCGCACACCCGGGCGCGTGGTGACGCGGAAGGTGAGGTTGTCCGCGCTCCAGGCGTAGGCAGTGGCCAGCCACGGCGTGAAGGTGCCCGTCGCGCGGTTGCTGATGAGAAGCGGCTCGTAGATGCCGGACCAGGTGGGCCATCGCGATTCGGCGTCGCTGCGGAAGGGATTGAACGAGCGCGTCCAGGCGCCCTGGCGCGGTCCCACGGTGGCGGTGAGGACGGAAGGAGGCTTTCCGGGACCAGGGGGAGCCTGGCTGGTCGCGGCCAGGGCCGCCGCTCCGATGGCCGCCCACGCCGCGGCAGCTGCGACGGCGTCTCTCCCACGCGAGCCGCGTAGAGTCGGCGACATGGAGACCTCCCCGGAGGATTGGGAGGCAAATGATACGCCCGCCCTGGAACCGCATTCAACGCGGGGCCTGCGCGCTGGAGAGCGGCCTGATCTAGGATTACTCCGCGTCACGAGGCGCAGAAGCGCGTTTCACGGGCGGAGGCAACATGAGCAAGAGCACCTTCGGCGCCATGGCCGGACCCAAGGCCACCGGGGAGGCGCCGCGGATCGGCGTGGGCATGCTGGGCTACGCGTTCATGGGCAAGGCCCATTCGAACGCGTACAAGACGCTGCCGTACATGATGTATCCCCCGGTGGCCATCCCGGAGCTGGTCGCGATCTGCGGGCGCGACAAGAAGCACGTCGAGGAAGCCCAGAAGCGCTACGGCTACCGCAAGCACTACACGGACTGGAAGAAGATGCTGGACGACAAGGAAGTCCAGCTCTTCGACAACGGCGGGCCCAACGACGCTCATGCCGAGCCTTCCATCGCCGCGGCCAGGGCGGGCAAGCACGTCTTCTGCGAGAAGCCGCTGGCGCGGACCGCGGAAGAGGCGAAGACGATGCTGGACGCGGTCAAGAAGGCGAAGGTCAAGCATCAGACCGCCTTCAACTACCGCTTCGTGCCCGCCGTGCGCCAGGCCTACGAGCTGATCAAGAGCGGCAAGCTGGGCCGGATCTACCACTACCGCGCCGTCTACCTGCAGGAATGGATCATGCCGCAGTACGACACGCCGCTCATCTGGCGCCTGCAGAAGAAGCTCGCGGGGTCCGGCGCGCTGGGCGACCTGGGCACGCACATCATCGACCTCGGCCGCCACCTCATCGGCGAGATCGAGTCCGTCAGCGCGCTCACCCGGACGTTCATCGAGCACCGCGCGCGCCTCGACGGCAAGGGCACGGGGAAGGTCGACGTGGACGACGCGTTCGTGGCCGTCGTCGAGTACGAGAACGGCGCGATCGGGACCCTCGAGGCCACGCGCTACGCGGGCGGGCGCAAGAACCACAACCGGTTCGAGATCAACGGCGAGAAGGGCACGATCGTCTTCGACCTCGAGCGCCTCAACGAGCTCGAGGTCTACTGGGTGGACGAAGAGCCGAAGGAGACGCGCGGGTTCCACCGCGTGTCCGTCACGGAGGGGTACCATCCGTTCATCTCGAACTGGTGGCCCCACGGCCACATCATCGGCTGGGAGCACGCGATGGTGCACGAAGTGAACCACCTGCTCGACTGCATCGTGAACGACAAGGACGTGGCCCCGCTGGGCGCGGACTTCGAGGACGGCTACCGGTGCGCGGTGATCTGCGATGCGATCGTGGAGTCGGCGGAGAGTGGGAAGAGGGTGAAGTGCAGATACTGAGACAAACGCACGGGTTCGCCTGAGGGGCCAGCGGGAGCGCTATATAACAGGTCGGGCCCCCAGGTTGGCAGCTCATCAGAACAACGGAGCCAGTCAATGAGCAACGAATTCAAGCCTGAATACATGCAGATGTCGGTTCTCACCGCCGCCCTTCAGGAGCTTACTGCGCGCGACAAACGTCGCCAGGATCCGGATCTCGCCGTCGAGGACTGGATACGTTTCGGGCGCGAGCTCGGCGTGCACCGCCTCCAGCTCTCCTCCGCCTTGCCCGAAGAGCTGGCGGACGTGCCGCCGGAGGCGATGCTCGACCCGGTGGCCGACCACCTGAACGTGCTCAAGCCGCTCGATCCCAGCCGCGTGCGGCGCATCCAGTCCGCCCTCAAGGCCTCCGAGATGAGCTTCTCGGACCTCGGCTACTTCGACAACATGCTCGTGGGTGACGAGCGGCTGCGACGCGTGAAGCACGACTGGATGGTGAAGATCATGGACGCCGCGGTCGCCCTCGGGGTGAAGGCGGTGTGCGGGTTCGTGGGCCGGAACGTGTCTCTCGACATGGACCAGAACCTCGAGGACTTCGAGCGGAGCTTCGTCCCCCTCCTGAAGGCGGCCAAGGAGCGCGGCCTCGAGTATCGCGTCGAGCAGTGCCCGATGCCGGGCTGGAACACGACGGACCTGTGGCACAACCAGATCGGCTACACGCCGGGGATGTGGATCCGGCTGCACCGCATCGCGGAGAAGCACAAGGTCGGCGACCAGCTCCGCATCCACTACGACCCCTCCCACGCGATCCTGATGGGCCAGAACACGCGTGACGTCTTCCAGTTCCTCAAGGACGAGGGTTACAACTTCCTCATCGGCGGGTTCCACGTGAAGGGCCAGGTCATCAACCCGAAGGGCGTGGCGGAGTGGGGCTACGGCGGGCAGACGGTGGAGCGCGGCGACCGCAAGGACGGCAAGCCCGATCCGGACCTGCGCAAGCAGTCCGCGGCCTGGCTCAAGCAGGTCGTGCTGGCCACCCACGAGCTGCCAGGCACGGCGCGGCACGATCCCCTGGCCTACCTGCAGAACCGGACCGTGGACTGGCTCGACCACCAGCTCGCCGCGCGCGAGCTGCTGCAGTTCAAGAACGGCGTGAGCCAGGTGGACCTCGTGGTCGAGCACGAGTACCCGGACGCGCGGGTGCAGGACCCGCGGAAGCTGGCGCCCATCCTGAAGGGCTCGATCGCCTTCACGCGCGCGATCGATGAGGCCGCGGCGGCGATGTTCGCGCTGCACCGCGTGCTCGAGAGTCAGGGCATCAAGGTCCAGGGCGTCGGACGCGAGGCCTACCGGAGCTGAAAACACGAACGCCCGGGGCCGGAAGGCCTCGGGCGTTCGATTACGTCTAGCGAGCCTTTAAGCGATGGTGACGTTGGCCGCGCGCGGCCCCTTCGGGCTGTCGACGACCTCGAACTTCACCTTATCGCCTTCGTTGAGGGTGCGGAAACCCTCGGCGCGGATCTCCGAGTGGTGGACGAAAACGTCCGGACCACCCTCGCGCGAGAGGAAGCCGAAGCCCTTGGCTTCGTTGAACCACTTGACAGTGCCTTCGATCATGAACGTGCAGGCCTCCTTGGCCTGGAGCCTAGTCGCTCGTTACCTGCGCGCTCACGAACGAAGGGCCGCCGCGGTGGCTGCCCTCATTGCCAAACGCCAGACAACGCCACTAATGCATCCTTATTATAGCGCGTTTCGGGCGTCAAGGGCCTTGTATTCGTTCAGGCGGGCATAGAGGGTCGCAACGCTGATCCGAAGCGCGGAAGCGACCCTCTTCTTGTCGCCGTCGAACCGGTCGAGGGCGGCCAGGATGAGCCGGCGTTCCGCGTCCGCGAGAGGCGCGCCCACGGCCATGGTCAGGCTCCGGGAAGCGCCCTCCCCGGCGGCGGAGTCGCCGAGCTCCTCGAGGCCCAGCTCCCCGTCGGCCACGATGAAGGCGTGGTGGACGACGTTCTTCAGCTCGCGGAGGTTGCCCGGCCAGTTGTGACCGAGAAGCCGCTGACGCGCGGCGGGTGTGAACTGCTTCGACTTCCCCTCCGCCGCGTTGAGCTCGCCCAGGAAATGCTCGGCCAGCCGCTCGACGTCGTCGCCGCGTTCCCGCAGCGGAGGAAGCGGGATGGGAAAGACGTTGAGGCGGTAGAGAAGGTCCTCGCGCAGCTTCCCGGCGGACACGGCCTCGTCCGGCCGGCGGTTCGTGGCCGCGATGATGCGGACGTCCACTTTGATGGGCTTCTCGGCCCCCACGCGGAGGACGTCGGAGGTCTCCAGGACGCGCAGGAGCTTGATCTGCAGCTCCAGGGGCATCTCCGTGATCTCGTCGAGGAACAGCGTCCCGGTGTGCGCACGCTCGAAGTACCCCTTGTGCTGGCGCTCGGCGCCGGTGAAGCTGCCGCGCTCGTGGCCGAAGAGCTCGCTCTCGATCACCGTCGGAGAGATCGCTCCGCAATCCACCGGGACGAACGGCTTCTTGCTGCGGCGGCTCAGGGCGTGGATCGTCTGGGCCACGACCTCCTTGCCGGTGCCGGTCTCGCCCGTCAGCAGGATGCTGGCCTCGGTGCGGGACACCCGGCCGATCAGGTCGTACAGCTTCTGCATGGGCGGCGAGGCGCCGATGAGCGCGCCGAACCTCCCCATCCGGCGCAGCTCGGTCCGCAGCGCTCCGATCTCGTCCTTCATCTGGAGCGTGCGGCTCACGTTGCCGAGCACCATCTTGAGGCGGGGGAAATCCACGGGCTTGGTCAGGTAGTCGGCGGCGCCACGGCGAAGGGCGTCCACCGCGGTGTCGACGCTCGCCTGCCCGGTGATCAGGACGATTTCGGGGGCGCTCGGTCCTAGACCTTCCAGGAGGTCTAGGCCACTGCCGTCGGGCAGATGGATGTCGACAAGGACGATGTCGGGGACGGTCGTCGCGATCGCCTCGCGGGCCTGGGCGAGGGCGGACGCGCAGGTCACCGCGAACCCCTCCCGCTCGACCAGCTCGGTCAGGACCTTCGCGATCTCCGGGTCGTCGTCGACGATCAGGGCCCGGGGCCGCGAAATATCAGATTCCATAATGTGGAGAAGATCCCCAGTCTGCGCCCTCGTCATTGGCAACGCAAGCTGCACTTTGGCGGCACTTCTGCCCGACATCCGATGGCCTCGATCTTGCTGGTAGGCATCCGCGATCCCTTTTCGACCCCCGCCTGACCTGTTCGCTCCTCCGCTCTAAGGCGCGCTGGCCCTGCTGGAGACGGCGGGAGACCGCGAGGCCGAAGGTATGGCAGCCCTCACCAGCGCCGCCGTGGCCGTGTCCGGCCGAAGCGGGACGTCCGCCATGCGCCCGCGCTCGCGAGAAGTCCTCGTCTTCGAGATCGAAGGGCAGCGGTACGCGCTTCCGACCGCCGACGTCCGCGAGCTGGTGCGGGCGGTGACCATCACACCACTGCCCAATGCCCCCGCCGTCATCGAGGGCGTCGTCAACGTGCGGGGTCACGTGCTTCCCGTGCTGGACATGCGCGCTCGCTTCCGGTTTCCGGCGAAGGCCCTCGATCCGTCCGACCACTTCATCGTGGCCTCGGCCGGTCCGCGCGGCGTGATCCTGCACGTCGATGGAGCCACGCACCTGGCTCTCCTCGACGAGGCCTCGGTCCAGGCGTCCCCGACTCTCGGACCGAGCGCCACCTACGTGGCGGGCGTGGCCAAGCTCGACGATGGCATGGTGTTCATCCACGACCTCACGACCTTCCTCTCCGCCGCGGAAGCCGCCTCCCTCGACGAGGCCCTGCCCGCCCCCGGCCTCCAATGAAAGAGGATCTCCTCGCTCTGGTGGCGCAGCGGTCGGGCATGGTGTTCGCGCCCAACCGGCGCTTGGAAGCGGACGCGGGCATCGCGCGCGCCATGAAGCGGGCGGGAGCGGAAGACCTCGACGCCTACCTGGAATTGGTCCGCGGTGACGGAATCGGCCTGGACGGCCTCGTCGACGAGCTGACGGTCGGGGAAACCCATTTCATGCGGGACCCGGACCAATTGGAGCTCGTCCGTCGAGAAGTGTTCCCCGCCCTCAAGGGGCGTCGGGGGACCGCCGCACGGGTCTGGAGCGCGGGCTGCGCCACGGGCGAGGAGGCCTACAGCCTCGCCATCCTGCTCGAGGAAGACGGATTGGGCGCCGGTGCCGTCGTCCTGGGCACCGACCTCTCCGACGCCTCCCTCGAGAAGGCACGTGCGGGCTCCTATTCGGACTATTCGATGCGCGACGTGAGCGACCGATTCCTCCAGGACTACTTCCGTCATGTCGAGGGGCGCCGCATCCTCGTCGATCGAATCCGGAGCCGGGTGCGCTTCGAGCGCCTCAACCTCGTCGGCCCGGATGACTACGCAGCGGCGGGCGCCTTCGCCATGGATCTCATCCTGTGCCGCAACGTCCTCATCTACTTCGGCCGCGGGAAGGTCGGACGGATCGCCGCCCGCCTGTACGACTGCCTGGCCGAGGGCGGAGTGCTGCTCACCGCGGGTGCCGATCCGATACTCGCCGATTACGCCCCCTTCGAGGTGGAGATCACGCGCGTGGGCCTCGTCTACCGGCGCCCCCGCCTCCCACGGACCGAGGCCGTGCGCCCGAGGGTCGCCCGGGCGGCTCCGTACCGGATGTGGTCTCCGGACCATGGGCGTCGCGTGGCGGACCGCGAAGAGTCGCCACCCATCATGGCCCTGCCTCCCTCCCCGCCCGAGCTGGGCCGGGAGGCGTTCGCGCGCGTGATCCGACATGCAAACGCCAGCGGGGCGGAGGAAGCGGAACGGATCGCGGAGGTGGCGCTTCGCCGCCATCCTCTGGACGCCCCCCTTCACTACCTGCGCGCCGCGCTCCTTCTGTCCCTCGACCGCGACGACGAGGCGGAAAACGAAGCACAGCGCGCCCTCTACCTCGATCGATCCCTCGCTGTCGGGCACTTCCTCCTCGGCACGATCCTGCGCAAGCGGGGAGCTCGCCCGTTGGCGCAGCGCGCCTTCCGTAACGTGCGGGACCTGTGCGCGGCCCGCCCGTCGGACGAGGACGTGCCGGCGGGCGCCGGAGAGAAGGCCGGCGCTCTCCACTTCGCGGCCTCGGCCGAGATGGCGCGCCTGGAGGTCACCGGTGCCTGACGTGCGCGACGCGCGGCCCCGCGCGGGCGAGGTCCTGGAGCTCGTGGGCTTCGTGCTCGCCGGCGAGCGCTACGGGATCGAGAGCCGTTTCGTGCGCGAGGTCGCGCGCCTGACGCGCTTCACGCCCGTGCCCGGGACCCCCGCCTTCGTCCTCGGCATCATCAACCTGCGGGGCGAGATCCTGGCCCTCTTCGACCTTCGGCACCTCCTGGGCGGCGTGGCGGAGGGCGTCACCGACCTGGGCCGCATCGTCGTGCTCGGCGAGCTACGGCGCGAGTTCGGCCTTCTCGCGGACGCGGCCAGCGAGATCCTGTACGTGCCCGGCGCGAGCCTGGCCCAGACGGAGACGGCCTGGGGACGGGCCTACGTGCGCGGGGTGAGCCCCGACGGAGTCATCGTCCTTTCCGGAGAAGCGCTCCTCAGCGATCCGCAGTTGACCATCGACCCCGGACAGGACGCGCGGCCGGCGCCCCTGAGCTCATGACGATTCGATCGCAGATCGCATTGAAGGAAGCAGGAGACATGACGAAAGAGATGCCCTGGCGCAAGACCCTGGGCGCGCGGCTCGGGTTGCTGAGCGTAGCCATCCTGGTGTCGGCGATCCTCCTCATCGTCGCCGACTTCGGGATGCTGGGAGAGATCGACGCGGCGCGGGCCCAGACCAACGTCCTGGGACACGATCGCAGCGACGCCTACCAGCTCCTGGCCCTCACCGAGCGCCTGGCCCGGGACACCGGCGAGAGCCGGGCGGGCACGCTCGGCGAGATCACCGACGTGCGCGGCCAGATCGACCGCCGCTTCGACGCCGCCCGGGGAGCCGAGAACATGCCCAGCGATGGCGCGCCGGGGCGGACCGGGCCCGGATCTGGCCAAAGGCGCGAGACCTTCTGGCGCTCGCAGATCGTGCCCGTGCTCGATCGGCTCACGTCCAGCCACGATCCGGAGACGCTCTCGGCCCTCAACGCCAGCGTCAAGCGATATGTGTCCGAGATGGACGACATCCAGAAGGACATCGATGCGGCCGCGCGTCGCGACGCGGACCGTTTCCGGACCCTCCAGTTCGGCTTCCTTCTCTTCGTGGCCTTCGTTTGCCTCGTGACCCTGTACCTCGTCCACGACGCGGCGCGACGCGTGCGAGTGCTCGTGCAGGTGGCGGAACAGTCGTCCTCCGGCGACCACGCCGCGGATGCGCCTCCCCTGGGGGAGGACGAAGTGGGCCGGCTGGGCGAGGCCTGGAACGGCGTGTTGGCCACGATCCGTCATCTGCTGGGCGAGGAGAAGGCGGCGCGGGTGCGCCTGGAGACGCTTCTCGCCGGCGTTTCCGAGACCGCGAACGGCATCTCCGCCGCCGCGGCCGAGCTCCTGGCCGGCACCACCGAGCAGACGGCGGCCGCCCAGCAGCAGGCGGAGGCGGTCGCGCAGACCGTCAGCACCGTCAACGAGGTCGCGGAGACCTCACGGCAGGCCGCGGAGCGCGCTCCGTCCGTCGCCGACGCCGCCAACCGAGCGGTCGAGATCGCGCGCGCGGGACGGAAGGCGGTCGACGATACGGTCGTGGGGCTGCGCTCCGTGAAGGATCAGGTGCAGGCCATCACCGAGGGGACCATGGCTCTCGCCGAACAGGGCCAGGCCATCGGAGAGATCACCTCCACGGTGAAGGACCTCGCGGAGCAGACGAACCTCCTGGCCCTCAACGCCGCCATCGAGGCCTCGCGCGCCGGTGAGCAGGGCAAGGGATTCGCGGTGGTGGCGGGCGAGGTCAAGGCGCTGGCGGATCAGTCGAAGAAGGCGACGGCCCAGGTGCGCCAGATCCTCGGCCAGATCCAGAAGGCCACGACGAGCGCGGTGGCCGCCGCCGAAGAGGGCAAGCGCAGCGTGGACGCGGCGGTCATGGTGGCGCTGCAGGCCGGAGAGACGATCCGCGCGCTGGGCGAGACGGTGACGGAGTCCGGCCAGGTGGTGGGCCAGATGGCCGCCTCCGCCGGCCAGCAGGCGACCGGGATGTCGCAGATCCATCACGCCATGAGCAACATCAATCAGGCCTCCAGCCAGCATCTCGCCGCCACCCAGCAGGCGAACCGGACCGCACAGGCTCTCAGCGATGCCGGCCGGCGCCTGACCGCGATGATGCCGTGACGACGGGGACAAGCGGCGGAGCGAGCCGGTGAACAAGTCGGCGCTCATCGAGAGCTTGATGTCCACCTTCGTCGAGGAGGTGGGGGACCACGTCCGCAGCTTCAATCACGATCTCCTCGCCCTCGAGAGTGGTCAAGGCGATCCGGCGGGCCTGCTGCAGTCGCTCTTCCGCACCGCGCACAACCTGAAGGGCGCCTCGCGCGCGGTGGACGTGGAACTCGTGGAAAAGGCCTGCCACGGCCTGGAAGACATCCTCGCGCGGGCGCGGGACGGTGAGCGGCCTCTCGATGCGGAAGCCTTCGCCATCCTCTTCGCCACCGCGGATGCGATCGAGGACGCGGGCACGCGCCTCAAGGAGAAACAGTCGCTCGCCTCCTCGCCCCTGGCCGCGCTGACCTCCCGCCTGAGCGCGTTCCCGCGCGGCGTCGGGGCGACACCGGTCCCGGCGCCTCCTCCGTCGGCAACTGTCTCCGCCGCGCCCGTGCCCGCGCCCGCCGCCGTCCTCGCCCCCGCCGCGCCGATGCACGACCGCCGCGACGGGGACACTCTCCGTGTCAGCGCGAACAAGCTCGATACGGTGCTGGCGCGCAGCGGCGAACTGCTGCTGGCCGTTCGACAGACCGAGAGGCGCCGCGACGAATGGGCGACTCTCGAGGAGGCAGCGCTGGGGCTGGCGTCGGACTTCCGCCGCCTGCAGACGCTGGTCTCTCCCGGCGTGGGCACGGAGACGCGGGCGGCCGTCCAGCAGGTCGCCGCCGGAATCGACAAGTTGAAGGACGGCCTCGAGCGTGCGGTGGCCGAAGCCGGCACCGGTGGCCGCGGGCTCGTGCGGACGGCGGGGGAACTGGACTCCGGCGTGCGCAGCTTGCGGATGGTCCCGTTCGCCGAAGCGGGTGAGGGCCTGGAGCGGATCGTACGAGACATGGCCCTGGCCGCGGGCAAGGAAGTGGAGTTCAAGCTCGTGGGCCACGAGGTGGAGCTCGACCGTGCCGTCGCCGAGCGGCTCAAGGATCCCCTGCTCCACCTCGTCCGCAACGCGGTGGACCACGGGATCGAGACGCCGCCGGAGCGCGCGGCCGCGGGCAAGCCGCCGGCCGGCCTCATCACCGTCTCCGCCGCCCTGAAGGGCGCCCAGGTGGAGATCGCGGTGACGGACGATGGACGCGGCCTCGACCGGGCCCGGATCCGCGAGGAAGCGCGCGCGCGTGGACTGCCCGAGTTCGCCGAGGATCGGGATCTCCTGGCCCTCGTGTTCCACCCTGGCCTCTCCACCGCGCGCGCCCTCACCGCCGTATCCGGCCGCGGCGTCGGCCTCGACGTCGTGAAGAGCCAGGTGAACGCCCTCCACGGCACGGTGGGGCTGGAATCGGTCGCGGGCGCGGGGACGACGTTCGCCTTGACCGTACCGTTGACGGTCACGCTCATCCGCGCCCTGCTCGTGGAGTCGGCCGGGCGTGTGTTCGCGATGGCGACGACCCAGGTGATGGGGCTGCGACGGCTCATGCCCACGGAGGTTCGCAGCGTCGGCGGCCGGGAGATGCTGGCCGCGCCTCAGGGATTGCTTCCCCTCGTCTCCCTGGCCGGCGCCCTCGGGCTGCCCGCGCCCCGCCGCGAGCGCGGGCAGGGCGGCTTCGTCGTGCTCGTCGAGGCCGGGACGTCGCGGGTCGCGTTCGTGGTCGACGAGCTCCGCGCCGAGCAGGACCTCGTCGTCACCGGCCTGGGCCGCCGCCTGCGCCGCGTCCCCAACGTTGCGGGCTGCGCCTTGATGGAAGACGGCGGCATCGCCCTGATCCTGAGCGCGGCCGAGCTGGCAGAGAGCGCGCTCCAGGCCCCGACGGCACGCCCCCTCATCACCGCGGCCACGCCGGAAACGGTTCGGAAGCGCCTCCTGGTGGCGGACGACTCCGTCACGACGCGCACCCTGGAGAAGGCGATTCTCGAGGAGGCGGGCTACGAGGTCTCCCTCGCCGCGGACGGCCACCAGGCCTGGCGGATCCTCCAGAAGGAGACGATCGACCTGGTCGTGGCGGACGTCGAGATGCCGGGCATGGACGGTTTCACGCTCACAGAGACGTTGCGTCATTCCGCGGCCCTGCGGCGGATCCCGGTCGTCCTCGTCACGTCGCTCTCTTCCGACAAGGACCGGGCGCGGGGCATGGAGGCGGGCGCCGACGCCTACATCGTGAAGAGCGGGTTCGACCGAGGCGGCCTGCTCGAAGCGGTGGGCCAGCTCCTGTGAAGCGGATCCGCGTCGTGGTCGTCGACGACTCGCCCACCGCGCGCCAGGTGCTCGTCGCCGTCCTGCGGGCCGATCGCGAGATCGAAGTGGTCGGCCAGGCCGCGGACGGGCTCGAGGCGGTGGAGATGGTGAAGCACCTCCGCCCCGACATCGTGACCATGGACGTGCAGATGCCGAAGCTCGACGGCTTCGCGGCCACCAAGCGGATCATGGTCGAGGCTCCGACTCCCATCCTCATCACGACCAGCGTCGATCCTCACGTCTTGTCGGTGTCGCTGGAGGCGGTGCGGATGGGCGCACTGGCCGTGCATGCCAAGCCCGGCGCTCCAACCGCCCCCGCCTTCGACGAAGAGGCCCGCGAGCTCGTCCGACAGGTCAAGGCGATGTCGTACGTCAAGGTCGTGCGCCACCATGAACCGTCGCCCGCCCAGGCGCCCTCGACGCAGATGCCGGCCGTGGTGGCGCTTCACGAGATGCCCGCGGAGGTCGTCGCCATCGCCGCTTCCACGGGCGGACCGGGGGCCATCCACAGCATCCTCACCACACTTCCCGCGGACTACCCCGTTCCCATCCTCGTCGTGCAGCACCTCTCGCACGGCTTCATCCCCGGGTTCGCGGGCTGGCTGGACAAAGCGTCGCGGCTGAAGGTCAAACCGGCGCAAGAGGACGAGGTGCTGCGGCCGGGGACGGTCTACGTGGCCGTCGACGACCATCACCTGTGCGTCACGCCGTCGCGAAGGATCCATCTCTCGACCGCCGAAGCCGTGGGTGGCTTCCGGCCTTCGGGCACCGCGCTCTTCGAGTCCGTGGCCACGGCCTTCGGGAGCCGGGCGGTGGCGGTGATCCTCACCGGAATGGGTCGCGACGGCGTCGACGGCCTCCGCGCGATCCGACGCGCGGGCGGGCGCACGGTCGCGGAGTCGGAGGCGACGGCGATCGTCTATGGCATGCCGGCGGCGGCCGTGAGCGCCGGCCTTGCCGATTTCATCCTTCCCCTCGACCAGGTATGCGCCGCGGTGGCGGGCTTGCTCTCCGCGTCCGTCCCCAGCCTCGCCACCGGCCTCGGAAGAGAGGGAACCCGATGAGTGCGCCACGCATCCTGGTCGTAGAAGACAGCGCCACGCAGGCCCAGCTCCTCCGCCTGATCCTCGAAGACGAAGGCTTCACCGTGGACGTGACCGGGGACGGACCGGCCGCGCTCGCGCAAATGGCGGCGGCCTCCTTCGATCTGGTCGTGAGCGACGTCCTGATGCCGGGCCTCACCGGCTTCGAACTCTGCCGGACGATCAAGGCCGACCCGGCGCTGTGCGAGATACCGGTGGTGCTGGTCACGACGCTGCGTGAGCCCCAGGAGATCGTGCAGGCTCTCGAAGTGGGCGCGGACAGCTTCATCCGCAAGCCCTACGAACCCGACGCGCTCGTCGCCCGGCTGCGCTCGCTGTTGGCCCAGCGGCCCCCGCGGACCAAAGACCTCACGCCCGCTCCCCGCCGGCGCCGCGACGACGACCCCAATTTCCGTGGCGTGGACGCCGTCTTCAACGGCAAGACGATCCACGTCCACGCCAACCGCGAGCAGATCCTGCGGCTGCTCCTGGGAACGTTCGAGGACGTGGTCCGTGCGAATACGCTGCTGCGCGAGCGCGAGGAAGAGCTTTCGGTGGCCAAGCGCGAGCTCGAGGAGGCCGCGCGGATGAAGGACATCTTCTTCGCGACGCTCTCCCACGAGCTGCGCACCCCCCTGACCGCGATCGTGGGCTGGGTGCACATCCTCAAGGAAGGGCAGACCGATCCGGCCTTGATCCGGAGGGCGGTCGAGACCATCGAGCGGAACCTCAGCGTGCAGAACACGCTGATCGCCGATCTCCTTGACGTGTCGCGGATCGTCTCGGGCAAGCTGGATCTGGAGGTGGCGGCCCTGGATCTGCCTGCGCTCGTGCATGCTTCCGTGGATTCGGCGCGGCCGACGGCCGGCGCCAACGGCATTGACCTCGAGGTCGTCGTGGCAACCCTCTCCTCGCCCATCTCCGGCGACTCGGCGCGCCTGCAGCAGGTCGTCACGAACCTCCTGACCAACTCGCTCAAGTTCACGCCACGCGGCGGACGTGTGGCGGTCCGGCTCGCCCAGGAAAACACGAACGCCGTCCTGACGGTGACCGATTCGGGATCGGGGATCCGGCCCGACGCCCTTCCCTTCGTGTTCGAGCGCTTCCGCCAGGCTTCGTTGGCCGACACCAAGGCGGGCGGCCTCGGCCTGGGGCTGGCCATCGTCAAGCACATCGTCGAGATGCATCACGGGACGGTCACGGCGGCCAGCGCGGGTTCGGGCAAGGGAGCCACCTTCACGGTGACGCTCCCCTTGACCCTCGACGCGGCGGTGGCCACCGCGAAGGTCGCGGGCCGGACCAATGGCGGGGGCGCACCGCTGGCCGGTCTGAGGATCGTGGTCGCCGACGATCAAGAAGACTCCCGAGACCTGATCGAGTTCCTCCTGACCCAGCAGGGCGCCGTCGTCACCGGTGCGGCCTCGGCGGCCGAGGCCTTCGCCGCGGTCAAGGGGCAGCTTCCGGACGTCCTCCTCTCGGACATCGAGATGCCGGACGAGAACGGGTACGCCCTCATCCGGCGCGTGCGCGCCCTCGCCCCGGAGGAGGGCGGCGCGGTGCCGGCGGCGGCCATGACGGCTCATGGCAGCCGCGAGGATCGTGACCGCGCGCTCGCCGCCGGCTTCCAGCGCCACCTTGCCAAGCCCTTCCAGCCCGCCGACCTCTTCGCCCTCGTCGGCGATCTGGCGGGGCGCGGAGCGCCCGTCGGCGCTTGAGCCCCACGTCGCCGAGGATACTTTGCGTCCG
>WNFM01015074.1_pt1 | contig 21367 bp, 20 predicted proteins | sample 5400271 | NCBI WGS metagenome assembly WNFM01 (sample SAMN13153352, study PRJNA577476) | soil metagenome | isolation source: 60 cm saprolite on Douglas fir-dominated hillslope | place: USA:California | collected 2013-09-17
AAAGGAATGCTCGCCATCCGGACTGACGGCGAAGGCACCATGTTCGATGCCGTGCATCCGACTCATGTATTCCTGGAAATGCGCATTGGTGCGTTGCGAAATCGTGATCGCCGGCCCGTCCGGCGTCGCACAGGCAGGCAGCAAGATCATCACGGCAGCGGCAGCTACCATGGGTGCTGTTAGTAATCGCATCATCCCCCCATTTGCAGTTCGACGTAGTCTAGCGATGATGGGGCTCGTAACGCAATCCTAGGATGAACTTCAGCGCGAAGCCTCAGCCGTTTTCGGCGAGCACGGTGCCGGCGAGATAAAGCGAGCCGCAGATCAACACGCGGCGCGGTGGCGTGCCGTGCTGATGCAGCACCGATTTCAGCGCCGCATCGACGGACGCAAAGCCTGCGGCCTTGAGCCCGACCTGGCGGGCATAGGTGACGCAATCCTCGGCGCTGAGGCTGGCATGGTCGCCGGGAATGGCGACGGCGCTGAGATCCTCGGCGAGCGGCACCAGATGCTTGAGGAAGGCGGCCGGCTCCTTGGTATTGAGCATGCCGAAGATCAGGCTGACCTTCTTGTCATCCTCGGCTTGCCAGTCGCGCAACATGGTGGCGATGACCTGGCCGGCATCCTCGTTATGGCCGCCATCGAGCCAGAGTTCCCAGCCGGCCGGCAGCTGTTCGACCAGCGGGCCTTGCCTCAGATGCTGCATGCGGGCCGGCCAGACGACCTCGGTGAGGCCACGGCGAATCGCCGCTTCATCGATTTTAAATCCGCTCAACCAGCGCGTTGCCGCGACCGCAGTACCGGCATTGCCGATCTGATGGCGGCCGGGCAGGCCGGGTTTCGGCAGATCGAGCACGCGATCGGCATCGCGATAGCGCATGCCAGACGCAGTTTCCTCGACCGACCATTCGGTGCCGTGGCGCCAGAGCGGTGCTTGCAGGCGGGCGGCCGTGTCGGCAAAGACCTGGGCAGCCTCAGCAGGCTGCGGCGCAATGATGACGGGGCGGTTCTGCTTGATGATGCCGGCTTTGACAGCGGCGATCTTTTCCAGGGTGTCGCCGAGGAATTGCATGTGATCATAGGAGATCGACATCAGCACGCTGGCCAGCGGCTGGTCGATCACGTTGGTGGCGTCAAATTCACCGCCAAGACCGGTTTCCAGCAGCACGATATCGGCCGGCTCGCGGGTGAAAGCGAGGAAGGCGGCGACGGTGGTGATTTCGAAGAAGGTGATCGGCACGCCGCCATTGGCGTGCTCACATTCCACCAGGAGGTCGATCAGGGCCTGCTCATCGATCAGCTTGCCAGCGAGCCGGATGCGCTCATGAAAGCGCACCAAATGTGGGCTGGTATAAACATGGACCCGGTAGCCGGCAGCCTCCAACATGGCGCGGAGATAGGCGATGACCGAGCCCTTGCCATTGGTGCCGGCGACATGCACGACCGGTGGCAGGCGCTTTTCCGGGTGTCCCACCGCCGCCAACAGGCGCAGCACGCGGTCGAGCTCCAGATCGATGATCTTTGGATGCAGCTTGTTCAGCCGCTCGAGAACCAGATCGCTGGTCTGTGCCATGATTGTTGCCGACTATCCGCTTAGACGATGCCGGCGGAATTCGCGGTGGTGACCAGGGCCGTCGGCGGCACCGGTGCCGGCACGCTGACGGGGCCGGGCACCTGCTTGGTCAAGAGGCCGATGATCTTGGCCAGTTCCGCCGACAGCTCCTTGCGCGCAATGACCAGATCGACGATGCCGTGATCGAGCAGATATTCGGCGCGCTGGAAACCTTCCGGCAGCTTCTCGCGAATCGTTTCCTCGATCACACGGGCGCCGGCAAAGCCGATCTGCGCGCCGGGCTCGGAGATATGAATGTCGCCCAGCATGGCGAAAGAGGCGCTCACACCGCCGGTGGTGGGGTCGGTCAGCAGCACGATGAAGGGGAGCCCTGCTTCCTTGACGCGGTCGACGGCGATCACCGAGCGCGGCATCTGCATCAGCGAGAGGATACCTTCCTGCATGCGCGCACCACCGGAGGCCGGAATGGCGATCAGGGCCGCCTTCTCGGCGACCGCGATCTCCGCTGCCTTGACCAGGCCCTCACCGACCGCAACACCCATGGAGCCGCCCATGAAATCGAAGTTGAAGGCGGCGATGGTGACCTTGAGACCGCCCATCGTCCCGCTCGCCACCACGATGGCGTCCTGTTCGGTGGTCTTCGCCTGGGCCTCTTTCAGCCGGTCGACATATTTCTTGCGATCGCGGAAGCGCAGCGGATCCAGCGGCACCGCCGGCAGTTCGGCGCGCTCGAAGGTGCCACCATCGAACAGCAGCTCCAGCCGGCGCAAGACACCGATCCGCATGTGATGGCCGCAATGCGGACAGACCCGCAGATTGGCTTCGAGATCGCGGTGGAAAATCATCTGACCGCAGGCACTGCACTTGTCCCACAGATTTTCCGGCACATCGGCCTTGCGCACGAGGGCGCGAATCTTCGGTCGGACGAAATTGGTGAGCCAGCTCATTTATCTATCCCTTGCTCGGGTCTTTTCTGTATCAGCGGCGCGGATCAGGCACGGGCCCGGCGCACACCGGCGGCGAGCTCGCGCACCAAGGCGAGGACCGCATCTTTGGTGCCGGGCTTGGCTTTGCCGGTTGCTTCGAGATTGTCGGCGATGCGTTGCACCAAAGCGGAGCCAACCACGGCAGCATCGGCTTCGCGCGCCATGGCGGCTGCCTGTTCCGGTGTCTTGATGCCAAAGCCGACGGCGATCGGCAAGGTGGTGTGGCGCTTCAATCTTGCGACCGCACTGGAAATATCGCTGGCGGCAGCCGAGCGGGTGCCGGTGATGCCGGCAATCGAGACATAATAGACGAAGCCCGAGGTGTTTTTGAGGACGGCGGGCAGGCGCTTGTCATCGGTGGTCGGTGTCGCCAGGCGGATGAAATTCAACCCCGCCTGCAAGGCCGGCAGGCACAGCTCGGAATCTTCTTCCGGCGGCAAATCGACGACGATCAGGCCATCGACCCCGGCCGTTTTGGCAGCGGCCAGGAAGGCATCGACGCCATAGGAATAGATCGGATTGTAATAGCCCATGAGGACGATCGGCGTGTCGCCATCGGTCTCACGGAACTGCAGCACCAGCTGCAAGGTCTTGCGCAGGCTCATGCCGCTGGCCAGCGCCCGCAGGCTGGAAGCCTGAATGGCCGGACCGTCGGCCATCGGATCGGTGAAGGGCATGCCAAGCTCGATGACATCGGCGCCAGCCGCGGGCAAGGCACGCACCAGTTCCAAAGAGGTCTGATAATCAGGATCGCCGGCGGTCACGAAGGTTACCAGGCCGGCGCGACCTTCGGCTTTGAGGGCGGCAAAACGGCGTTCGATGCGGGTCATGGTCATGGTGCCGTCGGCGCTCACAATTGGGTTCCCAGTTTCTCGGCAACGGCGAAGATATCCTTGTCACCCCGGCCACTGAGATTGAGGACCAGCAGGTTGTCGCGGCCGAGTGTCGGCGCCAGCTTGGTGACATAGGCAATGGCATGGGCCGGTTCCAAAGCCGGAATGATGCCTTCGAGCGCGCTGCAGAGCTGGAAGGCTGCCAGCGTTTCCTGGTCCGTCGCCGAGACATAGGTGACGCGTTTCATGTCGTGCAGCCAAGCATGCTCCGGACCGATGCCGGGATAATCGAGGCCGGCCGAGATCGAATGCGCATCGGCAATCTGGCCATCTTCATTCTGCAGCAGATAGGTGCGATTGCCATGCAGCACGCCGGGGCGGCCACCGGTCAGCGAGGCGGCGTGACGGCCGGTCTCGACGCCGTCGCCGCCGGCTTCGACGCCATAGATCGCCACACTGGGATCATCGAGGAAGGGATGAAAGAGGCCCATGGCATTGGAGCCGCCGCCGATGCAGGCGACCAAGGTATCCGGCAGGCGGCCTTCCATTTCCTGCATCTGGGCGCGGGTTTCCTCGCCGATCACCGATTGGAAATCGCGCACCATGGCGGGATAGGGATGCGGCCCGGCGACGGTGCCGATGCAATAGAAGGTATTCTCGACATTGCTGACCCAGTCGCGCAGGGCCTCGTTCATCGCATCCTTCAAGGTCGAGGTACCGGAATGCACCGGGATCACCTCGGCACCGAGGAGGCGCATGCGAAACACGTTCGGCTTCTGCCGCTCGATATCGACGGCACCCATATAGACCGTGCAGGGCAGGCCGAAGCGGGCGCAGAGCGTTGCCGTCGCCACGCCATGCTGGCCGGCGCCGGTTTCGGCAATGATGCGGGTCTTGCCCATGCGCCGGGCCAGCAGGATCTGGCCGAGGCAATTATTGACCTTATGCGAGCCGGTATGATTGAGCTCTTCGCGCTTGAAGAAGATCTTGGCGCCACCAAGATGCTCGGTCAGGCGTTCGGCGAAATAAAGCGGGCTCGGCCGGCCGATATAATGCGTCCGCAATTCGGCCATTTCGTTGACGAAGGCCGGGTCTTGCTTGGCGGTCTCATAGGCCTGCTGAAGATCAAGAATGAGCGGCATCAGGGTTTCGGCGACAAACCGGCCGCCGAACATGCCAAAGCGACCGAACTCATCAGGGCCGGCGCGATAGGTGTTCAAGGTCGGTGCGGCAGCGGTGCTCACGGCGCGGTTCCTGTGACTAGAGCCGGATCGGTTTGGACGGGATCGCTTCGCGGTTCCGACTAAACCGTGAATCCGTCGCTACTTAATAAATTAGAGGGCGATTCACGTTTTGGATGGAAGCAATATCGCTTCCATCCAAAATGATCGCGCTCTCAAGCCTGACAAATCCGCCGCAATCAACCACAGCACGGGACAAAGGTCAAAGGTTTCAGCCGTGTGACAGGGCCGCTAGAGCGATCTGGCTAAGGCCAGGAAATCCTTGATTTTCTGCGGATTTTTGACGCCGGGGCGATCTTCGACGCCGGATGAGGTGTCAACCGCTGTGGCGCCGCTGCGGCGCACCGCATCGGCCAGATTTTCGACCGTCAGACCGCCAGCCAGCATCCAGGGTCGGGCGAAGGTCTGTCCGGCAAGGATCTGCCAGTCAAAACTGATGGCATTGCCACCCGGCAGGGCGTTTTTCAGGCTGGCGGGTGGTTTGGCATCGAAGAGCAGACGATCGGCGACGTCCTCATAGCGCCGCGCCACGGCCAGATCGGCCGCGGTGGCAAGGGGCACCGCTTTCATCACCGGCAGGCCGAATTTTGTGCGGATCTCCGCCACGCGGGCCGGGCTCTCCTGGCCATGGAGCTGCAGCATGTCCAGAGGACAGGTGGCCAGAATGCCGGCGATTGCCACATCCGTGGCATCGACGATCAGACCGACCCGGATGACTTTCCCGGCAATCGGCCGGCTCAACGCTCCGGCGGCCTCCGGGGTCAGGCAACGAGGACTTTTGGCGTAAAAGACCAGGCCGATATAGGCCGCACCACCGGTGATCGCGGCATCAATGCTCTCGACCGTGCTCAGACCGCAGATCTTGGCGTCGATGGCCATGGCAACCGCGCTCAGGCCCGTACGCCGATCAGGCGGCGATAGGCGGCGGCGAGAACGCCGCATTGCGCCATGGTGGCGGCAACCTGGATGAGGCTGCTGATCAACAGCAAAGTATAGGGTGCCGCGGCGGCCAGGCCAGTGGCACCAGCCAGGAAGCCGATCACCAGGACCAACAGAAAGAATGGCAGCTCAGCCAGCAAAACGGCAATCAGCAAGGTGAGGCTTTGACCGGCGCTGGCCTCCCAGGCCTGCCGCAAGCCGACCGGTTGGCCGATCGCCACCGCGACCAGGGCCAGGGACAGGCGAATGACCACCATGCCGATGGCCAAGGCAGCGACCGCAAAGCCGATATTGGCGGCACTGCCAAGCAGCAATCCGATCGGGATCGATGCCAGACTGAGGCTGATCAAGGCGGCAAAGCCAAGCGCAATGGCACCCAGCAGGAAAAAGATATGCGGGCGGCCAATATGAAGACCGATGCCTGGCGCCGATTGCGGTCCCAGCAGCAGGAAACGCAGCCAGTTCACCGCCAGCACGGTCAGACTGAAAATGGCGATAACGCTCATCAGCAGCAGGCTGCCGATGGCGGCCGGATCAGCCGTCGTCTTGCCCTGCTCGGCGGTCGACAACAAGGCATAGAGGGCCGGCTGGCCGTAGATCATGGCGGCGATATGCAGCGCCGCCGGTACGGCACCCAGCCGGATCGCATCATCACGGCACAAGGAGAGGCTCTGCAGGCTTGTCGTGACAAGCTGCAGGATGCCGAGGCGACCACCTGATCCGGTGGGGCGGGGAGGTTCAGGTTGCCGCATCTGGTTCATATCGGTCGTGCCGGCTGGTCATGCTGGGCGCTCATATGTTCGCCGTGATATCAGCTTGGATGCGTCGTGCCGCCATTGCCGGGTCCTTGTCGGCGGTGATCGGGCGCCCGATCACGAGATAGCTGGCGCCGGCACGAACGGCTTCTTCCGGGGTCGTGATGCGCTTCTGGTCGCCGCTGGCAGCCCAGCTCGGCCTGATCCCAGGCGTTACCAGCAGAAAATCGGGACCGAGATCCCGTCGCAGCACGGCGATTTCCTGCGGCGAGCAGACCACCCCATCAAGCTCGCATTGCCGGGCCAAAGCCGCCAGACGTCGGACCTGATCGACCGGATCGGTTGCCTGACCCACATCTGCGAGGTCGGCGCCGTTGAGGCTGGTCAGGACGGTGACGGCAATCAGTTTGGGCGGCGTCACCCCCAATTTTGCGGCGCTGTCCCGGGCGGCGTCGCGCGCTGCCAGCATCATGGCCCGGCCACCTGCCGCATGAACATTGGTCATGAAGGGGCGCAACCCGGCCACGGCACGAATGGCGCCGGCCACGGTATTGGGGATGTCATGAAATTTGAGATCGAGAAAGATCGGCAGGCCAAGCTCGGCCAGCTGCGCCACGCCGGCACCACCTGCGGCCATGTAGAATTCGAGCCCCAGCTTGATGCCGCCCACGGTGTCGCGCAACTGCGCGGCCAGCGCCAAAGCACTGTCCGTGGTGGTGAGATCAAGGGCAGCCAGGATCGGATTGGCGATGCTGGAAGCTGAATGCGGCGGTCGCAAGGCAGTCATGGGCGGCGTCATCAAAGCTGCGGTGAAGGATGCCGGTGGCATCATCGTGATCATGCTTCTAGCGGAGTTTCCCGAAAACGTCATCCAGCGAAAAGGGCGGGGCGCGATAATGCATGTCAAAACCCTTGACCGGAATGCAGGTAGATGTGCTAAGCCTCTGAATTACTCTCGTAATTCTGACTTGAATCGGCATCGTGATCATCTCACCCAGTGGCTCATCGACCTGGCGTCGACGGGACTCCGACAGCTCCCCGCTCGGCTTCCTCGAGCGATCTGCGATGGCAGCAGCCCTGTTTTATTGCTTAATGGCACGCAGACCCGGCGGCGCCTTTGGAGACCGCCCATGCAGGTGACCCAATTCACCGACTACGCCATCCGGACCTTGATCTATCTTGGTGTACAGGGGGATCGGCGCTCGACCGTGGATGAGATCGCGGCACATCTGCGCGTTTCCGCCAGTCATCTCACCAAGGTCGTGCATCGTCTGGGGCGGATTGGCGTCATTGAAACCCTGCGCGGCCGCCGCGGTGGCCTGCGCCTGCATCTCGCGCCCGCCGATATTTCGCTGGGCTGGTTGTTTCGCCAGACCGAGGATAATCTCGCTTTGGCCGATTGCTTCCAGTCCGCCGGCTGCACATGTCCGCTGGCGGGCAAATGCAAGATGACCGGGATTCTGCAGGAAGCCTTGAAGGCCTTCCTGGCCGTGCTCGATCGACATAATTTGGCCGAACTCGTGGCTGAACCGGGCCTGCTGCGTGGCATCATTCCGTTCGGCGATCGGCCGATCGTCACCGCCGCGGAGTAACCGTCCCGGATTGTGCCAGCGGCACGATCTGGCGCTCCTCAAGAAGCCAGCTCTCCTCAAGAAGATAGTGTGCGATCGCACGCGAGCGGACCGATGTCTGCCAATGCTGGATCAGATGGGGCGACAAGTTCGCCGGCCTGCGATAGCATGATGGTCTCGTGGCCAACCCTGAAGCATCATGCAGTATTTGCTCGACCGTTCCTCTTCGGCATCCCGGCGGCTCCTGAAAATGCGTGCCGGCTTTTATCGACCCGGCGCCTGGCGCCTCAGCCTCATCCTTCTCGGCAGTAACCTGCTGGCCTCCTGTGCCTCACCGCCGCCCCAGCCCCATGCCAGCGACCCTATTACCTGGTCGGCGGCGATCGGCCGGCTGGATGATGAGAGGGATAACAGCTCGTGCAGTGCCACCTTGGTGGCGCCCGATGTCATTGCGACGGCGGCGCATTGCGTGATTCAGGACGGCCGCAAGATCGATGCGACATCTTTGACCTTTCATCCCAATCTTGGCGCGGCGCCCCTGCCATCGGCACAAGGCGTCAAGATCATTGCGGTCGGCGAGGATGCCAAGAATCCGATGCGCGACGAAAAACGCGATATCGATGTATCGGCGGACTGGGCCCTGGTGCGGGTCTCACCGCCGATCACCGGCGTTGCGCCAATTGCCGTCGGCCATTTTACCGTGGCGGAAGTGGACGCTGTCCTGGCTGCCGGTGGGACTCTCTCCCAGGCCGGCTATGGCGTCTATGGCCTGGCGCTCGGCCAGCATCTGTACCAGCAGGGTCATTGCCAGCGTCTGACGGATGAGGCGATGCCAACGACGATGCGGGACTATGTGTTGTACACCAGTTGCCGACCGATCAAAGGCGATAGCGGCGGGCCATTGGTCCTGACCAAGAGCACGGGCGAGCATTATCTGGTTGGCGTTATCTCAGGGTGGAACAGCCGCAGTGACGCGGCTCGTCGCGTCACTCTGGCGGCCGGCGCACTGGGATTCGTTCGACAAATCGCGCGTACACCTTGATGCCGATCCTGGTATCTCCATTCGTCAGACAGATTGTCGCCATCACTGGCCTGCTGCTGCTGACCGCTTGCGCAGCGACACCGCCGGTGGCGCGACCGCCGGTGCCACCGCAGCCACAGGTGCTATCCTGGACTGCCGCAATCGGCGCCTTGCACGACCTCGGCAACGGTCAGATCTGCACGGCCACCTTGGTACAGCAGGATGTGGTGCTGACGGCGGCGCATTGTCTATCCGATAGTTCGACATCATCGGCACCTAATCGCTTCGCTTTTCTCCCCAATGAGGGGGCGGCGCCGACCTTTCGCGCGCTGGCGGTGCTCCGCATCCGGACGATCGGTGCTCAAGTCCAGCAAGGTCAGATTGACGGTGCCGTCGCGGCTGGCGATTGGGCATTGCTGCAGATCGAGCCGGCTCCCCTTGGTTTGCGGCCGGTCGCCGTCAGCGATCTGCGTTGGTCGGAGATCGAGGCACGTCTGGCCGCTGGCGATCGCTTCTTCTCGGGTGGCTATGGCACGCCCGGCATGTTGGCCTTGACGCGACATGCCGATTGCCAGCCGGTGGACGCCGCCCGGCTGGGGCAGTTCCTCGATGATGGCCTGATTGCCTCGGATTGCCGGGTGCGACCCCGCGACAGCGGCGGACCCATGGTGCTGATCGATATCGCTGGCCGACCCCATTTGATTGCGGTCATTTCAGGCATTGGCCGGCCCTTCTCCGATCATCCGCTTGGCATCGGGGTCGAGGCAAAGAGTTTCATTAAATATCTCAATGAGTTGAACATCAGCGACAGGTCCACGGTCGACCGCAGAATAAGCCCCGTCGAGCTGTCCGCCGGAACCGCTGCGCCGCGTCCATACCCCCTCGATTGACAACCAGGGTCAAGCTGTATACAGCTTGACCCTGGTTGGACAAGAACGTCGTCACCGGGTGCCGGCCGCCGCCTGACCTGGGCTATCTGCCGATCCAACCGGGCATGACGAGCGTGAGGGGATGATGGCGCGCAATCCGCGATATGACATTTTGTTCGAGCCGGTGAAGATCGGTCCGGTCACCGCGCACAACCGCTTCTATCAGGTGCCGCATTGCACCGGCATGGGTTACGACCTGCCGCATTCCGTCGCGCGCATGCGCGAAATCAAGGCTGAAGGCGGCTGGGGTGTCGTCAACACGGAATACAATTCGCTGCATTGGAGCAGCGATGATTCGCCCTATCGGCTCTGCGCCATGTGGGACGAGAATGACATCCGCCTGCAAGCCCTGACCGCCGAGAAGATTCATGGCTACGGTGCCCTGGCCGGCACCGAGTTATGGCATGGCGGCAATCACGCACCGAACCGGGCCACCCGCGAAACCCCGATCTCGCCCTCGGGGTCGACCCAGCACGCCGTCTTTCCACTGCAGACCCGGGCGATGGACCGCGAAGACATCCGCAATCTGCGCCGCTGGCAGGTGCAGGCGGCAAAGCGCGCCAAGGCGGCGGGCTTTGACATTGTCTATTGCTATGCCGGCCATGGTTATCTGCCCTTCCAGTTCATCACCAAGCGCTGGAACCAGCGCACGGATGAATATGGCGGTCCGATCGAGAATCGCGCGCGCCTGCTCAAGGAAATGATCGAAGAGACCAAAGAGGCGATCGGCGATCGCTGTGCTGTCGCCGTGCGCCTGGCGGTCGACGAATTGATGGGCCCCGACGGTGTTACCGCCGAGAATGAAGGCCGCGAGGTGATCGAATATCTCGCCGAATTGCCGGATCTCTGGGACGTCAACATCTCTTATGTCGACAATGATTCGATGTCCGCCCGCTTTGGCGAGGAAGGGCATCAGGAGAAATATATCGGCTTTGTGAAACAGCTGACGACCAAGCCGGTCGTCTCGGTCGGACGCTTCACCTCGCCCGATACCATGGTCTCCATGGTGAAGCGCGGCATCTGTGATTTCATCGGCGCGGCGCGCCCCTCGATCGCCGATCCCTGGCTGCCGCGCAAGATCGCTGAAGGCCGCGAAGACGATATCCGCGAATGCATCGGCTGCAATATCTGCCGTGCCCATAACAATATGGGGGTGCCGCTGCGCTGTACCCAGAACCCGACCATGGGCGAGGAATATCGCCGCGACTGGCATCCGGAAATCGTCACCGGCAAGACCGGCCATGCCGAGGATACCGTGCTGGTGGTCGGCGGCGGCCCGGCCGGCTTGGAATGCGCCATGATCCTTGGCAAGCGGGGCTATCAGGTGGCGCTGGCCGAAGCCGGCAAGGAACTCGGCGGCCGCATCAATCCCGAAGCGCGCCTGCCGGGTTTGAGTACCTGGGGCCGGGTGCGCGACTATCGCCTGGGCCAGATCGCCAAGCTCGCCAATGTCGAGATCTTCCTCGACAGCCGGATGGATCAGGCGACCATTCTCGATTCCGGCTATCGCCATGTCATCCTGGCAACCGGCGCCATCTGGCGCCGGGACGGCATTGGCCACAACACGCATTTCCCGATTGCCGGTCTCGATGACGGCAACGTGCTGACGCCCGATGACATCTTCGCCGGTCGGCAGCCGACCGGGTCCATCGTCATCTATGATGACGACCAGTTCTACATGGCCGGCGCCCTGGCGGAAAAATTCCGCGCTGCCGGTCATCCCGTCATCTTTGTGACACCCGGCCTCGATGTCTCGAGCTGGACGGTTTTCACCGATGAGCAGGTCAAGGTGCAGACCAGATTGATGAAGATGGGTGTCGAGATCATGCTCGCACATCGTCTGCAACAATGGCGCGGCGACAGTGCCGAGCTTGCTTGCATTTATACCGGTGCGACGAAGACGGTCGCCGGCGATTGCCTGCTCAGCGTCAGTTCACGGCAGTCCAATGACGGGCTTTATCGCAGCCTGAAGGACGACGCAGCCGGGCGTGAAGCCGCCGGCATTGTCAGCTTGCGGGCGATCGGTGATTGCGACGTGCCGGGGGCCATCGTCCATGCGACCTATGCCGGCCATAAGGCGGCGCGTGAATTCGGCGAGGTAATCGATCCCGATCGCTTCCCGTACAGGCGTGAACTGGTTTTCGTGAAATAAGCGATATCGGTCTTTGACCGGTGCGCGGAGAACACCGCCCGTTGGTCGATAAACCACAGGGCTTTCTGGAATGGAGGCGTTCATGACGTCAGATATCGCGGCGATCGCCCCGACCGGCAATGGAGCCGCCCCACGGGAAGTGGGCGCGCGGCGGCGCGAGCGACGCTCGCATGTCGGTCGCGGCGGTGTCGGCAGTGGCCCCCGCCAGCTGCCTTTCGCACAGGTACCCAATACGTATCGTCCGATCGAGATCCTGAGCGCCGATCAGATCGAGGCCATCCACCAGGCGTCGCTGAAGGTCCTGCGCGAGACCGGCATCGAGGTCATGCATGATGACAGTCGCGTGAGGCTGAAAGCGGCCGGTGCCGAGGTTGATGAAGTCACGCATCGGGTGCGCTTCGATCCGGCGCTGATCGAGGAAAAGATCAAGACCATTCCACCGCGCTTCAAGCTGCATGCCTGCAATCCGGCCTATCATGTCGAGGTCGGCGGCCCACAGATGATCTTCGCGGCGACCGGCGGTCCGGCCTTTGCCCATGATACCGATCGCGGCCGGCGGCCCGGCAATTATGCGGATATGTGCGACTACATCCGGCTGGTGCAAAGCCTCAATGTCATTCATCAGGAGGGCGGCTGCCCGGTGGAGCCGACCGATCTGCCACCGGATTCCCGGCATCTCGATTTCTATCAGGCGGCACTCACCCTGACCGACAAGACCTGGCAATGCTGGGCCTTGGGCGGCTACCGGGTCGAAGACGCCCTCAACATGATCGAGATCGCCTATGGCATGAGCCGGGCCGAGATGGCGGCGCGACCGGTCACCCTCACCATCATCAATTCCAATTCGCCCTTGAAGCTCGACATCCCCATGGGCGAGGCGTTGACGGCAATGTCACTGGCCGGCCAGCCGATCGCCGTGACGCCCTTCACGCTCTCCGGCGCCATGAGCCCGGTCACCATCGGTGGTGCGCTCACCCAGCAGAATGCAGAAGCCCTGGCGATGCTGACGCTGACCCAGATCGTGCGGCCGGGTGCGCCGGTGCTCTATGGCGGTTTTACCTCGAATGTCGATATGCGGACCGGATCGCCGGCTTTCGGCACGCCGGAATACAGCAAGGCGGCTTTGGCCAGCGGTCAGCTCGCTCGGCGTTATGCGACGCCCTTCCGCTCCAGCAATGTGACGGCGTCGAATTGCGTCGATGTGCAGGCCGCCTATGAATCCGGCATGTCGCTCTGGGGCACCATCATGGGTGGCGTCAATCTGATCGAGCATGCGGCAGGCTGGTTGGAAGGCGGTCTCACGGCCTCCTTTGAAAAGCTCATCCTGGACGCCGAGATGCTGCAGATGATGCGGGAATTCCTGCGACCGATCTCGACCAGTGCCGATGACCTGGCCGTCGATGCCATTGCCGAAGTGGGGCCGGGCGGGCATTTCTTCGGCACCGGCCATACCTTGGCGCGCTTCGATCGTGCTTTTTATGAGCCGCTCTTGTCGGATTGGCGCAATTTCGAGACCTGGAGCGAAACCGGCGCCAAGACCGGCACCGAACGCGCCAATGGCATCTGGAAGGATTTGCTGCGGACCTATGAGCAGCCGGCCATGGATGCGGGTATCACCGACGGGCTCACCGATTACGTCGCGCGTCGCAAGGAAGAGATCGCTGCCGGCAAGTTCTGACGAAGCTTGTCAGTTTGTCGCCGCGATCGCCGGCGCGACCAGGCAATCCTGGCCGGCCGATTTAAGGGATGCACAGAACTGCCGGGCGGCATTGCGATCGGCAAACGGGCCGGTCGTGACGCGATAGCGCTTGCCGATGCCGGCGATGGCAACATCATCGATGGTGCCTGCCTTTTTGCCCAAGAGAGCAGGCAATTTCCGCTGCAGCCGATGCCATTCGGCCCGGGCTTCTGCCAGACTTGGCAGTGATCCGATCTGGACGCGGTAGTCGGACGCAAGGACAGACACGGCTGCGGATGATGTCGTTGTGGTGTTGCCGGTCGCCAATGTCGGCGCTGTGATCTGGCCGCCAGCCGGGCTTGATGTGGCACTGGCCGACACCGCGGGGACGCTCGGCGCATCCGTCTGGCCGGCCAAAGCCATGGCGCGCTGTGCCGGGGTGAGCCGCGCCAACACGGCATCGCGGTTGCTTTTGGCAATCGTCATCGCATCATCGCTGGGCAGCTTGGTCTGGCAAGCGGTGTTGAGCCAGCGATAGGCCGTGAGATCGTTCTTGGCGACATGCTGGCCCTTTGCATAGGCAACCCCGAGGCGCGCCTGGGCGCGGCCATCGCCGGCTTCGGCCGCCGCCGTGAGCCAGCGGACCGCCTGATCCGGTCTGATGCCGAGATCGCGGTCGTCGAGTGTCCGCGAGGCAAGATCGATGCGGGCCTGAATATCGCCGCTATCGGCCAGCGGTCGCAGCAGCCGTGCCGCTGATTGATTGTCACCGCGGGCCAATGCAGCTTCACCAGCGCCAAGATCGCTGACCGCATCGGCGGCAACGCCGGAGATCGCGGTACCCAGCGTCAGTAAGCTGATGAGGACCATTGCCGACGCCGCCGATGCCAGGGGGCGGGACGGAAGCCTGTAGCGTCGATTTGTCGAAATCATGACAGCAACCTGCGCGCCGCTTGCGGGTGCGCCGAGTCTAAGGTGCCGCCCCGAGTCGTGCGGCATCCTATTTATATTTGGACAAGCTCACGACTAGAGAGCGATTCACGTTTTAGGCATTGGTCGGGTGCTGCGGATGAGCCCCGTCGCCTCAATTGGCAACGGCGATGACACGGCAGGTTTGCTTCTGGCTGCTCAGCTGGGCGCAGCGCTCCTTGGCGGTGCCGAAGCTGTCAAACGGCCCGGCAAGGACGCGCTGCATGATGCCTTTGGTGCCGAGATCGACCTGTTGCACGCCAACCTCGACATCCTTCAGGAGGACGGCATATTTCTTCTGCAGGCGATCGGCCTCAGTCGTTGCGGCGGCGACGCTTGGCAGTGACGCCAGTTGCACCATGTAGCTGCGTTGTAGCCCGTTTGGTACGGCGGGATCGCTGGTTAGGGGGACCAGCGGCTTGGCCGAGGATTTCTGGGTTGCCGCCGTCTTGGTCGCGGCTGTTTTGGACGAAGCCTTGGCCGTCGCTGCTGTCGCCGGCATGGCGGCATTGCCATTGCTACCGGCCGCCGCCATGTCGTCCGCCGCCGATGACGGATCATCGGTGGGCGATGGCAAGGGGGTGGCAAGGGGGTGTTGTCAAAGAGTGGCACCGACGCGACCGATGTCAGGGGTGCTGCCTTGGCCTTTTCCGCGGCGGGAATCACCGCCGCTTTGCCTGTGCCGGTCGTCGCGCCACCGGCGCCTACGCCGCTGGTCGAATAGGCCGTCTGTTGCGGCGCCAGTTGCTCCAGCAAGCCTTGGCGCAACGTCGTGACGCTCTTGCGCTCTTCGTCGCTGAGATTGGGCGAGGTGCTGGCGCGGCTGAGCCAATGATACGCGGCGAGATCATCAACGGTCACATGATCGCCGCGCGCATAAGCCATACCCAAGCGGGCCTGGGCATGACCATTGCCTTGTGCTGCCGATTGAATGAGCAGGGAAATCGCCCGCTCCGGGGGCAGGCCGACGGCATGTCCGGCCAGCGATAGGGCAGCCCATTCGAACTGCGCCTGCGCATCACCCGCATCGGCCAGCTGCTTCAGGGCGGCGCCCGCCGCGGCAAAGTTGCCGGCATCGATGGCGGCTTGCGCGGTGGCCATATCCGCCTGGGCTGAGCCCGGCGCGGCACCAAAGCCGATGAGCACCGCCAGGACGATGGCAGCGGCGAGAGATCGGCGTCGAGACGGGCGGCTGGCGATCACAATGGCATCACGGCTGTCGAGAGGAGGTCCCACCAAATGCTAAAGCCTGATCACCGCCGATGGAAGCTGCTTGCTGGAGTGCGACTGATCATGCTTGCGATTTCGCGCTAATGGCGTCGTACGGCCGATCGATCGTCAGGCAGCAGCGCTCAGCGCCTCGATCAGCGTTTCGATCTGCAAGACATTCGCGCGCAAGTCGGGGGTGCCCTCACCGATGGCTTCCTGTTGGATGATCTCGCTCATCACCTGAAGATGGATATCCATCAGGCGCAAATCGCTCTGACTGAAGGATCGCGGCAATTTCGTCAGGCGACACAGCGATTGACCGAGACGGGTCATCAACGGATAGCCGAAGGAACTGCCCTGGCCTTTGATGTTATGGGCGATGCCGAACAGCGCCGCTATATGTTGCTGCCGCTGCGTCGGATCGCTCTCGGCGGCCGCCAGATACTGCTGACACAAAGCGAGATCGGCCCGTGCCCAGACCAGATAGTCGCGCGCAAGCGCCGCGACTGCCGCCTCAGCTCGCGCCAAAGCCGTACCCATCCCACCCCGATCGTCGTTTTCGGCGTCGTCATGATTGACCATGAAAGCACCTTACCACAAACCGGCTGATCCGGTCGATGGGCCCTCAAACAGAGGGGGTTAGGGGACTTCCCTCATGTGGATAACCTGCGCGCAAATTCACAAGCGGCGGGGCAGTCTCAGGGCGACGAAACCAGTGGCGATGGTCAGCACGCCGCTGGCCAAAAACACCGCCCGGAAATCGAAATGCGCCAACAGCAGCGTATATGCCGTCGAGGGAAGTCTGGAAGATCGGCGACATCTGATTGCGCTCGTTCGGCCGCACAAAACGCATGAACGGAATATTGCCGAGCGCATCCAGGACGACGATACAGGCGGCCCCCGCCAGCAGCAGTAGCCCGACGATGGTCGGCCGGTCGTAGAAAATCGGGATCGACAGGGTCAGCACGCCACCGATGAACAGGCCGCAGACCAGGGGTGCCCGGATGCCGACCCGCTGTGCCACCCAGCTGATCAAGGGCGCCGTCACCAGCATGAAGTTGCCGATACCGACCAGGCCACCAGCCCATTGCGGATCGAGCTGATGATCGGCGGCATAAAGGGCGGGATAGACGAAGAACATCGACCACCAGGCGGAACGCCCGAAAGCAATCGACCAGCCGAGGCGCAAGCGGCGCTGACGAATGAAATGCAGAACATTGCGCAGGGGATTGCTGAAATCACGCAAGGCGGCGCCCGGCGGCACCAGCGCCGGATGATCATGTAGGCGCAGATAGAGGAAATAACCGATCAGCAGCAGGTAGCTGACGGCCGAGAGCATAGCCGGCGCGACCATCCCATACTCCTGATAGAGCCGGACACCCAGCCATGGGCCAATGCCCCAGGCGAGGCAGCTCATGAAGAGGCGCAAAGGCTCCGACCGCACCAGCTGATGGCGCGGGATGTAATCCATCATATAGAGCAGCAAGGCAATGCGGCAGGCAGCGGCGCTGAGCGCCCGGCAGATCATCCCGGCAACCTGACCGGGCAGGGTACCGGTGGCCAGCAGCAGTACCGCGAGGATCGCCACCATCATGCCGCCGACATAGAACCAGCGCCGCTGCAGGCGGCGAATGAATGTCGGCGAAACCAGATTGAACAGCAGACTGGTGAAGCTGGTCAGCAGGAAGGTGGCACTGACCCAGGGGCGTGATTCGGCCTGGCCGAACTGATGCTGGTAAAGGCTATAGGCCTGCATCGACAGGACCGTCGAGACCATGGCGCGGCCGAGCGAATCCAGCGTGAAGAGCATGGCGAAGACCGTGGCGCCGGGCTTGGCCAGGGAACGAATGAAAACTGGTTGATTGACGTCCATCGCGACAGCGGGTCGAATGCGGCTCGCCCGGATTGGGCACGCATCATTAGCATGGGGTTCTCATTATGGCGATTGATTCGACGCTCTTCCAATTGACGGCCGTTGAGGCTGTTGCTGCGTTGCAAAAGGGTGATGTCACGCCGCTGGAGTTGATCGATGCGGCCTATGCGCGAATCGCTGCCACCAACGGCGCCGTCAATGCCATGGTGACGCTCTGCCCCGACCGCGCCCGCGATCCCGCCAAGACATTGATGGCAAAGCCGGTGGATCAGCGGGGCCCGCTCTGCGGCCTGCCGATCGCCATCAAGGATCTCTCCGATGTGGCTGGGGTGCGCACCACCTATGGCTCGCCGATCTTCAAGGATCATGTGCCGACGGTCTCCGATCCGATGGTGACCCGTCTGGAGAGCAATGGCGGCATCGTCATCGGCATGTCGAACACGCCGGAATTCGGTGCCGGCGCCAATACTTTCAACGAGGTTTTCGGCGAGACTCGTAATCCCTGGAATACCGGCCTCAATGCCGGCGGTTCCTCCGGTGGCGCGGCCGTGGCCTTGGCGACCGGTCAGGTCTGGCTCGCCAATGGCTCGGATCTCGGCGGTAGTCTGCGCACACCGGCCAGTTTCTGCTCGGTGGTTGGTTTGCGACCGAGTCCCGGCCGGGTCGCGCGCAATCCTGGCGAAGTGCGCTTCGATACCATGGCGGTCGAAGGTCCAATGGCGCGCAATGTCACCGATGTGGCGCTGATGCTCGATGCCATGGTCGGCTATCACGAGCTTGATCCGATCTCCTTGCCAGCACCGCAGGAAAGCTTCCTGTCCGCCGCCCGCCAGGGCGGTTTGCCGAAGCGCGTCGCGGTGACGGCGGATTTCGGCGTTACCCCGATCGATCCGGCAACCCGGGCCGTGTTCGAAGCGGCCGTGGACAAGCTGCGTCAGGCCGGCATCGAGGTGATCGAAGCCTGTCCGGATTTCGCCGGCGTGCCGACCGCTTTCCAGACCCTGCGGGCGATCGATTACGCGACCAGCATGCGGCCCTTGCTGGATCGCCATCGCGATCTCCTCAAACCGGATGTGATCTGGAATATTGAAAAGGGCCTGGCCTTGACCGCCGAACAGATCGGCCAGGCACAGCGCCGGCGCAGCCGTCTTTACGCCGATATGGTGACTTTCCTGCGCGACGTCGATCTGCTGATCGCGCCCGCTGCCTGCGTCCCGCCGCGTGATATCGCCCAGCGCTGGATCCGCGAGGTCGACGGCGTCACTCTGGAAAATTATGTCGATTGGCTAAAAATCGCTTCGGTCATCACCGTCAGTTCCTGCCCGGCTTTGGCCCTGCCGGCTGGATTCACCCCGGATCGCCGCCCGGTGGGGTTGCAATTGATCGGCCGGCCACGCGGCGAAGCCGTCTTGCTCGCAGGTGCCAAATCATTGGAATCGCTGTTCGGGCTCGCTGCTTTGGTCCCAATTGATCCACGAACATTATGAAAATATTCAGAATTTCGTGATTCTATGGCGGCTTGTGAAGAGCCTATTACACCCGATATAGTCTACTGGACTTTTGCAGTTGCGAATTTGCATCTGCGAAATGGCGTCGAACGTGTGCAGTGCGAATTTGCGACGCCAAAACAGCAAGATAGGTCAGCGAGACAGCCATGGACGAGATGCGCGGCAGATATGTCGACGAAATCAACGAGGGCATGACGGCTGTCTTTGCCAAGACCGTGACCGAGGCGGATATCATTCTGTTCGCCGGCATTTCGGGCGACACCAATCCGGTGCATCTGGACGAGGATTTCGCCAAGACGACCTTGTTCAAGGGCCGGATTGCCCATGGCATGCTGACGGCCGGCTTCATTTCGACGGTTTTTGGCACGAAATTGCCGGGACCGGGTTGCATCTATCTATCGCAATCGCTCAAATTCAAGGCGCCAGTGCGGATCGGTGATACGGTTCTGGCACGGGTCACGGCGACGAATGTCGATCAGGGCAGGGGACGGGTCACGTTTGAGACCACTGCCCATGTCGGCGAGACGCTGGTGATGGATGGCGAAGCGCAACTGCTGGTGCCCAAGCGTCCTTCCTGATAAGGCAGGTCGGGGCGGGCGCCAGGCAACGGCGCTGGATGGAAGGGTGTGATGGATGGTGCAGGCGATGCGACGGCATCTGATCTGCGACGGCCGGGGATGGCGCAGCACGCAATGCGACTGATCCGACATTACCAGGATGTGCCGGCGGAAGCGCGCCGGGCAGTCGTGGCGCTTGGCAATTTTGACGGGGTGCATCGCGGCCATCAGCAGGTGATTGCTACCGCTGCGCGTCTGGCGCATGAATTGAAGGCGCCGCTGGCGGTGATGACCTTCGAGCCCCATCCCCGCAGCTCATCTGCAGGCGCTGGGGGTCGATTACACCTTCAATTTGACCTTCGATGCGGCCTTGGCGGCGCATAGCGCCGAAGCGTTCATCCGCGAGGTCCTGGTGGATGGCCTCCAGGTCGCCAATGTGGTGGTTGGCTACGATTTCTGCTTCGGCCAGGGGCGCAGCGGCAATGTCGCGGTGTTACGCGACTTCAGCCAGCAGCTGGGCTTCGGCGTCACCACTGTCGGCGCCTGCCAGGATGCCAGCGGCGCGGTCTATTCGTCGACCCTGGTGCGCGATCAATTGCTGGCCGGCGATCCGGCGGCGGCCGCTTTCGCGCTCGGTCGACCCTGGGAAATCGAAGGCCGCGTCGAACATGGCGATCAGCGGGGTCGGCAGCTTGGCTTTCCCACCGCCAATGTCGCCTTGGGCGATTATCTCGAGCCGCGTCTCGGCGTTTATGCCGTCCAGGCGGCGATCGATGATGGTGAAGCGCCGCGCTGGATGGGTGGCGTTGCCAATCTCGGGCGCCGGCCGACCGTCGGTGGCACCCGCGTGCAACTGGAAGTCAATTTGTTCGACTTCCAGGGCGATCTCTATGGCAAGCATTTGCGTGTTGCCTTCCTGGGCTTCATCCGCCCGGAAATGAAATTCAATGGTCTCGATCAGTTGAAGGCGCAAATCGCCAGCGACAGCGCAACGGCCCGCCAGTTGCTGGCTGATTATGCCGGACCGCGGCCGGGACAACAGCCGGCGGAAGCCGTGGCTGCCGAGATCGCGCCATGACAAATTGCGCAACGCATCATCATCCTCGGCCGATCCTGCTGATACGAATTAGCGCCGCCCGCGCTGCTAGCCATGCGTGGGCCATTTCGGCAGCCTGATCGACCCCATTCATTCGAAGAGATACATCGTGGATTACAAGACGACCGTTTTTTTGCCCAAGACTGATTTCCCCATGCGCGGCGATCTGCCCACCAAGGAGCCGGCGATCCTGCAAAGCTGGCAGGAGATGGGCCTGTTCAAGAAACTGCGCGAGACATCCAAGGGCCGCACCAAATTCGTGCTGCATGACGGCCCGCCTTACGCCAATGGCAATATCCATATCGGCCATGCGCTGAACAAGATCCTTAAGGACGTGATCAACCGCGCGCAGCAGATGCTGGGCAAGGACGCCTGTTATGTGCCGGGCTGGGACTGCCACGGCCTGCCGATCGAATGGAAGATCGAAGAGAAATATCGCAAGGCCGGCAAGGACAAGGACGCCGTGCCGATCAACGA
>WNFM01191693.1_pt1 | contig 21367 bp, 20 predicted proteins | sample 5400271 | NCBI WGS metagenome assembly WNFM01 (sample SAMN13153352, study PRJNA577476) | soil metagenome | isolation source: 60 cm saprolite on Douglas fir-dominated hillslope | place: USA:California | collected 2013-09-17
CGTCGACTTACGCGATCGTCGTCTACACGCCGGGGTCGTACGAGATGACGGGCACGGTCAGCGACGCGCAGGTCAACCTCGTCGCTCTCGGCCAGACCGTCGAGGTGACGCCCGCGGGTTCCGCGCAGGCGCTGCAGGGAAAAGTCACCGCCATCTCGCCCGCGGCAACCATCGCTTCGGGCGTCGCCACGTTCGGCGTGTCGGCCCAGCTCACCGACACCAGCAACTCGATCAGGCCCGGGGTCTCGGCCACGGCGACGATCGTGACCAACCAGGTCGTGCACGTCCTCACCGTGCCGGTCAGCGCCGTGCACACGACGGCGGCCGGAAGCACGGTCCAGATCCTCGTCAACGGCCAGCCCAAGTCGGTTTCCGTGACCACCGGAGCCTCCGACCCCACGCGCATCGAGATCCTGTCCGGGCTCAAGCTCGGCGACACGGTCGTCATCGCCGTGATCTCCAGCTCGGTGCCGAGCAGCGGCACGGGGACCGCGCTGGGCACCGGCGGCACGCGCGGTGGGTCTGGCGGCACCGGCCGCGCCCCGGCCGGAGGATGAGCATGGAGGCGCTCATCCAGCTGGAATCGATCTCCAAAATCTACGGATCCGGCGACGCCGAGGTCGCTGCGCTGCGCGACTTCTCTTTGCTGGTCCGCGCTGGCGAGCTCCTCGCGGTCATGGGCCCGTCGGGGTCGGGCAAGTCGACGCTGATGAACATCCTCGGCTGCCTCGACACTCCCACCTCCGGCAGCTACTGGTTCGCCGGCGAGGACGTCAGCCGGCTCAGCGAGACGCAGCTTGCGCACGTCCGCAACCGCCGCATCGGGTTCGTCTTCCAGCAGTTCCAGCTGCTCACCAAGCTCTCCGCGTGGCGCAACGTGGAGCTGCCGCTGCTCTACCGCAACGGCCGCGATCGGAAGGCGCTTGCGCTCGAGGCTCTGGACATGGTCGGCCTCGCCAATCGGGTCAACCATCTTCCGACCCAGCTCTCGGGAGGCCAGCAGCAGCGCGTCGCGATCGCGCGCGCCCTGGTGACCAACCCGGACCTGATCCTCGCCGACGAACCGACCGGCAACCTGGACACGACCGCCAGCCGCGACGTCCTGACCGTCCTGGACGAGCTCAACCGGCAGGGCCGCACGATCGTCGTGATCACCCACGACCCCGAGGTGGCGACCATCGCTCGGCGCACGGTTCACGTGCGGGACGGACGGCTGGTGCAGGAGATGGCCGCTTGAGCCTCCTCCACACATTCGAAACCGGGCTGCGCAGTCTGCTCGGGCACCGGCTCCGCTCGGTGCTGACGACGCTGGGCATTCTCTTTGGCGTCGCCGCGGTCATCGCCACGGTCGGCATCGGCCAGGCGTCGTCCGACAGCGTCACCGCGCGGATCTCGTCACTGGGCACGAACCTGCTTACGGTGTCGCCGGGCAGCACCGTCTCGGCCGGAGTCTCCGGCGGCGGCGGGTCCGCGAACTCGCTCACCATGGCCGACGTCTTGGGCCTGGCGGATCACCAGAACGCGCCCGATATCTCCGCCGTGGCGCCGGTCTCGCAAGGCCGCGAATCGCTGGTGAGCTCGTCGGGCAACTGGAGCACGACCGTGTCGGGCAGCACGGCAGACTGGCTAATCGCCAACGCTCGGACCATGGGCAGTGGCACCTTCATCACGAGCGCCGACGTCAGCAAGGGCGCCCAGGTCATCGTCCTGGGGGCCACGACGGCGTCCAACCTCGGCGCCCAGGTCGGTGACCTGGTCACCGTGAAGCAGATCCCGTTCCAGGTCGTCGGCATCCTCGCGTCGTCGGGCAGCCAGGGCTTTGGCAACGCGGACGACCTCGCGGTGGTGCCGCTGACGACCGGCCAAGACGAGCTCTTTGGAGGGGTCGGAAGCGTGCAGCGGATCCTGCTCAGCGCGACCAGCACGTCGACCCTCGGCAGCGCCTACCAGGAGGCAAACCAGGTGCTGCTGCAGACGCACGGCATCACCAACGCGGCTCAGGCGGACTTCACGATCACCTCGCAGACGCAGGTCCTGAGCACCGCCCAGGCGATCACGCAGACGCTGACCATCCTGCTGGCGAGCGTCGCCGCGATCTCACTGCTCGTCGGTGGTATCGGCGTGATGAACATCATGCTGGTCTCGGTCACCGAGCGGACGAGCGAGATCGGCCTGCGCAAGGCGCTGGGCGCGACGCCGGGAGATCTGTTTCGCCAGTTCGTCATCGAGGCTGGCGCGCTGACCGCGGTCGGCGGGCTGCTCGGCGTCGCGACCGGGCTGGCCGCGGGCTACATCGTTCCCCGTGCGGCCAACATCGCCGTGACGATCACGCCGACGCCAGTGCTCATCGCGGTCGCGGTCGCGGTGGCGGTGGGTCTGGTGTTCGGGGTTTACCCGGCACTCAGGGCGGCGCGGCTGGCGCCCATCGAAGCCTTGCGGGCGCAGTAACGGATCCAAGGAGGAATCATGAATCGGTTCGGTCTCGTCTTCGTCATCGGCGCCACCTTCCTGCTCGCGGCCTGCGGCAGCGCCGGCGCGGCCAACGGCGGATCGTCGCCCAGCCCGGGCGCCAACACCGCCGGGCGCGGGGGGTCCGCCGGACAGCTGGTGCAGATCACCGGCGACACGCTCATCCTGAGCACCGCCAACGGAGACATCACGGTCATGTTCTCGAGCACGACCGCCATCACCAAGACGTCCGCGGCCACCCTCGCCGACATCGTCTCCGGCGACTGCATCGTGGCCACCGGCACCATGAACCCGGCCGGCCTGTTGACCGCCACAACGGTGCGCATCGCACCGAAAGCCTCCGGCGGCTGCGCAGCCCCCGGGCAGGGTTTCAGCCCTCCAGCGGGAGCCAGCCCGCGGCCGTCCCCCAGCAGCCAGCCCAACACGGCGTCGGTCGCCGGCCAGGTCACCGCAGTCAGCGGCACCTCGATCACGGTGCTGACCTCCGCCGGCAGCCAGACCATCGCGGTGCCAACCGTGGCTACGGTCAGCTTGAGCTCCACCACCACCTCAGCGTCCCTTCAGGTCGGCCAGTGCTTGCGCGCGACGGGACGGCCAGACGCGTCGGGCACCATACAGGCCACCGCGCTGACCATCACACCGCCCGGCGCGAACGGCATGTGCGCCACCGGCCGCGGTGGATTCGCGGCCCCGCCAGGCGCATAGCGAGGCGGTAACGGCCGCAGGCGACGCTCTTTCGGGGAGGCCAGCCGCAGAGAGCGACCTCCAGAGCTGACCCGCGGAAGCTCGCCTCCCCTGTGATGTCGCGGACGAGCCGGAGCGAGTCCGAAGAGTCGAAGATGACTCCAGTGGCTGACGTTCTGATCGGGCTGGACATCGGCACGACCGGCGTGCGTGCGGTCGCCATTGACGTCGACCTGAAGGTCGTCGCGTCGGCGACGGAGAGCTATCCGCTGTCCATGCCACGGCCCGGTTGGACCGAGCAGGACCCGGAGGACTGGTGGAAAGCGTGCCAGTTGGTGCTCAAGAAGGTCGCGTCGTCCATGCCGTCACCCCCGCTCGGCCTCGGGTTGACTGGTCAGATGCACGGCTCGGTATTCCTGGACGGCCGCAACGAGGTGATCCGGCCGGCGCTCCTGTGGAATGACCAGCGCACCGCGGACCAGTGCCGTGTCATCACGGAGAAGGTTGGGGCTACGCGCCTGATCGAGATTACTGGTAATCCTGCCCTCACCGGATTTCAAGCACCCAAGATCCTGTGGCTGCGAGAGCACGAACCCGACGCGTACCGGCGCATTCACAGCGTCCTCCTACCCAAGGACTACATTCGCCTCCGCCTCACGGGTGAGCGCGCGACAGATGCATCCGACGCCTCTGGCACGCTGCTGCTCGACCTCGCAAAGCGCGACTGGTCCGACGAAGTCCTGGATAGGCTCGAGATCCCGCGTCCTTGGCTGCCCGCCGTCCACGAGGCGCCTGAGCGCGCCGGGAATGTGAGCGCGAGCGGCGCCGCAGCAACCGGCTTACCACAGGGCCTGAACGTCGCGGCCGGCGCCGGCGACAACGCGGCGGCCGCGATGGGCAACGCCATCGTCCGCCAGGGCGTCGTCAGTTCCTCCATCGGTACCAGTGGAGTCGTCTTCGCGCCCACGGACACATTGAAGGTCGATCCTCGCGGACGCCTCCACTCCTTCTGTCATGCGGTGCCGGGCGCATATCACCTGATGGGCGTGACCCTTGCTGCCGGCGGCGCGCTCCGATGGTGGCGCGACGCGGTCGCGAGCGACCTCGACTACGAGGGCCTGTCGGCACTCGCTGAGCAGGCGCCGCCCGGATCAGAAGGGCTCATCTTCCTTCCATATCTCAGCGGCGAGCGGACGCCGCACCTCGACCCCGCGGCACGTGGCGCGTTCGTCGGCCTCAGCCTCCGGCACACCCGCGCCCACATGACGCGCGCCGTGATGGAGGGAGTGACCTACAGCCTCAAGGACTCGCTCGACCTCATGGGTGCGCTGGACGTATCAGCGGGCGAGGTCTGGGCGACCGGTGGCGGAGCTCGCAGCCCGCTCTGGCGACAGATGCAGGCCGATGTGTTCGGCGTTCCCATCCGTCGCACGCTCGTGGAAGAGGGGCCGGCGTTCGGCGCCGCCCTGCTCGCGGGAGTTGCCACAGGCGCGTTCCTCGACGTGTTCGAAGCGTGCTCTCGGATCCGGGCCAACCCCGAGACTGCCGAGCCGGACCCGAATCGTCACGAGCTGTACCGCCACTACCACGAGGTCTACTCCAAGCTCTACGCCGCAACCTCGCCAGCCATGCACCGGCTCTCTGGGCTGAGCTGACTCAGTACTCGGGAACGATCCGGCCGGCGATCACATCCATTTGAATCCGGACGACCTCCACCGGGTCTAGAGCGACGCAAACCGCGCGCACTGAAGGCGCCTCGGCCGACCTGCCCACCAGCACCGCCCGCGTGTCTCGATCGCCGATCCGCTCGCGCACCTCCGGCGACAGAGGCCGGTCCAGCACGCCGGCCGGCCAACGCGTCTGCATCTCGTCGATCGTCCACACTGCTGCGTCCGCCTGGCCCGCCTCGAGCATGCGTGCGATCTGCGCTGTCATCGCCGGCAATGTGGTCACGTCCGGCCCGAACTCCAGCGCGGTCAGCAGTTGTTGGTCCGCGGAGTGCCTGTCGACCACCACGCGCAGCGGTTTCGACTCCAGGCCATGCGGTGTGTAGAAGACCCGATGGCCGGTGTTGTACGAGTTGGGCGGCAGCTCCAGGATCACGGCGTCCTCCGGCGTCCGAAGCTCGGTCGCTGCGAAGCTCGACATCGCGGCCAGGTGACACCGGCCCTCGCGCAGCGCCTGCAGGCGCTGCCTGGAACCGCGCACGAAGGTGAGGATCACATCGAGGCCCGCGCCGGTCATCAGCTGCTTGATCGCGGTGGCCAGGGCCTCATAGCGGGGCGATGAGGCGAGGGGCAGCGCGATGACCAGCGGCCCGGTGCCCGTCATCGCCCACAGCCGCTCGACCGCACGCGTGACGAGGAAGGCGCCGGCGCGGCCTCGCGTCTCGATGCTGATAGCACCCGCCTGCTCAAGGCGCCCGATCGCCGCGTGCACCGAGGAGTTGCTGGAGTGATGCTCGTGGGCGAGCGTCCTGACGGTCGGCAGCCGCGCGCCAGGTTCCAGTTCGGCCAGGAACTGTCGTGCCAGCGCGGGCACTATGTCCGCCACCGACGGCGCCCGTCTGCGTTCGCGAACCTCGAACACGGACTGAGGATAGGCCAGCGGTTGGTCGCCGACGGCTGGGACCCCCAATTGACAGAACCTCCGACCGAGAGTAGAAATGTCGATTGTTCCCGTACATAGGACATTTTCTGTCAGCGGGACGCCGAAGGGTGGGCAAATTCTTGATAGGAGACGGCAATGACTGATGCGCACGCTCGCCAGCGGGCTGAGGACGTCGTCGAAAAACCCGGCGAAACCTGGGTGGCCGAGACGCCCCTCAAGGCCGGCGCCATCGGCCTCACCGGAGCGGTCATGCAGAACGTCACGCACATCGCCCCGGCGATCGCGGCGTTCTTCTTTACAGCCACGATCGTCAACTTCGCGGGCGGCCACGCGCCGCTGGCCTACCTGCTCGGCTTTCTCGTCGTCCTCGCGCTCGGCATGTGCCTCGTGCAGCTGGCGAAGAAGTTTCCATCCGCGGGCGGTTACTTCACATACGTCAGCCGCACCGTCGGACCGCGAGCCGGCTTCCTGACCGGGTGGATGTTCGTCCTCTACTCCCCCATCGTCACCGGACCGATCGTCGCCTTCCTCGGCTTCATCCTCGAAGGCGAGCTCCAGTCGAATTACGGCTGGACCTGGTTCCACTGGTGGATGTTCGTGGTCGTCGTCCTGCCGGTGCTGGCGGCGCTTGCCTACCTCGGCATCCAGCTCTCAGTGCGCACCATCGTCGTCGTCGGCGCGGCCGAGTTCCTGATCGTGCCGGCGCTGGGCCTCACCGGGTTGATCAACCCGGGGCCCGGCGGCTTCACAGTGCAAGCCTTCGACTACGGCTACAACCCGGGGAGCATCGCGACCGTGTCGGGCTTCTTCCTCGCCATCGTATTCACCGTGCAGGGCCTCACAGGCTGGGAGGCCGCCGTGCCGCTGGCCGAGGAGACCGAGAACCCGCGGCGGAACATCCCGCGCGCGATCATGGCTTCGATCGCCATCATCGGCGTGATGCTCATCATCGTGATCTGGGGCCAGATCATCGGCTGGGGCGTGAGCAACCTGACCGCTCTGCCATCTTCGCCGGAGCTGCCCGCGCTTGTCGTCGCGCATCGCGTGTGGGGCGCTCTCTGGTGGCTGGCGCTGCTTGCGATGTTCACCTCGGTGATCGGCGCGAGCCTCGCGTGCCAGAACGTGGCCACGCGCATGTGGTACCGCATGGGCCGCGCCGGCGTCCTGCCCACGGCTTTTGGCAACGTCGACTCCAAGCGTCAGACCCCGACCGTCGCGATTCACGCGCAGACCGCGCTCAACGTCCTGCTTGGCCTCGGCGCGGCCGCGATCTTCGGACCGGACAAGATCTTCGTGTTCACCGTGGGCTTCGTGCTGGTTCTGGGCGTGATCTTCGTCTACGTGATGGCCAACATCGGAGTCGTCCTCTATTACTGGCGCGAGAACCGCCGGGAGTTCAACCCCATCTACCACGTCGTGTTCCCAGTCGGAACAAGCCTCATCCTGCTGTACTCCGTTTACGCGTCGTTCAATCCGCTGCCCGCGCCTCCATATAACTTCACACCACTGGTGGTTGGCGTATGGCTGGTTCTCGGCATCGCGGTCCTCGTGGTCCTCAGGCTGCGGGGCAACGAGACGTGGCTGACCAAGGCCGCAGAGATCGTCGAGGAGAGACGCGAGGGTGCCCAGGCGTGAAGCGGTCGTACAGCACCCGGTTCGAGCGCAACGAGAACCCGATGTCGGAGGGTGAGCTCTGGCTCAACGGCAAGACCGACGGGATCGATTGGGCGGATGTCATAACCAAGGACGGGCGCGCCTACGGGTCGGTGACCCGCATGGCCGCGGCCGAGAAACGCGTCGAGCAGGGCAGCCTCGGCGCGGGCGTCACGGAGGGATCGCTTCCCGAAGGCGACTACGACGATCCCACCGCGGTCCTGACGGGCGAGTGGGGACGCAATCAGCACGTGAAAGCGCGGGTCTTCAGCAAGAACCCGACGAACGAATACTTCCAGGAGGTCGAGATCCGCCTGCGCAGCGACATCCGGCCGCACATCTGCACCGGGTACGAGGTCTTCTGGCGCTGCCTCAAGACGGATGGGGGCTACGCCGAGATCGTGCGCTGGAACGGCAGGGTCGGCGACTTCACGTCACTGAAAAAGATGATCGGGGCGGAATACGGCGTGAAGGACGGCGACGAGGTCGAGGCCCACATCGTGGGCGACCACATCCGCGGCCTTATCTCCGGGCGTGAGGTCATCTCCGCCAGCGATGACGTGTTCACGACGGGCAAGCCGGGAATCGGCTTCAATTTCTTCGTCGGCAACACAAACGTCGACCACGGATTCACCCACTTCGAGGTGGAAACCGCCGACGACTGATTGAAACGAGCCACGGAGGTCGCGATGGAGCACACGAGGCTTGGCCGCACCGGTCTCAAGGTCTCAAGGCTCTGCCTCGGGACGATGACCTTCGGCCTGCAGATCGACGAGGCCGCGTCGGGCGCGGTGCTCGACCGCGCGATCGAGGGCGGCATCACCTTTATCGACACGGCGGACGTGTACCCCCTCGGCGGCGGCATCGAGCTCGCCGGGCGGACCGAGGAGATCATCGGCCGCTGGATGCGCGGCCGGCGCCACGACTTCGTCCTGGCGTCGAAGTGCGCCATTGCCACGGGGCCGCACGCCTGGGACGCCGGCAACAGCCGCCGCCACATCATGGACGCGATCGACGCCTCGCTGCGCAGGCTGGGCACCGACTTTCTGGATCTCTACCAACTGCATCAGGACGACGCCGAGACACCCCTCGACGAGACGCTGCGCGCCCTCGACGACCTTGTGCGGTCCGGCAAGGTCCGGTACATCGGCTGCTCCAACTTCCAGGCGTATCGCATCGCGCTCGCGCTCGGACGCAGCGACGCGCAGGGTCTCGCGCGCTTCGTCTCCGCCCAGCCGCGCTACAACCTGCTGTTCCGGCAGTTCGAGCGCGACCTGTTCCCGCTCTGCCTCGAGGAGGGCGTTGGGGTCATCCCGTACAACCCGCTCGCCGGCGGGATGCTCTCGGGCAAGCATCGGCGCGGCGCCGCTCCCGAGCAGGGCAGCCGCTTCACGATCCCCAACGCGGGCCAGATGTATCAGGAGCGCTACTTCCACGACCGAGAGTTCGAGGCCGTCGATGGATTTCAGAAGCTGGCGGTGGAGGCCGGCATCAAACCCGCGACGCTCGCGATCGCGTGGGTGCTGCACCAACCTGCAATCACAGCGCCGATCATCGGCGCCAGCCGTCCCGACCAGCTCGATGACACCCTGGCCGCGGCCGAGGTCAAGCTCGATGCGGAGCTGCTCGGCAAGCTCGACGAGCTCACCCGCGAGTTCCGGCGCATGGACGCCCTTCGCTGATGCCGCACGGTGGGGACCTGGTCGCTGAGCTGCTTGCCAACTATGGGGTCACGCACGTCTTCGGCCAGCCGGGAGGGCAGACCGCGGCGCTCTATGACGGAATCGCACGGCGCAGCCCGCGCATCCGGCACATCCTGGTGCGCGACGAACGCTCGGCTGCGTACGCGGCCGACGCCTTCGCACGATTGACAGGCCGGCCTGGCGTCTGTGACGTGACCGTCGGTCCAGGCACCACGAAGCTCAGCGATGGACTGGTGGAGAGCCGCAACGCGTCGATCCCGGTGATTGCGTTGGTGGGAGAGCTACCGCGCGACTGGGCGCCCTATCGGGAGATGGGCGTGGCTTCGCAGGGCTTCGACCAGGTGCGGTTCCTGTCGGCGATCACGAAGGCGACCCTCGAGGCACCGTCGATCGTGTCGCTGCCCCAGACGATCCGCTCCGCCTTCCGGATTGCCACGGGCGGCCGGCCCGGACCGGTCGCGGTGGTGGTGCCTCACGACGTGTTTGATAGCGAGTGGGATGCGGACCCGACCTCGGTCGAGGTCGACGACCGCTACATCAGCGCGCCCGCCCACCGGCCGGTGGCCGCGGCCGACAGCGTCGCCGCCGCGGCTGCGCTGCTGCGCGGCGCCAAGCGGCCGTTGATCGTGGCGGGCGGCGGCGTGCTCGACTCGGGCGCGGCCGAGGCGCTCCGCGTGCTGGCCGGCAAGCTCGGCGCAGTCGTTGTGACGAGCCTGTCGGGCAAGGGCGCGGTGGCCGAAACGGAGACATTCGCCGCGGGCGTGCTCAACCCGCTCGGCACAACCGAGTCGCTCGAGCTGGCACGTCGCGCTGACCTGGTGTTCTTCTGCGGCACCAAGGTCGGCCAGAGCACGAGCCACAACTGGACGCTGCCGCTCGCCGAGCAGGCCACGATCCACCTCGACTCCGACGCGACCGAGCTCGGCCGCACGTTTCGCCCGACAGTGGCGTTGAACGGCGACGCGCGGGCGACACTCGAGGCGCTGGCCGCCGCCGTGCAACCGCGCCGCCACGCGACCTGGCTTGACGAGGCCGCCCGGGCCAGGTCGAAGGCCACCCGTGAGCGCGAGGAGCTCGAGACCTCGAACGCCGGTCCGATCCAGCCGCCGCGCGTGATGCGCGAGCTGGCCGCGCGCCTTGGCGATGCCGACGTCGTGATCAGCGACGCGAGCTTTTCCGCGGGCTGGATCGCGACCCACATCCCAGCCCGAGCCTCGGGCCGCCACTTCCTCTTCGCCCGAGGCCAGGGCGGGCTTGGCTATGCCGTCCCGGCGGCGATCGGGGCTGCGCTCGCGCGTCCCGCGGGCCGTGTCGTCACCGTCAGCGGCGACGGCGGGTTCGCAGCACGGCCTCCGCACTGTGAACGTGGTCCTCAACAACGGCACGCTGGGCTGGCTCGCGATGTGGGAGCGCTTTTTCTTCGAGGGACTGCGCGAGTCGGTCGACCTCGAGGGAGACGCCGGCGGCCCGAGCTACGCAGCCGCGGCGATAGCGCTCGGCTGCGCAGGCATCAGCGTCGATCAGGCCGGCGAGCTCGGATCGGCGTTCGACGAGGCGTTCGCTGCGCCAGGGCCCGCGGTGGTCGAGGTGCGCATCGACGCGCAAGCGACTCCGATCCACAGCTACCGCCGCCGGCTGGCCGAGGGGAAGACATACCCGCGGCCAGGCACGGTCTACCAGCTTCCGCCGTGGCGCAGGAGCCCGGCGCTGCCGCAGGAAAGGGAGGAATAAATGGACAAGCGATTCGCGGGGAAGGTGGCGTTCGTCACTGGAGCGGCCACGGGCATCGGCCAGGCGGCCGCGGTTCGGCTCGCGAGCGAAGGTGCGATCGTCGGGGTCAACCATCTGCCCAACGTCGACCCGTCGGAGACGCTGAAGCGCATCAGCGATGCGGGCGGCGAGGGCTTTCCGGTCACCGCCGACGTGCGCAAGCCAGACCAGGTGGCGTCGATGGTCCAGCAGGTCGCCAAGCGGGGCGGCCGCCTCGACTTCGTCGTCTCCAACGCCGGCATCAACCCGATGCTGAAGTGGGATGAGACGTCGGTCGAGGACTTCGACGCGCTCACCGAGACCAACTTCCGCGGCACCTGGCTCGTGTGTACCGAAGGCGCCAAGCAGATGATCAAAGAGGGTCACGGTGGGGCGATCTGCTGCACGAGCTCCCTCTCAGCGCACGTGGGCGCGCCCACCCAGGTCGCCTACTGCGGGACGAAGGCGGGCGTGAGCATGCTCGTGAAAGCCCTCGGCGCTGTGCTCGGGGAGCACCAGATCCGCATCAACGCGATCGAGCCCGGATGCATCGACACCCCCATGGCGGCTTATCTGATGCAGGACGCGCCCGCCCTCAAGTACTACGAGGACCGGATCGCGCTCCACCGTGTCGGCAAACCCGAGGAGATGGCGAGCATCATCGCCTTCCTGCTCAGCGAAGACGCCAGCTACCTGACGTGCACGACGGTGCTCGCGGACGCGGGCTTCATCGTCAACGCGGAGCTGTAGCCACGAGCCTCATTGGGATTGATCTCGGCTCGAGCGCGATCAAGGCGGTCGCGTACACGGCCGGCGGCGAAGTGCTCGCCTCGGCCCGCGCCAACAGATCAAGGTCGAGGAGTCACGCGCGGCGTTTGACGAGATGCTCGCGGCCGTGGCGGCCGACGGCGCGGTCCGCAAGGACCCGCCGGTCGCCATCTCGTTCAGCTCGTCCGGCCGCGAGGTGTTTCCAGTCGCCGACGACGGCTCGCCCCTGGGGCCGTGCCTGATGACCGCCGACACACGAGGTGACGAGGTGGCTGCCGAGACCGCCGCGCGGCGGTGGCCCGAGGAATGGTTCCGGCTGACCGGCCACGTGCCCCGGCGCATGGACCCTGTCAACCGGGCGCTGTGGTGGCGCGCGCACGATCCGGACGTCGCCGCTCGCGCCCGTTGGTTCATGAACTGGCACGAGTACTACTCCCTGCTGCTCAGCGGAAAGCCGGTCGTGGACTGGAGCGATGCGGCCGCATGGGCCGTCTACGACGTCGAGACCGCGGGTTGGTCGCCCGAGCGCGTCCAGGAGACCGGCGTCGAAGCCCGATGGCTGCCGGACATCCTTCCCAACGCCGCGCCGATCGGTCCGATCCTCGACTCCGCGGCGAAGCGTTACGGACTGCCCGCGGAAGTGCTCATCGTCACCGGCGCCTGGGACGCGTTCGCCGCCTCGGTGGGCTCAGGCGCGGTGGATCCGGGTGTAGTCGGTCTCGCCTGCGGCACCTGGCACTCGTTCACCGTGCCTGTCCGAGCCCCGTGGCCCGAGGAGCTAGTGCACGAGGGAATGAACGTCTCGCCCCACCCCGGGCCGGCCGGGTTCGCGATCCTGTCCACCAACCCGAACGGCATGAGCACGGTCGATTGGGCTCGCGTCCTTATTAGTGTGTCCACGGCCGAGCTCGCCCAGGCGCTGGAACAGGCGTCCGCGGGGCCAAGCCCCGTCTTCACCGACGCGGCGCTGACACCGCTGCCCCACATCGCGGCCGGCGCCGGCCGCGGTGCGACCTTCGAGGGCCTCACTCTCGCCACGACGCGCGTCGACGTGGTCCGCTCCATCCTCGAGGCGATCGCGACCACGTTCTCGAACACGCTCGACGGCCTGCGCCGGCGGGGCGTCGATTCGACCCTGGTGCGAGCCACGGGAGGCGGCTCGAAACTCGAATGGTGGCTGCAGTTGCACGCGGACGTGTCCGGCATCCCAGTTGAGGTGGTGGCGCAGGACGAGCCCGGAGCGTTCGGAGCGGCGATCCTCGCGGGCGTCGGGGCGGGCCTGTACCCGTCCGTGTCAGTCGCGGTAGAGCGCCTCGTCCAGGTTGCGCGGCGCTTTGAGCCGGATCCAGCTCGTGGTGCTCTGTACCGGGCGTTGCGAGAGCGCCTGCGCGCGGGTGTGGCGGTCGGCCCGTGAACGAGCACCTGTCGACGCCCGCGCTGGTGGTCGACCTCGACGTGTTCGAAGCGAATGTGGCAGCGATGGAGGGCATGCTTCGCGGCACCGGCAAGACCGTGCGGCCGCACGCGAAGACGCATCGCACGCCCGAGCTTGCGAAGCGCCAGCTCGGGGGCTCCGCAGTCGGCATAACCTGCTCGACCGTCGGCGAGGCCGAGGCGATGGTCGACGCGGGCATCGACGACGTTCTGATCGCCAACGAGGTCGTGGACGAGGCCAAGCTCGCGCGCATCGCCGAGCTCGCCCACGCGGCGAACATGAATGTGGCCGCCGACGATCCCGGCCCGGTGGCGGCCCTGTCGGCTGCCGCTCAGCGAGCGGGGGTGACGGTCGGCGTGCTCATTGACGTCGACATCCTGCTGCACCGCTGCGGGGTCGCGTCTCCCGCCGAGGCGGTCGCCCTCGCTCGCGCCATCGCGTCGCTCCCAGGCGTTCGCTTGCGCGGTCTGATGGGTTACGAAGGCCGCGTCCGGCTCAGCACCGAGCGCCGCGAAGAGCGGATCGCCGGTGCATACAGCACGCTTCACGACGCGCGCGCGGCGCTGATCGACGCAGGCTTCTCCGTCGAGGTGGTCTCCTCCGCCGGCACCTCGACGCTGCGAGAGGCGCTCGCCGACCCATGCATCACAGAGGTGCAGGCCGGCGTTTATGCACTGATGGAGCCCGAGCTGCTCGCGATGGACCTGCCGTTCCGGTGCGCGGTGTCCGTCTGCGGGACGGTGATCAGTCGGCATGGGGGCCGGTTCATCGCCGACGTGGGGCGGCGTGTAGTCGGCGTCGAATACGGCCCGCCAGTGCCGGTGGGCATCGACGCGAAGAGCGTGGCGTTAAGCGACGAGCACGCGACCGTGACCATGGAAGGCGATCCACCGGCTCTCGGCACGACGGTCGATTTCATCCCCGGACAGATCCGGACCACGTTCAACCTGCACGACCGGGTCTGGGTAGAGCGCGCCGGCAAGATCCTGGACTGCTGGCCGGTGACGGCGCGCGGCAGCTCGCAGTAGGAGGAAGCGTGGGCGAAAAGAGGCTCGACGGGAAGGTCGCGATCGTCACGGGCGCATCGCGCGGTATCGGCAGAGCGATCGCCGAGCGGTTTGCGGTCGAGGGCGCGAAGGTGGTGGTGAACTACGTCAGCGGCGAGCGTGACGCGAGGGCTGTCGTCGACGCGGTCAAGGAAGCCGGCGGCGACGCGATCGCGGTCGGCGCCGATGTGTCGTCGGCGGCGGATGTCAAGCAGCTCGTGGGGACGGCCGCCGACCATTTCGGGCGGGTCGACATCCTGGTCAACAACGCCGGCGTGATGTTCACGAAGTCGGTGCTCGAGACCACCGAGGAGGACTGGGATCGCACCATCGACGTCAACCTCAAGGGCGCATACCTGTGCAGCAAGGAGGTCGCGCCGCTGATGCTCGAGCAGAAGGCCGGCTCGATCATCATGATGTCGTCCAACTCAGGCCTGTATCACCCGTCCGCGATGCGCTTCACCGAGTACGTCGTTTCGAAGGCGGGTATGAACGGGCTGACGAAAGCGCTGGCTCTTGCCCTGGGACCGCACATCACCGTCAACGCGATCTGTCCCGGCTGGATCAAGACCGACATGGTGGCGGACACGGACCCTGAGGTCGAGAAGCGGATCCTGGACGAGACCGCGCTGCACCGCTGGGGCACGACCGACGACGTAGCGGGCGCCGCGGTGTTCCTCGCCTCGAAGGAGGCCTCGTTCATCACCGGCGAGCTGCTGATCGTCGCGGGCGGCCGCGGGATGCACTAGTCAGCAAGGTTTGACCGCTTCCCATCAAACACTTTGCATCCCTGGCCGTAGAACGAGTCTTCGGGCACCCTGGCCTGAGAGCCGACCCGGCCAAACGGTTTGGGCCCACATAGAATGCGGCCATGAGCATGAATGCGAATGCGCCCTACCACGGCCGTCCAGGGATGACAAATCAGGACGCGGCCCTTGCGGTTATGAGGGAGATGCAGCGCCAGGGCACCTGGGGGACCGGCGCGCAGCCAGCCAAGCCCCCGCTTTCACCACAGCAGATCCAGAGCAAATTGCACCGGCGAGCGATTTGGAGCGGGGTTTTCGGCGTTTTGACCCTGGGCTCAGTGTTGGCTGCCATTTATGACTCCGAGATTGGTGCTCCGGGCACGCCCGCCTGGATCGTATTCGCGGTGATTTTGGGCGCCGTGGCGATAGTTGAAATGGAACTGTTTCTGATTCTTCTCGCTGGGCGCCGCAAACTCCTAGTGCAGTGGCAGAGTCACGTCACGTCCAGCCAACCCACTGTGCCCACACCTCCGCAATACTCATCCGACGGGCGCTGGTGGTGGAACGGGTATAGGTGGTATGCCGTCGCCTCAAGCAGTGAAGCCGACGCTCAAAGCCGACCGATAGGTCAGGAATAGAATCCCGCCAACCCCGCTGGGTGAGGAGGTGCGGTTTGGGCCAGTGACCGAGGGAACGCCGGCAGATCCTGGCGTGCGGCCGCCCGACAGGACTCCTGTCTTCGGCTCAACGGTCACCATCCTGTTCAGCGACATTCGCGGCTTCAGCGAGTACACCGACCACTACGGAGACGAGGCCGGATACCGTCTGGTAGAGCTCCACAAGAGCATCGTCGAAGAGCAGTTCAAGCTGCACCGCGGCCACGTTGTGAAGACCCAGGGCGACAGCTTTATGGTCTCTTTTGATTCGGCGCGCACGGCGGTCACATGCGCGATCGCGATCCAGCGGGAACTCGAGAAGCTGCACCGCGAGCGCGGGGCAACCATTCAGGTCGGAGTCGGAATCAACGTGGGCGAACCGCTGCGAGCGGGCGAAGACTTTTTCGGAAGAGCCGTCAACCTCGCCTCACGGATCTGCTCTGTCGCAGGCCCGGGCCAGATCCTGGTTTCATACGCGGCACGAGAGCTGGCCGGAAAGATCGAGGGGATCACCTTCGTCGATCAGGGCGAATACGAGCTCAAGGGTTTTCTCGAGCGCCAGCGACTCTACAGCGTCGACTGGTCTGGCATCGGTCAGAAGACCGACGTGGCGCCGATGGTGGTCGAGGCCAAGCCATCCCCTGAGATGAAGGGCCATGCGATAGCGGCCGCTGCGTCGCCAGCAGCACTCAAATTTGATGCGCAGCCGCATGCTCGCCGCGCGGTGTCGGCGCCCATGCTGATCATCGCTGCGTTTGTGGCGGTGGTGATTGTAATCTCGGGCGTCGTTGGGGTCATGGCACTGACTCGCCGCGGCGCCTTCAACGGAAATCGCAACCTAGCCGCCACCAGTTCGAGCCCATCCCCCACGCACTCCGCGGCCGTGTTTTCCCCTTCTGAATCCGGCCTCCCCCCACCTACCGGCGCACCTACGAGACTCGGTGATCTGCCGACTAAGAGCCGAGCCTTCAACTCGACCAACCCCATTTCATTCCATGGCAATACCCAGCCGGACGCGCTTGGTTTCGTGTTCAACAATCCACAGGTGCGGTACTCGCCCGGGGAGGCTGACTATGACCTCGGCGGACGGTTCGAGCGATTCCAATCCCAGGTGCTCCAGGACGATCAATCAACCATCCATCAGGTCCGATTCACAGTGTTCGGTGATGACAGGCGCCTCGGTGAGGCGATTGTGGGTCCCGGCGTCAGCAAGAACCTGGACATCGACATCACCGGCGTCCAGACGTTGAGCCTCGTGGCCACTTTTCAGCCCCCCGATGGCTGCTGCGGTAACGCCTACTTTGTCTCTGCCACTCTGTTTGCAGCCAAGACGGTTACATCGCCGCCGGCCACATTTGTCACGTTGCGAACCTTGGATGCCACAGGAGACAGGCCTGCCGACCTTGGCCCGGTTCAGGCGTCAGGAAAGCCTTACGTCGACGCCATCGGCTTTGCCTTCACCAATCCTCAGGCCGTAACGCCGGCACAGGTCAAATACACCCTCGCCGGCCGCTACCAGCGGCTCACTTTGACAGAGCTGGTCACCGACAACTCTGAAAACAGCGCAACGATCGAATTCACAATTCTCGGCGACGGCAAACTGCTCAACGACACGAGGCTGTCGGCGGGGAGTGTCACACCACCGCTAGATTTGGGTGTTGGTGGCGTGCAGACGCTGACCGTCATCGTCAACGCCTCGGCGTGCTGTGTCAATGCAGCATTAGTCGATTCAGCACTGAGCTGATTTCTAACCCCGAGCCGATCCGGCGATCGCGGCAAACCGCGTCGGATCCAGCGCCGCGCGGCCGACGAACAGGCCGTCCACACCGGGCTGCGCGAGGATCGGGCCGGCCGTCGCAGGGTCGACGCTTCCGCCATAGATCACCCTGGCGCCGACCTGTTTCAGTGCGTGGTGCACGGCGGCGATGTGGTGCGGATCGGCCGCAGCCGCCCCTTCCCCGATCGCCCACACCGGCTCGTACGCGATCACAGCTCGTGCCCGCTCCTCACGATTGAGCGTGCCCAGGCCGGCTCGTGCCTGCTGGACCGCGTGGTCGACTGCTGCCTCTGTGCTGACGCGGGCGGGCTCGCCGACGCACATGATCGGCGTCATGGCGTGACGCACGACCTGGCGGACCTTGCGCGCCACGAGATCGTCGGTCTCGCCGTGATCGCGGCGGCGCTCCGAATGCCCGACCTCGACAAATGTGCAGCCGAGGTCGGCAAGCATCGGCGCCGAGACGTCGCCGGTGTGTGCTCCCGCGTCCTCCGCATGGACGTCCTGCCCGCCCCAAGCCACGTTGCTGCCGGTCAAACGTTCGCGTGCCACCCAGATCGAGGTGAACGGCGGTAAGACGAACATGTCGCAGGCGATGAGTGACGCCACGAGCGGGCGCAGCGTGTCGAAGTACGCGGCGGACTCGCTCGAGGTGAGGTTCATCTTCAGGCTCGTGCCGATCAGCGGGCGCATGGGCTAGTGGCCTGCGGTGGCGAGGGCGTCCACGACCAAGGCAAAGGACGTCGCACCCGGGTCGGCCAGCCCGCGACTGCGCTCGCCCAGGCGGCTGGCCCGGCCGAGCGATGCAGCCATGGCCGCGGTGCCCGCAGCACCATGTCCGGCCGCGGCGGCCGCGGCCGCGAGCGCTTTATCGAGGTCCGATCCGGCCGCATTCGCATCCCGGAGCGCCTCGGCAGCCGGGTGCAGTGCATCGAGGATGGTCTTGTCCCCGAGCTTGGCGTGCCCGAGGGCGGTGATCGCGCCTTCGGCCGCCTCGGCGCAGTCCAGGAGTTGCTTCACGGTCAGCGGTTCATCGGCCGGCAGGCCGCGCAGGACCTTCGCGACGCCGAGCAGTCCCGACGCATAGATCGGGCCGATGGCTCCGCCGACGGAGCCCATGGCAATGGCCAGCGCGGTCACGAGCTCAGGTGCGGTCGAGCCCGGCGCGGCTTCGATCGCCTTGCGTACCGCGCGCGCCGCCAGGGCCATCGTCACCCCGTGATCGCCATCGCCCGCGGCGGCGTCCAGGCGACACAGCTCGTCGCGCGATGCCTCGACCGCGGCGGCCGCGGCCAGCACCCGGGATTTCAGCGTGGCCGAGGTCACGACATGAATCGCGGGGTGCTCGCGGGCGCGTCGAGTAGCGAGCGGAGTTCCTCGTCGAGGAGCGTCACCGTGATCGAGGCGCCGGCCATCTCGAGCGAGGTGATGAACTCACCGACGTAGCTCCTCACCACGCGCAGGCCGCTCGCCTCCAGCGCACGCCGCGCGCCTCGGTAGAGGATGTACTGGTCCAGGTACGCCGTGGCGCCGAGACCGTTGACGAGCAGCGCGACGTCGCGGCCCCGCTCTTCCGGCTTCATGTCCGCGACGATCGCGCCGACGAGCGCGCGCGAGACCTCATCGGCCGGCTGCAGCGGTCCGCGCTTGATGCCCGGCTCGCCGTGAACGCCCATGCCGATCTCCATCTCGCCCTCGGGCAGCTCGAACGTCGGCCGCCCGGATCCGGGGACCTCGCAAGCGGACAGAGCGACGCCCATGCTCCTGGTGGCCGCGTTCGTCTTGATGGCGACCCGTTCCACGTCGTCGAGCGAGAATCCCTGCTCAGCGGCGGCGCCTGCGCACTTGAAGACGACGATGTCGCCCGCGATGCCGCGCCGCTTGGAAGATTCGTCGCTCGGGGCGGACGCAACGTCATCCGAGACGTGGATCTCCCGAACGTCAATGCCCTCGGCGCCCGCAAGCTGCGCGGCCAGCCCGAAGTTCATGACGTCGCCCGCGTAGTTCCCGTAGGCCATGAGCACACCGCGGCCGTGGTGGGCAGCGTGGATGGCGGCCAGGACGACGTTGGGTGGTGGCGAGGCGAAGACGTTGCCGCACGCCGCGGCGTCCGCGATGCCGCGGCCGACGTAGCCGACGAACGCCGGCTCGTGGCCTGAACCGCCACCGATCACCAGGCCGACCTTGTCCTCGGCCGGTTGACGCCTCACCACCACCCTCGGCTCCGCCAGGGATACGAGCTCTGCGTGCGCGGCGACGAATCCCTCGAGCGCCTCGTCGACGGCCTCGAACGGATCGTTGATGAGCTTCTTGTAGCCGGCGGTGCTCACCCGGCTGCCTTCCGGTCCTTGGGAGGTTTGCGGCGGCGTGTGCTGAGCTGGTGCTCGGCCTGCGCGATCTTCCCCACCTTGCGCTCGGAAGCCCCACCGCCGAACTCAGACCTGAGCCAGATGTCCACCAGCGTCGTCGCCAGCTCGGGTGCGACCACCCGCCCACCCAGGGCCAGGACCTGCGTGTTGTTGGAGGTTCGCGCTTTGGCCGCCGAGTACGGGTCATGGGCGACCGTGGCATAGACGCCGGGAACCTTGTTGGCGGCGATGGCCATGCCAATGCCGGTGCCACAGACAAGGATTGCGCGATCGTGATCGCCGCGCGCCACCGCCTTGGCGACCGTGAGGGCGACGTCCGGGTAATCGACCGGGTCTGGGGAGTCGCAGCCGTAGTCCCTGACGGCGTGGCCCGTCGCCTCGAGGTGTTTCTTCACCGCCTCTTTGAGCCGGAACCCGGCGTCATCACTGCCCACCGCGATCGCCTTGCTCATCGTCTTGTCGAAGATATACTGACCACGATCGTGGCGCGCCTGCAGGATCTTGCAGGGCGGCTGAATCCAGGCCGGGCGGGGAAACGAGCATGAAGTACGGGATCAACCTCTACCTGTGGGCCGACGACATGCACGACAGCCTGATGCCCGTGCTGGAGCGCCTGAAGGAGATCGGCTACGACGGCGTGGAGCTGCCAATCTTCGATCTCGATGTCTCCAGGTGGGAGATGTGGGCCAAGCGGCTGGACGGCATCGGGCTCGAACGCACCGCGAACACTGTGATCGCGCCCGAGCACAACCCGGTCAGCCCGGACCCAGCCGTGCGCGAGGCGGCTTACGAGCACCTGAAGGCGGTCGTCGACTGCTGCGCGGCGGCCGGCTCGTCGCTGCTGTGCGGTCCGCACCAGGTGGCACTCGGTGTATTCACGGGAAAGGGCGCGACCGCCGATGAGTGGAAACGAAGCGTGGACCACCTCCGCCGAGTCGCCGAGTACGCCCAGACGCAGGACGTGGTCTTGGCCGAAGAGGTGGTCAATCGCTTCGAGCTCTACCACCTGAACACGCTCGAGCAGGGCAGCCGCCTGGTGGACGAGGTGACGCACCCGAACTGCCGCCTGCATCTCGACACGTTTCACGCCCACATCGAGGAGAAGGACCCCGCCGCGGAAATCCGCAAAGCGGGCGACCGCATCGCCCACGTTCACATTTCGGAGAACGACCGCGGGGTGCCGGGCACGGGGGCGGTGCGGTGGGACTCGACCTTCGACGCGCTGCGAGACATCGGCTACGACGGCTGGCTGACGGTGGAGGCGTTTGGGAACTTCCTGCCCAACCTTGCGGCCGCGACCAAGATCTGGCGACCGCTGTTTCCCAGCGAGGACGTGCTCGCGGTTCAGGCGCTCGATTTCCTGGAGCAGAAAATCCCGCGGCACTGAGCCGCCTTGACATTGGGCATGGTCGCCCACAGAATCTCCCCACGATCGTGCCGAGCCTGCAAGATCGTGCGTCCGGAACGGAAGGAGGGTTGGGATGCCGGAAGCGGACGGTGACGGAAAGAACTTCCATGTAGACATTCCGGCCCCCAGCCAGGGTTTCTTCCTGAAGGGCTCTGGCTCACTCGACTGGGGCATGAGCAACCGGCTCGCGCGGGTCTTCCGGCCGGATACGGGCCGCACCGTGATGCTGGCGATCGACCACGGTTACTTCCAGGGGCCCACCACCGGCCTGGAGCGCGTGGACCTGAATATCCT
>WNFM01296467.1_pt1 | contig 21363 bp, 25 predicted proteins | sample 5400271 | NCBI WGS metagenome assembly WNFM01 (sample SAMN13153352, study PRJNA577476) | soil metagenome | isolation source: 60 cm saprolite on Douglas fir-dominated hillslope | place: USA:California | collected 2013-09-17
TGCGGGGTTCGACCGCGCCTCCTTCAAGCTCGACATCAAGACCGTGTACGCCGTCACGCGATGCCTGGAGATCATTTCCGAAGCTTCACGCCGCTTGCCGGACGATATGAAGGCGCGGCATCCGACCGCACCGCGATGTCCTGGCATGAGCACTTTGGAAATTGATGTCGGCGATATCAGGCCGGTCTCGGTCGTCTTCACTGCCAATGAGCTGGTAGTGACGCTGGCGGATGGGCGCAGGATCGCTACCCCCCTCGCGTGGTATCCGCGGCTGCGGGATGCCAGTACCGCGGCGCGCGGGCGCTTCGAATTGATGCCGATGGGAATTCACTGGCCGGAGCTCGACGAAGATCTCGGCATTGCGGGGATGCTGAGCGGCCGGCCTGCGGTTTGATTACGAGAGCTTAGGTCCGATATGCTTGCTCGTCATGCCCGGGCATAGCCGTCCGAAGGACGGCGTCGCTTCCGCTCGCCTATGACCCGGGCATCCATCAATCTTCAAAGGAGTCTCGCGAAGGGGATGGGTTGCCGGGTCAAGCCCGGCAACGACGAATAACGCGCTACTGCACGCTCAGTGCCACGAACCGCAATTCGCCGTCGGCGTTCGATACCAGCAGCAACACCGATTTCTTGCCGTCCTTCTTGAGCTGGTCGACGCGCTTCTTGACGTCGGCGGCGTTGCTTACGGCTTCCTGTGCCACCTCGACGATCACCTCGCCGGGGCTAAGGCGCTTGTCGGCGGCGTCGGAAGTGCCGTCGACATTGGTGATGATCACGCCCTTGACGCTGTCCTTGATCTTGTAGCGCGTGCGCAAATCCTTGCTCAGCGTCGCGAGGTCGAGGCCGAGCGCCTTTTGCGTCACCGGCTTTTCCGCGGGCTCGTCCTTGCTCTTGGCCGCGGTCTGCACCGGCTTGTCGGTGTCCTCCAGGCGGCCGAGCGTGACTTTGCGGGTCTCCTCCTGGCCCTTGCGGATGATGACGACATCGACCTCCTTGCCGACCGCGGTGTCGGCGACGACGCGCGACAGATCCTTCGGCTCCTTGATGTCCTTGCCGTCGAATTTCACCACGACATCGCCGGGCTCGATGCCAGCGGGCTTGGCCGGACCCTTTTCTTCGACGCCGGCGATCAGGGCGCCCCGCGCGGGCTTGATGTTGAGGCTTTCGCCGATCTCGTCGGTGACCTGCTGGATGCGGACGCCGAGCCAGCCGCGCCGAAGCTCGCCGAACTGCCGGAGTTGGTCGACCACGCCCGCTACCGTCTTCGAGGGCACCGCAAAGCCGATGCCGATCGAGCCGCCCGAGGGCGAGATGATCAGCGTGTTGACGCCGATCACTTCGCCATCGAGATTGAACAGCGGACCGCCGGAATTACCGCGATTGATGGCGGCGTCGGTCTGGATGTAGCTGTCATAGGGGCCCGAATTGATGTCGCGGTTGCGCGCCGAGACGATACCGGCAGTGACGGTGCCGCCGAGGCTGAACGGATTGCCGATCGCGATCACCCATTCGCCGAGACGCAGCTTGTCGGAATCGCCGAACTTCACCGCGGTCAGCGGCTTCGGCGGCTTGAATTTCAGGACGGCGAGATCGGTCTTCTTGTCGACGCCGACCAGCTCGGCCTTGATCTTGCTGCCGTCATTCATGATGACGTTGATCTCGTCGGCATCGGCGATGACGTGATTGTTGGTGACGACGATGCCTGCGGTATCGACGATGAAGCCCGAGCCGAGCGAATTGGTCTTGTGCGGCTGCAGGTCGCTGCCCTTGCCGCCCGGACCGCCGCGACGGTTCTTGAAGAAGTCGTCGAAGAATTCCTCGAACGGCGAGCCCGGCGGCAATTGCGGCATCGCGCCCCTGCCCTCAGCCCCACCGCCCTTGGCTTCCACCGTCTGCGACGTCGAGATGTTGACCACCGCGTCGATCACCTTTTCGGCAACGTCGGCGATGCCGTCAGGACCTCGCGCCAATGCCGGCGGGGACACCAGCACGCTCGTGGCGCCAAGGCAGATCGCGGCCAGCAAAGGGCGCAGGCGATCACTCAAGGCTGGGCTAGCACCGGTCATATCAGCTCTCTCTTCTCACAAAATGGGGCGGAATCTGAAGTCCACAGTGCGCCCGAATGGGGTCACCGCGCAAGCATGCGGCTCAGCTTTTCGTCCGCATAAGCGCCCTTTATTACGGCAAAAAGCCGACGCCGCCCACTCACGATGGCGTTGATCCCGCAGCATCTTTCGGCGGCTTGAAACCGGCCGGGAACTAGCGCCGCACCACCCAGATCAGGACCAGACCGGCGACCGCCGATCCGATGCCGACGAAGCGTAGAATATTGTCCGGCGTCGAGAGCGCGCTTTTCATGGCCCGGCGCATCCAGGCCGGGCTTGCCGCGAACATCAATCCTTCAAGCACAAACAGAATGCCCACACCGATGAGGAAGTCGGCGAACGCTATGGACCTCATGGGATCGGAACCTCCCGCTTGTGCTGTTGTTTCTTAACTTTGAGGCCGGGCGAAGCGCAGTTCGCCCGGCCTTGTTGTCGTGTCTGGGCCAAGGCGCCTTACGGCTTCGGCGCAGCCGGCGGGGTGGATGCGGCGGCAGCCGCCGCCGCGGGCCCCGCCGGCTGCTTGCCAGAGGAGTTGCCGAAGAACTTGAAGAAGTCGGAATCCGGCCGCAGCAGGAAGCGGGTGTCGCCGCTCTTCAGCCCGTTCTCATAGGCCGTCATCGAGCGGTAGAACGCGAAGAAATCCGGGTCCTTGCCATAGGCCTCGGCAAACAGCCGGTTGCGCTCGCCGTCACCCTCGCCGCGCACCTGTTCGGCGGTCGAATTGGCTTCGGCGACGATGACGGTGGCCTCGCGATCGGCGCTGGAGCGGATCTCCTGCGCCTTCTGGCCGCCCTGGGCGCGGAATTCGGCGGCCTCGCGCTGCCGTTCGGTCTGCATGCGCTGGTAGACCGCCTGGCTGTTCTGCTCCGGCAGATCGGCCCGCCTGATCCGCACGTCGACCACCTGGATGCCATAACCGCCGGCTTCCTTGTCGAGCTGGTCGCGGATCCGCGCCATCAAGGCTTCGCGCTCATCCCGCACCACCTGGATGAAGGTGACTTCGCCGAGCACACGGCGCAGCGAGGCATTCAACAGCGTGGTCAACTGGATATTGGCGGCCTGGATCGAGCCGACGCTCTGATAGAATTGCAGCGCGTTCTTGATGCGGTAGCGGGCAAAGGCGTCGACCACCAGCCGCTTTTGATCCGACGCGATCACTTCCTGCGACGGATTTTCCAGATCGAGGATGCGCTTGTCGATCGAGATCACACTGTCGATGAACGGCGCCTTGAAATGCAGGCCCGGCTCGGTGACGACGCTGACGGGCTCGCCGAGCCGCACCACCAGCGCCTGCTCGGTCTGCGCCACCGTAAAGACCGAGCTGTAGCCGACGATCACGACGATAAGCAGCAAGATCAGCGCAGCAATACCTGTGACTGGGGACCTCATCGGGTTGCTCCGCTCGGCTGCTGCGGCTGGCCTGTGGTAGCCGGCGCCGGACGCCGCGGCGTCAGTTCACTCAAGGGCAGATAGGGCACAACGCCGCCTTGCGGGGACGACGAACCGCCGCCGTCATAGACGAGCTTCTCGGAGCCGCCGAAAATGCGCTCCATCGTCTCCAGATAGATGCGCTGCCGCGTGACGTCGGGCGCCTTTTTGTACTCGTCGTAGACTTTCAGGAACCGCGCGCTCTGGCCCTTGGCCTCGGCGACCGCCTGCTGCTTGTAGCCTTCGGCGACCTGTAGGATCTGAGCGGCGCGTCCCTTGGCATCGGGAACGACGCGGTTGGCATAGGTCTGCGCCTCGTTCTGCAAACGCTCGAGATCGGCGCGCGCCGCCTGCACGTCGCGGAAGGAATCGATCACCTGCGCCGGCGGATCGACTTTCTGCATCTGGACCTGCTGCACCAGGATGCCGGAGCCGTAGGAGTCCAGCGTCTTCTGCATCAACTCCTGTACGTTGGCCTCCGTGGTGGTACGGGCGCCGGTGAGGATCGGTTGGATGTTGGCTTTGCCAACGGCCTCGCGCATCGCGCTCTCGGCGACCGCTTTGACGGTGCCTTCAGGGTTTTGAATGTTGAAGAGATAATCGGCGACACCTTTCGGCTTGATCCGCCACAGCACGGTGAAGTCGACGTCGACGATGTTCTCGTCGCCGGTCAGCATCAGGCTTTCTTCCGGCACGTCGCGCATCGTCCTGCCGCGCCGTGCGGGATCGTCGATCAGCGTCATGCCGATGCTCAGGGTAGAGACACGCAGTGCCTTCGGCAGCAGCACGGTCTCGATCGGATACGGCAGGTGATAGTTCAGACCCGGCTGCGCATCGCGTGCACGCGATAGAAGCCGGACATGCCCCAGATCACCAGCGCGCCAACCAGCACCAGAGCGACGCCGAGGCCAGAGAAATATCCGCCCGGCAATAGCTGCTGGAGCCGGTCCTGGGCGCGGCGCAGAAGGTCTTCAAGATCGGGCGGCCTCGGCCCCACCGGTTGCGGGCCGGAGCCCCACGGCCCCTTCGGACCGGAGCCCCATGGACCTCCGCCTTGATTCTTCCACGGCATCGATTGTCTCCTCGGCGAGGGCTTCGGGGCAAAAGCGCCCGGCCTCGCAATATCCGCTCGGCTTTATAGGGGACGGCCCGGGCCCTTACAACGCGGCTTCCTGCTCGAAGCAGCTAAGCCCGAACCGATAATTGTCAATGTAAACATTGCCTAACGGAGTTAATGCGACTTTCGTCGGCGATAGGTTACATAGGAAAAGTCCGCGCCATCGCCCGAACCGGCCGGATTCCGCGTGCGCGCGACCTCTTCCCAGCTAACCGCATCAATTGCGGCAAAATAGGTGTCGCCCTCGGGATAGGCGTGAACCTCGGTAATTTCCAGGCGGTCGGCATACGGCATCCATTGCGCGTAAATCTCCGCGCCGCCGATCACCGCGATTTCCGCGGCTGAACGCCGCAGCGCATCACCCAAGGCGACCGCGCGTGCTGCATCGAACGATGTCGTCACTACCGCTCCGCCTGCGCGAAAATGGTTATCGCGGGTTATCACGATATTGGTGCGTCCGGGAAGCGGCCGGCGCAGCGAGATAAAGGTCTTGCGGCCCATCACGACAGGCTTGCCCATGGTCATCGTCTTCAAGCGCTGCTGATCGGTCTTCAGCCGCCACGGGATCGAATCGCGCGAGCCGATCACCCCATTATCGGCAACCGCGACGATCAGGACGATCTCCATCAGCGCGCTCCCTGCGCGAGCGCGGTAAGCGCCGGACCATTGACCCGGCACACCGTCCACGCGTCCATCAACTCAGCGCCGAGCGATTTGTAGAACTCGATCGAGGGCGTGTTCCAGTCCAGCACCGACCATTGCAGGCGCGACCAGCCATTCGCCACGCACGCTTTCGCGAGATGCACCAACAGCGCCTTGCCGATGCCCTTGCCGCGCTGCGACGGGCGGACGAACAGGTCTTCCAGATAGATGCCGGAGCTCCCGCTGAAAGTCGAAAAGTTGATGAACCAGACGGCAAAACCGGCCGGCTCACCGTCCCATTCGGCGATCTCGCAGAACAGCCTTGGATTGGAGCCGAACAGCGCCGCCGCGAGCAGCGCTTCGGTGGCTTCCACCTCATGGAGCAACTTCTCGTATTCGGCGAGCTCGCGGACGAACGAAAGAACAAGTCCCGCTTCATCGGGACGCGCGCGGCGGATCGTGAGGGACATTCAATCGCTCACACCGCGACCTCGGCCTTGATGTGCGGATGCGGGTCGTAGCCTTCGAGCGTGAAGTCTTCATAGCGGAATGCGAAGATATCCTTCACCGCCGGGTTGATCTTCATCACTGGCAGGGGACGCGTCGGGCGCGTCAGTTGCAACTTCGCCTGCTCGAGATGATTGGAATAGAGGTGCGCGTCGCCGAGCGAATGAACGAAGTCGCCGGGCTTCAGGCCCGTCACCTGTGCCACCATCATCGTCAACAGCGCATAGGAGGCGATGTTGAAGGGCACACCGAGGAAGACGTCCGCCGAACGCTGGTAGAGCTGGCACGATAGTTTCCCGTTCGCGACGTAGAACTGAAACAGGCAATGACAGGGCGGCAGCGCCATTTTGTCGACGTCGGCCGGATTCCAGGCACTGACGATCAGACGCCGCGAATCCGGGTTGCGCTTGATCATGTCGATAAGGCCTGAGATCTGGTCGATGCTGCGCCCGTCCGGCGCCGGCCAGGATCGCCATTGCGAGCCATAGACCGGGCCGAGATCGCCGTTGGCGTCGGCCCATTCGTCCCAGATCGTAACGCCATTATCCCTGAGATATCTGATGTTGGTGTCTCCTTTGAGAAACCACAGCAACTCGTAGATGATCGATTTCAGCGGCAGCTTCTTGGTGGTCAGCATTGGGAAGCCGGCACCGAGATTGAAGCGCATCTGGTGGCCGAACACCGACAGCGTACCGGTGCCGGTGCGGTCATGTTTTTCCGCGCCGTCGGCAAGAATCCGTTCGAGCAGGTCGTGGTACTGATTCATGGTGTTGCGCTGCGAGCCTTTGGTGATCCTTCGAGGGGATCGAATTTTAGCGGCCGGACCGCCGATCGACAGCCGCGATTCGGCCGATGACGGCGATTATACCCGAAAAATGAGGGTCCGGCTTGGAAACGGCAAGGGCGGCTTTCATCCGATCAGGCCGGCAAAGCCCAAACTGCCCCCGGCCAGCAGCAGCCAGAGCGGATTGAGCCGCGTCGCGAAGGCCAGCACCGCTGACGCGGCTGTAACCAGCGCAGCCACCCAGGTCCGATCCGAGGTCAGCGCCAGGATCAAGCCGCTGGCGGCCATCAGGCCGATCGAAAGCGGAACCAGCGCCGCCTGGATAGTGGAAGGCCAGCGCGCTTTGCTCGAACGCGTCAGAAAGCGGCTGACGCAATAGGCAAGGACGGCGGTCGGAACGCACATCGCAAGCGTCGCGACCAGCGCGCCCGCAACGCCGGCGACCGAATAGCCGATCAGGGTCACGATCAACACGTTCGGTCCAGGCGACATCTGCGATATCGCAAACACGTCGGCGAATTGCTTGTCGGTCAACCAGTGCTGCACCTCGACCGCCACGCGGTGCATTTCCGGGATTGCGGCATTGGCGCCGCCCACCGCAAACAGCGACATCAAGCCGAACGTCCAGGCCAGCGTCAGGATCGGGTTGGGTTCTGAGTTCATGCCGCGCCCCGGCGCATGGCAAAGGTGATGGCGATGCTGATCGGGATCGCCACCAGCAACACCGCCGCCAGCGGCAACCGCAACAGCCCGATGGCCACAAACACCGCGGCGAGGAGCAAGAGTCCGACCCAATCGCGCCTTTTCACAAGCGGCATCATCATCCGGAACACCGCCGACAGCAAAAGGCCGACCGCAGCGCAGGACACCCCCGCCAGGATGCGCCGCAAGGCGTCGATCTCGCCGAAATGCGTATAGAGCGCGGCCAAAATTGTCATAATGATCACGGGCGGACCGAGCAGCCCGGTAAACGCCGCGATGCCGCCGGGAATCCCGCGAAACCGCGATCCGAACACCATCGACAAATTGACGATGTTCGGGCCGGGCAGAAAATGACAAAGCGCGTAGGTTTCGTTGAACTGGTCGGCGGTCATCCATCGGTGCTGGTCGACGATGCCGCGCCGCGCCCAAACCAATACGCCGCCGAAGCCCGCAACCGATATCTTGGCGAAGGCGACAAACAGCGCGATCAGGCCGGGCGGACTTGATGTCGGGAGTTCCGGCGCCGGAACGGCGACCGGCGGCGATTCCAGGGGCATGGCCTGAGATTTAGAACGGACGACGCCGCAAGGCCAACCCAATTCGGCGTGTTCCAGTGCTGGAAGCTGCGAATTTCAGGCCGGAATACGTTGTAAAAGCTCTGTTTTTCTCGAACTTTGCCCCCTATATTGAGGCTGCCGGTTCGCCGGCTATGGAAATAAATTGCCGCCGCAATAAACCATTCGGACCCGGGGGCAGCACCCGGCGCCTCCACCCAAGCCCGTAGCGCGAAGCTGCGGGTTTCGGCGGGGGCGAAACAGGATCGACGAGGGCGTAAAGGGCGTGTTTTTTCCCGGTATTGTTCCGCCGTTATCGGGCTATGCAATAGTTGCAAGTTGCAAACGACAACTATGCTCCGGTTGCTCAGGCCGCGTAAGCGGTTTGAAAGACCAAGTCTAAAGTCCTGGTGGGTTAAGCTCCGCTAGGCGGGGTTCGGAGGCACCTGGCAACAGAAGCCTCCACTCTATTTTGGCGAGGGAATTTGCCTCGACCCTGAGCTTATTGCTGAATTTCCGCAACCGGCAGCAACGGCTGCTGACCCGGGGCCGCCGCCGGGGTAGCATGGGTAAATTGGCGAGTCGGACGACCGGCATCGTCGCCGGCCCGACGGCAGCACTGGACAGGACTTAAGAATGGCAACCGATCACATTCGATACGACGTGCTGGCGCGCGATGCGCTGCGCGGGGTGCTGCGCCGTGTGCTGGCCGATGCGGCCGAGCATGGACTGCCAGGCGAGCATCATTTCTTCATCACGTTTCTGTCCACCGCGGAAGGCGTAAAACTGTCGGCGCGGCTGCTGGCGCAATATCCGGAAGAGATGACGGTCATCCTCCAGCACCAGTTCTGGGACCTGGTGGTGACCGAGGACCGTTTTGAGGTCGGGCTGTCGTTCGGCGGCGTCCCGGAGCGTCTGGCTGTACCGTTCAACGCCATCAAGAGCTTCTTCGACCCGTCGGTACAGTTCGGCCTGCAATTCGAGCCTTCCGATGCTGCGACTGAGCTACCTGCGACCAACCTTCCCGTCCCTTCCCCCTCGGCGCTGGCGGCTCCGGCACCATCGGCCGAAAATCAGGATCAGCCTGCCAAGCCTGGCGAGGGCGCCGAAGTCGTGCGGCTCGATCGCTTCCGCAAGAAATAACGGCGCACGAGGCGATCCGCGCCTGTCGAATGAAGAAGGCGGGTGACCTCTCTTCGAAAGATGCGGCCTCGCGCAATGGACATCGTTCATGGACCGGTCGACAACATCATCGCGCTTGCCTTCCACGCGCACTGAAACCGACAGTTTTGGGCCGATCGAGGTTGAGGCCAGCCGCTACTGGGGCGCGCAGACCGAACGTTCGCGGCAGAATTTCCGTATCGGCCACGACCGCATGCCGATCGACATCATTCGTGCGCTCGGCATCGTCAAGCTCGCTGCCGCCGAGACCAACCGCGGGCTGGGGTTACTCGACCAGCGCCGTGCCCGCGCCATCATCCGCGCCGCGCGCGAAGTGATCGATGGCAAGTTCGACGATCATTTTCCGCTTGTTGTCTGGCAGACCGGCTCCGGCACCCAGACCAATATGAACCTCAACGAGGTGATCGCCAACCGCGCCAACGAATTGCTTGGCGGCAAGCTCGGCGCCAAGCAACCAGTGCATCCCAACGATCACGTCAACCTGAGTCAGTCGTCGAACGATTCGTTCCCGACCGCCATGCATATCGCAGCCGCAACGCGAATCGTCGGCGATCTCGTTCCCGCGCTGAGCGGGCTTCATCGCGCTCTGCGCAAGAAGCAAAAAGAATTCGCGCACATCGTCAAGATCGGCCGCACCCACACCCAGGACGCGACGCCCTTGACACTCGGTCAGGAATTTTCCGGCTACGCCGCGCAAGTCGAAAGCGGCATCGCGCGGCTGCATGTCGCGGTGAAAGATCTCTACCCGCTGGCGCAAGGCGGCACCGCGGTGGGCACTGGGCTGAATTCGAAACCGAGATTTGCCAGGCTGTTTGCAAAGCACGTCGCAAAAATCACAAAACTGCCCTTCACCAGCGCCGCCAACAAGTTCGAGGCGCTGGCCTCCAATGACGCCTATGTGTTCGTGCATGGCGCGATCAATTCGGTGGCGACCGGCCTGTTCAAGATCGCCAACGATATTCGCCTGCTGGGCTCCGGCCCGCGCTCGGGCATCGGCGAATTGATCCTGCCTGAAAACGAGCCGGGGTCGTCGATCATGCCGGGCAAGGTCAACCCGACGCAGAGCGAGGCGATGACCATGGTGTGCTGCGAGGTATTCGGCAATCACACCACCGTCACCGTTGCCGGGAGCCAAGGCCATTTCGAGCTCAACGTCTACAAACCGGTGTTGGCATTTTGTATGATGCATTCCATTCAACTGCTGGCCGACGTCGCGCGCTCCTTCACCGAACATTGCGTCGAGGGAATCCGCGCCGACGAAAAACGCATCCGGGATTTGATGGAACGCTCGCTGATGCTGGTGACCGCGCTCGCGCCGAAGATCGGCTACGACAACGCGGCAAAGGTCGCCAAGTCGGCGCACGCCCGAGGAACCACCTTGAAGGAAGAGGCGGTGCGGCTGGGTTTTGTTTCCGCCGCTGAATTCGACCGGCTGGTGCAGCCGGACAAGATGACGCATCCGGGCTAATCACCGCGCGACGATCCCCGGGAAACTACGGGACCCTTGGAATAGTTGTGGGCGATAACGCCTAAAGACTGATAACGATCTTCTATCGTCGCTGCGTGGCGGCGTGGTAGAGCAAGCATTATTTCGTTTCCGCAGAGCGGAACCATTTTTTTGATGCCATCAGAGGACCGAATTGCGAGGATTTCCTGGATGAAGAGCGAGCCGGTTACACCCAGCGCGATCAGCTACGCCTTCGAGAAAATTCTGTACCATCTCAATTTATTGCGTGACGGGGGACGAGCATGGGGGACGTGATCAACCTTAAGCGAATCAAGAAACGCATCGCGCGAGAACAATCGGCGAAACAAGCCGACGCCAACCGATTGCAGCATGGCCGAACCAAATCCGAGCGAACGCGCGACGAACACCGCGCCAAGCGTGCCAGCGATTTGCTGGACCAGCACCGGATCGACGGCGAGGACGCATCATGAAATCGCCCGTCGTGAAGCGCTCGATCGTGGTCGCCGGCCACAAGACCAGCGTCAGCCTCGAAGAGGCATTCTGGAACGGCATGAAGGAAATCTCGGGACAGCGCGACATGACGCTGTCCGAGCTGGTCGGCGAGATCGACAGCAAGCGCCAGCAAGGCAATCTGTCTTCCGCAATCCGCCTCTTCGTGCTGGATTATTTCCGGACCCGCGCCGCGGCCGCGACATTGGAAGCAAAGCCGCAAGGCTAGGTTGCAACGCTATTCCGGCAGCCCAGTGGCGCGGAGCGCCTCGCTCAGAGAGGCGGCGAGCGCCGGCGCGCAATCCACGCCTGAAAATTGCCGGCTGTACCGGAATCCAGGTTGCAATTCCAAAACCCGCGCCGCAGCGGCCTTGGCTTCTTCGCACCGCCCGAGCTTCGCGAGCGACGCCGCAAGCAGCATGTAGGAAATGCTGTGGCCCGGATTGAATTGGACGGCCTTGTGGGCGGCGTTGGCCGCCTCCTCGTAGCGGCCACAATGGAAATGCCCCAGCGTCAACGAGTGGAAAGCGGCAAAGGCCCAGGGATCGAACGGGCTTAGGCGCATCCCCCGCTCGCCCCATTCGATGGCGCGCTCGGCGTATCCGGTCCACGCGAGAATGACGCTGCCAAGGATATAGGTAAGGGCCGACGAGGGACTGACGGTGAGCGCCGCCTCGAACGCAACGAATGCGGCGGCTTGATCGTGCCCGTCCATTCCGATGGAAAATCCTGCGAAAGTCAAGGCGAGCGCATCGTCCCGGCCATGCACGATGGCAGCCCGAGCATGGCGCATCGAGGCTGCCTTGCTTTCTTCATGCAGTCCGGCGCGCAGGAACAGATTATGATGGCACATCGCTGCAAACGCGTGCGCCAGCGCATAGGTAGGGTCGAACGCGAGTGCGCGTTCCAGAAGCACCAGCGCCTTGGTCGCACGCTCCGGCATCCCGGAATAGACGTCGGGCTGAGCCCGCAAAACAAGATCATAGGCATCGAGGCTTTCCGGCCGCATGCGCTCGACGCGCTCAACTTCAGCCCGACGCAGGTTCGGCTCAATCGCGCCGACGACCGATAGCGCGATCTCGTCCTGAAGCGCGAAAATGTCATCGAGCGGACGATCGTATCGCTCGGCCCACAAATGGCCTCCGGTCTCGGCTTCTATCATCTGCGCGGAGATGCGAAGACGATTGCCGTCCTTACGCAGGCTTCCTTCGAGCAGGTAGCGTACGCCGAGCTCGCGACCCACGCGCTTCACGTCGACAGCCTTTTCCTTATAGGTGAAGCTCGAATTGCGCGCGACCACGAACAGCCATTTGATGCGTGACAATCCAGCGATGATGTCTTCGACCATGCCGTCGGCGAAATACTCCTGCTCGGGGTCGCCGCTCAAATTTGAAAACGGCAAAACCGCGACGGATGGCTTGTCGGGCAACGCAAGCGCCGGTGATGTCTGCGGGTTTGCCTCGACAGATGGATTACCCGTCGCGACCAACGGTCCGACATAACGGTAGCCACGACGCGGCAAAGTTTCTATCCAGCTCGCACCTCCGGCCACTTCCTCAAAGACCCGGCGCAAGGCTGCGATCTGAACCGTCAGATTGCTGTCCTCGATCGCAAGCCCCGGCCACGCCGCCTCGATCAGTGCGTCTTTGGAAACAGGTTGTCCCGCCCGCTTCAGAAGCAGCCGAAGCAGCGCAACCGCGCGTTGGCTCAGCACGGTCGGTTCGTCACCGCGAAAGAGTATTTCGGCCTCCGCGTCGAGGCGGAACGGGCCAAATTTGTGGATCGTCGCCATTGGCTGAGTGGGTACCATTCGGAACATTTTGCAACATTTTCGGAAGGGATTCACGACCTTTCGGCGAGCGGCAGATCATGTTGCGGCGGTTGCTCCGCATGACGAAGCGACAAACCACGGAGGAGCAAAATGAGCGCAAAAGCAGTCATTCGAATGCCTGGTGAAGGCAAAGAAGTCACCTTGGCCGGCCAACCGATGGCGTTCCTCGTGACCGGAGAGGACACCAAGCACACGTCCATGTTCGATTGGACGGTGCCAGCCGGCTTTTTCACCGGCCTCCACGTTCATCGTGTTCAGGAAGAAACCTTCTACGTGCTGGAGGGTGAGTGCGAGTGGCATGTCGGCGGCCAACTGGTCCGCGCCAGACCCGGAACGTACCTGTTCATTCCGCCGGGCGTGCCTCACAACATCGGCAACGCCAGCCACAAGCCGGCAAGGATGCTCATGACCGTATCGCCGCCGGGTCACGAGCATTATTTCGAAGAGCTTGCGAAGGTGGCCGCGCGCGGCGGCCCACCGGACGCCAAGGTCATCTCGGAGTTGAGAAGCCGCTACGACACCGACCAGCTATCGGCGCTAAAAGTCCGTTAGCGATTTTCGATCGCCGGTCGATCGCACTTCGATAAACGAGTTCAGTTTCCTTGCAGTCAGCAAAAAGGGGGAAATCATCATGCCGGATTCCAGTTTCCATTTCGGTCGCTTGGTCAGCGAATTTGCCCATGCGGCAATTAACGGTCCTCCCATTCAACCGCAGGGCCAGGACGTGAGCAGCTTTGTGCACGAGCTAGATCGCGGGTTTGGCAGCTTCAGCATCGACGCCTTGGGTTGGGTGCTCTGAGACGTCATGAGGAAATCTCCGGACAGCGCGACATGGCGCTGTCCGAGCTGGTCGGCGAGATCGACAGCAAGCGCCAGCAAGGCAATCTGTCTTCCGCAATCCGCCTCTTCGTGCTGGATTATTTCCGGACCCGCGCCGCGGCCGCGACATTGGAAGCAAAGCCGCAAGGCTAGGCGACACCGCGTAGGCATGATTCAAGTTGCGGCAACAAACAGGTAATATCCGGATTGATGACTACTGATCGCGCGACGTAAATCCGTCCGTCAGCGTCTGCATGAAGGCAACCAGCGCGTCCTCTTCGGCGTCAGACAGGCCGAGGTTCCCGACTTTGCTCGTGTTCATGTTCTGGGTCGACTCCGGCGCGGGCCAGCATGTCATGCTATCCCCGGCGTCGCCGGGCTTGCATCGCGGCAGCACGTCGCGCGTGTTGTAGAAATGCACGATCTGTTTCAGGCTCGTGAAATATCCATTATGCCCGTACGCTTTCACAAAGGCCGGATACGGCCGCTTGTCGACATTGCGCAGCGTCGGCACCTGAATTCGCGCGCGGTTAGCTGGCGCGAGCTTGAGCCATCGCTGGTCGACCGCGGAGGGCTGGCTGAGCAGATGCCCCTGCTCAAGAAAAGTGCCAACGCCACCATCGACGAAGGACGATCCCTCAGGGTTAGCGACATAGCCCAACGCGTCCGGCCGATCTTCCTCATAGTAAGGCAACCTCGGGTTGGCGGGGGTACCGATATTGCTGGCAGTGAAGTCGGTGAACAGCGGGTCCTCGCCCGGTCCGCCGTCACGGTGACATTCATTGCATCGCGCCTGGCCCCGAAACAGGTCGTATCCCTGCTGCTCCTGCGGCGTGAGCTTCGCCTTGTTCGCGAGTACGGCGTCGAACTTCGAGGTGAACGACGTCACCTCGGCGGAGGCTTCGTAGCCGGCGATCGCTTGCGCCATCTGATCGAAAGTGGTGTTGACCCGGCCGCGATCAATCGGGCTCAGGTGAACCGGCAATGGCTGACCTGCGATCGGCGGTCCCGGCCGGTTGCAGACCTCTTCCACGTCGCTCGGCCAGGCGATGGCGAAGGCCTGCGGCCCCCACACGCCTTCGAACAGAGCACGATAAGGCCGCTGCGAAGCCCGATAAATTGCGCAGGCGATATCGGGAAGGCCCATTTCCACCGGATTGGTCGGCGGGCCTTGCGCCTGCTCGGCGGCCGGATTGCCGAGCCGCCGTCCTGTCGCACGCATATCCCAGAAATTGCCGCCGACCAGGTCGCCCTGCCCGGGATTGTAATGCAACACGGGCGACAACGGGGCGTAGGCGTGCGATTGGGGCTTGCGATCGCTGAACCGGGTGCGCACCGAACCGGGATAGGCGCCGGTGGTGCGGTTCAACTCCGACACCGGACCGGTAAAGCCCGTCTCGGGCATGTGGCAGAAGGCACAAGCCTCGTTGCGATATACCGACAAATTCTTGTCGTACAGCATCAACTTGCCGAGCAACTCGATTTGCTGGATCTGATTGTCAGGCAGCGCGGCAAGCCGTTCGGTGGTCTGCGCTTCGATGCGGTCAATCTCGGCCTCGACCTGCGCAATCTGCTTAAGCGCCTGCGGCGAGAGCTTTGAGCCAGCCTCTTCCGCATTCGGCCCATCCGCCCCAAGCGTTGAAGCGAAGATGATCGCCGCGATCGGCAGCAGCGGACGCAGTGTCTTCACGTCGGATCCCTCCAGGCCAGCGCTAATTAGCAAGTGCGTGCCATAGCACCCTGGTCGGATCGCTTTAAGACGGTGAAGCCGGCGCAATAGTAAATTCTATTTTACGATTGTCTCAGTTTGGCCATCGCTCTGTCGTGATCGGCACACAGGCAATCGCGGAACGCCGTTTGATCCGCGTCATTCGGATGCTAGGCCGCAAGCGCACGCCGCACGGTTGGTTGCCCTCACAGCTTCTCGACCGCCTTGAAGGTGCCGTCGGGCTGAATGACGGTCAGAAAGACCTTGGCCGGCGCGTCATGCATTTTTGGCCCGAAGGTGATGCTGGTTCCGCTGATGTCGAATTCGCCGACCTCGTTGATGAGCCGCAGCATGTCTGCGCGCGTCGGGTTTGGTCCGGCCATTTCAAGCACGGCTGCGACGAGGCGACCGGAAAGATATCCCTCCAGCGAAACAAAATCCGGCGTCAAATGCGGGTCGAGGATTTTTTGGGCAGCCTGGTAATCGGCGACGACCCTCACCGAGGTATCCCATGGAAGAGGCACGACCTGGGAGACGATGACGCCCTTGCCTTCCGCGCCGAGCTCCTTCGCCAGCGCGTTGGCACCGACGAATGAAACATTGACGAAGGTCGGGTTGAAACCCGCCTTGTGCGCCAGCTTGATGAATTCAGCGCATGGCCCGTAGGTCCCGACCATGACTACCGCTTCGGGCTCGGCACGCTTGAGCGTCCGCAGCGCCGAGCTGACCGCCTTGGTATTGCGCTCATAGGTGCCTTCGGCACTTAGTTCCAGGCCGCGTCTGTCCAGCGCGCGCTGAACGCCCGCCAGACCGTCGCGGCCGAACGCATCGTCCTGATAGAAAATCGCGATATTCCTGAAGTGAAGATCCTCGGTCAAATGCTTGATCCAGGCTTCGGCCTCGGCGCCGTAGCTGGCGCGAATATTGACGACGTTGCGGAGATCCGGCGCGCGGAGGAATTCAGCCCCGGTGAAGGGACCAATGAACGGCACATTCCTCGCAACCGTGATTGGAACGGTTGCAACCGCGGTTGGCGTGCCGACGGCGCCGATCAACGCGAAGACCTGATCCTCCTCGATCAGCTTGGTGGTTTGCGCCACCGAGCGGTCGGGATCGTAGCCGTCGTCGCGGCTGACAAGCTTGAGCTGGCGGCCGTGGACGCCGCCTCTGGCGTTGATCTCCGCGAAGGCTGCAAGGATACCTTGCCGCATGCCTTGCCCGAGCGCGGATGAGGGACCTTCGAGGGCTGCCGCCTGACCGAACAAAATGCTGTCGGCACTGACGCCGATCTCATCGGCGCTGGCATGAAGCGGGCCCGCAACGGCAAGCAGCAAAGCAAGGCCGCTGAAGATCGTTAGGTGTGGCTGTCGCACGGCAGAAATTATCCTCCAGCGGCGCACGATAGTTCCCCGTAATGAAGGGCTCGCTAACTGCCGCCTTAAATTCTATCCCCGTATGAACACGGAGTAGTTGCACCTCCACGCGGGCAGCATCTTGTCTATCGCCTAAGTCGTTAACTAAGGACCACGGACCAGGCGGAGTCGATGCTGATATTGGCGAGTTTTTAACCCAATTCAATGTTCGATCATTCGTTAATAACGGGGCAAGAGTTCGGCGGCCATCGTGCCAGTCGAGCGAAAGACCAAGATGGGCGATCGAGATCCGGGCAACAGGCGCCAGCCAGACATGATCGAGCGGCGGCGTCTCCCTGCGTCGCGGCCGGGGCTTTACCGTCCCGTGCTGGTTGCAGCGGGCATTGGCCTTCTGTTGTCTCTTGCCGGAGCCTACGCGGTCGGACAGTGGGAAGCGCGCACCACCAAAGTTGAATTTGAGGGCGTCGCCGAGACCCAGGCGATCGTCATGCAGAACGGCATGAACGAATATATCAGCCGGCTGACCACGCTTCGCACCCTGTTCGAATCCGCCAACGAGGAAATCACCCGCAGCGAGTTCGAGACATTCAGCGGCCGGCTGTTCGAGAACCATCCGGGCTTGCTGCGCGTCGCCTGGGTGCCGAGGATCAAGCGGAAGGAGCGCGCTGAATACGAGGCTGCCGCGATCAGCGATGGAATTTCCGGCTACCAGATCAAATTATTCGTTACGGATGGCAGCACGGTGCCTGCTCCCGAGAGCGATGAATATTTCCCGATCTTCTTTTCCACCGAACCGAAAACCTCGATGGTTTACGGACGGGACCTGTGGACCGACCCGGCGCGGCGGGCCACGCTTGAGCGCGCGCGGGACAAAGATGAGATCGCGGTGCTGCGCAGCAGAGTTCGCGAAGCCAATGGCCAACTGCGGCCCCTCGGAGTGCTGGTTTGCGTGCCGGTTTACGTCAAGGGGACCTCGCGCACCACGGTCGCCGACCGGCGCCGCAATCTGTCCGGCTTTGTCTACGGGATATTCGATCTGCCGCTATTGCTGCGGTCGATTCGGGAGACGGCGGCGGCGAGCCGCGCCGTCAACATCAATGTCTATCCGAGCGATACGGTACGCGGCGCGAAAGAGGAAAATCGGTCCGTTCCCGATTTCTCATCCGCGCTCCCGAACCTGCGCTCGCCTTCGCCACCGGACCGCACTGGTCGGGCCCCCTCAGGATCGGCGACGCCAGCTGGCAGGTGCGCGCCACTCCCGCCGTCAACGGCCGGCTGATGACACATCACGATCGCGCCCTGACCGTGCTCGCGGCCGGAATCGTCATCACCTCGTTCCTGGCCGTCTATCTCGGTCTCGCCAGCCGCAACTCGCGCCAGCTCACGCTGGCGAACCGGCGGGTGCTGGAGCTGGCGCAGACCGACATTCTGACCGGGCTGCCGAACCGGGCATATTTTCTGGAACAGCTGGAGGCGATCGATTGGGACGAGCGGGGACGAACTGGCGCGTTTTCGATCCTCATGATCGATCTCGATCGCTTCAAGAACGTCAACGACTCGCTTGGTCATGCCGCCGGCGATGCGCTGCTGCGCCAGGTGGCGGTTCGTCTCACACTGGCGCTGCGCGAGGACGACGTGCTGGCGCGGCTGGGGGGCGACGAATTCGCAATCATCCAGGCAGAGTGCGAGGATCAAAAGAGCGGTTCGATCGATCTGGCGACGCGGATATCCGAGCCGTTCCTGCTGCCGGGCCACCAGGTGGAGATCGGTACCAGTATCGGGATCGCGATGGCGCCGGAACATGGCAGCGACCGCGAGCAGCTTCTGAAAAAGGCCGACCTCGCGCTGTACCGATCCAAATCGGCGGGCCGGAACTGCTTCACCCTGTACGACGAAGCGATGTCGGCGGAACTGGAAGCCCGCAACACGCTGGAAAGCGACTTGCGCGACGCCATCGCCCGCTGCGAGTTCGAGGTGCATTATCAACCGTTCTTCGACGTCCAGACCGGCCAGCGGCGGGGACTGGAAGCGCTGGTGCGCTGGCGTCACCCGGAGCGAGGGCTGATCCCGCCGGACCAGTTCATTCCGCTCGCCGAGGAAACCGGATTAATCGTTCCGCTCGGTGAATGGGTGCTCAGGCAGGCCTGCGACGACGCGACATGGCTGCCGGCAGACCTCAAGGTCGCCGTGAACCTGTCGCCGGTCCAGTTCAAGCAGGCCGACCTTTTCGATGTCATCGAGGCCGCGCTGCGCGATTCCAGCTTGCCGCCGGAGCGGCTGGAACTCGAGCTGACTGAATCCGTGCTATTGGAACGCGCGGCCGAAAATCATGCCTTCATGGAGAAGCTCAGAGGTATCGGGGTTTCGCTGGCGCTTGACGACTTCGGCACCGGATATTCATCGCTGCGCTGCCTGACGGCGTTCCCGTTCGACAAGATCAAGATCGACAAGTCGTTCATCGCCAATCTGACAAAACTGCCCAACAGTTCGGCGATCATTTCCTCGATCGTGACGCTGGCGCGCGGTCTGGACATGTCGGTCAATGCCGAAGGCGTCGAAACCCGCGAACAATTCGAGCGGCTGCGATCGCTGGGGGTGAACTTCGCCCAAGGCTATCTGCTCGGCCGGCCGGTGCCGATCGATGCACTTGAAGGCCAGCCGCAATCTTATCGCGCGCACCAGGATGCGGCCTAAGCGCGGGCGCTCCCGCAAGGGAAGCGCCCCGGGGGTCGCATCGCGGCGCTAATAAACCAGGCCGGTGCCGGGCGGCTTTTCGAGCGCCGCGGCCAGCGACCGGTACTCCTCGCAATCGGTCCCGCAAATCGAGGCGATCCGCTGGAGATGATACTCGGCCTGATCGCGGTTGCCCTGTTCGATCTGCCACAGACCGTAATAGTTCCAGGTCAGCACGTGGTTCGGATCGGCTTTCAATGCGCGCTCGTACCAGATTTGCGAGAGCTTGTAGTCGCCGAGCTTGCGATAGGAATAGCCGATCAGGTTGGCCACGTTCGGATGATCGTCGTGGCCGAGCGCCTTTAGCTGCTCGACCGCGGCGGCGTAATCGTTGCGGTCGTAGATCGTCGAATAGGCCGCGCGGTAAGCCTTGGCAAAAGCGGGATCGTCGAAGCTGGACTGTTTGTCGGGCTTCTTCTTGTGCCTGTGGGTGGTGCGGGTAGCCCTGGTGTCCGACGCCGGCGGAGAAGAACCATAAATAGGACCATAATCTCCGCCGCCGCCCCCGCCTCCGCCGCCTCCGCCTCCTGCGGCAAACGCCGGAATTACCGATGGGGCCGCGATCAGCGCCATCAAAAAGGTTGCCAGCGTCACCAACTTGATCACCGACTTGATCATGCGTGCCTCCTGCGTAGCTGCGCGAACCCTCCAGCTACAGCCACAAACCCCGCGCGGCCCAGGACATTCCCGAGAAAAGTTCAGGCGGTGGAGAATGGCCGTGCTAGTTCCATCGGTTCGACCGACAACCATCGCCGGCGCCTCCACACGGAAGCACGATCGATCCGATCTCGCAAAAAAAACGCAGCGAGCCCGGAGTGTTGCTTCGGGCTCGCCACAACAAATCGCAGCTTGACGTCGGGCGCGGTTAGTACCTGGTGCCAGGGTGCACGCCACCCCCGCCCATGCCGCCGCCGCCCATGTGTCCGCCGCCCATGCCGCCTCCCATACCAAGACCGATACCAAGGCCGATCCCGACGCCTTCCATAACGACGCCTGGGGGAACTGATTCCGACGGCGGCGGACCGGGCGAATGGTGCACGACGACGGTCTCGTCCGGGGGCAGTTTGCGCTTTTTCGGAGGCGTCTCGACGACCACCCGCTTGATTGGCGTCGGCTCGACCTTCCTGGTGGGCGGCGGCGTGTCTTCCTTGTCCACCTTCTTCTTTAGGGTCGGCGCCGGCGTGATGTTGCACGGACAGGTCGGCCCCAGCGCAACATTGGTCGGCTGCAGCAGCGAAGCGTTGGCCGCGAGCGAGCGGTTGCGGACGCGCTCTTCCATCTTGCGCGCGGTGCCAGCCAGATCGCTATAGCCATAGCTCGCCAGGAACGCCTCGAACGATGCCGCCGTATTGACGGCAACGGCATTTTCCCATGCCTCCATCATGCGCCGGCGTTCAAGCAGCGAGCGCACGCGCGGGGTGTAGGTCGACTGGGCGAACAGCACGGTGAAGGCGTCATAGGCCACGACCGAGTTGTCCGCGATCACGAGGTCGTAGGCGGCTTTCGGCTCCTTGCCTTTCAGATCCCTTTTCCAGTCATCCGCGGTTTTTGCCGGCGCCGCTGGCGGCTTCGGCGTCGCGGCACCCTGACCTGCGCCCGTATCGATGAAACTGAACTTGGTCAGCAGCGATGAACTCTCCCAGGGAATCTGTCGTCCCTCGGTCGACTGGCTGACCTCGACGCGGACCCGCTTCATGGCTTCCTCGATCGGCAAATTCGGCTCCTTCGCGACCGAGAGCAGCGCCGTCGTGTACGGGCTGTCGGCGCCGTTGCCGTCCTCCGCCTCCGCGCCCGGCGAGGTCGAATAGGAAATGAACGAGCCGGGTGCGCCGGCCTTGGTATCGACTATCGCGAGCCCGTGGCCGACGGTCCCATTGAGTGCCGGGAACGGGTTGTTGCGGCAGGCGTCGAGCAGGTAGAT
>WNFM01323156.1_pt1 | contig 21355 bp, 22 predicted proteins | sample 5400271 | NCBI WGS metagenome assembly WNFM01 (sample SAMN13153352, study PRJNA577476) | soil metagenome | isolation source: 60 cm saprolite on Douglas fir-dominated hillslope | place: USA:California | collected 2013-09-17
CGACCCGCCCGATTCTCCAGTTGCGGTCGGGGGCGTCACCGTGAGCAAGAACGACCCATTCGGAGACGAGTCGCCAATTGAGTCTTGAGCCAGACAACTAATTGCCCATTTGCCGACGCTGAAGGACTCGCCGGAATAGCGATTGCAGACGAGCGTGTATGGCGGGACGCCACCCGATATCACATAGGTGTAGTTGACGGTTGCGCAGTAGCCCTGAGGACATGAATTGGTCGCTTCTAACGTCATATCTGCGGGCGGAGTGAGCGACATCGTTGCCGGTGGTGGCGGAGGCGGCGGGGGTGGGGGCCCGCCCGGATTCACTGTGACTGTGAATGACGCCTGGGGTGTCGAGTCCCCGACCGAGTCCTGGGCAAGGCAGCTGACCGTGTGCGTTCCGACGGTGAAGAGGTTGCCGGAGTAGAAGTTACAAACCAGCCGGTACGGCGGCACCCCGGCCAGTCACCGTGAACGTGTAGTAGACCTGCGCGCAGTCCGTTGAGCCGCACACGGTGTCAGCAGTAACCGTGATGTCGGCGGGGGCCGCTCCCACGGCGAACGCCACAGTCAAGAGCGCAATGACACGCCACATGGAGTGTTTGTACACCTGACAACACCAGTTGGCAACTCGCCCCGAGATCACGACGCCTTTGCTCGGCGTCACGGGCACGCGGGAATCGTCCGCATACTCGTTTCTTCGAAGTAGCGAAATCCTTCGGCCACATCCGAGGCGAATTCAAGTCGTGTTTCGATGCTTCGAGATGAGGCGCGATCAGCAGGAGTGTGGCCTAGGCCCGCGTTCCGTAAGGCACCCTGAAGCCTTACGTTCGGATCACAACACGATCGTAGGGTCACACCCGTGCGGGTTGGTCTGCTCTTCATCGCGGTAATGCTCGTCGTCACGCGGGACCTCGCCAATAGATGGAGCGCGTGTGTGTTTCAAAGAGGGGCGCATCTCCAAGGTGCAGACAGCCATCCACACCTGACGAATGCGCGCTCGTCGCCGGCGCAAGTAGTTCGCGAATGACCGCGGAGGTGCGGTCCGTCCGGCGAACGCTCACCTCGTCCCTCTCCCAGCATTCTGCAAGGGTGGAGGACCTGTCTTGGAGGATTTGATGAGCCTCGTAGTTCGTTTCTCGCCTCAATCTCTGACGTCCGATCAGTACGACGACATTGTGCGTAGGCTCAATGAAGAGAACATCTCTCCCGCTGACGGTCTGGACTATGAACTGTGCTTCGGCTCCGGGGACAAGATGAAGGTGAGCCTGGTTTGGGACTCAGAGGAACAATTCGAGGCGTTCGCTGCACGCCTGATGCCGATTCTCGCCGAGTTCGGCATCGACCCCGGTGAGCCGGAAGTGCTCGAAGTTCACAACATCATCAAGCGCTCGTAGCCGGCTACCCCGCTCACTAGGTTGGCGGTGGGTCACGGCCGCATGAGATAGCGATCAATCCAATGGAGGAAGGATGCGATGATCACGCCTGAACCGACCACTGTGGCCGGCCGTCTCTTTCACCGGCCGGTCGCGACGGGGCCGGCCTACTGGGGCCCCGGAGATCACTACACGTTCCTTGTTACGGGCGAGGAGTCCGGCGGCGCGTATTTCGTGATGGAGGCGCTCGTGCCGGCGGGTGGCGGCCCGCCGCCGCACATCCATACCCGTGAGGAGGAGACCTACTATGTCCTCGCGGGGCAGATCGAGGTCCTCCTCGGCGAGGAGACGGTCGTCGTCGGCCCGAATGACTTCGTCAACATCCCTCGCGGCACCGTGCATTGCTTCCGCAACACGGGCACCGAGGCGGCGCGGATGGTGCTCACGTTCGCACCGGCCGGCATCGAGGGCTGGTTCGAGGAATGCCTCGAACGAGCGCCGAACGAGGTGCAAGAGGCGCCGGACAACATCGACGAGGTCGTCGCCCGCTACATCGCCGCAGCGCCGAGATACGGGCTGGAGTTCGTCTGACCGAAGGAACGAACTCCAGGCGATAGGGCTACTGTCGCGGAGTGAGGGGTGTCGTACCTCGGTGGAGATAACCCGGCTCAGTGTTTACTGTTTAGGCGAAACTTTTGCCCAGACTTTTGCCCGAGTGAGCGAATCTGATGTGATCTCGGGTGATCTGAGATGACGTAAGAATGCCGAATTTGACGTTAGCTAACGGGGCAACAGACGTCTCATAACCCGGAGGTCGCAGGTTCAAATCCTGCCCCCGCTACTCGAAACGGCCCTAAGGGGGGCCGTTTCTTATTTCGTCTCGCTCCAATCATCTCTAGGGTGTCCCCGATGGAACATCGCGATCGCGACAACCGGAACGCTCTGCCGCCCTCGACCCAGACGGAGCGCGCCCTGCCGACCCATACGGTCCGCTCGGGCTCGACGGTGGGAACCGGTAAGCCGTCGAAGGTCGCCAACGTCGAGGGGCCGATCAAGGCCGGCACGTACGTCACGCAGCGCTTCCAGCGCAACGGGGACGGCGAGATGTTCGAGCGCAAGGTTGCTGCCGACCTCATCCTCCTGCTCGACGCGGTTGTCGAGAGCAAGGGCTACACCGCGAAGATCAGGGTCGACGTCTTCGACTCGATCTGGGCGCGCTACGACGCCGGTGACTACGGATCGGGCCAGGCGGGCCTCGCCGTGTACGACGACGTCGAGTCGCTGCCGACGGTCTGGGTCGTCGACGCCGACGTCGCTGCGAATCCGGATCGGGCACCTGCGTCGACACGCGGGCCGCAGCAGATCCAGCTCACTGCTCCCCGCTAGACCGCGATCGGCACCACCGGTGTTTCAACGCACTTTGGGCTGGGGTCTAGAGCGCGCCGGCGCGGCGTTTGTCCGTCCGCCTGGGGCCAATGCAGTGTTTCGCGCCTGGTCGCGGGCTCGCGACGCGTGGTCGCTGGGCGTCGCCCTGGTGGCGTGCGGGCGGGCGCCGCCTAGCCGGGTTAGACCCTGAGCTTCTTCGCCGCGGCGCGATGCGGTTTCAGGAGAGCTGCGCCTGCCTCGAGCAGTGCGTCGCGCAGCTCCGCCTCGTCCGCATCCGGGTACTGGGCAATCGCCGCCTGCATGCCGCCGAAGGCCATCGTCACCCGAACCTGATCGTTGAAGTCGAGGTCGGAGCCTGCGAGGATGGCTTCCATGCGCGCGCGCCGCTCCTCGTTGCCCGCGCTGATCGCGGGGTGGGCGAGCGTCGCCAGGTCGCGCGAGATATAGGCGATCAGCCGCCGCTGCCGGAGGAAGTAGTCGAGGTACTGCTTCATGAACTCCTTGCGACGCGCAGGCGTGTCGGGCTCGCCGGAGCACGCATCGAGGATCTCTTCCACGCCTGCGATCGCCGGTGCGACGAGCGCCTCCAGGAGCTCGTCCTTGGAGCGGAAGTAGTAGTAAAGCGCCGCCTTCGTCAGATCGAGCCGGTCCGCGATCTCCTGCAGTGAGCTGCCCTCGAAGCCGTGTTCGGAGAACACGTCGAGGGCTGCGTCGAGGATGCGAGCACGGGTGTCGGGACGGACGGCAGCTGGTTTCCTCACAGTTGTGACTGTAACAACTTACTTGCCATCCGGCAAGGGTTAATTAACCATACGGTCAAATTTTACTTGACGCCCGGTAAGTGATCTGCCATAGTCAGAAGACACACGTGACTTGCCGGCCGTCCTTACGAGCGGTGATCGGCGCTTACCGACTCGGATTGGAGACCGTGCAATGAGAAACCTCGCCCGCTGGAGTGTCAGGCATCGCCGCTGGGTCGTCGCGATCTGGCTCACCGCGTTGATCGGCCTGAGCGTGATCAGCCAGAGCGTCGGGAGCAGCTACAAGGACAGCTTCAGCCTCAACGGCACGCAGAGCTTCGACGCGCTGAACCTGTTGCAGAAGGTGGCGCCGAAGGCGTCCGGTGATCGCGAGCAGATCGTGGTCGCCGTCAAGCAGGGCAAGCTGACCGACCCGGCTGTGCGCACGCAGGTCGAGGCGATGCTCGCAAAGGTCGGCGCGCTCAGTGACGTCGCTTCGGTCGCATCGCCCTACGGCCCGAACGGTGCTGCGCAGATCTCCAAGTCCGGGCAGGTCGCGTTCGCGAACGTTGTGCTCACCAAGCAAGGGGAGAAGGTCTCCATCGCGGCGGCCAAGCGCTTCGTGAAGACCGCGCAGGCCGGTGCGAAGAGCGGCGTCGAAGTCGAAGTGCAAGGGCAGGTCGCGAAGGCCGCGAGCCAGAAGAGCGTGAGCAGTGCCGGTTTCGGCGCGATCGCAGCGCTCGTCGTGCTGCTCCTCGTCTTCGGGTCCTTCCTCGCTGCGGTGCTGCCGCTCGTGACCGCGGGCGTCGCGCTCGGCAGCGCGGTCGCGCTGATCAGCTTGTTCTCGCACGTGATGAACGTGGCGTCCTTCGCCTCGGAGCTCTCGCTCCTGATCGGTCTCGGTGTCGGCGTGGACTACGCGCTCTTCATCGTCACGCGCTATCGCCAGGGCCTGCAGCGCGGCAAGGAGAAGGAGCAGGCGATCGTCGACGCAGTCGACACGTCGGGTCGCGCCGTCATGTTCGCCGGAGTCACGGTGTGCATCGCGCTTCTCGGCATGTTCGCGCTCGGCGTGAGCTTCCTCTACGGCGTCGCGATTGCGGCGAGCCTTGCTGTCCTCGCGACGGTGGTCGCGTCGCTGACGCTGCTGCCTGCGCTACTCGGCTTCATGGGCACGCGCGTCCTCGGTCGCAAGGCGCGCCGCCGGCTCGCCGGCGGACAGCTGACGACGAGCGACGAGTCGCCCGGCTGGGCGCGCTGGGCGGGCCAGCTCCGCGCACGGCCGGCATTCATCGCAGGTGCAGCAGCATTGCTGATGCTTGCGCTTGCGATCCCGTTCTTCTCGATGCGGCTCGGGTCGTCCGACTCGGGCTCGGATCCGTCGAGCAGCACGACTCGGAGGGCCTACGACCTGCTCGCCACCGGCTTCGGGCCGGGCTACAACGGCCCGCTGCAGCTCGTCGCGCAGGTCGACGGTGGCGCACAGAAGGCGGCGTTCGCCAGGGTGACCGCCGCCGTTGCGCACACGGAAGGGGTCGTGCGCGTCACCCCGACCACGGTGATTCCCGGAGAGGGCGGGCAGGCCGGCGTCGCGCTCGCCGACGTCTATCCGACCGGATCGCCGCAGGACGCGTCGACGACGACGCTGCTGCACCACCTGAGGAACCAGGTCGTTCCCGCGGCGAGCGGTTCCGGCCTGAACGTCCTGGTCGGTGGCCAGACCGCGATCTTCGACGACTTCGCGACTGTGCTGAGCAGCAAGCTGCCGCTGTTCATCGGCGTTGTCGTGCTGCTTTCCTTCCTGCTGCTGACGGCCGTCTTCCGCAGCTTGCTCATTCCGGCAGTCGCTGCGGTGATGAACCTGCTGACCGCGGGCGCATCGTTCGGTCTGATCACCGCCGTCTTCCAGTGGGGGTGGGCCAGCAGCCTGTTCGGGATCGACAAGACCGGCCCGATCGAAGCGTTCGTCCCCGTGATGATGTTCGCGATCGTCTTTGGGCTCTCGATGGACTATCAGGTGTTCCTTGTCTCGCGCATCTACGAGGAATGGCATCGCCGGGGCGACAATCGCGAGGCGGTCACGCACGGGCTTGCCGCGACGGGCAAGACGATCACGGCCGCTGCGGCGATCATGATCCTCGTCTTCGGTTCGTTCATCCTCGGCGGCGAGCGGATCCTCATGCTCTTCGGGCTCGGCCTCGCGGGCGCCGTTTTCCTCGACGCACTGATCGTCCGCTCCGTCCTCGTTCCCGGCTTGATGCTGCTCACCGGCAAGGCGAACTGGTGGCTGCCGCGCAGCCTCGACCGAGTGCTGCCGCACCTCAACGTGGAGGGCAATGTCGAGGACGAGCTTCACGAGTCTCACGCTCCCCGCGCTCTGTCCCGGTCTGTTGTTGCTTCGGGCGAGGCGGCCGCCTAGGAGCGCGAGCGTCTGGCCGGTAGACGCCCAGAACAGGATCTGCGAACATACGTTCGTGTCGGGTCCGGCAACCATTCTGCATGCCGACCTCGACGCGTTCTACGCGTCGGTCGAGCAGCGGGACGACCCGCGGCTGCGTGGGCAGCCGGTGATCGTCGGCGGCGGCGTCGTGCTCGCGGCGAGCTACGAGGCGAAGGCGTGCGGCATTCGCACGGCGATGGGCGGCGCTCAGGCACGACGGCTGTGCCCGCGGGCGATCGTCGTGCCGCCGCGGATGTCGGCGTACTCCGAGGCGAGCAAGGCCGTGTTCGAGGTGTTCCACGACATGTCGCCGTTCGTCGAGGGGATTTCGATCGACGAAGCGTTTCTCGACGTGCGCGGGATGGAGCGGATCGCCGGTTCGCCGGTCGAGATCGCCGTACGGCTGCGCGACGAGGTGCGGGCGCGTGTCGGGTTGCCGATCACGGTCGGTGTCGCGAGGACAAAGTTCCTCGCGAAGGTCGCAAGCGGCGTCGCGAAGCCCGACGGGCTGCTCGTAGTGCCGCCCGATCGAGAGCTCGCGTTCCTCCATCCGCTGCCGGTCGAGCGACTCTGGGGGGTCGGGGCCGTGACCGCCCGCAAGCTCCACGCGCACGCGATCGCAACGGTTGGCGACGTCGCCCGGCTTGACGAGGGAACGCTCGTGGCCCTGCTCGGCCGCGCCTCGGGCCGTCACCTACATGCGCTCGCGCACAACCGTGATGCTCGTCGCGTGCAGGCGCGCCGGCGCCGGCGCTCGATCGGCGCGCAACGAGCGCTCGGACGCGCGCGCATGTCGGCCGACGAGATCGACGTATCGCTGGTCGGGCTCGTCGATCGCGTGACGCGCCGGATGCGGGAAGCGGGCCGCGTCGGCCGCACAGTCGTGCTGCGTCTTCGCTTCGCCGACTTCACCCGCGCCACGCGCTCGCACACGCTGCCGCAGGCAACGGCTGAGACGCAGGCGATCCTCAGCGCGGCGAGGGAGTTGCTCGCGATCGCAATGCCGATGATCGAAGGCCAGGGACTTACGCTCGTCGGCATTTCGGTCAGCAACCTCGAGAACGACGACGCCGTTCAACTCGCCCTCCCCTTCGATCGCTGGAGCGGCGGCGCACTCGACGCGGCGCTCGACGAGGTGCGGAAACGCTATGGATCGACGGCGGTGACGCGAGGCGTGCTGGGCGGGCGCGATCAGGGATTGACGATGCCGATGCTTCCCGACTGACGGGCACGAGCCGACCACGAGCCTTCGCCGAGGTGCGCCTCGAGACGCCAGAGATTGTCGACGTGCTGGCTCGCCCAGAGCAGCACGAGCGCCGCGTGGATGGTGGCCTTGTCGCGGCTCCCGGCCGCGTCCCGCACGCAGGCGACGAGTCGCCTGCGACCGTCGTCATCGCGAATGTGCGGCGGTGGCACGGCGCGGTCGTTCGTGAGCGCGTAGCCGAGCGAGACATACCAGGACTGCAGCGCGTGAAGCTCGCGGTCGAGGTTCGCGCCGCAGCGCCCGAGGCGCGCGTCGCCCCCGATCATGCTTCCCAGCGACGCGACGCGTGCCGCGCCGCCGACGAGCGCCCCCACGTCTTCCACGTTGAACGTCGTCGCCGAGCGCTCCGCGAGGTACTGCCGAAAGGCGTCATCGAGGCGATGGAGGGCCGTGTCTGCCGCCCGCGCTGCGCGTTCCGTTTCCTCGGCGCCTCCGCCTTCGATCACCTGCCGCGCCGTCGCGACGACGTAATCCGCACCGCGGGCGTACGCGGTCGCGAGATCGTCGCGCAGAATCGCGCCGGCCCCGCGGGGCCAGAACAGGAGCCCGACTCCGAGGCTGATCGCGAAGCCGATCGCGACGTCCTCGATCCGAACCAGCCCGACCCGCCAGCCGACGGGCTGGATGAGGTTGAAGAGGATGAAGAGCACGACGGTGAAGCCCGCCTGACCCGCTGCGAACGAGATCGCCCGCGGCGCGTAGGCGGCGAGGAGGATCGCCACCGGAAGTACGGCCCACAGCACCGCCTGGTGCGTGCCGATGCCGATCACGAGCAGCGCACCGACAACGAGCCCGACGGCGGTGCCGGCGAGCGCGCTGAGGATCGACCAACCGGTGCCGAGCGCGTTCGACCGGAGCACCGACAGCGTCCCCAGCACCACCCAAAACGCGTGCTGCAGCCCCGTGCGCTGCGCGATGTAGACGGCGAGCGCGAGCCCGACCGCGCCGCGCACGCTGTTCTGGAACCACACCGAGCGCAAGCTCGTGTGGTCGAACGCAAGCTGCTCCGTCGCTTCGAAGGTCGCTCGCGCCGTCGTCTGCACGAGATCCTCTTGGCCGAGCTCGGGAGCGTTGGCACCTGTGGCGAGCAGGACGTAACCGGCGACCTGGCGTGCGGAGTAGGTCACCGCGCGGATGCGAAACGGGGGGTCGAGCGCCGCCGGGAGGCCGTCCTCACGCGTGTCGGTCGGCAACTCCGGCAGCCGCCGTGCGAGTGCGCGAGCTACCGCTGTTCGCGCCACGTCGAGGCGCGCAAGATCGGGCCGCTCGTCACCCCCCTCGAGCCTCGCCGCGCTCGTGCGCAGAATTGCAGCCGTTGCCGCCATCGCCTCGGCGTCCTCGGCGCAGGCGAGCTCGAGCGCCGGTGCCCCCGCCGAAGGCGTGAGGAACGAAAGCAACCAATCGAGCTCGTCGGGAAGCGACGCGAGCGCCGCGGTCGGCGCGGTCGGACCGGTCGGCCGGTGCTGCGTGCCAAGGAAGCTCCGGCCCAGGCCGTCGACGGCGTCGCGCGCCCGCTGCGCATCTGCGGCCGACCGGTCACCGTCCGAGTCCACGAAATCCGCGACGGCCTGCAGAGCGCCGGCCGCGTCGCGCTGCAGGTCGGCGCGCCAACGGGGCGGCCAGAGCAGCATCATCGCGGCAACTCCCGCGGCCGTCGCGAGCCCCCAGCCTTCGAGGCGGTCGAGGATTGCGGAGTTTGGCGCCGGAATCGTCACCGGCAGGACGAAGGTGAGGATCGCCGCGGTCGACGCGGCAGCGAAGTAGCCGTTGATCACCCCGGCGAACAGCGTGACAAAACCTACGACGGCCATTGCGCCCGCACCCAGCAACGGGCTACGGGAGCAGAGCGTTCCGAGTGTGATGAAGGCCGCGCCTACGCACGCAAGCCCGGCGTACGCGACCAGCCGGTTGCGCGGCGGTCCGGCGAACTCGACGAACACGAGCAGGGCGAACGATCCAAAGGCCGCGATGATCGATGTCTGCGGCTGCTGGATCACCTTGTCCGCGAACGCGAAGACGAGCGGGATGACGATCGCTGCGCGCGCGGCGCTTTTTAGCGCGGCGAGGTTCGGCACGGCAGCCGATCATACGGCTACCCATCGAAGATGTAGCGCGCGAGGAACTCGTTGCGGAACTTGCCGCCGCCGTCGAGCCGTCCCGCGAGCTCGCGAAAGTGCGACAGCCGTGGGTAGACGGCGTCGATCGTCTCTGCCGACCCGACGAAGAGCTTCCCCCAGTGCGGCCGCACGCCGAACGGCGCGAGTGCGCTCTCGATCTGCGCCAGCACCGCAAGCACCTCGGCTGGCCGCGGCTGCCACGTGAAGTGGAAGGCGATGCTGTCCTGGTCGAAGAACGGGCTGAGCCAGAGCGTGTCCGCCGCGATCGACCGGATCTCCGAGACGAACAGCAACGGCGCGATCGCGGTGCCCAGACGTCGCAGCTCGGCGACCGCGGCGGCACCGTGTTCCCGCGGCACGATGTATTCCGACTGGAGCTCGTTGCCACTGCTCGGCGTGAAGCCGAGGCGGAAGTGCGGTAGCCGGTCGTACGATGGGCCGGCCACGCCCAGCTGCTCGGTGGCGTTCTCCGGATCGGCCCCCGGGACGGGGTTGCGTGCTTGCCTCGCAGGCGTGGCGCCGAAGTACGGTTGCGGCTCGAGCTCGTCCTGCGTCTTGACCCAGACCGTGCCGACCGCCGGCTCGTCCCACGTCGTGAACACGCTGACGCTGTAGCCCCCGGCGAGGATCGCAGCGAGTTCCGCTTCGAGCGCCGGCCATGGGAGCTGCTCGAAGACGTACTGGCGGACGTCGAACGCGGGAACGACGTCGAGACTGACGCGCGTGACGAGGCCGAGCGCTCCGAGGCTCACAACGACGCCGTCGAAGTCGGCGTCGCCGCGGCGGAACTCTCGCGCGGTGCCGCGTGCGTCGACGAGCTCGAGTGCCGAGACCGCGGCCGCCAGCGACCGGTTGCTCGCGCCCGAGCCGTGCGTCGCGGTGGCGATCGCTCCGCCTACCGAGATGTGCGGCAGCGACGCGAAGTTCAGGAGCGCCACGCCGTGATCGTCCAGCGCGGCGGCGAGCTCGCCGTAACGGATACCGGCCTCGACGGTCACCGTGTCGTCGCCGATCTCGACGATCGCGTTGAGATGCTCAGTCGAGAGCAGCGCGCCCGTCGAGTCGCCGACCAGGCTGAACGAGTGGCGCGCGCCGAGCGGCCTGATCGATTCGGCAGCGGCGATCAGCTCCTGCGCTTCCGCTACCGACCGAGGCCGCAGGACACGCCCGGTCGAGTAGGTGACGTTCCCGGCCCAGTTGGTCACGTCGGTCATGTTGCGCACGCTGCCAGAAACGCGAGGCGAGGCGCCTTCCTAGCGAACTCTTCGCTCGCGCCAACCGTCCTCTTAGCCGCGGCGGCGATCCTGAGAAGCGGTCACAACGAGTGACCGACAACCGCAACGGAAGGAGCACCACGATGAGCATCACCACGACGAGCACGAGCGCTCCGAGTCGCGCGAGCGGCCAGCGGAGTGACGAACCGCTGCTAACGGACGACGCGCTGGCGAAAGTGAGAGCGATCGCCTACGAGGAGGTTCCCGGTGGCAGAGTCCTCGAGATCGATCTAGATCCGGACGCGCACGCTGCCTACGAGGTGCACATGCTCAACGCCGACGGACTGCCGACGATGGTCTACATCGATGCGAGCTTCGACTACGTCGGCATCGGTTGAGACGGCTGGGAGGCCCGCCACTGCGCGCCTCCCACTAAGCTCGCTTCATGAACCCGACCTTCATGCTCGGAGGCGAGCTCGAGGTTCGCCGCCTTGGCTTCGGGGCGATGCGCATCGTGAACGACCGCGACGAAGGTGCGCGTGTGCTCCGCCGTGCGGTAGAGCTCGGCGTGACGCTGATCGACACCGCGAATATCTATGGCGCCGGCGTCAGCGAGGAAGTGATCGCCGAAGCCCTGTACCCGTATCCCGAGAACCTCGTGATCACGACGAAGGGCGGGCTCGGCTGGGGGCTACAGGAGCGGATCCGCGATGGCCGTCCTGAGCATCTGCGCGAGGCGCTCGACGCGAGCCTGCGGCGCCTCCGCGTCGAGCGGATCGACCTCTACCAGTTGCACCGCCACGACCCCGAGGTCCCGATCGAGGAATCCATCGGCGCGCTCGAGCAGTTGCGGCAGGAGGGAAAGATCCGGCTGATCGGCGTCTCGAACTTCTCGCTCGACCAGCTGCGGCGCGCGCAGGCGGTGACGGCGATCGCCAGCGTGCAGAACCAGTACAACCGCGGGCTCCTCATCTCCGAGGACGTGCTCGGCGCGTGCGAGGCGGAGGGGATCGGATTCATGCCCTACAGCCCGCTCGGCGAGGGGCTGCGCGACGCGGCCTACGAGCTCCGCTGGCTGCTCGACCGCTCGCCGGTCATGCTGCCGATCCCGGGCACCTCGAGCGTTGCGCATCTCGAGGACAACATGCTCGCAGTCGCTGCCTAGTCGACCCATCACTACGATGCCGCGATGGCGAGACGTATGCCCGCGATTTTCCGCACCGCGGTCTCCAGGCCCGTGCAGCCCGGGGCCTCGCAGTGCTCACGTGCATCGACTCGCGCATCGAACCGCTCACGATGCTCGGCCTCCGGCCTGGCGACGCCAAGATCCTCCGCAACGCTGGCGCGCGCGTCACGGCCGACGTGCTGCGCTCGCTTGTGCTCGCCTCTCATCTGCTCGGCGTCGACCGCGTGATGGTGATCGCGCATACCGATTGCCGCATGACGGGGAGCGAAGAGGACGTGCATGCGGCAGTCCGCGAGGCAGGTGGCCCGGACACGCGGGAGCTGGACTTCCTCGTGACGAACGACCAGGAGGCGACGGTGCGCGCCGACGTCGACATGCTCCGGTCGTCGCTGTATCTGACGCACGTGCGGGTCGGCGGCTTCCGGTACGACGTCGAAACGGGGCGCGTCAGACAGCTCTGTTGAATAGCGAAGGGGAGGGTTCCATGAATGGCAGGCATCGGTTCATCACGCTCTTGGTCGCGGCGGTAGCGGTCGCGGTCACCCTGGCGGCTGTGGCGATGGCACGCACGAACGCGGCGCCGCCGGTTGGCCCGTTGCCGGCCGGTCCGACTTCGACGATTCAGACGCAGGCCGGGCAACTCGTTGCCTTCGCACTGCCGCACCGGGCGAACGGGCGCGTATGGCGCATCGCGCGGGCGATCGACCCCAAGGTGCTCGTCGAGGTCTCGGAAGCGGACATCGGAGCGAACGTCGTGCTCGTCTTCAAGGCGACAGGGAAGGGAAGCGCGAAGGTCTCGTTCGGGCTCACGCGCGGCGAGCGGTCGAAGGCCTACGAGGCCCGTCGCTTCGTCGTCACCGTACGCTAACCGTCCCGTGGTGTCGTGGCGGCGATCGCCGCCGCCGCGACACCGAACGCGGTCGCGACCGCAAACGCACCGCGAGCGCTCACGAGCTGCACGAGCAGTCCGCCCGAGAGCGCCGAGACGCTGAACGCCACGTGCGCTGCGCCCTCCTGCGCGGCGAAGACGCGGCTGCGGACGGCGTCACTCGTCCGCTCCTGGATCAGCGTCGTGGCGGCGACGTCGCCGAGGCCGCGGCCCGCGCCCGCGAGTGCCATGCCGCCGAGCCCGATCGCGAGCACAGGCGCGGCGCCGGCGAGGGCAAGCCCCGCCGCGCCGGCGGTGAACGACCAGACGAGCACTCGCGACGGTCCCGTGCGGAGCAGGCGGGCCGCGAGCGCAGCGCCGAGCAGCCCGCCGCCGCCGAGGAGCGCGGTCATCGCGCCGTATCCCTGTGTTCCGCCGTGGAGATGGATCGATAGTGGATAGGAGGCAACGTCGACGATCCCCACGCCGACCAGTGACACCATCCCCGCGAGCACGGGGATTCGCAGTCGCGGTTCCCGCGCGATCACACGGAACCCCGCGAGCACGCCGGGGTGCTCATCGGTCGCGCCGCTGCCGAACGGCCGGCGAATCGTCGCGACCAGCAGCGCGGAGACGACGAACGTTGCACCGTCGACCGCGAACAACGTCGCCGGCGAGGCACCGGCGCCGAGGACGAGCCCGCCGAGCAGCGGCCCGGCGAGATACCCCGCAGACGAGGTCGCGGCGACGAGCGCGTTCGCGCGCGCGACATCTTTCGGCCCGACGAGGTTCGGGAGCGCTGCCGCCGACGCAGGCTCGAACGGGCTCTGTGCGACCGACGAGAGCCCGAGGAGCAGGACGAGCACCCAGGGCTGCCCGGTCAGCGCCATGGCGAGCGACACCGCCGCGGCGGCGAGGTCGGCGGCGATCAGGACGCGGCGGCGATCGAAACGGTCGCCGATCCAGCCGGCGGGCGCGGCGGAGGCAACCGAGGCGACGACGCTCGCAAAGATCGCCGCGGAGATCCAGACGGCCGAGTGAGTCCGCCCGTAGATCGCCGCCACGAGCGCGATGTACGCGGCGGACCCGCCCGAGAGCGAGATCAGCCGGCCGAGTGCGAGGCGACGGGCAACGCCCATCGCCGCATCGTGTCAGGGGCAGGGCCCGGAAGCCCTGCCCCCGCACGACGAAGGGCTTAGCCTTCGAGGACCTTCTTGGCCTTCGCGAGCGACGGCAGTCCCGCCTTCGCCTTCGCGAGCGCGCGTGCGCGCACGTCGACCGATGCCGGCTTCGCCGAAATCGTGATCTCCTCGCCCGTGGCAGGGTTACGACCCTGCCGCGCCTTGGTGGCCGGCTTGAGGCGCACCGTCAGCTGGACGAGATTGCCGATCTTCACCTTCTGCGCATTCCCGATCTCGCTGAGGATGACTTCCTCGAGCGCAGTCAGGACGTTCTTTGCTTCGTTGCGGGTGATCCCCGCCTGCTCGGCGACGGCGTCGGCGAGCTGAGTCTGGGTGAGTGCCATCACATCTCCTGAATATGGGGTGCAGCGCGGCATTCAAGCGGTTCTGGCGGACGACGGCTCAGGAACGGCGCTGCGAGCGGCGTAGCGCGTCGAGGCGGCGGCGGTCCTGCTTCGTCGGGCGCTCGCCCAGCTCGGCCCCGAGCGGGCGGGCCAGCTTGCGCTGAAGTGCCTGCTCTTCACGGGCTTTCCTCGATTCGGACGTCTCGGCATAGAGCGTCCGCGCGACGGTCGCCGAGCCGCGTTTGTCGCTCAGACCCGTCACTTCGACCGACCAGGTGAACGTGCCGATCCGGAGCTCGACGTCGTCGCCGACCCGGACGTCCTTGGACGGCTTGACCCGCGCGCCGTTCACCTGCACGTGGCCGGCGAGCACTGCGTCCGTCGCGAGGCTGCGCGTCTTGTAGAACCGCGCGGCCCACAGCCACTTGTCGATGCGAACGAGCTCCACTGGTAGTCGATCCTGCCGTTCCTGCCGATCGTGCTCAAGGATCGCGGCCTCACCGCCGCGGAGATCGGCGTAGTGCTCTCCGTGGCCGCGCTCGCGGGCTTCATCTCGACACCGCTCTGGGGGCACGCGGCCGACGGACGGCTCGGGGCGGAGCACGCGCTCGTCGGTGCGTCGATCGCGGCTGCGGTCGCTGTCCTCCCGCTCACACTCGCCCACAGCTTCCTCGCGCTGACCATCGTCGTTGTCCTGATCACCGCCGCGCGGTCGGCAATGGCGTCGCTCACCGATGCGATCGCGCTCGAGCACCTCGGTGACGACCGCGCCCAGTACGGGCGGGTACGGCTCTGGCTCAGTGTTGGCTGGGCGATCTCCGCGTGCGTGTGGGGGATCGTGCTGCAGACGGGCAGCCTCGATTGGCTGCCGTGGATCTACGCCGCGTGCGTGCTTGTCGTCGCCGTCGCGGCGCAATCCGTCGGGGGTGGGCGCACCGTCTACGACCCGACACCAGCCGGTGCACGCCGCTCGATGCTGATCGCGCTCGCACCGTTCCTGCTTTCGCTGCTGCTCCTCTTCGCGGCGTTCAACGCGACGTTCTCGTTCATCTCCCTCCGGATCCGCGACCTCGGTGGCGGCCTCTTCGTCGTCGGTGCGGCGACGGCGTTGCAGGCGATCGCGGAGGCGCCGGTGATGCGCATCACGCCGCGGCTGAATCGCCTGCTCGGTCACCGCGCGCTCTACGTCGTCGGCGCGCTCTTCTTCATCGTTTCGTTTGTCGCGTGGGCGTTCCTCGACAGCCCGCTCGCGATCGCGCTCGTCAAGCTTGTCGCAGGCGTCGGGTTCGCGCTCGTCTACGTCGGCTCGGTGCTGCTCGTCGACGACCTCGTCCCGTCGGCGTTGCGCGGAACGGGGCAGGGGCTCGCGAAGGCCGTCACGTTTGGGCTCTCGCCGATCCTCGGCTCGCTGGCCGGAGGCGCGATCTACGACTACGCAGGCCCGCGCGCGCTGTTCCTCGCGTGCGCCGGGGCGGCTCTCGTCGCGGCCACGTCGGTGACCGTGATCGCAGCGCGTGGCCGTGCTACGCGCGTATCGCCCACGTGAAGTTCACGCTCATGACGACAAGCTAGGCGCCACGGTCCCATTCCGCCTCGGCCGGTCGGACGATTTGCCATCCCTCTTCTGGAGGCCCCCAAACGGGGGGTGCCCGGGACATGGCTGATCGGGACATGGCTGGAAGGGCGCGCTGCCTATGATCGACAGATGGACACCGAGGATCCCGAAGAGCTGACCGCCGTGAGCGTGCCCGTGCGCGCCGAGTTGCCGGCGGACGCGCGGATGGGCGCGGTGCATCTGACCGTCGCCGACCTCGACCGCTCGCTCGCGTACTACGAGACGCAGATCGGGCTCCGCGTGCACGCGCGTGACGGCGGTCGCGCGCAGCTCGGTACCGGCGGCGAGGACCTGCTCGTCTTGACCGAGGAGCCAGGCGCGAAGCCCGCCGACGGCTACTCCGGCCTCTTCCATTTCGCGCTGCTCGTGCCCGAACGCATCGACCTTGCACGCTGGCTCGCTCACGCGGCGCGTGACCGTGTGGCGTTGAGCGGGCTGTCGGATCATTACGTCAGCGAGGCGATCTACCTGCGCGATCCGGACCACCACGGAATCGAGATCTACGCCGACCGGCCGCGCGAGCTCTGGGAGGGCCAGGTCGGAACGCGGTTGACAACGCTCCCACTCGATACGAACGACCTGCTCGCGACGCTCGAGGATCCGCTGTCGGAATCGGTCGAGGGTCTTGCCGCCGGCACGGTGATGGGGCACGTACACCTCTCGGTCGCCAACGTCCCGCAGAGCATCGACTACTACCGTGACGTCGTCGGCTTCGGTCTGATGGCACAGCTCGGCGACCAGGCCGCGTTCCTCAGCGCCGGCGGCTACCACCATCATCTCGGCGCGAACACATGGCAGAGCGCGGGGCGCCCCTACGCGCCCGAAGGCTATGCCCGGCTCACCCAGATGACGATCGTCCTCCCGGATCAAGCCGCACGCGATGCGGTCGCGGAGCAGCTGGGCGGCAGCGAAGTGCTCGATCCCTCAGGGATCCCGGTCACGCTCGCCGTCTGACGCCGTCTCGGGCGGTAGGCTTCCGCGCGATGGAGGTCGAGGAGCGCACCGAAGAGGCACCCGAGGGCGCGCACCAGCGCGATCTCTCGGGAGTCTCCCGCTACTACGAGCTCGCGAAGCGGGCGGAGTGGCAGGTCAAGGACCTCCCGTGGGGCGAGATTGCGGCGATTCCCGAGTACAAGGGCTCACCGCAGAAGCTGGCGCGCCGCCAGGACCTCTGGCGCTCCGTGATTACGCAGCAGCTACAGGCAGACGAGCTCGCCGTCGAGATGGCGACGCAGCTCTTCGCGATCGCGCCCGACCACGAAGCGAAGCTCTATTACACGACGATGGTGCAGGACGAGTCGCGCCACACCGAAGCGTGGCTGCAGCTGATCGAGCAGACCGGCGGGATGGCAGAGCGCGATCCGTACCTCGACCAGCTCGCAGCACACGTCCTGCACGCCGACACGCTCGAGGAGAAGGTCTTCCTCATGCAGGTGTTCTACGAGCGGCTGATCATCCCGCGCTTCCGGATGATCGCGCGCTCGACGCGCGGGACGATCCTCGAGGATCTCTGCAACCGGCTGACGATCGACGACGGCATCCACCACGGCGCCGGGATGGCCTACGAGCGCGTTCTGCTCGAGCATGCCGGCAAGAAGATCAAGGCGAGCCTTGTGGACGCCGCGAACAGCCTGCTGCCCGTCTTCGCAAAGCACGCGCTGTGGCGGCCGAAGGCGCGCGAGTTCATCGGCGCGCTGATGCGCGACACGGACATCCGCATGCTCCGCGAGGACCTCGAGCAGGGCATCCGGCTCGCGCAATCGCTCGGGATCGACGCGAGCGACATCGTGCTGCCCGCTGAGCTCTCCTAGCGCGCTTCGAGAATCAAGCGAGGCGTGCGACCGAGGCGCACGACGTCCGTGACGCGCACGCGCTGTGTTCCGAGCGACAGCGTGTCGCCGGGTGACGGCGGGTCGTCGAGCTGAATCCGACCCGTCGCGATTACGGCGTTGTCACGCCGCAACTCATACTTGTAGTCCTCCACCGCAGTTGACCCCCCAAAGGCCGAGCTTGCCGCCGCCAGTAGGCTCACACTACATATGACGCAACTTCCACTGACCGGTGGGTGTCTCTGCGGTGGCGTTCGCTACGAGATCGACGAGCCGCTCGTGTCGGCGTCGTACTGCCACTGCACGCGGTGCCAGCGACGCACCGGCTCGGGCGCGTCTGCGCAGGCACGCATCGCGCCCGGCTCGCTTCACATCGTCGCCGGCGAGGACCTCGTCGCGGAGTGGGTGCCCGACACAGGCTTTGCGAAGTGCTTCTGCTCCGCGTGCGGAAGCGCACTCTGGAGTCGCCATCCGACGAGCGGCGCGATGAGCGTGCGGCTCGGCACCTTCGACGGCGACCCCGGGATTCGCCCGCAATGGCACCAGTTCGTGGCGTACGCGTCCGTCTGGGAGCCCGTGCCCGACGACGGGCTGCCGCGCTACCCCGAGGGGAAGACCTAAGCCGCCGCGAGCGTTTTGGCTGCGTCCAGCACCTCGCGCACCTTGCGTGCGAGGTCGTCGAGCGCGAACGGCTTCTGTAAGAAGCTCGTGGTCTCGCGCAGCACACCGTCCTCGAGCAGGACGTGACTCGCATAGCCCGACGTGTAGAGCACGCGCAATCCCGGCCGCTCGGCTTCCAGTAGTTCCGCCAGCTCGCGACCGTTCATCTCGGGCATCACCACGTCCGTGACGAGGAGATCGAAGTCGTGCAGCTCCGCTGCGGCCAGTGCTTCTCGTGGAGAGGCGGCCGAGATCACTCGGTAGCCGAAGCTCTGCAGGCTCTGTTCGACCAGGCCGCGGACGACGTCCTCGTCCTCGACGAGCAGGATCGTCTCAACACCGGTGGGGCGGTCGGTGGGCTCGTCGGCGGCGGCCTCGGGCACACGCTCGGTGCGGGGCAAGAGGATGTGGAACGCGGTTCCGTGCCCAAGGCTGGTCTCGACATCGATGATCCCGCCGGCCTGCTGGACGATCCCGTAGACGGTCGAGAGCCCGAGTCCCGTGCCCCGGCCAGGGTCCTTGGTTGTGAAGAACGGATCGAAGATCTTCAGCCGGGTCTCGTCGTTCATCCCGGTGCCGGTGTCGCGGACGGTGAGCTGGACGCTGGTCTCGACGACGCTCGTGGAGAGAGCGAGGGTACCGCCGGCCGGCATCGCGTCGCGCCCGTTCACCGCGAGGTTGACGAGGATCTGGTCGAGCTGGCCCGGGTCGATCTCGGTCACGACGGGCTCATGGTGCAGGTCAAGTGTCAGTTCGACGTTGTCCCCGATCAGCCGCTCGAGCATCCGTGCGGTCGCACCGACAACCTCGTTCAGGTCGACGGCCTTCGGCTGCACCATCTGCCTGCGGCTGAAGGAGAGCAGCTGCTGCGTCAGGCCAGCGGCGCGATCGGCTGCGCGACGGATCTCGGTGATCTCGTCGCCGCCCTTGTTGCGCATCACCGCGATGTCCGCGTAGCCGATGATCGCGGTCAAGAGATTGTTGAAGTCGTGGGCGACGCCGCCTGCGAGCTGGCCGACGGCGTCCATCTTCTGCGACTGGCGCACTTCGACCTCGAGGCGCGCGCGCTCGTCGTCGGCGTCGCGCAGACGTTGGCGTGCATCGCCGAGTGCGACACTCGAGCGGCCGATCTCTCGCTGCATGATGTTGAAGTTGTCGGCCATGAGGCCGATCTCGTCGCGTGACCGCACGACGACCTCCTTCACCTCGGGCGCCGGATGCACCGAGTCGAGATCGCCCTTCCCGAGGGCTGTGATCGCGCGGTTCAGATCCGCGAGTGTGCCGCGGGCGAGACGCTCTGCCGCTTCTCCGACTTCGCCGACTGCGTGGCTGATCAGACCGGGGAGCACGAGCCCGACGCTGATCGTGAGCAGCGCGACTGCGACGAAGATGTCGGAGAGTGCGACGACCAGCATGTTGTGCGTGCGGTCGACGCGGCTGACGGCGAGCAGGTAGCCGATACCGTCGAGGACCAGCACCGCGAGCATCGCGCCCGTCAGCTTCACGTGCAGCGAGCGGAGCGGGTTCCGGCGCGGTTGCCCGCGGCCGTCGCGCCAGACGCGGATCGCGTAGAGCGCCGAGCCTGCGTAGGCGAGCCCGAGGCCGGCGAGCACTGTCGGCAGTCCGAACTGCTCGAACCCGAGCACTGTCGACACGCCCCAGGCCGCGGCGGCGACGACTCCGAGGCCGACCGTGAAGCGCGGGGCGCGCCAGGGGCGCGCGCGGTCCGGTTCGTTCCGCCGAAGGAGGAGAACGGCGATGGACGGGAGGCAGATGCCGATCAGATACGTCAGGTTTGCGGCGGCGAGCATCCAGATCGGGTCGCCGGCGAGGAGAAACAGGATCGAGACAGTCGCCGTGAGGATCGTCGCCACCCAGGGCGCGTCAGTTCGCGCGAGGCGCCAGCCCAGGATCCGCGGCAGGAGGCCGTCCTCCGCCAGTTGCATCAGCGTGCGCGCCGCGCCCGCCAGGGGCTGCAGCGTGCCGTGGAACATGTTGAAGACCATGAACCAGATCGCGGCCGACTGCGCCAGCCCGCCGAAGAGCGGTGCGAAGGTCGGGCCGAGCGTCTGCGACAGCTCGCCTGCGATGGGTCCGGTCCCGAGCGCGCCGAGCCAGACCGCGGGCAAGACGAGGAAGTACAGGCTCGCCATCAGCGCGCTCGCGAACATCGCCCGCGGCACGTTCTTCGTCGGGTCCTTCGTCTCGCCGACGTGGCACGCGGCGGCCTCGAACGCCGGCGCGGCGAACCCGATCAGGTAGAGCCCGGCCATCGCGCTCGTGATCTGGCCGAAGATGCCGTGGAACGGCGTGAGGAGCGAGTAGTGCGCTGCGCGGGGCCAGTCGACGGTGCCCGCGAGCAGTGGGATCACTGCCGAGAGGAACGCGAGTGCGGCGGATGCAGTCGCAATCGGGATCGCGAACCTGCTGACCCACCGTACGCCGCACAGGTTGATCACGGTGAACGCGATCACGATCAAACACGCGAGCCACGTCACCGGCATCCAGGGCAGGTACCAAGCGTGCAGGGCAGAGGCCGAGAGGAGCGCCGTCAGGCCACACGTCGGGACCCAGCCCCACCAGTAACAGACGCCGGTCAGGTTCGCGAGCACGGGGCTGTAGGGACGGAACGCCTCTGCGCACGTGGCGGCGATGCCGCCGACGCGGTTCGGCCACATCATGATCAGCTCGATCCAGCCGGGCATCGCCATCCAGCTCAAGACCAGACCGACGGCCAGCAGCGGCACGGCGGCGGTGCCCTGGCTCACGATCAGAGCGCCGATCAGGAAGAGGCTCTGGTTCGAGCCGCCCATCGCGAGCGCCGTCGTGCCTACCCAGCCGAGGGTACGCGGGTGCTCGCCGCCTTCCTTGCGCAAGGAAGCGAGCGCGAGGGAATTCGGCCGCCGCAGCACGATGGAACAAGGATCGGGCCGAGGAAGGTGGCTCGCCATCACCTGGACCGCGCTCTGCCGCCCCGCAAAGGGTGAGATGCGCGTGGCAGCCCAAAAGGTGTCTGACACCGGATTGGGGCCACAGCCCGACAGCGCACCTCGAATAGGGTGTCAGACACAGTTATGTGCTTCGACCTCGACTCGACCCCGCCGATTCCGGTGATCGCAGGTGCGGCGGTTTCGCACGACG
>WNFM01000660.1_pt2 | contig 21343 bp, 19 predicted proteins | sample 5400271 | NCBI WGS metagenome assembly WNFM01 (sample SAMN13153352, study PRJNA577476) | soil metagenome | isolation source: 60 cm saprolite on Douglas fir-dominated hillslope | place: USA:California | collected 2013-09-17
CGGGAGGACTACGAGAAGCGCTTCCCCGGAGTGTCGAAGCTCCTGGCCACGGTCCTCGCCTGAAAATGGCGACGCTGCTGGTGACCGGGGGGGCGGGCTTCATCGGCTCGAACTTCGTCCGCTACGCGCTGGAGACGACCCAGGACCGGCTGGTCGTCGTGGACAAGCTGACCTACGCCGGAAACCTCGCGAGCCTCCACACGGTGCGCGAGGACCCGCGCTTCGCGTTCGTCCAGGCCGACATCGCCGACCGGTTGGCGATGCGGGACCTCTTCCGGAACCACCGGCCCGACGCGGTCGTGAATTTCGCCGCCGAGACCCACGTGGACCGATCGATCGACGACCCGGGGGCCTTCGTCCGCACCAACGTCCTCGGCACCTACGAGCTGCTCGAGGCGGCGCGGCACGCCCTGGCCGAGCGCAGGAACGAGGCCTTCCGGTTCCTGCACGTCTCGACGGACGAGGTCTACGGCACCCTGGGCCCGACCGGGGCCTTCTCGGAGACGACGCCGTACGCCCCGAACTCGCCCTACGCCGCCTCCAAGGCCGGGGCCGACCACCTGGTGCGCGCCTGGTACGAGACCTACAAGCTGCCCGCCCTGGTCACGAACTGCTCGAACAACTACGGCCCCTTCCAGTTCCCGGAGAAGCTGATCCCGCTGATGATCCTGAACGCGCTGGACGGCAAGCCCCTGCCCATCTACGGCGACGGCGGCAACGTGAGGGACTGGCTCTATGTCCTCGACCACTGCGAGGGGATCCTGCTGGCCCTCCGCAACGGCCGCCCCGGGGAGAAGTACAACATCGGCGGAGGCAACGAGCGCACGAACCTGCAGGTGGTGGACCGCCTCTGCGCGATCCTGGACGACGTGCACCCCGCGGCACGGAACCCCGCCTTGAGCCGCCGCGGCCGCACGAGCTACGCCGAGCTGAAGAGCTTCGTCGAGGATCGGCCCGGCCACGACCGCCGCTACGCGATCGATGCCGGCAGGATCCGCGCGGAGCTGGGCTGGAAGCCGCGCCACGACTTCGAGAGCGGCCTCGCCGCGACCGTCCGCTGGTACGTGGCCAACCGCGCCTGGTGCGACGCCGTCCAGCCGGGGACGTATCGTCGCGAGCGCCTGGGGCTCGGCGAGCCGCCGTGAAGTTCATCCCGACGGACCTGCCCGGGGTCCTGCTGATCCAGCCCGACGTCTACCGCGACTCGCGCGGGTTCTTTCTCGAGACGTATCACCAGGGGAAATACGCCGAGCACGGCATCGAGGGTCCCCTCGTACAAGACAACCATTCCCACTCGCAGCGCGGCACCCTGCGGGGGCTGCACGCCCAGATCCGGCGGCCGCAGGGGAAGCTGGTGCGGGCGGTGGAGGGCGAGATGTTCGACGTGGCGGTGGACATCCGCCGCGGATCCCCCACCTTCGGCAAATGGGTCGGGTTCGTCCTCTCCGGCGAGAACTTCTGTGAGCTCTGGATCCCGGCGGGCTTCGCTCACGGCTTCTGCGTGCTGAGCGACCGGGTTCACGTGGAGTACAAGTGCAGCGACTACTACGATCCCGGCCACGAGATCGGGATCGCCTGGAACGACCCGGACATCGGCATCGCCTGGCCGATTCGCGATCCCATCCTGTCCGCCAAGGACGCCTCCGCTCCCCGGCTGTCGGAGGTCCTGGACCGGTTGACCGTCTTCGCGGGCTGAGACGGGATGGAGTATGATTTGCCCCGTTTTCTGTCGGCGGCTCACGAAACGGGCCGCTGACTCCTCAGAGCCGAGAGAGGATGGGGTCCCGTCATGGGCCTGCTGGACTTGTTCAAGGGAAAGTTCGTGGATCCCACGTACCCCGGCGTCCACGCCGGGGGCAACGTGATCACGACCACCCTGGACGCGGTGGTGAAGTGGGGGCGCCGGTCCTCGATCTGGCCCATGCCCTTCGGCACCGCCTGCTGCGCGATCGAGTTCATGGCCTTCAGCGCGTCCCACTACGACGTGGCCCGCTTCGGGGCGGAAGTGCTGCGCTTCTCTCCGCGCCAGTCCGACCTCATGTTCGTGGCCGGCACCATCCCAGACAAGCTCGCCCCGGTGCTGAAGACGATCTACGACCAGATGCCGGAGCCCAAGTGGACGATCTCCATGGGAGTGTGCGCCTCCACGGGCGGCTTCTACCGGTCGTACCACGTGATGCAGGGGATCGACGAGATCATCCCCGTCGACGTCTACGTTCCCGGCTGCCCGCCTTCGCCCGAGGGACTGATCGCCGCCCTGATGAAGATCCAGGAGCGGATCAAGAACGGGGAGCAATCCAAGTCCGCGCAGAGCGCCCATCGCCTGGGTCAGCCGGGGGCGGGGGCGATCGAGCGGCGTGAACGACGCAACGCCTGGGCGGAGGACGACGAGGCGCGCCAGCGCGAGGGCCTGCCTCCGCGGGGCCTGCTGGCCCTGCGGGTGATCCAGGAGCCGCCCGCGAAGGACGGACATGGCTAGCGCGGCCGAAGTCGCCGCCGCCCCTCCGGCCGGGATCGCCAGCCCGGCCGTGCGCGTCCTCCGGGAGAACCTGGGCGACCAGGTCCTGAAGGTCGAGGAGTTCCGGGGCGACCTCGCGATCACGGTGTCGCGCAAGGCCTGGGTCAGGGCGGTGGAGCTCGTCCGCGACCACCCGGATCTGGACTTCAAGCTCTTCCTCGACCTGTGCGGAGTGGACTGGCTCGACAAGGACGGCCACGACGACCGTTACGAGGTGGTCGCCCACGTCTACTCGGTCTCCCGGAAGCACCACCTGCGCCTGAAGACTCCGCTGCCCGAGGCCGACGCGAAGGTGGGCACCATCACGAGCGTCTACCGGGGCGCGAACTGGTTCGAGCGCGAGGCCTGGGACCTCTACGGGATCGTCTTCGAGGGTCACCCCAACCTGACGAGGCTCCTGACCCACGACGCGTTCGTGGGCCATCCGATGCGGAAGGACTACCCGACGGCCGAGCGCCACGTCCTGAAGACGCCCCGGGAGAAGCTGCTCCTGAACGTCCCCCCGGACACGCGAAACGTGGTGATCAACCTCGGCCCGTCCCACCCGACGATGCACGGGACCTTCCGCGTGCAGTGCCTCCTCGACGGCGAGACCATCACGGACGCCGAGAGCGAGATCGGGTACATGCACCGCAACTTCGAGAAGATGGCGGAGGAGCGGACCTACTGGCAGATCATCCCCTACACCGACCGCCTCAACTACTGCTCGGCGTTCATGAACGGGCACGGGTGGGCGCTGGCGGTGGAGAAGCTGCTCGGGGTGCCCGCTCCGCCGCGGGCCGAAGCCATCCGCGTGATCCTCTCCGAGCTCTCGCGGATCATGGACCACATCATCTGCATCTCGACCAACGTAGTGGACCTCGGGGCCATCACCCCCTACTTCGTGATGTTCCGCGCCCGCGAAGACATCTACGACGTGCTCGAGGCCTGCTGCGGCGCCCGGCTCACCGTCTCCTACGTACGGATCGGCGGCCTGGCCCAGGACGTGCCCGACGACTTCGAGCCCCGCGTCCGGAGGGCCCTCGCGAGCGTCCGCGAGATCTGGGACCAGGCGAACAAGCTCCTCACCCGCAACCCGATCTTCCAGAACCGGTTCAAGGACGTGGGGGTGATGAGCAAGGAAGAAGCGCTCTCCTGGGGCTGGGTGGGCCCCTGCCTGCGCGGCTCCGGCGTCGCTTACGACGTTCGCAAGGAGCATCCCTACTCCGGCTACGAGCAGTACGACTTCGACGTGCCGGTGGGGACGGTGGGCGACTGCTACGACCGCTACCTCGTCCGTATGGAAGAGATGAAGCAGAGCATGCGGATCGTCGAGCAGGCCCTGGCCAAGCTGCCGAAGGGACCCGTGATCACCGACGACAAGCGGGTGGCCCTTCCCCCGAAGTCCGAGGTCTACTCGAACATCGAAGCCCTCATGAACCACTTCAAGCTGATCTACGAGGGTATCCTGCCGCCCCCCGGCGAGGTCTACGGCTACACCGAGGGGGCGAACGGCGAGCTCGGGTTCTACATCGTGAGCGACGGGCAGAAGCACCCCTGGCGCGTGAAGGTGCGGCCGCCCTGCTTCAACATCTACCAGGCCTTCCCGCGCCTGATCAAGGGCGGGATGATCGCGGACGCGGTGGCGATCATGGGGGGCCTGAACGTGATCGCGGGAGAGCTGGACCGCTAATGCCGAAGTGCACGATCGACGGGAAGCAGATCGAGGTCCCCCCGGGGACCACGGTCATCGAGGCGGCGGACCGGAACGGGATCGAGATCCCCCACTTCTGCTGGCACCGCGACCTGTCGGTGGACGGCAACTGCCGCATGTGCCTGGTCGAGATCGAGAAGGTGCCGAAGCTCCAGATCGCCTGCAACACCCAGGTGACGGACGGCATGGTGGTGGAGACCAGGAGCCCGAAGGCGGTGGAGGCGCACCGCACCACCCTCGAGTTCCTGCTGATCAACCACCCGATCGACTGCCCGGTGTGCGACCAGGCCGGCGAGTGCTACCTGCAGGACAACTACATGGGGCACGGGCTCTACGACTCCAAGGTGGAGATCGAGGACAAGGTCCTCAAGCGGAAGGTGGTGGACCTGGGGCCGATCATGCTCGACGCCGAGCGCTGCGTGCTCTGCACGCGCTGCATCCGCTTCGAGCGCGAGGTCACCGGCACCAACACCTTCGAGCTCGTGAACCGGGGCGACCACACCCAGATCTCGACTTTCGAGAACCGGCCGGTCACCCACGGCTACGCGGGCAACCTGGCCGACGTCTGCCCGGTGGGCGCCCTCCTGTCCCACGACTTCCGCTTCAAGATGCGGGTCTGGTTCCTGAAGTCCCACGACTCGGTCTGCGCGGGCTGCTCCACCGGCTGCAACATCCACGTGGACGAGCGCGACGGCGAGGTCCAGCGCCTGCGGCCAAGGCGCAACCCGGACGTGAACAAGTCCTGGATGTGCGACATCGGCCGCGCCTCCTACAAGGAGATCGGCCTCACCAGCCGCGTGTCCGGCGCGCGGGTGAAGGGCGCATCGAGGTGGGAGGGGAGGACGGTGGCGGCGGCCCTCGACGCGGTGGCGGTTCGGGTCAAGGATGCGGGGAGCGCCAGCGCCTTCCTGGCTTCGCCACAGGGGACGAACGAAGACCTTTACGCCTTCCGCGTGCTGGCCGAAGCCGTCGGCGGCCGGCTCGACTTCCGGGTGGGCGACCCGCAGGCGAAGGTGCGGGTGCGTTCGGACGACGTCCTCCTGCGCGAAGACCGCAACCCGAACACGCAGGGCTGCCTCGACCAGGGGCTTGGCCGCGCGGGCGTGGCGGTCATCCTCGACGCCTGCCGATCGGGAGCGGTGAAGGCGCTCGTGCTGCAGGGCCCCGAGCTGCTGCGAGCGCCTGGGGCGGTGGACGCCCTGGCTTCGGTCCCCTTCATCGCCGTCATGGCCACCCACGAGGGTCCGGAGCTGGACCGTGCCCACGCGGTGCTGCCGGCCGCCTTGTGGGCCGAGGTGGACGGCACCTTCACGAACTATGAGCGGCGTGTCCAGCGCATCCGGCGGGCGGTCGTCGCCCCGGGCGACGCGCTCCCGCGCTGGGGGCTGGCGGCGGAGCTGTTGAACCGGCTCGGGCAGCCGCTGGCCGCGACTTCCGCCCGCGAGGTCTTCGCGCTCTTCGCCAAGGGTGCGCCCGATTACGCGGGCCTGGATTACAAGACAATCGGCGCGCAGGGCCGGGCGCTGCCTCTCGCCGACGAGAGCTCCGCCCCCGCCGAGGCGCGGGCCTAGGCGTTCGGGGGGACCAGGAGTGCCAGCGAGCGTCGTGACCGTCGACCGCAACCAGAAGCCGGGGATCGGCCCCGTCCTGCTCGGCCACTGGATCACCCTCGGGATCTTCATGAAGACCCTCTTCGGGGGCCAGGCCTCGACCATCCAGTTCCCGGAGCAGAAGCGCAATCATTCCGGCCGCTACCGGGGCGTCCACCTCCTCACCGTCCGGGAGGACGGCACGCCCAAGTGCGTGGCCTGCTACATGTGCGCCACCGTCTGCCCGGCCGAGTGCATCCACATCGAATCGGGCGAGCGCCCCGAGGTGAGGATCGAGAAGTACCCCACCCGGTTCGAGATCGACCTCCTGCGCTGCGTCTACTGCGGCTTCTGCGTGGATGCCTGCCCGGAGGAGGCGATCTTCATGAGCCGGGAGAATGACCTCGTGGGCACCTCGCGGGCCGACCTCATCATCGACCGCGACCGCCTCATCGCCCGCGGCAAGCTGGTCGAGTATGGGCCCGGCTACCGCCCGGTCGACCACGACGTCCGCCGGCCCGTGCGGATCGCCGCCCTCGAGCGGCTCGAGAAGGAGCACGGGATCGTGCCGGGGATGCCGAAGCGCTAACGAGGCTTCGCCTCAGACCAACGACTCGTGTGAAGGCCTCCGGTTACGGCACCACCGCGATCGCCTCTACCTCGACGAGCAGGCCTTCGCGGGCGAGGGCCTGCACGCCGACCAGGGTGCTGGCGGCCAGGGCAGTGTCGCCGAAGGCGGCGCTCCGGACCTCGCGCAGGATGGCGAGGTCCGAGGGCTTGTAGCCCACCACATAGGTGTTGAGCTTCACCACGTCCTGGGGGGTCGCCCCCGCCGCCGCGAGGGCCACCCGCAGGTTCCCGAACACCATCTCGGCTTGCGCCTTGAGGTCGCCCTTGCCGACCAGGTTGCCCTCGGCGTCGAGGGGCACCTGGCCGGAGACGAACACCTGCTTGCCGCCGCGCGTGGCCACCACGTGGGAGTAGCCCGCGGGCCGGACGAGCCCGGCGGGATTGAGGCGCTCTCGCGGCACCGAGCTCCGGGGCCGGGGGGCCGGGGTCGCCCGGCCCTGTGCGGCAACCGCCGCCGCGAGGGCGGCGAGACCCAGAGGCGAGAGGAACACCAGGGCGAGAGCCCACCGCCACGCGCCGATCCCCGGTCGCCCGCGCTCCATGCCGATCCTCACTGCTTCTCCCGGCCCGGATCGTTCCGGGGTCAGTTCCCGGCTACACTGACCGGCTTGGGGGCGTAGGGGTCCACGGGCCGGGCGAAGAGATAGCCCTGGCCGAAGCGGATCCCCAGGTCGCGCAGGGCGTCCGCCTCCTCCTGGGTCTGGATCCCTTCCGCGATCACGGTCGCGCCCACTCCCGCCCCCATCTCGGTGATTGCCTTCACCACCTGCTGGCTGATCTTCTTCAGGTGGACGTCACGCACGAGCGCCATGTCGATCTTCAGGTAGGTGGGCCGGAGGATGGCCACCGTCTCGAGGCCCGAGTAGCCCGCCCCCAGGTCGTCGATCGCGAACGAGAAACCGAGGTCGGTGAAGGCGTGCATGGCCTCGCGGTAGAGGTTGAGGTTCTCGATGACCTGCCGCTCCGTGATCTCGAGGGTCACGAAGCGCGGGGAGAGGTTGGGCCCGAGGTAGTCGAGCACGCCGCGCCCGAGGAAGCTCGTGTCGCGAATGGTGGCGGGAACGGATGCCCCGAAGACCTGCCAGTCCACGAAGGCCTGGCGCCGGCACGAGCGCTCGAGCTCCTCGGTGAGGCCGTAGCGGGCGGCGCGCCCGAAGAGCACCATGGGCAGCTCGACCTCCGAGCCCCGGGGCCCCCGGCTCAGGCCTTCCCAGCCCATCGCCTTCCGCGACTCGATCTCCACGATCGGCTGGAACGCCGTCCACACCTGCCGGTTGTAGATGATCTCCAGCAGCCACTCCCGCTGGTCGCGATCGCGCAGCCGGCGCCGCAGCTCGGCGCAGGCCCCCGCGTCCGCGATGAGCCGGAGGATCTGGCGATCCTCGCTCTCCAGGGGGCTCCAGATCACGATCCCGTAGCCCACGTCGATGATGGGCCGCTCCCGGAGGTAGGGAAGGGTGAGGCGGCCCACCCGCGGGGTCAGGAACTCCTCCACCCGATCCGCCAGCTTCCGGAGGTCGCTCACCGCGAACGCGGTCTCGCCATGCCTCCTCCCCCCGAGGAAGAGCAGGAAGCGGTCGCCTTCGCGCTCGTCACGGGCCACGATGTCGCCCTGGCGGAAGCGATCCTTCATCTCCTCGACCAGGGGATCGATGGCGGCGCGCAGGCTCTGGGAGGCGGCCCCGCCGAAGCTGCGCTCGATGTGGGCGAGGGGCCCGAGGTCCACCACGATCGCGGTCAGGCAACCGTGCTCGCGCAGGATGCGTCCTACCTGATCGTGCAGGTCCCGGAACGTCGGGATGTTCATGCGGGTTTCATTATCCTCGCGTCGGCGGCGGTGCGCCACAGCAGGAACCCGGCGGCCATCAACACGAGGAGCGTCCAGGCCTGGGTGAAGGACCGGGTGCCGAGGAGCCAGAGGCAGAAGACCATCGCCGCCGGCGCCACCACGAGAGCCCCCGGAACCCGGAAGCCGGGCGCCTCGTTCGGGCGCCGGAGGCGCAGCGTCGGGAGGGCCGCGCAGGTGAGGCCATAGGTCACGAGGCGGACGATGGCGGAAAGGGTGGCGGTCGCCTCGAAGGTGCCGTAGACCGCGACGGCCGTGGTGAGCACGGCGAAGACGACGATCGCGACGTGCGGCGTGCGGAAGCGGCCGTGCACGCTCGCGAGGAAGAGGGGCAGCTCGTGGCGCTCCGCCATCGAGTAGAGGACGCGCGGGGACTGAAGCACGCTGCCCGTGGAGTAGCCCCAGACCGAGACCATGGCCGCGAGGGCGGCCAGCGGGACCCCGGCGGGCCCCAGGAGCGCTCCAAAGGCCGCGGCCACCGGGGCCTTCGTCCCCGCCAGGTGAGGGACCATCCCCACGATCACGAGCTGCACGAGGGTGTAGACGGCCGTGATCACGCCGAGGCCCGCGAGCAGGGCGAAGGCGGTGTCGCGACGGGGGTCCTTCGCTTCGCCGGCCGGGATGAGCGGGGCCTCGAAGCCGCCGTAGGCGAACATCAACAGCAGGATCGCGCCCGTCCAGTCGGGCGCCGCCACGGCCTGGGTGGCGAGCACCTCGGGCCGCACCCGAGGCAGGCCGAGCAGGACGAGCAGCACGAGGGGCGCGATCTTGGCGGCGGTGAAGACGTCCACCGTCCAGGTGGCCTGCCGCACGCCGATCAGGTTGATCACGGTGAGAACGGCCATCATGGCCACCATCACCGAGGCGCGGCCGAGGGGCGAGCCCGCCGAGGGGACGACCTGTCCCAGGTACTCGACGAAGACGTTGAGGTTCGCGGCCAGGGAGAGTATGCGAACCCAGAAGGTCAGCCAGCCGGCCTGGAAGCCGAGCAGCGGGCCGAAGGACTCGCGCACGTAGAGGTACGGCCCGCCCCCCTCGCGGAAACGGCTGGCCACTTCGGCGAAGCAGAGGACGATCGTGAGGACGCCCGCTCCCGCGACGAGGCAAACGAGCGGGCTCCAGGCCCCGGTGAGGGCGGCCTGGCTGGCGGGCATGCCGAAGATCGCGCTGCCGATCACGCCGTTGACGATGGCCGCGGTCAGATCGAAGCGGCCGATGGCGCGGACGAGACGCCCGTCGGAGCCGCCCGGGAAGGGGGCGAGAGGGCCCTTGGTCGCCATGGCGAGCCGCCATGATATCCGAGGGGCCCGGTGGCGTTCCCGGAGTGGCATAATGAGGGATCGCTCTCGCAAGCGAAGGAGGTCTTTTCTGTCTCTCGCGCTTCCCGCGGCGCTCGTGAGCCTGATGGCGCTCTTGGTCCCGGCTCCGGCCGCGGCCCTGGAGAGCCCGGCGATCCAGGTCCACCTGGCCGACGGGACGAGCTTGCTGCTCCTCTCGTGGACGTTCTCCTACGAGTACGAGATAAGGCCCCGCGGCGAGGCGGCGACCCTCGGCAGCACCGCGCGACGTGACGCGAAGGACCTCTGGACGGGCAGGAAGACCCTCCCTCTGGGCAGCCAGACGATCGAGCTGCAGTACGCGGACCAGACGCGGGTGGTCGACGGCCAGCTGGCCAAGGTGCCCATCGCCCGCGGCTTCGTGCTCGTGTCGGGCGATGGAAAGCGGAACACCGTCAAGGCCGAGCCTCCCCACCAGGACCTCCTCGCGCCGGAAGCCGCGGGCCGGCTCGTCCAGGCCCGCGCCATGGACCTGCGCGGACAGACGATCGGAGGCACGCGGCGCGAGTTCTGCCTGCTCAGCTACACAGCACTCGTGGAGTGTCCGGTGGCGGCGGACCAGCGGGTGGTGAGGATCAAGCTCCAGCCATGATGTTCCGCGGCAAGGGGGCGCGGACCCGCCGGTTGCTGGCGCACCTGCAGCGACGCGAGCGCACGAGCCCGGCCCGCCGCGGGGTCCTGGACTGCTCCACCTACCCGAGCCTCTTCCATCGTCACGCGGTGGTCTACACCGACACCGCCGATTTCACCCTGCGGACGGCCCGCGACGGGATCCTGCACTTCCTCATGGTCTTCAACCGCGTGGTGGTCCAGGCGGAACCGATGCTCCGCCGCCATGCGGGGAGGCTGATCAAGGTCGAGGCCGACAGCCTGCTGATACGGTTTCCCGACGTCGAGGCGGCCTGCCACGGAGTGGACGCCATGCAGTCTCTCCTGCGGCGCCTGAATCGCGGCCGGATCGCCGATGAGCAGCTCCACTTCAGCTACGGGATCGGCTACGGCGACATGCTCGACCTCGAGGAAGATCTGTTCGGTCTGGAGGTGAACCTGGCCAGCAAGCTCGGTGAGGACCTCGCCAAGCCGGGCGAGGCGCTCCTCACCCCCACCGCCGCCGCCGCCCTCTCCCGGGCCCTCCTGCGCCGGGTCGTCCCCTACCGCATCGTGACCTTCGGCAAGGCCTCGCTGCCCGTGCAGCAGCTGAAGCTCCTCCGCCGTTAGGATCGCCCTCACCTCCCTCCCGCGGGCCCCGTCCGTCCTGTTCCGCGGTCCTTCGGCTCCTTCCACCGCCCCTCCGCCTGGAGGCTCCGGCGCAGGACGAACTCGATCTGTCCGTTCAGGCTGCGCAGGTCGTCGTTCGCCCAGCGCTGCAGCGCCACCAGCACGGCGGGATCGACGCGGAGAAGGAACGCTTTGCGATCGGTCAAGGGATCACTGGTAGAGCGTGCCCGTGTTCACCACGGGCTGCGCCTCGCGGTCTCCGCAGAGGACGACCAGCAGGTTGCTGACCATGGCCGCCTTGCGCTCCTCGTCGAGCTGCACGCGGCCGCTCTTCGCGAGCAGATCGAGGGCCATGTCCACCATCCCCACCGCGCCCTCCACGATCTTCTGCCGGGCCGCGATGATGGCCCCCGCCTGTTGGCGCCGCAGCATGGCGGAGGCGATCTCCGAGGCGTAGGCCAGGTGGCTGAGCCGGGCTTCGATCACCTCGACCCCCGCCTTGGCCAGGCGCTCCTGCACCTCGTGCCGGAGGTCCTTCGCCACGTCCACGGTGCTCCCGCGAAGCGAGGCGTGGCCCTCTTCGTGGGCGTCGTAGGGATAGCGGGTGGCGAGATTGCGGACCGCGGCCTCGGTCTGCACCTTCACGTAGCTCTCGAAGTCGTCCACCTCGAAGCAGGCCTCGGCGGTGTCCACCTCGGGTTGCCGTCGGTGTCGTTGACCTTGAGCCGCTCGCTCTCGAAGTTGCGCACCCGGAGCGAGATCCGCCCCTTGGTGTAGAACGGGTTGGCCCAGCGCAGGCCCGTCATTATGAAAGCTCTTTGTCAAGGGCGTCTCAAGGGGGGCGGGGAGTATGCTTGGAAGTGGCGGGGCCGCCGGAGGTAGCCGCCCATGCTGGCAGTTCTCCTCCTTCTCGCGGGAACGGTGGGCGTGGCAGAGACGCCGGGCCGCGAGGCGGCTGCGCCCACCGGGGCCCCGGCGCCGGGACCGAGAGCCGCCCCCCGTCTGCGCCTCGGGATGTTTGGCTACCCGGCGCTGCGGCCGGAGCCCGCTCCCGCCGCCGCCCCCGGGCCGCCGCGCTTCGACACGCGCATCGACGTGGAGGGCTTCGTCCGGCCCGAGCCGAACGAGACCATGAAGCTCTTCTGGCGGCGCTGGAACCTGGACTCCTCGATCTACGGGCGCGGCATGGCCATCCAGGACACCAAGGGCGGCGGCTTCAACATCCTTCCGCTCTTCGATTGGGGATGGAAGAAGATACGGGCGGGCAAGGACAATAGCCCGCCCCTGGACCTCGAAGAGGCCGAAGCGGCCCCGTCCCCCTGAGCTTCAGGACGCCGCGCGGCCCCGGCGGTTGACGACGAGGACCGTGACGACGAGGGCCCAGGCGGCGAGCGCTAGCAGGACGGCCCCCGCGTTCAGGTAGTCCCAGGCCGTGACGTGACCGCGCGGCAGAAGACGGGAGAGCGTCTCGCGCGGGCCCACCTCCAGGGCGCTCAAGACCAGGGAAAGGCCGATCAGGGTGCCCCAGAAGACGCCCACCCACACGAGGAAAAGCGCCGGGCGGCCGAGAAAGGCGAGCCAGTACTCGCGGTCGCGCCGCAGCAGACGACTGGGCCCCGCTCCGCCGCCCCGCGCCACTACTTGATCGGCTCGCCCGCCTCGATCCGCCCGAGGTATTGCAACAGGGTCGGCTCCTTGTAGCCGAGCGAGCGCGCCTTGCCTGCGGCCTTCTTGAAGTTGTCCGCGTCCTTCAGGCCGAAGTAGGCCCAGCCGAGGGTGGCGTAGGCCTGGTCGCTGTTCGGGGCGATCGCGGTGGCCTTCTCGAGGGCGGGGACCGCTTCCTTGTACCGCTTCGCGCCCACGTAGGCCTGGCCCAGGTAGATCCAGGCCTCGGCTCGGTTGTACCCCGGCGACGCCGTGACCTTGCCGAGCTCCGCGATGGCGCGATCGTACTGCTTCTGGCCGTTGAGCGCGGCCCCGAGGTTCGTCCGGTAGTTGGCGTTGCCCGGATCGAGGGCGACCGCCTTCTCGAGCGGGCCCACCGCCCCGGCGGGATTGCCCTTCAAGACGAGGTTGACGTAGCCGAGCTGGTACAGCGTCTCGGCGTTCTTCGGGTCGAGATCGGCGGCCTTCTGGAGCTCGACGATCGCCGCGTCCGCCTGCCGCTGCGCCACCAGGGCCTTGGCCAGGGCGAGCCGCACCTCGGCCAGCTCGGGGTTCTGGTCGCGCAATGCCGTCAGGTCCTGCACCGCAATGGCTCCCTGGCCCTGGCCCAGGGACTCGAGGGCCTTGGCCGCCTTCACCTCGATGGCCAGGCGCTGCGCATCGGGATCGTTCTCGGCCATGGCGGCGGCGATGCTCGCGTCGCCTACCGCGTCGCTGGCCCGGTTCAGGGCCATCTTCACCCGGGCCATCTCCTTGTACGCATCCACCGCGCCCGGCGCCGACTCGATGACCTTCTGCAAGAGCGGCTCCGCCTCGGCCGCGCGCGCGGTGCGGCGCAGCACGCGGGCGAGGCCGATGGTGGCCGACGCGTAGCCGGGCGTCTTGGCCAGCGCCTCGCGGTACGCCGCCTCCGCCGCCGCCATGTCGCCGCGGGCCATTTGCGCGTAGCCCAGGGCGGTGGACGCCGCCGCCCCGCCTCCCGCCGCCGCGGCCTTCTGGGCGAGGCGACATGGCGATGGTCGGCCACGGACCGCCGGGATCGGCGGCCGACGCCGCCTGGGCGGTGGCGGTGGCATCCGCCATGCCTCGGGCATCCTGAAGGATCGCCATGCGGCCCAGCGCCTCGCCCTTGGCGGAGCCGCCCAGCTTCTCGCCGGCAACGCGATAGGCGTCGATGGCGACGTCGAGGTCGTACTTGGCCTCGAGCGCGCGGCCCAGGCGGAGGGACGCCTCGCCGGCCGTGGCCTCGATGCCCTGCGCCTTGCGGAGGAGCTCCAGGGCGCCGTCCACGTCGCCCGCGGCCGTCTTCTCGTCGGCCTGCTTCAGGAGGTCGGAGGGGGCCACCGCCCCGGCCGCCGGCTTCTTTTCGTCCTTCTTTTTCTCGTCCTTCTTCTTGTCGTCCGCCCCCGCGGGGAGAGCCAGCGACAAGGCCAACAGCCACACCCATCGTTTCATGGGACGCCTCCCGGTCCGCGTTCCTCTGGACCAACCGAATTTCCGTGGCGTGACGTGTGAATCGGGAACGATCCTAGGCCCCGAGCGCGGCCATCGTCAAGGCGGGCCCCGCCTCGGGTGGTCGGAAGGCGCCCGGACCGCCCGATTCGGCTTTGAACCCGGCGGACGCCCGTGACACCATCAGCGCTTCCTAGGGAGGCTCCCCATGGCCCAGGTCCGGACGCACTTTCGCACCTGCCACTGATCGAGGTGGAGGACGAGCGCATCCTCTCGATCCGCGGCGACAAGGACGACCCGTTCAGCCGCGGCCACATCTGCCCGAAAGCGGTCGCTCTCAAGGACGTCCACGAGGATCCCGACCGCCTGCGCCGCCCCTTGCGCCGCACCGCGACCGGATGGGCCGAGGTGAGCTGGGACGAGGCGCTCGAGGAGGCGGCCGAGCGGCTCTCCGCCATCCAGAAGGCCCACGGCAGGAACGCGGTCGCGATCTACAACGGCAACCCGGTGGCCCACAACCACGGCTCGCTGATCTTCGGCCAGCTCCTGGCGAGGAGCCTGGGCAGCCGGAGCCTCTACTCGGCGACTTCGGTGGACCAGCTCCCGCAGATGCTGACGTCGCTCCTGATGTTCGGACATCAGCTGCTGCTGCCGATCCCGGACATCGACCGCACCGACTTCCTGCTCATCCTCGGCGCGAACCCGCTCGCCTCCAACGGCAGCATCATGACCGCGCCCGGGGTGGAGAAACGGCTCAAGGCGATCCGTGCCCGCGGCGGGCGCGTGGTGGTGGTGGACCCTCGGCGAACGGAGACCGCGGCCCTCGCCGACCGGCACCTGGCCATCCGCCCGGCCGCCGATGCAAGCTGGCCCCGTTCACCGACGGCCTGCACCTGATCGCCGACGCGGTGAAGCCGTTCACGCCGGAGTCGGTGGCGGGCCGGACTGGACTCGAACCAGCTGCTGTCCGTACCCTCGCCCGCGAGTTCGCAGTGGCGCCATCCGCCGCGGCCTACGGCCGGGTGGGCGTGTGCGCGCAGGAGTTCGGGGCAGTGGCCTCGTGGCTCGTGAACGTCCTGAACATCGTGACCGGCAACCTGGACCGGCCCGGCGGAGTGATGTTCACCCGGCCGGCGGTGGACGCGGTGGGCTTCGCCGACCGGATCGGCCAGCGCGGCCACTTCGACAAGGGGCGCAGCCGGGTGCGTGGCCTTCCCGAGTTCTCGGGCGAGTGGCCGGCGGCGACCCTGGCCGACGAGATCGAGACGCCGGGACCGGGGCAGGTGAGAGCGCTCATCACGAACGCGGGCAACCCGGTGCTCTCGACCCCGAACGGGGCCCGTCTCGACCGGGCGCTGGCGAGCCTCGAGTTCATGGTCTCGATCGACATCTACCGCAACGAGACCACGCGCCACGCCCACCTGATCCTCCCTTCCACCTTCGCGCTCGAGCGCTCGCACTACGACCTGGTCTTCCACATCCTGGCCGTGCGCAACACCGCGAAGCACTCGCCGGCCCTGTTCGATCCGGCGCCCGGGGCCAAGGCCGACTGGCAGATCCTGCTCGACCTCGCGACGCGCCTCGCAGCCAGGCGCGACGGCGCGGGCCTCCTTTCGCGGCTCACGCGCGCGGTCCTGGGCGCTCTCGGACCCGACGGAGTGATCGGCTTGTTGCTGCGCTTCGGCCCCTACGGCCCCGGACTCGTGCCCTTCCGGGAGGGCCTCACCCTCGGCCGGCTCAAGAAGCAGCCGCACGGGGTGGACCTGGGGCCGCTCGAGCCGTGCCTGCCCGGACGCCTTTACAACCGGACCAAGCGGATCGATCTGGCTCCGAGCCGGCTCGTGGAGGACCTGCGCCGGCTGGTCCTCGCGATGCCGGCAGTCACCACCACGAACGGCACCCTCGAGATGATCGGCCGGCGCGAGCTGCGCAGCAACAACTCGTGGATGCACAACAGCGGGCGCCTGGTCAAGGGCCGCGATCGCTGCACCCTCCTCATGCACCCTGAGGACGCGACCCGGCGAGGCTCGCGCGTGGGAACGGTGGACGCCGCGCTCGAGGTGTCGGACGAGATGCGACCGGGGGTGGTGAGTCTGCCCCATGGGTGGGGCCACGGCCGGGAGGGGACGAGCCTCCGCGTTGCGAACGCCGTGCCCGGGGTGAGCCTGAACGACCTGACGGACGAGCTGCGGATCGATCCGCTCTCCGGAAACGCGGCGTTCAGCGGGGTGCCGGTCGAGGTGACGGGCGGCTAGCCGGCGTCGTGTGTGTATCGTTGCCCTCGAGTCGGCGGCAATTTTTTTCGAGGGAAGCCCAGATAGCCCAACTTTCGCTTGACAACTTTCGAAGGGCTCTTCAAACGACGCGTTAGGCACGCGTGGAAATGCGTGCCTGAGCGCCGCAGACGGGCGGAGAGCGTCGCAAACAAGGTGTGACCTTTCGAAGCTGTTTCAGCCTCGCTTCTCCGCTCTAGCGCTCTCCCAGGACGTCGAAAAAGCGCGGCCTATATTACCGTCATGGAAGAGAAGCGACCGCTCCAATCGATCCCCGACGACGAGTTGCTCCACCGCCTGACAGAGCTCATGACCCAGTCCCGGCGCGCTGAGGCCGACATCGTCGCCCACATCGCCGAGGTGGAGGAGCGGAGGCTCTTTGCCCGCGAGGCCTTCCCGTCGATGTTCGCCTACTGCATGGACATCCTGCACCTCTCCGAGGCGGAAGCCTATCTTCGCATCGCAGCGGCACGTGCCTCGCGGAAGCATCCGATCCTCCTGACCATGTTGGCGGATGGCCGTCTTCACTTGACGGCAATCGACAAGCTGGCCCCATACCTCACCCGTGAGAACAGGGAGGGGCTCCTGGAACGAGCCACCCACAGGTCCAAGCGTCAGATCGAGGAACTGATCGCGGAGATCGCTCCCCGGCGGGACGTTCCGGTGATGGTGCGCAAGCTTCCCGAGAGAAGGGCCCTACCCACGGCTGGCCATCCTGTCGTTCCGAACCGCGAAGAAAGGCCGATCCTTGAGCTCCGTCCAGACGGAGTTGGTGCACCTGTGAGCAAAGCCGGGGAGGGCTGGAACGAATCCGTCAGGGCCGACGCAATGCACACGCACGGCCCAACCGTTGCTGCGTCGGGTCCTCCGGTATCGCCCTCCGTCGTCCAGCCCCTGTCCCCTGGCCGGTACAAGGTTCAGTTCACAGCCAGCGCCGAGTTCCACCAGAAACTGGAACGACTCCGAGAGCTGATGGGCTCCAGTGGGTCGGACCGCGATCTCGTGGCAGTCATCGAGCAAGCCGTCACCGAGAAGCTCGAACGGCTCGAGGCCCGGCGCTTCGCGCGGACGAGGGCTCTCCGCAAGGTCTCGGGTCGCCCATGCGGGCACCAAGGACCCGTGCAGACGGACGAGACGGAAACACGCCCGTCTCCCTCCTCGCGCTACATCCCCGCGGCCGTCCGGCGTGCCGTGTGGGAACGCGACGGCGGCCGATGCCGCTACGCGGACAAGCACGGTCGGCGGTGCCAGGAGCGCGATCAGCTCGAATTCCACCACCGGCACGCGTTCGGCCTTGGCGGTGAGCACAGCGTGCAGAACATCCGGCTGATGTGTCGCGCCCACAACGCGCACCTGGCCGAGTGTGACTACGGCAGGAAACCAATGGCCCGTCATCGGCGTTCGTGTCAGCAGCCCTCGTCGGCGTCGGCCGGCCAGCTGGCGCCTGGAGGCGTGGGCGATCCGCCGCTCCATCTTTGAGTCTTGGACACTAGCCCGAACGGTCGCGACCCACCCCTTGCCCCGCTTGAGAGCGCCCAAGCGTGCGAAGAATCCCCCCCAAGCCTCGCATCCCGGCGAAACTGCCCGACCCCGTGGAATTCGGTTGACTTCCACGGCCGAGCGGCGGAACACTCGTGTTTGCTGGTGCCGAAGGCCCTTCCCCCACCCCTTTTTGTTGTGTTAGAGTGCCAGTCAGCCGCAACATCTAGGGGTTAGAAGGGGTTCCATGCGTCTGGAGTCTGTCGAGATCGTCGGGTTCAAGAGCTTCTGCGACAAGCAGGAGGTCTCGTTCAAAGGGGGCGTGACGGGTATCGTCGGCCCCAACGGCTGCGGAAAGAGCAACATCTCGGACGCCATCTCCTGGGTGCTCGGCGAGCAGAGCGTCAAGAGCCTGCGCGGCGCCTCGATGGAGGACGTGATCTTCGCGGGCAGCCAGTCGCGCCAGCCCCTCGCCATGGCCGAGGTCAACCTCAAGGTCTCGGGCCTGAACGGCAACAGCCCCGATGGCAGCCCCGAGTGCGTGGTCAGCCGCCGCCTCTACCGGAACGGCGACAGCGAGTACCTGATGAACGGCCATGTGTGCCGTCTCCGGGACGTCCACGAGCTTTTCATGGACACCGGGCTCGGCTCGAAGGCCTACTCGATCATCGAGCAGGGCAAGATCGGCCTCATCCTCTCGAGCAAGCCGGCGGACCGCCGGGCCCTCATCGAGGAGGCCGCCGGAATCACGAAGTACAAGGCCCGCCGCCGCCAGACCCAGCTCAAGCTGGAGGCCGCCCAGCAGAACCTGCTCCGCGTCAACGACATCATCCACGAGGTCGAGAAGCAGCTGGAGAGCCTGAAGCGTCAGGCCGGCAAGGCCCGGCGCTACCGGGCGGTGCGCGAGGAGATGCAGGCGGTGGAGCGCGTCCTCTTCGGCCGGCGCTTCCTGGAGCTGATGGAGCAGTCGCGGACCCTCGAAGAGCGCTTCGCCACCGAGTCGGACCGCGAGCGCGCGGCCACGGTCGCCCTCGAATCCGAAGAAGCCCAGATGGAGGTGCGCCGCCAGTCCCTCTACGAAGAAGAGGAGCGGCTCGAAGAGGTGCGCGGGCGGCTCAACGAGCTGACCCTCGCGGTGGACCGCCACCAGGGCAAGAGCGGCTACTGCAAGCAGCAGATCGCGGAGACGGAGGCCCGGGCCGAGCAGGCCGGCCGCGAGAAGAGCGAGCTCGCGGCCCGGGTTGGGCCGCTCCAGGAAACGCTGGCCACGAGCAGGAACGACGAGGAGCGGCTGCGCGAGGATCGGCACGCCGCGGAGGCGGAGGCCCGGGCGGCCGAGGCCGCGGTGCAAGAGGCCACGGCGCGCCAGACCGCGACGGAGGCCGCCCAGGAACGGTCGCGCGAGGGGCAGGTCACGCTCCTCGGCCGGATGGCCGCGCTGCAGAACACCCAGGCCTCGGTCTCGGTCAGCGCGGAGAGGGCCGGCGCCGACCTGCGGAAGCTCGTGGCCGAGCGCGAAGATCTGGAACGCGAACGGGCGCGCGTGGGCGGCATGCGTGACGGGGCGCGGGCCCGCGGTCAGGAAGCGGAGACGCGGCTCGACCAGCTCGTCCGCGAGCGCGAGGAGGCGACGCTGCGGGCCACGGCGGCCCGCGTCCGCGCCGAGTCTCGGGCCCGGGAAGCCGACGGCATGCAAAGCGAGCGCGACAGCCTCGCCGGACGCCTCGCTTCGCTCGAGGAGATGGTGGCCACGCACTCCGCCTTCGACGAGGGCGTGCGGGCGCTGCTCGCCGGCCCCGAGGGAATCAACGTCCTCGGGGTGGTCGCCGACGCGCTCGACACCGACTCGGCCCACGAGCGGGCGGTGGAGGCGTTCCTGGGCGACCGCCTTCAGGCCGTGCTCGTTCCCGACGCTGACCACGCGTTGCGCGGCGTAGGCTGGCTGCAAGAGTCCGGAGCGGGCCGCGGCACGTTCCTGCCTCTCGCGTCGCGCACCCCGGCCGAGGGCGGCCCCCTGAGGGAGATCGCCCGGCAGGAGCCGAAGGTCCGCGGCCTCCTTTCGGACCTCTATCGCGTGACCGGGCCTCACGCCGACCGCATCCGCGCATCCCTCCCCGACGCCCTCGTGCTGGAGTCGCTCGAGGACGCCCTCGAGATCGTGGGGCGGCGGGGCCCGGTGCCCTGCGCGACCCTCGCCGGGGAAACCCTGCGCGGAGTCCTGGTCGAGGGTGGCCGCGGCGTGAAGGGCCTGCTGGCTCCTCGCCGCGAGATCCGCGAGGCTTCGGTCCGGCGCGAGGAGGTCGAGGCCCGGCTCCTGGTGGCCCGCGCCGGCGGAGCCGCAGAGACGGCCCTGGTCGACGCCGCCACGAGCGAGGCCCGGTCACTGGAGGAGGGCATCCACGCCGCCGAGAAGGAGCTGGTGGCGATCCGCCACGAGCTCGCGACCGCCGAAGAGGAGAGCGCCCGTCTCGACCGCAAGGCCGGTGTTCTCGAGAGCGAGCGCAGGCAGGCCGAGGAGGAGAAGGGTGCCATGGCCGTCACCCTGGCCGAGCTCGAGCGGGCCCTCACGACCGCCGAAGCCGAGCGCGAGGCGGGCAGCCGGTCGCTCACCGCTCTCGCCAGCGCCGTGGCCGAGGCCCGCGCGGCTTCGGAAGCGGCCCAGGCCCGTTCCTCCGAAGGCCGGACGCGCCTCGCCGCCCTGCGCGAGCGCCTCGCCGCGGCCGAGAACGAGTGCCGGCGCCTGTCCGAGGACCTGACGGAGCTTTCCGAGCGCATCGCCACGGCGGGCGCTCGCGGGCAGGAGATGGTGGCGCGCCGGGGGGAGCTCGCGGCCGAGCTCGACGAGTGCGAGCGGCTCCTGGCCGAGGCCCTCCACAGCCGCGACCAGGTGAACGGCGAGGCCGCGCTGGCGGAGGACAAAGTCCGGGAAGTCCGGAACGAGCTCGATGGCCGCGAGCAGAGCCTGAAGGAGCGCCGCCGCGAGCGCGAGATGCTGCGCGACGCGCTCTCGGACCTCGAGGTACAGAAGGCCCGGACCGGCTCGGACCTGGACCATCTGGCGCGGGAGTGCCACCAGGCGGTGGGCCAGACCGCGGCCGAGGCGGCGGGGACCCTCACCGACGAGGACAAGGCGAAGGACACGGCCGCCCTCGAGGCTCAGGTGGCCGAGGCGCGGGATCGGCTGGAACGGATGGGCCAGGTCAACGTGCTCGCGGTCGAGCAGGCCCAGGAGTACGAGGAGCGCCACACCTTCCTGACCGCCCAGCGCCAGGACCTGCTCGACTCCATCTCCGAGCTCGACCAGGCCATCAAGAAGATCGACAAGGCCTCGCGGGAGCGCTTCCAGGAGGCATTCCAGATCATCAACCAGCACTTCGGGGAGGTCTTCAAGCAGCTCTTCGGGGGCGGCTCCGCCGGGCTGTCCCTGATCGACGAAGAGGACCTCCTGGAGAGCGGCATCGACGTGATGGCGCAGCCGCCCGGGAAGCGCCTCCAGAACGTGATGCTGCTCTCGGGCGGGGAGAAGGCGCTGACCGCGATCGCCCTCCTGTTCGCGATCTTCCAGTACAAGCCCTCGCCGTTCTGCATCCTCGACGAGGTGGACGCGCCCCTCGACGACGCCAACATCGGCCGCTTCGTGAAG
>WNFM01044319.1_pt1 | contig 21305 bp, 15 predicted proteins | sample 5400271 | NCBI WGS metagenome assembly WNFM01 (sample SAMN13153352, study PRJNA577476) | soil metagenome | isolation source: 60 cm saprolite on Douglas fir-dominated hillslope | place: USA:California | collected 2013-09-17
CAGAAAGCCGAAGTAATCTCCGCCCGGCAACATGACCACGCGCAAGCTGGGCACGCCGCGCGTAGCGTCTAGCGGACTCGTATAGAGAACTTCGGCAGAAGCTGGAAGAGTTTCTGGGAATCTTGCCCAATCCTTCAAGCGTATCCGCACATCGTACACGTCTGAATCCGGCTGCAGGGGAAGGCCAGGGAGCGCTATGTTGGCCGCGACTCGCAAACCATAGACCACATGCGAAACGAACAAAGTTTCCACGAGGATGGTTCTTAGTGGGTCTTTAGTGGCGTGCCAAATACTATTTGGCCGTCGAGCTGCCCGGGGCCAGGAGGAGCTGCGTTTGTCATCGTTTGGATGTTGCCGTAGACCTTGGGCACCGGCTTCTTGTAAGGCTTCTTCACAGTAGCTTGCGCATTCGCTTTCAAGTTACTTCTCCTTTGTCACTTATAGCGAAATCCCTTCTGCGATCGCAACCAGAAGTTCAGACTCAACGGCCGAAGGTGAATCCACGCAATCCACGCGTCCTTTTCTCTAGACACCTTGGGAATCAGACGCCTTTCTACATATTGGCCCAACTCAGGGACGCCTTCAAACGAATCGACCCAAGCCGACTCCGGTTGCTGGAGAACTGCAACCAGCGGGTCCGCAAGGAGGGGGGACTTGCGTCGCAAGCGCACTACATCAGGTAGGATACCCCGAGCCGCCTCGCGCAGCAACTCCTTGTCGGAACACCACGGTAGTGCAGGCAAAGCCAGCAGAAAGTCCAACAATCGCAAATCAAAAAAAGGGTGGCGAACCTCCATGGGAACATACGTGAACCCAGAATCAAACCCTTCAAACAGTCTTGGCCATAGGGGGTCGGCGATGGCTCCATAGGAGACGGGGCGAACCGCTCCATTCGGGGTGGAGGCTTGATTCAGCGTGCCCCACCGCTCGCGAAGACCAAAGCGCCTCTCTAGGTCCGGGTTCAGCCATTCCGGGTAGTGGGGTAGCTGACTCTTGGAAACAAACCTTCGCCTCCAACGTGTGCGAAGGTACAGCCGTGAAAACCTTCCCTCAACCGCCAGATACCGGATTGCTTCAACCAACGCACGACCCAACTGCCCCCTTTTGAGCAAATGCGAAAAATGAACCGAAAGCAAGCAGGAGAGGGCAGGGTCGGCTCCATAGCCAGTCAGGGCCACACGGTTCCGAGCAGCAGCCTCGCGCATTTGCCCTAGTGCCCCGTCTGACCCGGGTAAATGCACCGGTTCGGACCAGTGATGGTGCTCGTAATCCCGATCCTTCGATAGCGTCATCACATTCGCGTGGAACTCGATGGGGATCTCCAGAGCTTTTGCTACAAGCGTGGCATAACGGCGCTCTTCGTGTGGAATCAAACTGTCAAAGACTTCCGTATAGGCGAAAACTCCTGCAGGTAGCCCGAGTATCCGCCGGGCACTGGCCGCTACGGTGGAAGAATCGAGTCCGCCGCTCATGAAGACTGCGACAGCGTCTGTTCTCAACCGGTCAGCAACTGCGCGATCGAGCAATTCCCGGAATTGCTCGACGCACTCCCTCGGCCGCCTGTGATAGATCGGGGCGCTCACCGGAAGCACCCAGTAACGGCGAGCCGAGACATTACTTCGCCCGCACTCGAGGATATGGGCGGGCGGCAGCCTTTGGATATCTACAAACGACGTAGCTGCAGGCTCCCGGATCATGTCAAAGAGGAGAAAATCGGCAATCGCGAGATCATTCAATCGTTCGGAGATAGCGGGATGACGGCGGACACAATCGAGTGAGTTGCTGAAAACTACAACACTGCCGACGTTAGCATAGTAGAAGGGCTTTATTCCCAACTGATCTCGCGCGCAAAATAGTTGCTCCTCGACGGTGTCCCAAATCGCGAAGGAAAAATCACCACGCAGCTGCTCGACGCACGCGGAGCCCCATTTCGCATATGCTCGAAGAATGAGTTCAGAATCCGCAACAGATTGACCGTAGTCGGTTGCCAAACGCCCGAGCTTCCCGAGTAGTTCGGAGCGGCAGTCAAGCCTTACATCCGCCACAATCCAATATCGACCGTCCAAGGTGGCAGGCTGGGACTCTTCAAAGGATTCGCCCTTCACCCGCAACAGGGTATGACCCAGGCCAATCGAGGTTCCCACCCAGGTCCTTCGTCCATCCGGACCACGGTAGGCGAGAAAATCTACGAGCGATTGTAACAATGCTCGTTCTATAGGCGCGCCGTCCCGGTGAAAAATGCCTACAATTCCGCTCAACTAACACCCTGCTGCTAAGTAGGTCATACTTCCTTTTGTCTTTGTCACAGGTCGCGCGCTTCCACGCCGCCGTAGTGCGACCTCGACTCAACCGTTAAGGTTTTCTCTTTCTTGCAATAAAAAGTCTGGCCGCTGGGCGGAGCGCTCGTTCATTTCCGCAAGAGTTCCAATGCGCTAACTTTGAGAAGTTAAATCCACATCCACCGCACGGATGCGGAGCAAGCCCCTATCCACAAACCACACGATGAGCTCTGAAAGATCCTGACGAAGCTCCTCCGGCTCGACGTAAAATTCGCCTAGCAATTGCGAGTATGCGCCGCCGATGTTAGACGCTTCGGCGAGCACTTGCCAAATACGGGTACCCGTCTCATCCAGTCCGTAATACATTTCTTCTTCCAGATCAAGGAGCACGGACTCCCCTGTGAGAAAGCGCGTCAACACATGCGCCGGCACTTCCACACGATCCGAGAAAGAAATCATAACGGCGGTCTCTCTCCTGTCACATTCGTCTCTTCGAGACTGACTGGGATTATCAGTTCGACTTCAAATATTCTATCTGGGAACGAAACCGTCCGCCACTCCGGCCCCGGTGCTCACATCATTCTCTCGTTTGGCACTCACTGCTGAACTTTTGAATGTTGGGGTACTCCGTTTCTCATACCAGACTCCCTTTTAGTTCGCTCCGACCAGTCGTTGATGCATTGTGGAAGAGCCTTGCAGACGAGGAAGAGATTCGGTGGCGGCCCTCTCACCCAGGGTTGATCCGCGAGGTAACGGGTACGCACTGAATGTACAAACCAGCGTGAGCCAAGGGAGCTGCGCGTTGCGTTTTTGGAAGCGCCGAACGAAGAATCGCGTACACTACTGCTGTATCTCTAGGGCGAGGCGTTCGCAGTGCTTGATCAATCCGATATGGCGTCGTTTCAGGACGGATGGCCGGCACTGCTCGAGTGCGCTTCACCTCTATGCGACACACTGCGTCTCGCGGAATTGCTGCGGGGCCTGGATTGGCACCGGCTATTCGCCCGTGCGGAACAACATGGGGTCCTTGGACAGCTCGCGCTACGCCTGGAAGAGGTTGCTGAGAGTGCTCTCCCAGCAGAGGTAAAGCAAGGACTTCTCGAACGCCATCGCGCGCAGGTTTTTTCCACGCTGAAATTGACTGCAGCCTTGTTTCACGTTCTGAAGCTCTTTGCTGCCAAGGACATTCCGGGGCTAGTCGTCAAAGGCCCGGTACTGGCCATACACGCCTACGGCGATCCTGCGATGCGCAGCTATGGCGATTTGGATCTCCTCGTCCGTCAATCCGATATCCGGCGTGCCACAGAGTCGTTGCGGGCCGCAGGTTACATGGCGTCTATTCCCCTTAGTGCCATCGACGGCGACAGGATTCCCGGACAGTACCTTTTCTCAAAGCCAGGCGACCACCTGATTGTCGAGCTGCACAATGATTTCACACTGCGCTATTTCCCTCGACGCCTGCCCCTGGAGGAGCTTTTCGACAGGCGAGTTCTCGTGCGGCTGGACGCCTACGAGGTTCCGGCCTTGGCTGTGGAAGACGAGTTGGTTTACGTCTGCGTGCACGGCGCAACACATCTTTGGGATCGCTTGAGCTGGATTGCTGACATAGCGGCGCTGGTGACTCGACAGACCGACATCGATTGGCACCGGGTTAGGCAGACGGCAACCAAGGTGGGGGCGGAGCGCATGTTGCACGCCGGCTTGTGCCTAGCCTCAGATCTGCTGCATGCCCGTCTGCCTAATCCGGTGCTCGCCGCCATGCAGCGGGATGCGGGCGCTGCCAAGCTGGCCGCGTGCGCTCGGACCTGGCTGGCAGCGGCAGGTGGTGCGTCTCCTACTCTCCTCGACCGTACCGCGTTCCGTCTGCGCATGCGCGGCGACGCGTTACGTGCTCCGGCCTATTTGCTCCGACTTTCACTTTCGCCCACGGAGGAGGATTGGAAACAAGGCCACCCCGGGAGTCGGCACAGTTTCTTCGATGCCCTGCGCCGCCCATTCCGTCTTGCCCGCAAATACGGCCACAAGCGCAACTCCCGAACGTAAGCCATTGGTTACTTCGTTCGCTTGATAGGGGCAGGACACCACCGAACGGCAAAATCCTTCCAAAAATGGGCAATCGGCCGTCTGTTTAGGGCGGGTAATCCGTGCATAACTGCTTTATTTGCAACGCGAGAAAGTGGCGTTTCATTTGCAATAAGGGGGTAGTCCCAGCAATCTATGAGGTGGAATTTATGAACCAACTGGTATTCCGAAGGCTCTTTACGGCTTTGCTGCTCTTTGTTCTGCTTTGTGTGCCGTCAATCGCCTCCGCCGACGGGATAACTTGGACCTTGAGTGGTGTGACCTTTGACGACGGAGGGACCGCTTCGGGATCGTTTGCCTACGACGCACTAACGAACACATATAGCTCCATCGATATCACAACCGCGTCGGGATCGGCTTTCGCGGGCACCACGTACAATGCCCTTAGCGGCGTGTTTGGTTTCTCCAGCGCCGGCATGCTCCTTGGGGGGAGCGGTGATCTTACAAACACCGACCTATTGTTTCTGCTGTTTGGTACTGCACTGACAGATTCAGGCGGCACAGTTGTGCTCATCGGCATTGGCGAAGGTACCTGTGACAACACAAACTGCACCCTGTCCACCCGGGACCGGTCCATAACGGGAGGTGAATTGGTCGGAACTGTCGCAACCCCGGAACCGTCAGCCTTTTCCCTTCTAGCTGTGGCGCTCGTTGCTTTGATGGCGGTTGCTGCAATACGCAAATCGTCGTACGCCTAGTTCGAAGGCTTTGTTCGGCCGGAGATTTGGGGCCACTTTTCCGAGGAGGAGAAGTGGCCTTTGTTGTGTGCAGCGGCAGATTTTTGCGCCGTGGAGATTTTCTACTGAAATGCAAAATGTCCTTTGCTCGTTGACCGCTCGCAGATGACAACTCGGAGTCCATGACTGGAACAGTAGCGTGGTCCACGCCTCTCGTTTCCCTGCTGCAACCGCCACGTAATATCCGGACTGCTGCTGACTTTTTCCGGTATCCTGAGAAGGATAAGCTCTCGGCCACTTCCCCTGGTTGTTACTATGACATTCAAAAAGTTGCGTCGAAGTGGGCGCTTAATAAAATCTGTCCCAATCCTGCTGATCGGCAGCGATTGCGAAGGCCGTGTGTTTTCCGAAGAGACGCGCGCAGTGGTGCTGAGCCTGCACGGAGCGGGCGTTGTCTCCGCCTACAAGCTGATTGGCGAACAGGAACTGGTCCTTCGTTCCATCGAATCCAACCGGGAAGCGGAGGTCCGGATATTCGGCGAGATTGGGTGACCTGCCCCCACTCATGTGGACACCGAGTAAACCTGTAAGCCGGAATCTTCGGGCCCCTTTGTGTTTTCAATAAGTTGCGCAGACTCAACGAACGCAGATCGTCATTGAAGTCAGTTTTACAAGGAAAACAGGTTTTGTGGCACAGTTATGTCACAGTCGAATTTCATTTCTTCGATTCGTGTTGCGGCGATGTCCCTTCCTTCTGGCCAGCCGCGATCCGAACCGTTCGATTTTGGAGAAAAATCTCTCCCCCATGCGAGGGAAAAACCATGCAAGTAGAAAAGTGCCCGCTATAGCAAGGGCGGCCAACAAGTTACTTCCGCTGAGGTGTTGAAGAATAAGTTTGAACATAGCTTGCTTCGCAAAGCTAACACATCAAGAAGTCTTGGCACACCAAGCCTATTGAATTAAGTACTCTGCCTCATTTGAATCTATCCCCTTGGATAGTTTCACAATCAGCTCGCATGTTTCTTGTTTTGGTTTTTATCCTCTATGGAAGCGCGGTAATCGAAAAATCTAAGGTTACATTCTTGACATCGATATGGGCAAATCCGTAGGAGGCGGAAAAAAACTTTCTCAATAATTCCCTTCCTTGAGGAACGACGCAAGGAATGACTGCCGCATTCCGGACATTCGTGCGATAGCTTGGCGAAACTAAGCTCCACGAGCCCTTGACCTCAAATCATCATGAGAATTCGGAGGACAAATATTGAGAACATCTAAGACCTAACACCGACAACGGAATAGTCGGGAGCTACTAAATTAGCATTTCATGTGCAGTCCGGGCAAATTCTCTTGCCTATCAGGCACGCACCGATAGCCAGTTCAAGAAGCATGTCCCGGGCTATGGGTTGAAGGACGATGAGTTCGCTTGTCCGATAGCCGTCAGCCCACGGTTAAACTGGTCGTTGGCGTAGTTCGGATCCCAGGAGGAACCATATCATTGAGACGTGTTGGAGCTCTAAAGCCGTCCAAGACTTCTTCATTCAGGGGGATCTTATGAGAATGGCAACACTGCCCGACGTGGATCTAATCAAGAATATTCTGCTGGTATCGTTTAGAAATGACCCCCACGTGACCTGGCTTCTGGAAGAAAGCAAGCACAAGTTTAAGCTCAAAGTCTTAATCGACTACGTTGTGCATCAGACCCTTCGGCGGGGTGAAATATATTTGAGTGACGACAATAACGCGGTCGCGTTGTGGGATTTTGAGCGAAATGAAAGAATGTCGTTCCATTACATTTGGCGGAACTTAGCTTTCCTTATCCGGATCGGCATAAAATCCGTGGTAAGAATTGTGAAATCAGAAGCTCAAGTTCACAATAATTTTCGCAAATATCCGCGTTATTGCCATTTGTACATGATCGGAGTCTTGCCAGAAGAACAAGGAAAGGGATTGGCAAGCGCATTAATGAATCCGATGATTCAGAGGATGAAAGAACACTCGATTCCTTTATTTCTTGAAACGGCAAACCTGCGTAATGTCGATATTTACAAAAAGAAGGGCTTCAAGATCTTCAAGACTCTGACGATCGGGAATCAGAACTTATTTCTGATGTCTACCGAATCACAGAATGCCGGGCCAATTGCTCCTGCGTAGTCGCCAACTCTTCCCTCAACGCTTAACTCTCTTACTGGTGTGTTGAGCTTGCGGGCCTAGAACCACTGCTCACGAGGCAGGTGTTCCTCTCGCAATAGTGGCCGTCTGCGATCGGCCGGACACCCAGGAGATGGCAGTCCCCAGCAGTGCACCCTACCTTTCAGCACCCCCCAAACAAATTTCCGGCCTGGACCTTCCCCGATTTATTGAACAGCACACCGGAGCAAGCAGTTCAAGAAGTCTGGTTTATGAGTGGTTGTAATAGTCCTGGCAGGAGTATGGCCGCGAACAGAACCGGAGGGGGCAGCAGTTTTTTTGATGCGTGGCATCAATTTTTCTCTTGACATCTGGCACGCGTTCCATAATATGGCACGCGTGCCACAATCCAAGACATCCCAATCCCCCTACCGGGTCCAGGTGCTTGACCGCGCCCTGGCTGCGCTGGACGTTTTGGCCGCCCGCTCGACCGAGTGCAGCCTGGTGGAAATCTGCACGACGCTGAAGCTGCATAAGAGCACGGCGCACCGGTTGATGATGGTGCTGGAACAGCATCGCCTGGTGGAGAAGAATCCGGAGACGGGGCGGTATCGGCTGGGACTCAAGTTGTTTGAGTTCGGGTCGAGAGCCATCGGAGCGATCGATCTGCGGCGCCAGGCAAGACCATACCTGGACCGGCTGCAGCGCGAACTTGGCGAGACTGTTTTTTTCTGCCTGCTGGACGACGGACAAGTTTTATACCTCGAAAAAATCGAGTCGCAGCAGAGCGTACGAACCGCTTGCACCGTAGGCAGCCGCGCTCCGGCCTATTGCACGGCGGTTGGAAAAGCCATGCTGGCGGAACTGACGGATACCGAGGTGAGCGAGATCGTTCGCCGCTCCGGTTTGAAGGCGTTCACACCGAACACCATCACCACAGGCACGGCGCTGAAGACCGAGTTGCTGGCCGTTCGATCCAAGGGGTATGCGATTGACAATGAGGAGAAGGAGCCCGGACTGCGCTGCGTCAGCGCGCCGGTGCGCAACGATTCGGGAAAGCTTTTGGCGGCATTGAGTGTTTCGGGGCCAGCGTTTCGGGTTACTAGGGAGAGAGTGCCGGAGATCGCGAAGGCGGTGATGCAAGCAGCCGGGGAACTCTCGTTTGAACTTGGCTATCGGCCGACAGCAATGGAGTTGGTGAGGGGAGCGGTCAGCTAGGAATTTGGAAAAGGGGATTCCGGCGAAAGCCGGTTTTTTTTGGGCCATTCACGAAGTGAGATGATGTCCCATAATGCGGTACACACGCTCCGGCGGCGGAGCACCTGTGCCGCGTCCTGGGACCAACCGTTACGATCACGCGCAGAGGTGCACTGCGCTTTGATAGGAGAAGCAAATGCGTGGAAAATTCTGGGTTGTGTCTCTTTTCTGCTTGCTTGCGATTCTCTCGTCCGCTCCATTGATGGCGCAGATCACCTCGTCGACGATGTACGGCCAGGTGACGGACGCGACGGGGGCGGCCGTGCCCGGCGCCCAGGTGTCCGTTTCCAATACCGACACCAGCCTGACTCGAACGTTGGAGACTAATTCCGCGGGGGAATATCGCATTGAGTTGCTTCCCGTCGGCAGTTACAGGGTTGAGATCACCAAGCCCGGGTTCAAGAAAGTGGTTCTGGAAGGCATAGTGCTGCAGATAAACGTTCCCGGCCGCGTCGACGCGACGATGCAGCTGGGGAACGTGAGTGAGACCATCACCGTTACAGAAAGCGTCCCGCTTATCAATACCACCAGTCCCGAACTCGGACGCACAATCGAGAATGCGGAGATCAAGAATTTGCCGCTCGTCAACCGCAATGCTTATCAGTTGCTGGAACTCACGCCCGGCGTGCAGAACAGCACGTTCAATGCAGGCCAGCCCAATCCCGTTATCACCCTCGGATTTCCGGAGCAACGCACCTTCATCAATGGCGGTGTGGACGGCGGCGCGGGTTCCGTAAGTTACTACCTCGATGGCGGAATCAACATGACCGGGCTTCGCAACACCGGCAACATCCTCCCCAACCCGGATGCCATCCAGGAATACCGTGTGGAGACCAGCAACTACGACGCCGAGTACGGCAAGATGTCCAGCGGCGTCATCACCGTGCTCACCAAATCGGGCACCAACAATCTCCACGGTTCGCTATTCGAATACTGGCGAGACAGTTCTTTGAACGCCAACAACTGGAACTCCGCCCTGGCCACGCCTCCGCTCCGTCGCAACCAGTTCGGCGGCACCTTGGGCGGCGCCATTATCAAGAACAAGACTTTTTTCTTCGTTTCCTATCAGGGACTCCGGCAGCTCAGCAGCTTTTTCTTTACCGGGGCAACCGTTCCCACGGCGGCAGAGCGGACTGGCGATTTTACTGGCGTGGTGGCCGCCTTACCCAGCCAGTACACCTGCGGCTCTCCCACAATTATCTGTTCCAGGCTGCTCGATCCTACCGCTCAGGCATTGCTCAATCCCACCGGCGCTTCAACAAGTTTCTCGACAATCCCGACGTCGAATGTGGCCAAGAACGGCTGGCAAGGGATTGCTCCGAGCCCGTTTAACACCGATGAATTCCTGGTCAAGCTAGATCACAATCTCACCGCCAACCATCGGCTCAGCGGAAGCTATTTCTACACCTCCGGAGACAACAGCGTCCCGCCGCTGAATTCCACCAGCGGTCAACCGAACGGCAACATCCCATGGAGCATCCAGTCCTTCAGTTGGCGCCAGCAGAACTTCAACGCCAGTGACACCTGGACAGCCCGGCCGAATCTCGTCAACCAGGTTTGGATTGGCTACACCCGCAATGTTGGCGGCCGGACGAACCTGCCCACAACCTCCCTCGGCGATCTGGGTTCGGAATTTACCGTCCAGGGCCCGCACTCGCTTCCGCAGATCACCGTGACGGGCTTCTTTACCGCCGCCAGCGCCATCGCCGGCCCTCTGGCGGAATCGAATTTTTACAACGTGCGCGACGTTGTCAGTTGGAGCCACGGCCGACATTCCATCAGCTTTGGGGCGGACGAAACACTCGACAAAGACATTCAGCAAACCCTGCTCAACAATTACGGTGTCTTTGGATTTAACGGCACCAACATCAAGGATTCCGTAAGTGGGTTGAGCATTGCCGTTCCCGCACTGGCTAATTTCGTGATGGGCTTGCCCACTTCTCTCTCCCAGGACGCGCCCGTCACCGGCTACACCAACAGCTGGAGTACAGGACTTTTTGCCCAGGACAATTTCCGCATCTTCCCTCGCCTGACCGTCAACCTCGGACTCCGCTGGGATATTCAAACCCCGCCGACCGATCCTCTCAATCGCGGCACTACTTTCGAAGAAGGCGTGCAATCCCTCGCTTTTCTGACTGCCCCGCTCGGAGCCCTCTTCTTCGGCGATCCCGGCATCACGCGCGGAATCGTGCCAGTGCGCTGGCACCATGTATCTCCCAGATTCGGACTCGCGTGGGATCCCAAGGGCGACGGGAAGACTTCCATTCGCGCTGGAGCGGGCGTTTTCTACGGCAGCGTTTCGGGTAACGAATGGAACACGGTCACCAATTTCGAACCCTCCGCCGTCCGCTACACGTTCACGAACGCAACACAGGCGGTAACCGGTTCGGGCCTAACCGCCGTCCCCAAGGGCGCAACGCTCACCTGTCCCTACAACAACCTGATCGCAAACAATGGATCAGGTGCTCCGCTCGGAGCCACTGTCACTTGCGGTGCTGGCGCAGGGACTGGAGTCACCGGAACGGATCCTTTCCCCTTTGTTCCTGGCCAGTTCATCACCCCTGGCGGGCCATTCTTCGGCTTCGCGAAAAATTTCCAGTGGCCCTATAGCTATCAGATCAATCTCTCCGTGCAGCGCCAGCTCACTTCAAACCTCAGCGTCTCCGCGGCGTACGTAGGAACCCTGAGTCACGATTTGCCGTTTGCCCAGGACATCAATGCTCCCGCTACGGGTGCTCTTGCTCCCGCATGTGCGACCAGCGCCTCCGGCAATATCACCCAGCGCCGACCGATCGACAACCCCAGCACGACCACCTGCACCGGCGGGGGTAGCCCGTTTGGCACTCTGTTTCTTGCGCAATCCAATCAGACGGCCTCCTACAACGGTCTGCAAACCACCGTCCAGATGCGCATGACTCGCGGCGTGATGCTCTACGGTTTTTATACCTTCAGCCACACTTTTGACAGCGTCCAGTTGGATAACAACACCACCCAGGGTGGCGCCCAAGACATGACCAATCTTCGGCTCGAACGCGGGCCCGCCGATTTCGACATCCGCCACCAGTTTGTCACCGCCATCGTGTGGCAAATGAACTACTTCAGCGGAGAGAGTCCCCTCAAGCGGGCGCTCCTGAACGGCTGGTCGGTTTCCCCCATCATCAAAATACACAGCGGACTTCCCTTCACCGTTCTCAACGGAAAAGACGCCAACCTCACCGGCAACACTGCTGCGGAACGCGCCCAGATTGTCTCCGGCGTGGATCCGGCCCTCGGAAGCCGCAACTCTGCCGAGTGGTTCAATACCGTCGCGTTTGTACAAAATCCCGCCGCCCTGGTCAGCGGAGTTGCCGTCAACGGAAACTCCAGCCGCAACATGCTGCGCGGCCCAACATTCAAAGATGTGGACCTTTCGATCTCTCGTGACTTCAGTTTGTCTCATTTCCGGGACGGTATGAACATCCAGCTTCGTGCTGACGCGTACAATGTATTCAACATTGTGAGTCTCAATACCCCGGGTGGAAATGGCGCCACCGTCGGTTCCTCTACCTTCGGGCGAATCACTTCGGCAAGCGCGATGCGCCAGTTGCAACTGGGGCTGCGTTTCACTTTCTGAAGCACCCGGGAAATCCGCCGGGTATTTGTGGCAGTGGAGCGCAGCGTAGGTTAGTTTTGAATCTAAATTGAAGCAAGGCGCCAGATTGAAACTGTCTTTGCCCACGCCAGTTTCATGAATTGGGGTCCAACCAACAAGGAGTGGTCTATGAGTACGCAATCCGCAGTTGCTCTCAACAAAATGGTGTTTCGAAAAACCAATGCGCGAACCGGGCGGCATCTCGCGGTAACGCCGGAAAACAGCACGATGCGCCATCTGTGCTATGGTCGCATCATCTTGAACTCGTCCAACCCCATGGCCTCCTTTTCCAATGCCGATCACGAAACCGGACTGATCTGCCTGTCCGGAAATGGCTGGGTAAAGACGGGCGGCAGCGAATTTGAATTGGGACAATTCGACGCTATCTACATCCCTCGCGATTCCGCCATCGAAGTCTCGACGAAGAGTTCCGTCGATTTCGCGGAGTTCTCCGCCGGTGTCAAAGGCAAGTATCCTTTGAAAGTCGTTCGCTACGCGGAAACGTCCAAGGATCCCGCGATGAAGTTCGTTACCGGGAGCCCCGGCTCCCAGCGCGAACTGAACGTGCTGATTGCCAGCAATGTGGAAGCGGGCCGCCTTCTCGCAGGATTCACCTTTTCCGAACCGGGGAACTGGACCAGTTGGCCGCCCCACGAGCACGCCAAGATGCTGGAAGAAATGTACGTGTACTTTGACATGCCGGACCCTGCCTATGGCCTTCAGCTTGTCTACAACGACACCGACTATCCGGAATTGGTGACCCCGGTGCGCGACGGCGACGCCGTCTTGATGCCCAGCGGCTATCATCCCAACGTTTCCGTGCCCGGACATCGCATCGCTTTTCTCTGGGCCATGGCCGCGCACACGGAAGTCGTAGACCGCAAGTTTGGTGTGGTTAACGTCCAGCCCGGATTCCAGCAAAGCAGTTCCGGCTTGGAAGCGGCCCGCAAGTAAGCCGCGCACTTTACCGGGGAGAGTTGATGCCGGAGCAGAATCCGATCGTTGAAGCGGAGTCCAGCGTTCGCGGGCAAGCTTCAGCCTATTCGCCTTCCGACTCGCGCGGCGGTGGCATCTTCGCGGGCCGCTTCCGGTGGGTCATCTGTGGGCTTTTGTTTCTCGGCGTCACCAAGAATTACATGGACCGGCAGGTTCTCGGCGTTCTGAAAATCCCGCTTCAGCATGAGTTTGGCTGGAACGATATCCACTACGGACATCTGGTGTTTGCGTTTCAGGCGGCGTATGCGCTGGGGATGATCCTTGTCGGTGGGCTGATTGACCGCTTGGGCACGCGCATTGGTTACGCCGCGGCCATGATCTTCTGGAGTTTGGCTTCCATGGGCCACGCCATTGCGCACTCGCTTACCGGCTTTGTTGTTGCGCGATCTGCCCTGGGCTTTGGGGAGGCGGGAGTATTTCCGGCCAGCCTCAAGTGCGTGGCGGAATGGTTTCCAAAGAAAGAACGGGCGCTGGCAACCGGTGTCTTCAACGCCGGCACCAGTGTCGGTGCCATCGTTACTCCGCTCATCGTGCCGTGGATTGCCGTCCATCTCGGCTGGCGCTGGGCTTTCCTGTTGACAGGCTCTCTGGGTTTTGCCTGGCTCATTCTCTGGTTGTGGTTTTATCGAAGACCCGAACAGCACCCTTCCTGCACCCCTGGTGAACTGGAGTACATCCAGAGCGATCCAGTCGGGCAAACCGGGAAAATAAAATGGAGCCAGCTTCTGCCGCACAGGCAGACCTGGGCGTTTGCCGCAGGAAAATTCATGATTGACCCGATCTGGTGGTTCTATCTCTTCTGGATTCCGGATTATCTCCAGCGCGAGCACGGACTGCATCTGACGCAGATCGGGCTGCCGATTCTTGTCATCTATGTCATCTCCGACCTGGGGAGCGTCGGGGGTGGCTGGCTGTCCTCCACTCTCATCCGGCGTGATTTTTCCGTGAACGCAGCGCGGAAATGGGCGATGTTGATTTGCGCCTTGAGTGTGCTGCCGGTTGCGATACTCTTTCGAGTTTCCGGGCTGTGGCCAGCCACGCTGCTCATCGGGCTTGCGGCTGCCGGGCACCAGGGATTTTCCGCAAACCTTTTTACCCTGCCTTCCGACCTGTTTCCTTCCCGCGCCGTCGCATCCGTGGTCGGAATTGGAGGCATGGCAGGTGCGGTGGGCGGGATGCTGATCGCTGAAATCGTCGGCCATGTGTTGCAGTGGACTGGCAGCTACATGGTTCCGTTCCTGATTGCGGCATCGGCTTACCTGATTGCGTTGTTGTTGATTCACGTGCTGAGCCCGAAGCTTTTGCCGGCGCGAATTGGACAAACTTAAAACTATGTACCTGGAATCTTTTCAATTGACGGGCAAAAACGCGCTGGTTACTGGTTCACGAAGGGGCTTGGGCGCCGCGATCGCGATTGCTCTAGCTGAGGCGGGCGCGAATGTGGGATGTCATGGGCGCGATCCGGCCCCAGGAGCTACCTGCGAAGCGATTTCCGCCGCTGGGCGAAAGACTTTTTATTTGTCCGCGGACTTGGCGGATGCGAAAGCATGCACGGCGCTTTTTGAAAAAACCATCGCGGAGTTTGGTTCGCTCGACATCCTGGTGAACAACGCCGGGGCGATTCATCGGGCGCCCGCGGCGGAATATCCCATGGAATCCTGGGATGAACTGATTGCTGTGGACTTGACGGCGGTTTTTCGACTCTCGCAACTTGCCGGACGACACATGCTTCAAAAAGGGACGGGCGGCAAGATCGTGAATATCGCTTCGCTGCTCTCTTTTCAGGGCGGGGTTTTTGTGCTCGCCTACGCGGCAGCGAAGGGCGGAATTGCACAGTTGACGAAGGCGCTGGCCAATGAATGGGCGTCTAAAGGGATCAATGTAAACGCGATTGCCCCGGGATACATGGCCACGGACAACACTACGGCTTTGCGCTCGGATCCGGTTCGCAGCCGTCAACTTCTCGAGCGGATTCCCGCGGCGCGATGGGGAGAGCCCAAAGATATCGCGGGCGCGGCGTTATACCTGTGCTCCTCTGCGAGCGACTATGTGCACGGGCACGTTCTCGTCGTGGACGGCGGCTGGCTGGGGCGTTGAGGGCGAAATGTCTTTAGGTATCAAGCAAAAGGAAACTTGCCGTTGGGACCTGGTTAGTTTGGGTGAAGTGATGCTGCGCTTCGACCCGGGCGAATATCACATTTGGACCACCCGGCGTTTCGAAGTGAGTGAAGGGGGTGGCGAGTATAACGTCGCGCGCGGATTGAAGCGATGTTTCGGACTCGAGACGGCCATCGTCACCGCGTTTGCGAAAAATCCGGTTGGCTCGCTCCTGCAAGACCTGATTTACCAGGGGGGTGTCGACTCATCTTTGATCCGCTGGCTGGATTACGACGGAGTTGGCAGAACAGCCCGCAACGGATTGAACTTTACCGAGCGGGGATTCGGCGTGCGCGCGGCGCTGGGATGCTCTGACCGGGGTCACACGGCGGTGGCGGCGCTGAAGCCGGGCGAAATCGATTGGGAGACGATCTTCGGCAAGAATGGCGCGCGATGGTTTCATACCGGCGGAATCTTCAGCGCGCTGTCGGAGACGACTCCGGAAGTTGCGATCGAAGCCATGCAGTGCGCGCGGAAACACGGCGCCGTCATCTCCTATGACCTGAACTATCGCGATTCCTTGTGGAGATCGATCGGTGGAAAGAAGCGGGCCCAGGAAGTCAATCGCCGCATCGCTCCCTATGTTGATGTCATGCTCGGGAACGAAGAAGATTTCTCCGCGGCACTGGGCTATGAAGTGGCAGGGACGGACGAGCATCTTTCCGCACTCAATCCGGAAGCATTCAAGCAGATGATTCGGAGAGTGATTGCCGATTTTCCGTTCAAGGTGGTGGCCACCACGCTTCGCAAAGCCACCACCGCGACACGAAATGATTGGAGCGCGGTGTGTTACTCCGACGGGAATTTCTTTCGGGCAAAGAATCGCGAGAATCTGGAAATTCTGGATCGTGTAGGCGGTGGCGATTCGTTTGCCTCGGGGCTTATCTACGGGTTTCTATCCGGCCAGGATGCGCAATGGGCGGTCGAATGCGGCGCCGCGCATGGAGCGCTGGCGATGACCACGCCGGGCGATACAACGATGGCTACGCTGGATGAAGTACTTCAAGTGATGAAAGGCGCGGGGGCGAGAATCGCCCGCTGAAAGGTGGCATGCGTTTGATGAAGAAACAAGACGTCCGCGCGCGCATTGAGGAAATCGGAATCGTGCCGGTGATCCGGACCGGTTCTCCCCAAGAGGCGAGATTTGCGGCGGAGGCTGTCTGGCGAGGTGGGATTCCCATCGTCGAGATCACCATGACCGTTCCGGGAGCGCTGGAGGTGATTTCCGAGTTAGTGAAAACGATGCCCAAACTCCTAGTGGGGGCCGGCACCGTCGTGAATCAAGATCTTGCATTCAAATGTTTTGACGCCGGTGCTCAATTCCTCGTGACACCCGGCTTCTCTCAACCGACGGTGGCCGCCGCTCACAATCTCGACACGCTCATCATGGCGGGCGCGCTCACTCCCTCGGAGGTGATGACCGCGTGGGACGCGGGCGTCGACTTCGTCAAGATTTTTCCGTGCGGAAACATGGGTGGCCCAAGCTACATCAAGTCACTTAAGGGACCATTGCCGCAAGTTCCGATGGTTCCCACCGGAGGAGTGAATCTGGAAACCGCAGCCGACTACATTCGCGCCGGAGCGGCCGCGTTGGGTGTGGGCGGCGAGCTGGTTTTGAAACACGCATTTCAGCAAAACAAACCGGAGTTGATCAGCGATTTGGCTATGCGATACGCGCAACTGGTGAAGGAAGTGCGGAGTCCTACCACAGCGAAATCGGAGCGCACAGCAGAAGCCCGTTGAAGGGGAGACGCAAAGTGGAGACGCAGAACAAGACTTACGCTGACCTTATCGTTACTTCGCATGAGGAGGGCAAGGAATCCCATCCGGAACCTGGCCTCACACGCCGCACGCTCGCGTATAACGACAAGCTTTTTCTCGCCGAGCACCAAATGGTGAAAGGATGGGCGGGAGCGATGCACAGCCATCCGCACGATCAGATTGTCTACATTGTGCGCGGGCATCTGAATGTGAGCTGCCAGGGGAAAAGTTTCGAGTTGCGCACCGGAGACACTTTTGTGGTCCGCGGCGGGGTGCAGCACGGCGCTTCCGCGCTCGAGGATTCGCTGGTAATTGATGTCTTCACTCCTTGCCGGGAAGACTACATTTTCTGAGTTGTATTTTTTTCTTTTTTTTGCGACCACTGGAGAAAAACAGAATCTTATGCGAAAGAGATTCTTGGCAGCATTGTGGATCATTCCTGTTCTCTGCACAGCCTCGACGCTGGGAGCGCAGCAGATCAAGAACATCAAGATTGCTATTTCCAACCCTGGCGACCATCCGCGAAATGCCGCGGACATTGTCATTCCCATCGCGCAGCTTAGGAAATCTGCGCCTGACTTTACGCCGGGCGCCACGATCGTCACGGTGAGCGACGCCGGCACGCCGGAACAAGATGCGTCCGTATTGCAGACCGAAGAACTTCCATCACAGGTCGATGATCTGGACGGCGATGGTAAGGGCGACGAACTGGCATTCCAAGTCGATCTTGCGCCGCATCAGACCCGCATCGTGACCGTTTCCTACGGCAATCAGGAGCGCATCTGGCGCTTGCGCGGCGACTATCAGCAACGAACGGCGGCGCTGTTCAGCCGGAAAATCGAAGGCCTAGGATGGGAATCGGAGCGCGTCGCGTTCCGGGTTTACTTCGATCCGCGAAATGCCATCGATCTCTACGGCAAGCGCCGGCCCACGCTGCAACTTGGGATGTTCGTGTCCCCGGACTACACCTATCACGACGAATCCCCGGAAGGACGCGACATTTATAAGGTCGGCGACGCGATCGGAATCGGGTCGGTCGCGGGCTTGGTGGATGGCAAGGTCATCAAAGTTGCCGAAGTGAAGGAGCGGAAATGGCGAATTATTTCAAGCGGGCCGGTGCGAGCCATCGTGGAGTTGGACTACGATGGCTGGAATGCCGGTGGCAGAATCATCGATCTGCAATCGCGAATCACCCAGTGGGCGGGGGAACGCGGCTTCACTCACATGATCTATGCGAAGTCGGCGGATGATTTCGAATTCGTAACCGGGCTGCCGGCAAAACCTGGAATCGACCCCGTGACCTCCGGGAAAGAATCGTCTGGAGCGTGGATGGCGACCTGGGGAGAACAAGTTGTCGCGCCCGGGCCTACGGTAACGGAAGCGATACCCGGACAACAGCTGGGTCTCGCTATTGTCACGCTTGCGCCACACGCCGCATTTACCAATGACAGCAAGAATCATCTGATTAAATTCAAGCTGAGCGACGGCTTGCAATCCTGGTACACGATCGCAGCTTGGGATCAGGAAGGGTCAAATCGCCGCGTCGGCCACGGAAATCAAAAAGAGGATGGTCAGCATCAATCTCTGGTCCTGCCTTCCGGCGCGATCAGAAACCGCGAAGAATTTCTGAACACGGTGAGGGAACAGGCCGAACGCATGGCGAAGCCGGCAGGCGTGCAAATCCTTTCGAACACTGCAACCAGCGAGCCGGCGCCACCGGATACTTTGGTTCCTCACAAAACAAAAACGGTGGAGCAGGCAGTGGGACTCCTGCGCCAGGCTATCGACCGCACCGCATCGCAATGGAAGCCGATTCTTCAGGTGACGCCGCAACCGATCAGCCCAAATTCCGGCCAGGGTTTCTTCACGGAAGCGAACAACGTGACCGGAGAGTGGCAAAAGCAGAACGGGTATTACTGGACGGGGAGTTTTTGGGTGGGAGAGCTCTGGCAACTTTATGCCGCGACCCATGATGAAAAGTATCGCCGATGGGCGGAACTCTGGGGCTCGAAGCTAATCGGTCAGGAATCCGAACAAAATCACGACGCGGGATTTTTATATTACTACTCGACGGCGATGGGCTCCGACTTGACTCGCGACGACAAGCTTCGCGCCAGCGCCATTCGCGCTGCCGGGCGGCTGGAACAACTCTTCAATCCGAAAACTCAGTTGATCGCTTCGTGGGCAGAACACGGAGACGACACGATCGTTGACACGATGATGAATCTGCAGTTGCTCTGGTGGGCCAGCGACAAAACGGGAGACAAACGTTGGAAGGAGATTGGCAGACAGCACGCGCTCCGCACCGCGCAATGGTATGTGCGCGCGGATGGATCCGTCTTTCAGTCCGTACATTACAACCCCGGCGACAACAGGCAGAGCTTCACCTTGCGCGGCGGAGCGAGGGAGGCCGAACCCCCGCTTGTGAACACGGCCGCTCTGGGAGATTGGGCTTTCGCCCATACGCATCAGGGGTTTGGCGCGGACACCACATGGTCCCGAGGACTGAGTTGGGCACTGTATGGTTTTTCGGCGGCGTATTCGGAAACACATGAACCGTTGTTCCTGGCCACCGCACAGCAAGTCGCGGACTACGCCATCAAAAATCTGCCGAGCGACTCCGTGCCGTGGTACGACTTTGACGACGAGGGCGTCCATTTCCGTAACCGCGACTCTTCGGCGGCCGCGATTATCGCCGGAGGGTTATTCCGTCTTTCTCTGATTACCACGGACAGAGAGCGCGCCAAGAACTATCGGGACGCGGGAGAACGCATCGTGCAATCGTTGATCGACGGGTATCTGACTCCTGTCGGCGACACGGATCAAACGCCGTCTGGGGTGCTTCGCCACGGATGTAGCATGCGTCCCAACGACGCGATGTTGATCTACGGACAGTACTATTTGCTGGAAGACCTGCTGTGGTTGGAACAACACAAGCGCCTGGAGAGTTCCGCTAGTCCGGTGAAACCATGACCCGAGCAGGCTCATGGATGCCGCCACTCAACGCCACTCTTAGTTCATTCGCGCAAAAAATCAAATTCCGCAATGCCCGGCCCGTTGTCTTGCTACTTTGCGGATTGCTCGCCCCAAATTGCAGCTTGCTCGCCCAGACGCAGGTTGCCCCTTCGCAAATCGATGTTTCCGATCTCAACCAACAGGTTCGAAGTTTTCTGCAATCCCAGGTGACGGCGCACGTTGCCGACATCAAGTCACTCGATCCTCCCCCCGAGCGCGTTGTTGGAGCGCTGACGACGGGCGAATTTTCCTGGGGATCCTTCATGCGCACGCTCGGCGCGTATTCAGAATGCTTCGGGGCAAAAGCGATTGCAGGTCGTGACGTCCCCGAAATGATTGGAAAGATGGCGCAAATCGAACTAAGCCACGGAGGAAAGTCCTGGGCGCAACTCTACGCCGCAATGGCTTTGCAGAGCTTCGGCTCCGACCTGAATCGCAATGTTTTGTGGCAGAGTATGACTCCGGAAGAGCGCAAAGCGTATCGTGAACTGCTCAACCTTGCCCGTTTCTACGATGAAAAGACTCATACGCTGATCCATCTCCCCGAAAATTACTTTGGCGTGGCCGCACGGATCGCGGCGATCGACTACCAACTCGGCCTCAACAAGGACCGCACCGCCCTCGATGACCTGCTCAGCCGCGCCGCCAAACAATTCACCGACGGCGCGCTCTTTGCCGACGATGCGCTGCCCACGGGCCGCTACGATCGCTACTCCAACGAGTACGCCAGGGCGATTTACGACGCGGCGGAACTCGCCGGCCGTCAGGACATCATGAAGGCCGTTGCGCCCTCCTTGAAAGTGCAGATGAAACTTTGGTGGGATTTGCTCTCGGAGGACGGCTACGGTTACTCCTGGGGACGAAGCCTTGGGGCCATCAGCTATATGGACACCCTGGAGATCGCCGCGTTTCTCGGCGCTCACTCCGAGTTCCGGCCGGCGCCGCTCCCTCAGTTGGCCGCCGCCTATTTTGCCGCCTGGTCGTGGCTCCGAAACGACTTCAACGGCCAGACCCACTTGCTCTCCGTTTTTGCTTTCGGCAGAGGCGACTATGCCTACATCACTAAAGAACGCGAATGGCAGCAAACCGCAACGTTTTTTGGGAAAGTGATTGCGTCTCACCAAAAGTTCATGAAAGCCCTTGAAGAGGAAGGCCTGAAAAGCTTTCCCTCCCATCTGGCGTTTTCCGATGTCGCCCGCTTTCAGTATTTCCGAAATGGTTCCGGCCGCCAGTTTGGAGTTTGGGTGGTTCGCCAGGGAGATCTGCACTTCGCCTTGCCGTTCGTAACCGGACCAAAAGCGGCCACCTCTGATTACGAGCCCG
>WNFM01166085.1_pt1 | contig 21293 bp, 22 predicted proteins | sample 5400271 | NCBI WGS metagenome assembly WNFM01 (sample SAMN13153352, study PRJNA577476) | soil metagenome | isolation source: 60 cm saprolite on Douglas fir-dominated hillslope | place: USA:California | collected 2013-09-17
TCAGGATTTGGCGGATCGCCTCGCGAATCGCATCCAACTAACGACAGACGGCCACCGTGTCTACATCGAAGCCGTGGAAGCCGCCTTCGGCTCTGAGATTGATTATTCGATGCTGATCAAGCTGTACGGCGCGGAGCAGACCGGAGAGGCCCGCTACAGCCCCGCGAAGTGCATCGGGACCACGGTTCAGTGCTGCACCGGCAACCCCAACCCGGCGCATATCTCTACGTCCTACGTCGAGCGCCAGAACCTGACCATGCGGATGAACATGCGGCGCTTTACCCGTCTGACCAATGCTTTCAGCCGGAAGATCGAGAATCTATCCGCCGCTGTGGCGCTGCATTTCATGTGGTACAACTTCGGGCGCGTCCATCAGACGCTACGAATCACCCCCGCGATGGCGGCAGGGGTCAGCGATCATATCTGGACCTTGGATGAGATAATCGGCCTGCTGGAAGCGGCCGAGAAAAAGACGGCGGCAAACTGACCCACTACCCGCCCGCCGCTTCGCTGCCCGGCGATGGAACTTTCTGCTATACTTCTTTCCCCGGTAGGACTGCCGCACGCAACCCCTGACAGGCCCTGCCCGCCAGCAGGTTCGGGCTCCGCCTCCAGCAGGCGCGTTCCGCCGGCGGGGGCGCCATGATCCGGATCGAGGAGATCCAGGAACAGGTCGAATCGTACATGCCGGGAGCCGATCTCGAGCTCCTGCGCAAGGCGTATGTTTTCTCCGCCAAGGAGCACAAGGGTCAGATCCGCTCCTCGGGCGAGCCGTACCTGACCCACCCGCTGTCGGTGGCGAAGATCCTTGCCGATCTGAAGCTCGACATGACCTGCATCGTCGCCGGTCTGCTGCACGACGTCCTGGAGGACACCCTCACCACCCGGGAAATTGTCGAGACGCACTTCGGCCGCGACATCGCGCACGTGGTCGAGGGGCTCACGAAAATCGCGCGGATCAGCTTCAATTCACGCGAGCAGCAGCAGGCCGAGAGCTTCCGGAAAATGATGCTGGCCATGGTCGACGACATCCGCGTCGTCCTGGTGAAGCTGGCCGACCGCCTCCACAACATGCGCACCCTGGAGCATCTGTCGCCGCGACAGCAGGAGAGGATCGCGCGCGAGACCCTGGACATCTACGCGCCGATCGCCAACCGGCTCGGCATCGCAAAGATCAAGAACGAGCTCGAGGATCTGTCGCTGAAGTTTCTCGACCCGCAGGGGTACGCAGCCGTCGCCGAGGCCCTGGAGGACAAGCGGAAGGTCACCGACGAGTTCATCCGCGAAATCCAGGGCACCCTCCAGGGCGAGCTCGGCAAGGCCAGCATCCGGTGCGAGATCTCCGGCCGGCGGAAGCACCTGCACAGCATTTACCGGAAGATCAAGCGCCAGGGGATCGACATCGGGCAGGTCTACGATTACATCGCCTTCCGGATCCTGACCGACAGCATCAAGGACTGCTATGGCGCCCTCGGGATCATCCATGGGCTCTGGCGTCCGGTCCCGGGGCGGATCAAGGATTTCATCGCCATACCCAAGCCGAACATGTATCAGTCCCTGCACACGTCCGTGATGAGCGACAAGGGACAGCCGTTCGAGGTGCAGATCCGCACCCACGAGATGCATCGCATCGCCGAGGAGGGGATCGCGGCGCACTGGAAGTACAAAGAGGGGAAGGGCCCCGTCGAGCAGGATGCGAACGTCGCCTGGCTGCGACAGATCATGGAGTGGCAGCAGGAGCTGAAGGACCCGCGCGAGTTCCTGAGCATGGTGAAGGTCGACCTCTATCCGGACGAGGTCTACTGCTTCACGCCCCAGGGCGAGGTGCGGTCGTTCCCGCGCGGCGCCACCCCGATCGACTTTGCCTATTCTGTTCACACGCAGGTCGGGCATACCTGTGTCGGGGCGCGGATCAACGGGAAGATCCAGCCGTTGCGCACCGAGCTGAAGAACGGCGATATCGTGGAGATTCTCACCGCGCCCAACCACGAGCCGAGCCAGGACTGGCTCACCTTCACGCACACCCCGAGGGCGCGCGCGAAGCTGCGGCAATGGTTGAACGTCGATCGCAGGAACCAGAGCATCGAGCTGGGCAAGACCGTCAGCGATCGGGAGTTCAAGCGCTATCGCTTCAATCTGAAGACCCATGTACAGGAGGGCGGGCGACTGCGGGACACGCTGCAGGGGCTCGGCTGCGCGGGTCTGGACGACTTTTACGCGGCGGTTGGATACGGAAAACTGGCGCCCCGGCTGCTGATCGAAAAGCTCGATCCCGCGGCGCATCCACACGACGCCCCGGAGGGGCCGATCGCCCATGCCGTCAAGAAGGCGCTGGGGCTCGCGGCCAGGAAGGTCACGGTGCGCGGTCTCGATGATGCGATGATCGCTCTGGCCCGCTGCTGCAGCCCGATCCGCGGCGAGCCGATCGTCGGCTACATCACCCGGGGCCGGGGGGTCACCGTTCATTCGGAGCGTTGCCCGAACCTTGAAAAGCTTCTCTACGATCCCGAGCGGCGCATCGAGGTGGTCTGGGAGAGCGGCGATGAATCGCGCTTCGAGGTGCGGATCACCGTGCTGTCCGAGGATCGGCCCGGCATGCTGGCGAAGATCACCTCGGCGATCGCGGATGCGAAGTCGAACATCAAGAACGTGGAGGCCCGCACCTTCGAGGATCGTCGCGGTGAGATCACGCTTCTTCTCGATATCCGGGATCTCGACCATCTGGAGAAGATCGTGGAGAAGGTGAAAGGGATTGACGGGGTGTATCGGGTCGAACGGCAGGTTGCATGACTCTCGGTCCGGAGGCGCGGACCTTCCCGCTCGAGGCGCCCGGCCAGCCGGGCCAGGAGGGAGCATGGCGGTCGGCATGAAGGCGGTCACAACGGAGAAGGCCCCCAAGGCGATCGGCCCCTACTCGCAGGCGGTGGCCGCGGGCGGCTTCCTGTTCCTGTCGGGGCAGATTCCGCTCGACCCCGCGACCGGGCAGCTGGTGCGCGGCACGATCGAGGAGGAGGTCGGCCGCATCATGGAAAATCTCAAAGCGGTTCTGATCGCCGGCGGGGTCGATTTGCGCCGGGTGGTCCGGACCACGGTCTACCTGGCCGATCTCGCCGACTTCGACGCGATGAACGCGGTCTATGGCCGGTACTTTGGAGAGAGCCGGCCCGCCCGTTCCACGGTTCAGGTGAGCGGTCTGCCGAAGGGAGCGCGGGTCGAAATCGACGCCGTGGCGCTTCTAGGCTGAGCGGGGATTTCGAGACGGAGAACGCTTCAGGAAACCGCTTTGACGATGGCGCCGGATCGCAGGCAGCGGGTGCAGACCTTCATGCGGCGACGGGTGCGGCCCACGACGACGCGCACCTTCTGCACGTTCGGATACCAGACTCGCGAGCTGACGTTGTGGGCATGGCTGATTTTGTTGCCGTACACCGGCCCCTTGCCGCACACCTGACAGGATCTCGCCACAACTCCTCCTCGCTCGCTGACCGGGCGGCAAAGCAGCGCCCCCCGGATGGTTCATGAAGGCGCGAACTGTACCATAGCCGCGGCCTCCGGATCAATGGCGGGCTGCGCCCCTGATCCGCCGCCCCGCCGCCACGATCCCTGCCCGGAATCCAACGGCTAAGTCGAGGCCCCTCAGCCGATCGACCGATCTCGATCGTATGCATATGCATTATTCATTACATGAATATATCAATACTGTCCTGTGATCTGGCGTTTATGTAGAGCCGACTTGCAAAATTGGACTTGCGGAATATATTGGAATTTCGTGCGAATGGAGAGGGGCCGAACGAGGTACGCAAGCGTCCAGAAGGCCGGAGGATAGGGGGTATCACCGGTGTTCTTCTCAAGACCGAAAAATCTGGTGGGCCTGGATATCGGCTCGAGCTCGGTGAAGGTCGTCGAGCTCAAGGATCTTGGCAAGGGCAAGGGCTTCCAGGTGGTGAACGTCGCCATCGAGAGGCTGTCGCCCGAAGCGATCGTCGACGGCGCGATCATGGACGCCGGCTCGGTGATCGACGCGATCCAGAAGGCCTTCTCGTCACGCAAAATCAAGAGCAGCGACGTCGCCATCGCGCTGTCGGGTCATAGCGTGATCATCAAGAAGATCTCGATCCCGGCCACCTCCGAGGAGGAGCTCGCCGAGGTGATCCCCTGGGAGGCGGAGCAATACATCCCGTTCGACGTCGAGGACGTCAATCTCGCATACCAGGTCCTCAAGAGCGCCAGCGGCGGCGAGGGGAACATGGATGTTCTTCTGGTCGCCGCGAAGAAGGACAAGATCAACGACTACACGTCGGTGGCCAGCCAGGCGGGGAGGAATCCGGTCCTGGTGGACGTCGACGTGTTCGCCCTGCAGAACTGCTACGAGCTGAATTACGACACCGATGATTCGGTCGGCACCGCTCTGGTGAACATCGGCGCCTCGACCACCAACGTTGCGATCCTGAAGGGGTCGAGCTCGATCTTCTGGCGCGATATCTCGGTGGGCGGGAACCATTACAACGACGCGATCCGCAAGGAGCTCAACCTGAGCTTCGATCAGGCCGAGCAGCTCAAGCGCGGCGAGGAGGTCGACGGCATTCCCGTGGAGAATGTCACGCCCATCATCGCCTCGGTGAACGACTTCATCGGCACCGAGATCCAGAAGACCCTCGACTTCTTCAAGAACACCACGCCGGGCGAGACCATCGAGAAAATGGTCCTCGCCGGCGGTTCCTCGCGCGTCCCGCACCTCAAGGAAGCCCTGGGGGAGCGCTTCGGCGTCCCTGTCGAGGCGCTGAACCCGTTCGCGCGGATGCAGGTCGCCAAGGGGCTCGCCTCCGATACTCTCGAAGAGGTCGGCGCGAGCGCCAGTATCGCGGTCGGCCTGGCCTGCCGGAAGCCGGGGGATCACCGATGATCAAGATAAACCTCCTCACTCAGGTGCAGGCGCCCGGCAAGCCCCGGGCCTCCGTTCCGAAGCTGGAGGGCGCGGGCACGCTCGGCCAGAGCTTTCTCATGGTGTCGGTCGTTCTCCTGGCGCTGCTGTTCATCGGCTGGCGCTGGTACAGCCTGGCCAGCGAGATGAGCCGGCTGCAGGGGGAGATCGCCAAGGCCGAGAAGGAGCGCGACCGGCTGCAGGCGATCATCAAGAAGGGTGAGGAGTACAAGGCCAAGAAGGATCTCCTGCAACGGAAGATCACGCTGATCACCCAGCTCAAGAAGAACCAGAGCGGGCCCGTGCATCTTCCCGACGAGATCAGCAAGCAGCTGCCCGATTTCCTCTGGCTGGACACCATGACCGAGAGCGCCTTCAACATTCAGATCAGCGGCAAGGCGACGACCTATAACGCCGTTTCCAACTTTTATAACAACCTGACCGGGTCCCGGTACTTCCAGAACGTGGTTCTGGGAGCCATCTCATCCGTCCCGGTCGGCGTGACCTTCTCCCTGAGCTGCCACTTCCTGCCGCAGCCGGTGGGGACGGCACCCGAGAGCGCCACCGAGGCCCCCGCCGCGTCCGCGCCGGCCGCCTCCGTGCCGCACCCGGCGGGCGGGTAGGGGGGGATCGCGATGGACTTCAAGAAGCTGCCTTTCTGGGGTCAATTCGCGGTGGTGGCCAGCATGGCGATCGCCTTGGTCGCCGTCGCCTGGATGGCCTACCCGAATTTCACCGACATGGCCAAGAAGAACGAGGGGTACAAGACGCGTCTCGACGGCCTGCAGACGGAGATCCGCAAGGGCCAGGCGATTGAAGCGAAGCTCCCGGAGTTCGAGAAGGAGATCGAGAACCTCCAGCTGAAGCTGAACGACCTCCTGGCGATCCTGCCGACCGAGCCGGAGACGGGCGAGCTGCTGAAGTGGGTCAAGAATCTCACCGACCAATCGAACCTGGAGCTGAAGACCTTCAACCCCGGGGTCCTGAAACCGGTCGAGTTCTACAAGGAATTCCCCATCGTCATGGATGTCGAAGGGGACTATCACGACCTCGGCGTCTTCTTCGATCGGATCAGCAAGTACTCGCGGATCATCAATGTGAGCGGCGTCGGCATCTCGGCCAGCACCACCGGCAAGGGCTCGATCCGCTCCACCTTCACGGCGACCACTTTCGTCTACGACGATCAGGGAGGTCAGGCCCAGTGACGCGCCACGATCTCCCCATGCTGGGCCGGGTGATTCTGCTCCTGACGGCGTTCCTGTCGGGCGTGCCGGTCTTCGCGGCCGCCACGGCGGCTCAGACCCCTTCGGCCGACCCCGCGAAGCCGGCGGGCGACACCGCCGACACGATCAACCGGATCATGCAGGACAACGAGGCGATGCTCTCGGGACGGGGTTTCACGTACGACCCCGCGGGGCGCCGCGACCCGTTCCGGTCCCTCGTCGATGCGTTGAACTCGGCCCAGAGAGGGCCGCGTCCGAGAGGGATCGCGGGGATGCTGATCTCCGAGGTCGACCTCGTCGGCATCGTGCAGAAGGGGCGCGCCGGAATCGCCTTCTTCAACGGCAGCGACAACAAGGGATATTTCCTGAAAGTGGGAGATCAGCTCTACGACGGCAAGATCACCAGAATCGATCGCAAAACGGGAAGCGTGGTGTTCCGGCAGGACGTCAACGATCCCAGAAGCATCAAGCCTTACCGGGACGTGACGAAGAGGCTGACGACAGCAACGGAGGAGGGTAGCTTATGAGGTTCAGGAAGGTCGCGATCCTGATTGCCATCACCGCGGCCGCCCTGCGTTGCTCGGGCAACACGCCCGTCAGCGAGCCGGGTCAGGCGCCGCTCACCGCGCCGTCCGCAGTGGTCATTCACGGCATCGACCACACGGCGACGCCTTCGGGCACGGAGGTCATACTGCACGGGAACTATCCGTTCAGCTACACCTCCTATCAACCCGACCCCAAGACCCTCGTCCTGGAGCTTCTGGACGTGCGCGTTCAGGGTGTGTCCGACACCGTCACCATCGGCACGCCTCAGGTGCAGGGGATGCGGGTCTCGACCGTCGAGAGCGTCGACGGCGGCACCATCGCCAAGTTCGAGTTCCAGAACGTCGTCGCCTCCCAGCATGCGATCCGGCTGGATGGCAACGATCTGGTGATCGACTTCCCGACGTTCGGCGAGACCGGCAACACCCCCGAGCCTCAGATGGTGGCTCACGAGGTCTCGGTGGGCGAGGAGCCGGCTCCACCCGACGCCGTGGCCTCCACGACCGGTACCGAGGAGCCGTCCGGAGCGCCCGCGAGCCAGGGTGATGCCGCCCTCGAATCGCTGCCTTCCGCCGAGCAGTCGGCGGCGCCGGCGGCGACCGGTGCCCCATCCCACGATCTGCAGCCCATCGCGCCCAGCCCCGCCGCTCAGCCGGAGCCCGCTCCGGTCGCGGGGGTCGAACGCGGCGCCGTGCCTGCCGGGAACGCCGCGCACACGCTGCTCGCCGTCGAGGCGAAGGGGAGCGATCCCGATACGGCCGTCCTCCTGAAGGCCGACGGACCGCTGCTGCAGGAGCATTTCGAGCTGAAGAATCCGCCCCGGCTGGTGATCGATCTTCTGGGGGTCGTCGACAAGACTTCAACCAAGTCGGTCCAGGTCGGAAGCGGCTTCCTCTCCAGGGTCAGGGTGGCGCAATTCGCGACCCGGCCGCGGCCGGTTGCGAGGGTGGTGCTCGACATGAGCAGCCCGAAGCCGTACGCCCTGGTTCCAACCGACGGGGGCCTGGTGATCGACTTTTCCGAGGAGGCCGTGAGGCACGCGCGAGAGAACGCTCCGGCCCGTGAGACGGCCCAGACCGCAGCGCCGCTGGCGGCCGAGACGCCCGGAAGGTTCCGCCGAACCTGCCCCCGCGCCGGCCGCGCCCGGCGAGGAGAGCGCCGCATCCGACGAGTCTTCCGAGCCGGCGCCCAAGAAGACCACCAGTCCGCTGCTCGCGAACGGCGACGCCAAGGTGATGCCGTCGGGACGGGACGTCGCATTCAAAGCGGCGGCGGAGATGCGCGGAGACGTCGTCATCTCTCAGGGAGGCCGCTTCGGCAGCCGCGCGATCTCCGACAACGGGCCGCGCTACACCGGGAAACGGATCTCGCTGAATTTCAAGGATGCGGACCTGAAGGACGTGTTCCGCCTGTTCCACGAAATCACGGGATACAACATCGTCCTCGACCCCGCGGTGGCCGGCACCCTGACGATCGTTCTGGAGAACGTTCCGGAGGATCAGGCGCTCGATATCATCCTGAAGAACAACGGTCTCGACAAGGTATTCGAGAACAACGTCATCCGCATCGCCACCAGCCAGAAGCTGGCGGCGGAGGCGGCGTCCCGGAAGGCCCTGATCGAGGCGCAGGAGCTCGAGGAGGAGCCGGTCACCTTCACGCGCGGCCTGTCGTACGCCAAGGCGAAGGACGTGACGCCTATCTTGAAAAAGATCATGTCCAAGCGCGGCGACGTCATCATGGACGATCGGACCAACACCCTGATCATCACCGACCTGAAGGACAAGGTCGATCCGATCAACCGGCTGATCGACACGCTCGACGAGCAGACGCCCCAGGTGGTCATCGAGGCGCGCGTGGTCGAGACCGATCGTGAATTCGAGCGCGACTTCGGCATCACCTGGGGAGCCGCCGGCATCAAGAACCGGACGCGGTCTCCGCATGTCGCCTCGGTCAACTACGACGTGACCCTCCCCGCGCCGGCGTCCGCCGGCACCCTGGGCGTCGCCTTCGGCAACGTCCTCGACACCTGGACCTTGAACGCGACGCTCGACGCCTTCGAGTCGAACGGTGACGTCAAGGTCCTCTCGTCACCGCGCATCGCGACCCAGAACAACCAGAAGGCGACGATCGAGCAGGGCATCCAGATCCCGGTGACCAGCACGACGGCGACGCAGATCAACGTCGAGTTCATCTCGGCGTCGCTGAAGCTCGCGGTCACGCCACAGATCACCAAGGAAGGCACCGTGATCATGGACGTCGCGGTCGAGAACTCGTCGCCCGACTTCGTCAACCGCATCGGCGCTATCCCGCCCATCATCACCGAGAAGGCGATCACCCAGATCCTGGTGGCGGACGGAGGCACGGCCGTGATCGGCGGAATCTTCAAGCTCAACGATTCGATCACCCAGGCCGGCGTGCCGGGTCTCCAGAGGATGCCGCTCTTCGGCTGGCTCTTCCGTAACAAGACCATCAACCGGAAGAACACCGAGCTGCTGATCTTCATCACGCCGCGGGTCACCAAGAAAGCGGAGCCGCTGGAAGGCAAGTTATGAGCAGGGTCACGGGCAACTTCCTCCTCGGGCGACCCGCGAGGCGGGATGTCGATGTCGCGGTCACGCCCTCGGCCTAGCCCGGTTCCATCGAGCGCACAAGGGCCCCCGGGATCGACCCGGGGGCCTTTCTTTTTCGCGGCTCTTTCGCGCATACTGACCGCCGCGGGCTCGCTCCGCGGCTCCCGGCCGCAGGGCTTCGGGAGCGCCGCCTGACGCCGTCGCAGGAGCGGACATGAAGTCCAAGGGCGCGATCGAAAATCTCGAGGAGCGGCTGAGCCGCGATCCGCTCTCGCGCGCCTTTCTGCAGCTGGCGGAGGAGTACCGCAAGGCCGGACGATACGACGACGCCGTGCGCGTCTGCATGGAAGGCCTGTCGCGTCATCCGACCTATCACACGGCGCGCATCGCGCTCGGGAAGACCTACCTCGAGGCGGGGGACCTGGAGAGCGCGCGCCGGGCGCTGTCGGAGGTTCTGGAGCTCGCGCCGGAGAATCATCTGGCGGCGAAGCTTCTCGCCGAAGTGCAGCGCCGGCTCGGGGATGCCGCGGGCGCAATCGCGACCTATCGCTCGATCCTGATTCACTATCCCGGCGATCGCGAGATCATGGCGTTGCTGCGCGATCTCGAGTCGCCGTCCGCACCGCCTGCTTCCGCGCCACCGTCGGCGTCGACGCCGGCACCCCGTCCCGTGGCGACACCCCTCTTTGTGGCGGCCCCTTCCCGGTCCCGCCCCGGGCGGCGCAGACGGCGCCGCGCCCCGTCGCCGCCATGCCGCGGCCCGCGCCGCCGGCCGCGATTCCGGCGCCGCGCCCGGTTCCCGTTCCACCGCCCGCGCTGGTCCCGGCCGCCCCGGCGTCGGAAGAGCCCTCGTTCGAATACCGGCAGGAGGACCTGGAAACAACTTCGCGTGCCGGTGAGAGCGGCGCGGTGGACCAGGGGGATGCGTTGCAGACCAACACCCTGGCGGAGCTCTACCTGCGGCAGGGGATGGTCGACAAGGCCGTGCAGGTCTACCGGGAGATGCTCCGGGTGGATCCACGCAATGATCGTGCGCGTCTGCGTCTCCGGGAGCTCGCTCCCGAGGTGACGATGCCGGAGATTTCCAGGCCGGTCGCGGTGCCGCCCCCCGCGTCCCGGGTTCCGGAGCAAAGGCGGATGCCCGAACCGAGGCCGGGTCGATCCGTGGAGCCGGCGATCTCGATGCGGACGCCGATCCCGGCGGCGGTGGTGGAGCGGCCGGCGGGTCGCGAGCGCAAGGCGATCGATCGCCTCGAGCGCTGGTTGCGGACGGTCCGGACGCAAGCCGCGCCGCGCCGGGAGGAGGCGCCCCGATGAAAGCGGTGCTTCAGGAGATCCTGAACAAGGTTCCCGGAGCTCTCGGGGCCGCCGTGGTCGGGGTCGACGGCATCGCGGTGGAGAAGGCGTCGACGGGCGCGGAGACGAACATCGATCTCCTGTCGGCCGAGGGGATCAACGTGGTCAAGCGGGCCGCCAGCTCGATGAGGGACGGCGGCGCGGGGCCGCTGGAGGAGCTTTCCATCACCGGGTCGTCCCGCACGATCATTCTGCGCGCCCTCGGTTCCGACTATTATCTCTGCCTCGTCGTCGGCCCGGAGGCCATCATGGGACGGGCGCGTTACGAGGCCTGGAAGGCCGGCCTGCAGCTCCAGGAGTCGATCGGCTGAGCGGGACGGAGGGCCCCGCCCCGTTTTGCGGTACCATACCGCCGGGGTCCGGACCGATCGGTCTCGCGCCGGAGGGTCGCCGGCGGGCCGTCCGGAAGGCCCCCGGAGCAAGAGCGTGAGCGGAGGACGCTTGGACGAGGAAATCAAGCAACTGATCGATTACATCGAAAGCAGCAGCTTCGTCGAGTTCGAGCTCGAACGCGAAGGTTTCAAGATCAAGCTGGTCAAACGCGGCGCCGGACCGGCGAACGGTCCGGCGGGTCCCGTGGTCTCCGAAGCGCCTGTGGGGCCGGCGCCGGCCTCGCCGGCCGGCCCACCTTCGCGGGCGGCGGTCTCCGAGTCTCCGGACATCCACCTGGTCAAGTCGCCGATCGTGGGCACGTTCTACCGGGCGAGCGGTCCCACCGCCAAGCCGTTCATCGAGGTGGGGGACCGCGTGAAGAAGGGGCAGGTCCTCTGCATCGTCGAGGCGATGAAGCTGATGAACGAGATCGAATCGGACGGCGAGGGGGAGATCGTCGAGATCCTGGTCGCCAACGGCCAGCCAATCGAATACGGGGAGCCGCTGTTCAAGATCCGCAAGGCCGCCCCGGCCTGATCGGAGACCCCGGTCCATGTTCAAGAAGATCCTGATCGCCAACCGGGGCGAGATCGCCCTGCGAATCATCTGGGCCTGCCGCGAGCTGGGCATCCAGACGGTGGCGGTCTATTCAACGGCCGACGCCGACTCCCTGCACGTGAAGTTCGCCGACGAGGATGTCTGCATCGGGCCGCCGCGCAGCGCCGACTCCTACCTGAACATCGGCGCGGTGATCGCCGCGGCCGAGATCACCGATGCCGATGCGATCCATCCCGGGTACGGGTTCTTGGCGGAGTCCACGCACTTCGCCGAGGTTTGTGATGCCTGCAAGATCCGGTTCATCGGGCCGAGCCCCAATGTGATTCGCCTGATGGGTGACAAGTCCCGCGCCCGAGAGACGATGCTGGCCGCCGGCGTTCCGATCATCCCCGGCAGCCGGGGCACCGTGAACGACGAGCAGGAGGCGGAGCGTCTCGCGGCCAAGATCGGCTATCCGGTGATCGTCAAGGCCGCGGCGGGGGGCGGAGGTCGCGGCATGCGGGTCGTGGCGACGCCCGAGGAGCTGGCGGCGTCGATCAGCGCCGCCCGCACCGAAGCGAAGGCCGCCTTCGGAATCCCCGACGTCTACATCGAGCGCTACCTCAAGAGTCCGCGCCACATCGAGTTTCAGGTGCTCGGCGACGCCCACGGGAACGTCGTGACCCTGGGCGAGCGCGAGTGCAGCATCCAGAGACGTCATCAGAAGATCCTCGAGGAGTCGCCCTCCACCGCGCTCACCCCGAAGCTCCGGCGGCGGATGTCGGAAACGGCGCTGAAGGTGGCGCGCAGCGTCGGGTATCAGAACGCGGGGACCGTCGAGATGCTCCTCGACGAGGAGGGGCGGTTCTACTTCATGGAGATGAACACCCGCATCCAGGTCGAGCACCTGGTAACCGAGATGGTGACAGGCATCGACCTGGTCAAGGAGCAGATCAAGATCGCCGCCGGCGAGTCGCTGTCGTTCCGCCAGGAGGACATCGTGCACACGGGGCACTCGATCGAGTGCCGGATCAACGCCGAGGACCCGGAGACTTTCGCTCCGTCGCCCGGGCGGATCACGACCTTCCACCTGCCGGGAGGGCCCGGAGTCCGGGTCGACACCGTGGCCCATCAGGATTGCGTGATCTCGCCGCACTACGACTCGATGATCGCCAAACTGATCACGCGGGGCAATAACAGAATGGAGGCGATCTCGCGGATGCGGCGCTCGCTCGAGGTGATGGTGGTCGAGGGGATCAGGACCAACATCCCGCTGCACCGCCGCATCCTCAATGACCCCGAGTTCATCCGCGGCCACCTCGACACCGGCTATCTCGATCGGCTCCTGGAACGGAAGGAGGCCGCCGCCCTCGCCTCGTGAGGAGCGGTTGTCGCATGAAGGAGGCCCGTGGCCCCATCTTCCTGGTCGGCTTCATGGGAGCCGGCAAGACCACGGCCGGCAGGGCGCTGGCGCGGCTTCTGGCCTGGGACTTCCTTGATCTCGACGACCAGATCGAGGCTGCCGAACGGCGCACCATCCCGGAGATCTTCCGACGGGAGGGCGAGGTCTACTTCCGCCGGGTCGAGACGGACATCCTGAAATCGCTGCGCGGCCGATCGCGTCTCATCGTGGGCTGCGGCGGCGGCACGTACGCGCAGGCGGCGACCCGCGACCTGATCGACGCGATGGGACGCGCGGTGTGGCTTCAGATCTCCCTGACCCAGGCGCTGGCCCGCTGCGAGGAAGGGCCGGCGAGGCCCCTGCTCAAGAGCGCCGCCCAGGCCGAGGCGCTCTATCTCTCGCGTCTGCCCGCGTATCGATCGGCGCCTCTGCGCGTCGAGGTCGAGGGGCTGACGCCCGAGCAGGTTGCGGAGCGGATCGTGGCGGTTCTCTAGGAGCGTCTTTCGACACCGATGCGTGCCCTGATCCTTTCGGACCTTCACAGCAACCTCGAGGCGCTTCAGACCACTCTCGGCTACGCCCGGGGCCTGGTCTACGATCGGGTCCTCGTCCTGGGCGACATCGTCGGTTACGGTCCCGATCCGAACGGAGTGGTCGGAGCGCTGCGGGGTCATCCGGGCGTGACGGCGATCCGCGGCAACCATGACCGCGTGGCCGCCGGAGTGAGCGAGCCCGATGGCTTCAACGATGCGGCCCGGGCCTCGGCGCTCTGGACCCGCGCGGCTCTCGAACCGGCTTCGCTGGGCTATCTGCGGGCCCTCACGCAGGGGCCGCTGACCTTCGCGCCGCGGGGCCTTCTCGCCCACGGGAGCCCGCTCGACGAGGACCAGTACCTTCTCGACCCGGCGTCGGCGCGCGCCTGTTTCGACCAGGTCCCGTTCGATCTCTGTTTCTTCGGCCACAGCCACCTCCCGTGCTGTTTCGCGCTTGAAGGCGATCGGGTCCGGCTGCTCGTGGCCCGCTCCGATCATGCCGTCTTCACGCTCACTCCCGGCGCCCGGCATCTGATCAACCCAGGCTCGCTCGGTCAGCCGCGCGATCGGAATCCGAAATGCAGCTTCGCCCTCTACGACGACGTCGAGGCCACGGTAACGATTCACCGCCTCGAATATCCGCTCGAGCGCACCCGTGACAAGATCCTCGCGGCCGGTCTTCCGGCCTCGCTGGGGGATCGCCTGAGAATCGGAGTCTGACGTTCATGAAGGTGCTCACGGCGCATCGGATCTTGATCGGTGTCGCGGCGGCCTTCTTCGTCTTCTACGGCGGCTGGGAGATCCGTCGCGGCCAGGCGGGCGCCATCGGCGGCACGTGGCGCGGAGCGGTCGCTCTGCTCGCGGCTGTCGCGCTGGTCGTCTATTTCAGGACGCTTTTTCGATCGAGGATCGACGCGGAGGGCGGGAGAGATGATCAAGCTTTTTGATTCCGACACGGAAGCCGAGCTGGGGGAGATCAGCGAGGATCAGCTGGCCTTCCTGACGGAGCAGCTTGTGGAGGAGGCCCTCGACGAATTCTCCTGGAACATCGATCCGCCGGCCATCAAGAGCCTCGAATCGAGCGGCGCCGAGCCGGCGCTGGTGGCGATGCTGCGCCGCGCCCTGGGAAACCGCACCTCGGTCGAGGTACGCTACGAGCCGGACTGATCGTTCCGCGAGGCGTCTCCGAACTCCCGCCGGATCGCCCCCGGACCTATCGTCTCACCCGACCCACCACCAGCCCGCATAGAGCGCCATGAAGAGGCCGGAGAGCGGAAGGGCGAGGCCCGTGTAGAGATCGCCCCAGGCCGGACGGCGCGAAATCAGCCGTCCGAGCAGGACATGACACGGGAAGATCGTCGCCGCGAAGCGTGAAAAAGACCAGAGGGTCGAGCCGAGCGGCAGCAGGATCGCGGCCGTCGCGTAGAGAGCATAGGAGCGCGGCAGATGCCGGAAGAGCCACGGGATCGATCCGACCAGCAGGAGGGCGCAGATCAGATCGATGGTCGAATGATGGGCATCGTGCAGATGCGGCGCCTCGAGGTAGCGCGCGAAGGCGCGCCAGGGCCCTCCAAGCGCCCCCCGCCAGCGTTCCTGCCTTTCCAGGAACGGTGCGTAGCTTCCGAACGAAGCGCGGCAGAACAGCATGAACCCCCCGAGCGCCGCCGGCGGCAGCAGCAACGAGACGCCGCTCGAGAATCTCCCGCCCTTCGCCGGTGGCGGAGAGTTCATCGCCTCATCAGCGAGCGGCAGCAGGACGAGGATCCCGGTCGGGCGCGCCAGCGTGGCGACGGCCCCCAAAAGGCCCGCCAGCCATGGGCGTCCAGCGCGCGCCGCCCATAGGCTTCCGAGAACCCCCGCGAGCAGCAGCGACTCCGCATAGACCGCCGACAGGAAGAAGCTGGTCGGGAACGCCAGCAGGACCCAGAGGCTCGCCTGCGCCACCGGGTCTCCGAGGTCGCGCCGGACGAGCTCGTGCAGGAACCAGAGGGCGGCGAGAAGCGCCAGGTTCGAGATCAGGACTCCCGCGGCGAGAAACGACAGGCCGCAGGCCGCTCCGGCGCGGATCAGAAGCGGGTAGAGCGGAAAGAAACCGGTGGTCGCGGCCGCTTCGTAGGCGACCGGCCGCCCGAGAAAATACTCCTCGGAATGATACCCGTGCTCCGCGATCAGCAGGTACCACTCGGAATCCCAGCGCGCCCAGACGTCGAGGACGGCGGGACCCTGCGGGTGGTAGACGAGATTCCCTTTCTGCAGGGTCAAACCCGACACCAGAAGTCTCGAGGCGAGCAGGCCGACCAGCAACAAGCCGGCGCGTGTGGCGGCCCAGCCGCGCAACCACCCCGCGCCGCCCGCCCCGGTCATGCGGGTCTCTGGAGCGCCGCCGGGGCGTGGCGCTTCGCCAGCCACGATCGCGCTCCGGCGGCCATCCGGTCGAGCGTCAGGGCGACCGGTGGCGACGCGACGGCGACCAGCGGCATCAGAAACCGATTGCCGTAGTGGCTCAACGACCAGTAGCGGTAGGTGGAAAAGAACAGGAGCAGGAACTCACCGACCGCGATGAACAGCACCGCCTCGCGCGGGCGGCGCTGCAACAGGATCAAAACCCCCGGCAGCGCCAGGAGCAGCATCGGCGACGTCGGCACGAGACCATGGACCGGATCGAACAGCTCCCCCTCCAGGCCTTGGAGCGGGCTGCCATCAAAGAGGCCGCGATGGCTGACCACGATCGGCCTGCCGTGATCGAAGATCACGTTGCGATCGTAGGAGGTCACGAACGGCGAGCCGAACAGCGCCGCATTCAGGAGCGCGAGAGCAGCCAGCGGCGCGGCGGCCGCGCCCGCGGCCCGCGCCAACCCCCGTCCTCTCCGGCACCAGGCGGCATAGGCGAGACCGAAGGGCAGCAGGAAGAGATGGGTCAGCTTCGCGGTGGCGGCCAGGCCGAGCAGAAGGCCTCCTTGGCGATCCCGCCCGCGCTGCAGTGCCAGCCAGGCCGTGGTGAGGACCAGCGTCGCGAACAGGTCGGGGGAGAAGTTGTAATCGTAGCGCCGTAGGAAGGTTCCGAAGATCAGGAGGAGCGAGGCGGCGCCGGCGGCCCAGGGGGTCGCCACGGGGCGCGCCAGCCTCTGCAACACCACCGCGAGCGCGCCGACCACGAGGACGTTGAACAGGAGCGTGCCGGGGATGCCGAACGCCATGACCAGCGGCAAGGCCGCGAACGGCATCAGGAGAGGATGCTTGGGATACCAGGCGCCGTTCCGCCCGAGGGCGATCTGCGGCCCGTGCACCTCGAGCCCTCCCTGGAGCTGGTTGCGAAGGTCGAGGTCATGATCCTCGATCAGGCTTGCGGCGGTGGCCGCGTAGTAGGGACAGTCGCCGACCAGGTAGGTGAGAGGCCGATACTGGCGGCTCACCCGGACGGTGACGATCGCCAGGACGAGCGCCGCCAGGAGAGCCGGGACGAGCCATTCCCCGCGGCCTCCAAAGGAAGGCTCTCGGGGTGGAGCCGACTCCTGGTTTCCTGACGCAACGCTTCCGATCATGCCGAACACCGGTGGTTCGCGGGCGGACGTCAAGTGAATACAATACTTTAGGATGTCAACTTAGATTCCGAATACGGTATTGTCAATCCGTCAATTTTTGATACACCATTTTTGACTCTTCACTTGACAGAAATTGTTCCAGTCCCTAATTTGACCTCCGTGTCTGAATCGTCACCCATCCCGCGTCATTCGGGAAGGCCGGCTGTGCCTTCCGCCGCGAGGTAATTGATGGCCGTCAAGCTTGGCGAAATGCTGATCAAGGCGGGGCTCCTGACCCCCCCGAAGCTTCAGGAAGCCCTGGAATACCAGAAGAGCAACGGCGGCAAGCTCGGGTTCAACCTCGTGAAGCTGGGATTTGTGAAGGAAGAGGACATCACGCGCGTTCTCTCCCAGCAGTACGGGGTTCCCGCCATCAGCCTCGCCAAGATCGAGATCGACGACGCAGTGGTGAAGCTGATCCCGAGCGAGGTGGCGCAGAAATACCTGATCATGCCGGTGAGTCGCACCGGCGCCACCCTGACCATCGCCATGATGGACCCGACGAACGTCTTCGCCATGGACGACATCAAGTTCATGACGGGATACAACGTCGAGCCGGTCGTGGCCTCCGAAGTGGCGATCAAGGAAGCGATCGATCGTTACTACGGTTCCATCCATGCCCTCGAGCTCAAGAAGGTCATGGACGAGATGGCCCAGGAGGAGCAGGCCGATCAGAACCTCGAGGTGCTCGACGATGAGGAGGATGTCGATCTCGCCAAGCTCGAGGCCTCCTCCGAAGAGGCCCCGGTCGTCCGGCTGGTCAACCTCATCCTGACCGATTCGATCAAGCGGGGCGCCTCGGACATCCACATCGAGCCGTACGAGAAGGATTTCCGCGTCCGGTTCCGGATCGACGGCGTGCTGTACGAGATCATGCAGCCGCCCATGAAGCTGCGGGACGCCATCACCTCGCGCCTCAAGATCATGGCGAAGCTCGACATTTCCGAGAAGCGCCTGCCGCAGGACGGCCGTATCAAGATCAAGATGAAGCTGCAGGGCAAGAACCGGGAGATGGATTATCGCGTCTCGGTTCTGCCGACCCTGTTCGGCGAGAAGATCGTCATGCGGCTCCTCGACAAGGAAAATCTGATGTTGGACATGACCCGGCTCGGATTCGAGCAGGAGAGCCTGGACAAGTTCGAGAAGGCGATCTTCAAGCCGTACGGCATGGTGCTGGTCACCGGCCCGACCGGCTCCGGAAAAACCAACACGCTCTACTCCTCGATCAGCCGCGTCAACACTCCCGAGACCAACATCATGACGGCCGAGGATCCGGTCGAGTTCAACCTGCACGGGATCAATCAGGTACAGATGAAGGAGCAGATCGGGCTGAACTTCGCCGCGGCGCTGCGCTCCTTCCTGCGTCAGGATCCGAACATCATCCTGGTGGGAGAGATCCGCGACTTCGAGACCGCCGAGATCGCCGTCAAGGCCGCCCTCACGGGTCACCTGGTGCTCTCGACGCTGCACACCAACGACGCCCCTTCGACAGTCAACCGATTGATGAACATGGGGATTGAACCGTACCTGGTGGCCACCTCGGTGCATCTGATCTGTGCGCAGCGGCTGGTGCGGCGCCTCTGCAAGGACTGCAAGGACGAGGTCTCGATGCCGCCGCAGGCCCTGATGGATATCGGATACGCGCCGGATGACGCCAAAAAGGTCAAGCTCTTCAAGGGGAAGGGGTGCCCCACCTGCAACAACACCGGCTACAAGGGGCGCGTCGGGCTGTACGAGGTCATGGAGATCGGCGATTCCGTGCGGGAGATGATCCTGACCGGAGCGTCGTCGATCGAGCTCAAGAACAAGGCGCAGGAAGAGGGAATGATCTCGCTCCGCGGCTCGGGTCTCCGGAAGATCGCCGCCGGCCTGACGACCGTGGAGGAAGTGGTCCGCGAGACGGTGCTCTAAAGGCTCCGACTCGAGACACGGTCCGGAACCCAGGAGGAAGAGATGGCGGTGACACTGCACCAACTCTTGAAAACGCTGGTCGAGCAGGGGGGCACGGACCTGCACGTCACCACCAACTCGCCCCCTCAGATCCGCGTGGATGGCAACCTGGTGCCGCTGCAGCTCCCGCCGTTGACCGCGCCCGAGACCAAGGCCCTCGCGTACAGCGTGCTGACCGACAACCAGAAGCACCGCTTCGAGGAGAATCTCGAGCTCGATTTCTCGTTCGGCGTGCGCGGTCTCGCCCGGTTCCGCGCCAACATCTTCAGCCAGCGTGGCGCCGTCGCAGCGGCGTTCCGGACCATCCCATGGGAGGTGAAGAACTTCCAGGATCTGGGGCTGCCGGACGTGGTGGCGGGTCTTTGCGAGAAGCCGCGCGGGCTGATCCTGGTGACCGGTCCGACCGGCTCCGGCAAATCGACCACCCTGGCGGCGATGATCGACAAGATCAACAACGAAGACAAGGGACACATCGTCACGATCGAGGACCCGGTCGAGTACCTGCACGGCCACAAGCATTGCATCGTCAACCAGCGCGAGCTTTTCGCCGACACCCACTCGTTCTCCGCGGCCTTGAAATCGGTCCTCCGGCAGGATCCCGACGTGGTGCTCATCGGTGAAATGCGCGACCTGGAGACAATCGAGGCGGCGCTGCGCATCGCCGAGACGGGCCATCTGACTTTTGGAACGCTGCACACCAACTCGGCGGCCCAGACGATCAACCGGATCATCGACGTGTTCCCGGCGCATCAGCAGTCGCAGATCCGCGCGCAGCTCTCCTTCGTCATCGAGGGGATTCTTTGCCAGTCGCTGCTTCCGAAGGCTTCGGGGAAGGGGCGCGCCCTGGCGATGGAGATCCTGATTCCCAACTCCGCGATCAGGAACCTGATCCGCGAGGACAAGGTGCACCAGATCTACTCGATGATGCAGACGGGCCAGACGCAGTACGGGATGCAGACGTTCAACCAGTCGCTGGCGACGCAGTACTTCAAGAAGCAGATCTCGCTCACCACGGCGCTGTCGCACAGCAGCAATCCGGACGAGCTTCAGGAAATGATCAACCGCGGGGCGGGGCTCATCAGCCAGCCGACGGTGGCGAGCAATTCCGCCGCACGCGGGATGAAGAAGTAGGACACCGAAGGGAGCCGCGATGCCGAATTACAGCTGGAAGGGCAAGAACAAGATGGGCAAGATGCAGGAGGGGACCGTCGCCGCCGAGAACAAGGAGGCGGTGATCGCCCTGCTGCGGCGCCAGCAGATCATGGTGTCGGCGGTCACCGAAAAGGGGAAGGAGATCGCCGTGCCGAAGTTCGGCGGCGGCGTGAGCCAGAAGGAGATCGCCATCTTCACCCGGCAGTTCTCGGTCATGATCGACGCCGGTCTGCCACTGGTCCAATGCCTCGAGATCCTCGGATCGCAGCAGAAGAACCGGGTCTTCCAGAAGGTCCTTTTCCAGGTGCGCCAGGACGTCGAGTCGGGGTCCACCCTGGCCGATTCGCTGCGCAAGCACCTGAAGGTCTTCAACGCCCTGTTCTGCAACATGATCGCCGCCGGTGAATCGGGCGGTATTCTCGACACGATCCTGCAGCGCCTCGCCCAGTACATCGAAAAACGCGTCAAGCTGCAGGCGGCGGTGCGCTCGGCGATGATCTACCCGGTCGCCGTCATCACCATCGCCATCGGCGTCGTGGTCGTCATTCTCTGGAAGGTCATCCCGACCTTCGCCATGTTGTTCCAGGGGCTCGGGGCGACGCTGCCGCTGCCGACCCGGATCACCATCGCCGCGAGCAATTTCCTCGGCCGCTACATGCCGCTCCTCGTCCTGGCGATGGGCGCCGCGGGGTACTTCCTCAACCGCTACTACCAGACCTACAAAGGTCGCCGTCAGATCGACGCCTTCGTGCTGAAGCTTCCCGTGATGGGCGATTTGATGCGCAAGATCTCTGTGGCCCGCTTCTGCCGCACGCTCGGCACCCTGATGAGGCCTTGGAGATCACGGCCAGGACCTCAGGGAACTCGATCGTCGAGGACGCCATTCTGGCGACCCGCAAGAGCATCGAGGAAGGAAAGACGATCTCCGGCCCGCTCGAGGAGACTCAGGTCTTTCCCTCAATGGTCGTGCAGATGATCTCTGTCGGTGAGCAGACCGGAGCCCTGGACGTCATGTTGTCCAAGATCGCCGACTTCTACGAGGATGAGGTGGACGAGGCGGTCGAGAACCTGATGTCGCTTCTCGAGCCCGTCATGATCCTGTTCCTCGGAATCATGATCGGCGGCATCGTCATCTCGATGTACATGCCGATGT
>WNFM01264897.1_pt1 | contig 21293 bp, 21 predicted proteins | sample 5400271 | NCBI WGS metagenome assembly WNFM01 (sample SAMN13153352, study PRJNA577476) | soil metagenome | isolation source: 60 cm saprolite on Douglas fir-dominated hillslope | place: USA:California | collected 2013-09-17
CAGCAGACATTTTCCGTCGATAGAAACCCGCGAGTAGTGATCACACAGGTAAAAGGCAGTCTCAGTGTCCAGGCCTGGAAAGAGCGAACCATTAGCGTTGAGATGGCCGGAACGGTGGCCGAACTGCGACAGGAAGGCGACACGCTAATCATCAACGGCAGCGAGGGCGACCTCACATTGTGGGTGCCTGGCATTCCGAATTTCGCTAAATCTATCACCACAGATATCAGTGTAACGCAGCTGAGCGACAACGCGATGATCGAGGGCGCTGGCGACGTCGTGCTGAAGTCAATTGGGGGCAATGTGGTCTTGAGGAACATCGGTGGCGACGCTGAGTTAGAGAATGTCCACGCGGCCGCTGAACTCACAAACATTGGTGGCGACCTGCGCGCAACAAGTATGCCTTCGCTGGTGGCCAGAAAGGGCATTGGCGGCGATGCCACGCTCTCGGATATTGCGCAGGTGGAGGTGGACGCTGTGGGCGGCAGTATGGAACTGGATAGAGCCGGGACGGCGCTGATCCACGCGGTGGGAAGTCACCTGGACGTAGAAGGCATCGAGGCTTCGCTGCGCTGCAATGCTGTCGGTGGCGACTGCCGCGTGCAAGGAAGCGCTACTGCCGAGGTTACTATTAAGAATGTCGGCGGCAGCTTGCAGGTGCAGGGCGTTGTGCGCAGCCACATGAGCAATGTGGGCGGGAATTTGCATCTAGAGGCCACTTTTCCCGCCGGTAGCCATGCCCATTTCCACGTCGGCGGAAATGCCAGTATCGCGCTGCCTGGGGACGCCAACCTGAGCCTGCACACTATTGCAGGTGGCTGCGTGAGCGGCGAGTCACCTGACTCTGGCAGTTACGGCAACTTTGCCGACCTGGTCTATGGCGAGGGCGCGGCCAGACTCGATGTGATCGCGGGGGGAAACGTGAGGCTGCTCAGCTCTGCTACGCCCCGCAGCAGGAGCATGGGCGAATCATGGAATGACTTCGGTCATAGTATGGCTGGTATCGGGCGCGAGATGGGCAGGCTGGGCCGGGAAATAGGCCGGGAGATGGCGACGGCTTTCAAGGGTGTCCACGGGCACTACCAGTATGGTCATGTAAAGAAAGAAAGACCTCCTACATACGAACGGGACCGCGCTGCCATCCTGCGCATGGTCGCTGAAGGCCGTATCACCCCCGAAGAGGGCGAGATGCTGCTCTCGGGCCTGGAAGGCTAGACCCCCACGGAAGCGGTGGCGCAGGGGTGGCAGCCCTTGCGCAGGAACCTTTCGGAGTAGGTTTTTTCTTGCTTCTCCTTAAAAACCTACCCCGAAAGGCGGGTGGAACTACCCCCTCATAAATTCCTACACCTGGGAATAAATCTCTATACATCCATAGTTCTCCTATATAGAAGAGTTTTTGTTGAGTAAATCACTCAACTTTATCAAGTATTTGCAAAAGGAGTAACTATGTCGGAAAACAAAGGATACGCTCATCCAGAAGTATTGGTAGATGCAGACTGGGTGGAGGCCCACCTGCATGATCCACAGGTCCGGCTCATCGAGGTAGACGTAGACACAACTGCCTACGAGCAGGGACATATCCCCGGCGCCGTTGGCTTCGACTGGAAGAAGGAGTTGCAGGATCAGATCGTACGCTCTCCGTTGAGCAAGGAGCATTTAGAGGAACTGCTGGGACGCGCCGGGGTGAGCAATGATACCACGGTGGTTTTATACGGTGACAATAACAACTGGTTTGCCGCCTGGGCGCTCTGGATCCTCAAGTATTATGGGCACGAAGATGCCCGCCTGCTGGATGGCGGCCGCGTGAAGTGGCTTGCCGACAAGCGCGAAATTACCACAGAGGTACCTTCTTATCCCGTCACGACCTATCATGCCAGCGCGCCGGACACGGAGATACGTGCTTTGCGCGACCAGGTTCTCGGCTGGTTAGGGCAGAGCAACGTCACGCTGGTCGATGTGCGCTCGCCTGGAGAGTACAGCGGAGAACTGCTGGCTCCCGCGAATTTGCCGCAGGAAGGGGCTCAGCGCGGCGGCCATATCCCTGGCGCGGCTAATATCCCGTGGGCCACAGCAGTACGCGAGGATGGCACCTTTAAATCGGCGGATGAACTGCGTGCCATCTATGCCAGCAAAGGTGTGACTGCCGATAAAGAAGTTGTGGCTTACTGCCGCATCGGTGAGCGCAGCAGCCATACCTGGTTTGCGCTTTACTACCTGCTTGGTTACCCCAAAGTGCGCAACTACGACGGCTCCTGGACGGAGTGGGGCAGCTTGATCGGCGTGCCGATCGAGAAATAGAAGCCAGCAGGGCGCCCGCAAGGGATGCCCCATAAGCGTCACGTGAAGGGCGTTGTAGGTCCCCGATTTATCGAGGGACCGACATTTATGGCGCTGGGGTGGGGCAGGGCCTCGCCTGGACCTCCCCACCCCAGCGCGATGAATCGCGCAGCTACGCCTTCTTTCGTTCCGTTAACTTGATGCCAATGGGCGCCCGCAAGGGAATGGCTTATCCCCCGGCCAGCAGGTTATCCTCTCTCGGGCGGCGCATCGACCAGTCCGGGTGTTGGGTATCGTCATAGTCTTCAGCAGCGCTAGTCATGAGCTGCCTTTCATGGAGCGCTGCCCGTTCGTATAGCGTGCCTGCGGCGCGGGCGGCATCAAAGGTTATGTTGTTGCTCTCTTCGGGATCGCTTGCGAGGGTTTCGAAGCGCGCCGCTATACTACGGATAGTTGCGGGGTCCGTAATGCGCCCGCTGCGCACATCTTCGTATGCCTGGGTCAGAATCTCAACCTTAGGTATTTTTGGAGGAGCAGCGTGCGTTCCCACAGTGGAGGCAGCGTGCGCTTTTGCCGGAGCAGGCGGGTGTTGCTCCGCTGCAGCATGTTCTACTTTATCTGGCAGCGGATTGGCCTTTACCGGATGCGCCTGGGCCATTGAGGCGGCCGCATTGCGGGGTGCTGTATTGACAGGTTGGGGACCTGCAGCCGGGTTCATACCCGCGGGCGCGGGTATATGTGGATCAACCGAGACATCGCGCATCTGCACCCAGTTGACCTGTACTCCCCAGTGCGCGACCTGCTCCTGTATACGTTGCGCCAGCAGTTTGTTGATCTGATCCCATCGCCCACTGGCAGGATTCACATGAGCAGTATGTTGTGAGGACGAAGCCTGCGACCACGCGATGAAGTCGTCTGGCGAGAGTTCGCCGATGACGCCCTGGGTTGTTGGTACAAAGAGCTCTTGCAGGGCTTTTTCCCAGTCGGTGACATAGAAAGCCGCGAGATGGGCATCTTCCGGCATCAGCCGGTACGAAATGCTTGCCGCGTAATGGACTTCTTCGCTGCGTGACATGAGCACCATCTGCCTGGGAGAGGTCCAGACCGTCTCTTTGGTGCTGAGCCGGTACGCGGTTCGCTCCCATGGCGCCAGCAAATACAATCCAGGGTTAAGAGTGCGCGTATGTTTACCGAACGCTTCAATGATGTCAACTCGCCCTTCTGGTGTCGGGTGGAGACACAGCTTGAGCAGTAAAAGTCCGGCCGCCAGCAATACAACCAGCAGGATAATACCAACTGGAGGCGGGAAAATGAAGAAACAGCCCGCAAGCAGGAAAAGCAAGAAGCCGCAGATCATACCAAGCAACCAGAGGGCATCATTTGAGCCCGCGTAGTAGAGCATGACGCCCTGGCCCACGGCAAAGGTGAGTAAAATGATGCCGACGGAGAGTAAAATTAACCCGTTGGGCCAGCCGCTTGCAGATATGGCTGCGCGGTTGGTCTGAACAAAAGGCAGGATAATGAGAAAGGTGATTGCTCCGAAGAGCAGGGGGGCAAACAGGGGTGAAAGCTGGCGTAAGACGCCTACGGTGGCCTCAGATTTCGAGAGAGATAGATCTGGTGGCTCTTCTACAGCATCCGCGTCCTGTTGGAGCGCGTCTGTACCGGGGTGTACCAGAACCTGACCGGGTTGGTCCTCGAGGGGAGCCGCATCGTAGGGGCCTTCACTCTGGACCCTGGTATCCGACCATACGGCGTTTGTGTCCTTCCAGTCTGACGACATGTGTGGTCTCTCCTTCCGCCCGTTCTTCAATTCTGTGACGTAATACGTTTGACGCCACAACTCCCACAGCCACCACCCTTGGTCGCGCAGCCGCCGCTGCCACATCCACAACTCCCGCCGCCACCGCATCCGCTGCCGCACTTCCCACCGTTGGCCCTGTTCGCTTTGCAACTCCCGCAGCCGCCATTGCCAGTCAGCTTTTGCTCAACCTCTTGATTCACCGGCACCTGGATGGTGACCCCGCTCTCCAGCATCACCTCGACATACTCTTTCGGCACGTTGAGGGAGACAACCTTGCCCGGGCCACTGGGCGTGTTGAGCATTGTGCCGACCTGGGGCATGACCTGTTTTGCCTGCACATAGTTGTCATTTTCATACGAAAGACAGCAGAGCAGGCGCCCGCATACACCAGAGATTTTGGAGGGATTCAGCGGTAAACCCTGCTCCTTCGCCATCTTAATAGAGACGACCCCAAAGTCCGTAATCCACGAACTACAGCAGAGGGTCTTGCCGCACATCCCTACGCCCCCCTGCAACTTGGCCTGGTCGCGCGCGCCGATTTGCCGCAACTCGATGCGCGTGCGAAACGTTGCCGCCAGGTCGCGCACAAGCGCCCGAAAGTCAACGCGTTCATTTGCCGTAAAATAAAAGGTCAACCGGCTCCCGTCAAACGTGTACTCCGCCTCCACCAGTTTCATCGGCAGATTATGCTGGGCAACGTGCCGGGCGCATTGTACCAGCGCATCCTTCTCTTTGCTCTTGAATGAGAGCATCATGCGTAGTTCGTCCTCGCTGGCCAGGCGAAGCACAGGCTTAAGCGGGTCGGTGAGGTCGCTTTCCGCCAGCTTTTTCGCGGCCATGACCACTCGACCGGCCTCGGTACCACGCACTGTTTCAACAATCACGTACTGCCCGGTTGTATACGCTTGACCTTGCGGGTCGAAGTAGTAGATGCGTCCTGCAGGGCGAAAACGAATACCGGCGATGGTAACAACGTTTTCCGTGCTCGTTGCAGGTAACATTGTCCAGGATCCTTCTAGACACCCATAAGGACAGGAGCCCTACCCGCGGACAGGTAAGGAGCCTGTCACAGTACACTTCTTTGCTACATCTCGTTTGTCAGCAGGATCGCCTCCGCCACTTCGCGCATGGATTTGCGATTGTTCATGCTTGCTTTCTGAATCTTGCGAAATGCCTCCTGCTCGCTGAGTCCCTGTTTCTCCATCAAAAGGCCCTTAGCCCGCTCGACGACCTTGCGTGTCTCTAACTGGTCGCTGAGGGTGCGCGCCTTTTCCTCCAGCGTACGGAACTCGCCATAGCGGGCCAGCGCCACTTCGATGGCCGGGGTCACTTCACTTTCGCGGAGCGGCTTCACAATATAATTCACCACGCCGGCGTCCTTGGCACGTTCTACCAGGGGTTGATCGCCATACGCGGTTAGCAGCAACACTGGTGCAATCTTTTCCTGCGTGAGGGTCTCGGCGGCTGCGATGCCATCCATATCAGGCATGCGAATATCCATAACCACCAGGTCGGGGCGCAGTTCGCGCGCCAGGTTGACGGCGCTCAGCCCGTCACCGGCCTCGCCAACCACCAGATAGCCCTGCTTTCACCGGCCTCGCCAACCACCAGATAGCCCTGCTTGGTCAGGATATCTTTCAGATCCATGCGTTGAATAGCTTCATCATCGGCAATAATCACTCTTGTCGGCATAGTATCCCTCATTTTTTCAGTCCCTGTCCAGCCCCTGAAGCGGATGCTGCAGCCCGTGCTGCCTCGCCTGGGTACTTAGATACGAAAAGTATACCATATTTTCCCACTCCGGCATAGATGACGCATTCTCTCGAGTAAAATGTTACCGAAATAGGGTCACTTTCCTCAGTTAAGGTGAAAAAAATTGATAGGGTAACCACGATCCAGCGGTCAGATATTTGAAAGGTTAGGAGCACCCCTTTGTGCTCTCATCACCACATCGTATTTTCAATTTTCCGGTCATGCCACGTACGGGAGCCTTGCTGTCTGGCCCAGCAGTTGCGCTATGAGAGAAGCTTCAGAGACGATGGATTGTAACTGCGCAGGAGTGATCGACTGGCGGCCATCGCAGAGCGCGCTGTTGGGGTCCGGGTGCACTTCCAGGATGAGTCCTTCGGCGCCCGCTGCAATACTGGCGCGGGACATGGTGGGAACCAGTTCGCGGCGGCCGGTAGCGTGGCTGGGGTCCACAATGATCGGCAGGTGGGTCAGCTCGTGCAATAGTGGCACGCAGGAGAGATCGAGCAGGTTGCGCGTCTGCGAATCGAAGCTGCGTATGCCACGCTCGCAGAGGATAACGTTTGGGTTGCCTGCTGCAATGATGTATTCTGCCGCCAGCAGCCATTCTTCAATGGTAGCGGCCAGGCCGCGCTTGAGCATGATGGGCCGGCCGTGGCTGTTTTGACCTGCCGCGCGCAGCAGCGGGAAGTTTTGCATGTTGCGGCTGCCAAATCTGCAGCATGTCGGCATAACGGGCTACCGTTTCGACCATCTCTGGCTCCATCACCTCGGTAATCACCGGCAGGCTGGTCTCTGCGCGCGCTTCAGCCAGCAATTGCAATCCCTCGAGGGCGAGCCCCTGGAACTGGTAAGGCGAGGTGCGCGGTTTGAACGCGCCGCCGCGTAAGATCTGTGCCCCGGCTGCCTTCACAGCGCGCGCCGTAGTGAGCAATTGCTCTTTACTTTCTACCGCACATGGTCCGGCCATAATAACCGGCGCAGCGCCTCCGATCATAACAGGATGGCCTCCGAGGGCATCCCCCACCACGACGGTGCTGCTTTCAGCCTTGCAGGCTCTGCTTGCCAACTTATACGGGGTCTTGATAGGCACAATGCGCTCGACCGCGCTCTGCTGGCTGATGATAGTATGAGCTTGTATATCAAGCGCGTTGCCGTCTAGCGCGATGACCTCGCGCTCTCCTATCTTCGCGGTTGCGATAGGCCGCTGGTTTCCGCTCACCTGGCCCAGCAGGGCCATCAACTGAGCGCGTTCTTCATTCCTGGCCTGACTACGAATGACGATAATCATAAGTGCGATCCTCTCTGCTACGCCGAATATCGAAACAAATAAAAAAGCAGAGGTCTTTTCCTCTGCTTACTCCAGCATGCTGGTGATTGTTTTTGCTCAGCCCAAAGGGCCCACCATCATGCTGGAGGGCTAAACCAGTAATAAAAACCAAATTGTCGGCTGGCTGGATTACTGAGCATTGTAATATTCCAAATTTTAAGATAGCGGGGTATCTACAAGGGATGCCTCGCCGATACTTGCTTACCTAATGATTATAAGTGGGCTGAACTACCTTGTCAAGCCTTCTATAGCGATCAGGACTTATTTCTGTCGCACAATCGAGGTGCTCAGGGCGGTAAATATGGGCTGCTGCTGACTGTCCACACCAGTCGTTTCAGAGACCATGAAGGTCATGGGTCCGCTGCGCCCGGCCCGTTCGCGTACATCCAGCACCCGCACAGTGCATGTGACTTGTTCGCCGATGCGCAGGCGGCGGGCATAGTTATATTGCTGTTCGCCGTGCAACAATTGCATTTTTGAGCTATCCAGTTCCAATCCGGGAACGCGCATGCCGCGAAAAGTGGTTGGAAAAGTGGGGGGAGCATAGAGCAAGGGTGAATCGCTCTGCAGCGCGGGATCTCCGGTTGCTTCCATGAAGCGCCGCACTGCCTCTTCAGTGACTTCAAAAGTGTGTGGCGATGAACTGTTGCCGATCAGGCTTGCATCGATGAGCATATCTCACTCACGTCCCTATTCTAGCTTTGCTGTGAGAGCAGCAAGATGCTGTAACACCTGCTCAAACTTCCCTTCCAAAGAAGTGAAACCCTGTTCAACCTTCCCTTCCAAAGAAGTAATACGCTCCCTGATGATATCCAGATCACCTTGCATCAACTTAATATCCTGCTCCTGACCAGAGGCAATACCAAGAAGTATAGTCAGATTCTGGTTAATCTCTGTATAGTTGTAAGCTTGTTCAGAAGGAGTCCTCTCTGCTGCTTTTCTCTCATCATAGAGACGTTGTAGTTCCATAGCAGCTACCTTCCGTTCTAGCGTGGCCAATCGATCTTCCTGTGTAGGCATAGAACCCTCCCTTCTCTTCAATACAGCATAACACACTTCTATCTGAAACAACAGCCCCCGATTTGCGAACGGGGCTTGTTTCTGGTGTCCAATCAAAGTACCGAGAGTTGTAAATACGGGTTGTCATGTGTTTGCCTCTCTAAGATGCAGGTATACAGTTCTACAAGGATTTCACACTCCTAAAGTCCAGAATTCAGAAGTAGGGTAGAGGCAAGTTAAAACATGCTAGTAATGAATCCAAGACGCTCCAGGGCCATGTAAGCAGCGGCAACCTGGCCCTGAACGGCGAAGCTGCCATCGTGAATGAGCGCAAGCAGCTCCCGGGGTGTAACTAACCGGGTCTCGATAACTTCGACGGGGTCGACCTTTGGTGAGCCTGTCTGGCGCACATCGCGGGCCAGGTACCACCAGATGAGCGTTCGCGCACCGGTGGGATTAGCATACATGTGAGCCAGGAACTCCATCTGGTCGTCCTCGACACTATAGCCCGTCTCTTCCATCAACTCCCGGTGAGCCGTAGCCTGTGGGTCTTCCTCCCCGGCGTCGATGCTGCCGGCGGGAAACTCCAGTACCTCCAGACCTATGCCGTGCTTGTATTGATTGTTGATGAGAAATCGTCCATCCCTGGTAAAAGGGACGATGCCCACCCAGCCGCGATTCTCAATGATGTAGTAGTCTGGAATGACCGGCCCACCCGGTACAGCCACCTGTTCGCAACGCACCCGCAGATAGGGGGTGTCGATGACCTGCCAGTACGAGAGCGTTTTCCAGGGTCGATGTATCATCATGCACATTCCTTACTAGTACTCTGTCAAAGTTCATGTGAACCGTGAAATGTAGTGGCACCCCTTGCGGGTGCCAGGTCCCCCTAAACGTTTTTCCATTCGGGTCGGCGCTTCTCCAGGAAGGCGCGCAGGCCTTCGTGGGCATCAGCGCTCTGCATCACCCGCGTGAGGTAAAAGGCGTTGACCTGGTCGAGCGCCTCCAGGCGGTTCTGGTGCTCTTTCTGTCCCATGCGTACACTGGCCTTTACAAAGTGCAGGGCAACGGCGCTTTTGCTGCGTAACATATCCAGAACGCGCTCCGTTTCCCTGTCCACACTTTGGGCGGGAACAGACCAGGTAACAAGGCCCAGGCGCGCTGCCTGCACACCGGTGAGCGTATCATCGCCGGGTATGACCAGCACGGCCTCGTGCGCCACCAGTACCAGGTCAGTGACCCGTACGAGCGCGCTGGCAGCCGGTGATAGCGTGCCGTGCGCCACTGCCAGTACAGGCTGAGTTACGGCACGCAGCGCAGCGCAGGCATCATCGATAACAGCCTGGCGCACGGTCTCACCCTCCGCGCCCGCGGCAGTATGGCCCGCGCTGAAGTCTAATATGACGGCTTTAACGCCGCTGCTGCCCTGTTTGTCAAAGGTAGTACAGGCGGTACTCAATTCCCTGAGCATCAGCTCGCCCGGATGCGGCGACAACACTATGCGGATGGTCTGCGCCTCGGCGACAATGCGCAGCGCCCGGTAGGCCTGCTGCATAATCAGCCCTCGCTACCGCTGCGCAGTTTGAAGCGTTGAATCTTGCCGGTCGCCGTCTTGGGCAGCTCGGGCACAAACTCGATCCAGCGCGGGTATTTGAAGGGCGCGAGCCGTTCTTTAACGAAGGCTTTGAGTTCGTTCGCGAGCGCCTCCGATGGCTCCTGGCCGCTCTTGAGAACAACGTAGGCCTTGGGCTTGATCAAATCGTCCGCGTCTGCCTGGCCCACTACCGCGCTCTCCAGGACGGCGGGATGTGCGATAAGCGCGCCCTCCACCTCAACGGGCGAGACCCACTGGCCGCCTACCTTCAACATATCGTCTGAGCGGCCGCAGTACCAGAAATAGCCATCGGCGTCCTGGTAGTATTTGTCGCCGGTATGAATCCAGTGGCCGTTGAAGGTGTCCTTGGTCTTTTCATGCTTGTTCCAGTAGTACGCCGCCGTGCTGTCGCCGCGAATCAAGAGGTTGCCAATCTCGCCGTGTTTTACCGCGTGGCCGCTCTCGTCGGTAATCAGCGCTTCGTAGCCTGGCACCAGCTTGCCGGAACTGCCGGGGCGTATCTCTCCTGGGCGATTGCTGATGAAGATGTGCAGGATTTCGGTGCTGCCAATGCCATCGAGGATCTCCACGTGGAAGGTCTCTTCCCAGCGGCGCAAGATGTCCGCGGGCAGGGCCTCGCCGGCCGAGACGCAGAGGCGCACGGAGGAAAAATCGAAGCGCTTACCGGCCTCGGGCAGCGCGAGCATAGCCGCGTAGAGCGTGGGAATGCCGTAGAAGATGGTCGGGCGATATTGCTCGATGCCTTTGAACATGTCTTCTGCCAGCGGCCGGCCTGGATAGTGAACGGCGCTGGCTCCGACGCCAAAGGGGAAGGTGAGGTTATTGCCCAGGCCATAGGCGAAGAAAAGCTTGGCGGCGGAGAAGGTGATATCCGCCTCCTTAATGCCGAGAATGGGTTTGGCGTAGTATTCCAGGCAGTAGGTCGTATCATGCTGCAAGTGGACGCAGCCCTTGGGGAAGCCGGTGCTGCCCGAACTATACAGCCAGTAAGCGCTGTCATCTTTGCTCGTTCCGGCCGCTTGCAGCGTTGTGGAAGCTTTGAGCATCCACTTTTCAAAGTCGTGCAGGGTCGCCGTTTCTTGCTCGCCATCCTGTGCCAGGCCGACTACCACGACATGCCGCAGGTATTTCAGTTCCGGCAGAATCTGTCGCATTTGCTTCCACAGGCTGGCGTGGGCAAAGAGGACACGCGCGCGGCTGTCGTTGAGCATGTAGACATAGTCGGCGGGGCGCAGGTTCGTGTTGAGAGGAACGGCGACTGCTCCTATCTTTATCGCTCCAAAGAAAGCAGCAGCGAACTGCGGGGAATCCAGCAGCAGCAGGGCCACGCGCTGTTCCAGGTCAACGCCCAGTTCAAGCAGGCCATTGCCTACGCGGTTGGCGAGTTCGGCCACCTGCGCATAGGCATAGGCAGCTCCCTCGTGATAAATAGCGGTTTTCGCGCCTCGCCCCTCCGCGATATTGCGATCCAGGAAAGCGGTGGCGACATTGAATTGGTCAGGCAGGACGACGCTGGGGATGGCAGGGATGGCAGTCGACATTCAAATACCTCATTTCTCCTGGCACGGCTTCCAGGTAACTGCACCGTCGGCGGCTTTTATTTACAAACTCAAATATAATAGAAACTCGCCGGGCTGTGAATCAGACCCCGAAGGGAACTTCAAGGCATTTCTCGTGCTGTAACCACGAGTATAGTATATTATATCCCACTTTCCTCTCAGTGCTACCTCTCACAACGCTAGCTTTATATGCTTTCTCGTGCTAAACTTACATATCGAGATTCTGAGAAAGGGAACGACCGGCCTTCTTTTCTTTGTATTTTTGGGATGATACTTTCCCATGCAACGGCTAAATCGTGGAGGAGAGTTACTGTGGCGCTTGGAAGACCTTTGTATTCTACGAATATGGTTCCGCTCGTATTGGGGATTCGCTTGATTTGCTCGATCAATTAGAGACGGATTCAATAGATTTAGTGATTGCCTCTCCTCCATTCGCGCTACAACGTGAAAAGTCTTACGGGAATGTCGCCCAGGAGGCTTACGTCAACTGGCTTTTAGAATTCTGTAAGAAGGTTTATTGTGTACTAGCTCCTACAGGAAGTTTCGTTATTGACCATTGGAGGAGCATATCAAAGCAAGCGACCAGTAAGATCGCTTTATAACTACCATATTTTGATCAGATTATGTGAGGAACTTGATTTTCGTCTTGCGGAGGAGTTCTTCCGACCGTCAGGGCGTTTGTACGAAAAGACGGCTGCATCTCTACTTACAATAGAGTGTAGTTATGCCGATATGTAGAAGAGATAGAGTCAATTTTTCCACCGAGCGGGAGCTTGTCTAAAACTCCTCTGTTAGTTTCCGATTTTCAGAGGTAGCGGTGTGCCTCTGGCGCACGAAGCTTTTTGTGCTAGACGAGCTGGGAGTCAGAAACTGAACAGTACGAGCAGGCTTGAGATATGAAGCTAAAGTTTACATCGCACCTGGCTAATAGAAAATATGGATATTTCTCGTATCTGGCGGAAATAATCGCTCTTTTTGCCATCTACTTCAGCACAGCAAAACTCGGCCTCTCCCTGGATGCAGTCAGTAGGTTTGCTACTCTCATCTGGTTGCCCTCGGGCATCGCAGCTGCAGCACTTCTTCTTTTTGGGTATCGTCTTTGGCCTGGAATCATTATAGGAGCATTTCTGGTAAATCTATTAAATGGCGCTCCACTCTTTGTTGCAGTAGGCATAGGCATAGGAAATACACTTGAAGCCCTTGTATGTACCTATCTGCTCAAGCGCAATGGGTTTAGCTATTCTCTTGACCACCTCAGGGACGTTCTTTTACTGCTTCTTCTGGCAATGCCCCTCAGTGCAATCATCGGTGCAACTATTGGCGTGTCCAGTCTTTTTCTGGGGAAGGTGATTGCTTCTTCATCTTACTATCTTACATGGGAAGCGTGGTGGACAGGAGATATGATTAGTATCCTCATACTCATTCCGTTTCTACTAACATGGAGCAAATGGCCTCGTGGTAAAGTATCAGTAAAACGAAGTGCTGAAATTGGAATACTAACGTTGCTCGTACTTGCAGTTGGCCTGATTGTCTTTCTAGGACTTTTTCATGCGGATGAGAGAAGTTATCCAATTACCTATCTGGTGTTCCCTCCACTCATTTGGGCTTCATTGCGATTTGGCCAGCGTGGAGCAACATCTGCAATGTTTGCATTAACAATTCTCGCAATTGTAGGGACAATACAAGCCTTAGCCTCTTTCCTACCTGGGAGACTCAGTATGAGTCTTTTATTATTACAGAGTTTTATGGGAATAATTGCTATAACATCGATGATTTTGGCAGCTTTTATGGCCGAACGGAGAGAGCTTGAGCAACGCAAAGATGAGTTTATCAGTATGGTCAGCCACGAGTTGAAGACGCCCCTGACCACCATCCAGGGCTATACGGAACTGCTTCATGGGAGGTTTGCACAACAGGGCAATCAAGAAGCGCTGCTCTATATTTCTAAAATGGCGGCACAAATCGGTAAGCTCTCCAAGCTAATTGCTGACTTGCTCGACATTTCAAAAATCCAGGCGGGGAAATTGGCATTCGCAAAGGAAACAGTTGACATTGACTTGCTCGTCCGCGAGGTCGTAGAGGACCTGCAACATACAACCTCTCAACACCAGATCAGCATCGAGGGAATAGCTCAGCGGGAGATCGTCGGCGACAGGGAGCGCCTTGGGCAAGTGTTGATCAACCTGATCACCAACGCCATGAAATTCTCTCCACGTGCAGAAAGGATCGCCGTACACCTCTGGCACACGCATGATACACTGACCGTCAGTGTCCAGGATTTCGGCATTGGCATCCCCAAAGCCCATCAGCAGATGGTCTTTGAGCGGTTCTATCGCGTTTATAGCGACCAGGATAAAACCTATCCTGGTTTAGGCATAGGTCTCTACATTGCACACCAAATTATTGAGCGTCATGGGGGGAAGATGTGGGTAGAAAGCGTTGAAGGGCAAGGCTCAACCTTCTCCTTCTCGTTACCCCTTGCAGGAGAGGCATGAAAAGCACATTACGTTCTATGCCAGGCAAGAAAGCAGGTAGGTATGAAGAAGATCCTAGTGGTTGACGATGATATAGGTGTTTTGGAAATGGTGCAACTTGCCTTGGAAGGCGAGGGCTACAGGGTTCAAACCAGCTTGAATGGAGCCTGTTTTCAGCACATGCACAGTGATCTACCCGATCTCATCCTTTTGGATATTTTACTATCGGGAGAGGATGGGCGAGAGCTTTGCCGGCAATTAAAGGACGATGAGAAAACCAGGCACATTCCAGTGATCTTGTTCTCCGCGCATTTCAGTGGGAGGGATACCACACCGCTGTGTGGTGCCGATGCATTTCTACCCAAGCCGTTTCATCTGGTTGAATTGAGGGACCTGGTCAAGCGGCATCTCTACGCCAAAGAGCCTACAAGAGGCCACGGGAGTTCTTCAGGCAACCTCCCTGTCAATATCTAAATGGACTAACCGCTAGTCGCTTTTCCCTGGTGGCTGATCCTGTAACTCCAAATACAACAAAAACTCCCGATTGCCCTCGCGCCCGTAAATGGGCGAATCAGTCAAACCGCGTACAGACAACGGCGTATGCCGCGGTATCCAGTCCTGCAGCTCACTCAGGACACGTTCATGCACAGCGGGGTCGCTAATCACACCCGCTCCCCGGTCGGCATCGGCCTTACCCGCCTCGAACTGTGGCTTGACCAGCGCCACCACCCAGGCGTGCGGAGCCAGCAAGGGTACAATCGCGGGCAGAACCAGGCGCAAAGAAATAAAAGAAACATCGATGGTGACACACTCTACCGGCTCCGGCAGGCTCGTTAGATGGCGAATGTTGGTATGCTCCATCACCACCACGCGCGGATCGTTGCGCAGGGTCCAGGCAAGTTGGCCGCGCCCGACGTCGACCGCGTAGACGCGTTTCGCGCCGCGCTGCAATAAGCAGTCAGTAAACCCGCCGGTTGACGCTCCAACGTCAAGCGCGACACAGCCCGAGGGGTCCAGTTCAAAAGTATCCAGAGCCTTTTCAAGCTTCAGCCCGCCCCGGCTGGCATACTTGAGTTCAGCGGGAGCCTGCACTAAACGGCACTCGGCATCCAGCGGCACCAGCGTGCCAGGCTTATCAACGAGCCGCTCTTCGACATATACCTGCCCTGCCATGATCAGCGCACGCGCCTTCTCCCGGCTCGGGGCCAGGCCGCGCCTCACCAGCGCAACGTCCAGCCGCTCTTTATTTGCCGCCATGTTGCAATACCTCTATGTCGTGCTTGATCGACCAGAAACCAGCATGCCCGCGGAAGTCGATGCTACGCTTCTTCATGCTCCGGGTCAATGCCCGCGTAGCGATCAACAGGCTGGAAAAATGTATCCTCTGCTCATAGTCCGGCGGGAGTTGAACAACCTCTTTATAACCTTCCAAAAGATAGGGAAGCACTCGGGCGGGGAGTGTCTCGCCGTCATGCACCTGGAAGTGCCCCAGGTCGTAGAAGGGGTCGCCGCCTCTGATCTCGCCGAAGTCGATGATGCCTGTGTAGCAACCGTGTTCCTGGTAAATGTGCGTCGTGTCGAAATCGCCGTGCGCAAGCCACGCCTTTTCCACGTCTAGCCAGGCATCGCAGCGATCGATGATCTCCCGGATTGCCTTGATCTCTCCCGTGCTCAAAACGAGCTTACCTAAAAACGCGAGGTCTTCCTCCAGCTGTTCAAAGACGAAGGCTCTATAAGTAGGTAATTCTGCCTCCAGGGCAGTGACCTTACTGCTGTCGCGCCTGATCCAACCGAATTGCTGAACAGGGATGCTGTTGATGATCGCCAGGTCTCGACCTGCTTCAACGACGGTGCCCCTGGGAACCTCGTTCACGTGGTAGTGGCCGATATGTTTTCCTTTGATTGCAGTTGTTACCATCACGGACCTTTGCACCGCCTCGTTGAAGTGCTCGAAGTACACCACCTCGGGAACCTTAACATCCTTCGCGCGCAGCATTTCATGCACGTACACCTCCGGTGCAAAGCTCGCGTTCACCTCGGGCAAGACGCGCAGGTAAAAAAGCTCGTTCCCGCGATATATCCTGTAGACGTAGGTAGAAACGCCTTCTTCTACTCGTTCCACGTGCGAGGGAACGGTGCAAGGAAATACCCGGGCAACCAGCGCCTCTATCAAGCGTATATCGATGGTGTTACTCTGTATGCCGATGCTTAGAACCTCTAAGGTCATTTGAGAAAAAGTGTGGCAGTGCCTTGTGAGCATCAGGCTGCTATGCTACACTTAGTGTATTATACGGCATGGGAGGATATTGGACATAGGAGACTAGTCAGTCATACCCAAACCTATGTTATCCAACATAAGCTCATAAGTTTTCGCACCACAATAAAAATCTTATGATATAATTGGAGAAAAGCAATGCCTCCGAAGATCAGACAACTGAAAGCAGCCTTATCTAAGGCAGGTTTCTACTCTCGATCAGCTAAAGGTAGTCACACAGTATGGATACACCGAATATTCTCTAAGATACGTGTTAGCCTCTCCGGCAAAGACGGAAACGACGCGCAACGATACCAGATTGAGGATGTCCAAGAAGCCTTGAGAAAGGTAGACAAAACCTATGAACCCTAACCACTACTCTATGGTCATCCAATGGGATCCAAGAGATAACATCTACGTTGTTACTGTCCCCGAACTTCCAGGATGCAGAACTCATGGCAAGACATTAGCAGAAGCGATTAAGAACGCCCAGGAAGTTATCGAACTATGGATAGAAGACGCGCAAAAAGCAGGCGAACCAATCCCCCCGCCGAGAGTCCTTGCCACAGCCTGACAAGCAATTCTATCCTTAGACAGACACTGTTGATAGTATTTTATCCCACTTGATTACCTCACGGAGGAGGGTACGTATGGGCATGACCAGGGACGGTCTGTCATACTGGCAGGCCGAAAGCAATGGCGAATCTCTACTTGAAACCACGGTTGGTAACCTTCTAGATCATCGCGCAGGCGAGCTGCCCACGCGGGAAGCAATAGTCTATTCCTGCTATCCCGAGTTTGGCGGCGCGCTGGATATCCGCTGGACCTACCAGGAGTATCGCGAGCGGGCCAACGCCGTCGCGCGCGGCCTGATGGCGCTTGGGCTCAGCAAGGGAGAGCATATCGCCGTGTGGGCGGCCAACCTGCCCGAGTGGCTGCTGCTTCAGATGGGCGCCGCTAAAGCGGGTTTGGTACTGGTCACAGTCAATCCAGCCTACCGTGCGCAAGAACTGGAGTACGTCCTGAAGCAGGGTGATGTTGTTGCGCTGTTCTTTATGGCGCATATACGTGATCACGATTGCCTGGCCACAGCGCGCTCCATGATTACCCCCGGTGCACAGAACGGTGAGGTGAGCAGCGAACGTCTACCCATGCTGCGTTACGTGAGCTTGATGGGCGCTCCTCCTGCTGGTCTACTGGAGCAAGAGGGGTGGCGACCAACGCTCATGCGTGAGATGACCACGGGTGGAGCGCAAATCGGTGAAGAGGCGCTCCGTGAGCGGCAAGCCCTGGTGACACCGGAAGATCCCGCGCAAATCCTCTATACCTCTGGTACTACCGGCTTTCCCAAGGGAGCGATACAATCTCATCGCAGTATAGTTAACAATGGGATGGGCTTTGCACAGTGCTGGGGGATGCGCCGGGATGATCATGGCTGCACTGCAATGCCATTCTTCCACGCGGGAGCATCTGTATTAGGAGTTCTCGCTGCATTACATACTGGCTCAACCCTGCATCCCCTGATCGCCTTTGACCCCCTGAAAACCTTGCAGATTATCAGCACTGAACGCTGCACCACGTTCGGCGGCGTCCCCACTATGCTGCTTGCGATGATGCAGCACCCTGATTTCGCTAAGTATGACCTCTCATCGTTAAGGACCGTTGTGAGCGGCGGTTCACCAGTGCCAGTTTATCTCATGGAACAGGTGAAAGAGCGTATGGGAGCCGACGTTGCCATCGTCTTTGGCCAGACAGAAGCCAGTGCAGCTATAACCCTGACACGGCAGGATGATACCTTTGAACTGAAATCGGCTACAGTAGGCGTGCCCTTACCCCATGTCGAGGTCAGGATCATCAATCCGGCCAGCGGTGAAGTAGTGCCCTGCGGAGAGCGTGGTGAGTTGTGCTGTCGTGGCTACCTCGTCATGCTGGGCTACTACAAGATGCCGGAGAAGACTGCTCAGACCATAGACAGTGACGGGTGGCTGCATACAGGTGACCTGGCAACAATGGATGCGCGGGGGTATGTCAATATTGTTGGTCGTCTCAAGGAGATGGTGATTCGCGGGGGTGAAAACATTTTCCCACGTGAGGTTGAGGAGTTTCTGATTCGCCATCCAAGGGTCGCTGATGTACAGATTCTCGGCGTACCCGATAAATTCTTCGGCGAGGAGATGCTGGCCGTGGTGCGTCTCAAGGAAGGGGAACAACTGACCGAGCAAGAACTGCGCGACTATTGCAAGGGCCAGATCAGCCACCAGAAGATCCCGCGCTACTTCCAGTTCGTTGACTCCTACCCCATGACCGCGAGCGGCAAAGTGCAGAAGTTCGTCCTGCGCGAGCGGGCTATCAAAACGCTGGGACTGGAGGAAGCGGCTGGAATAAAGACGGCGTGATCCTGGTGCGGGAGCGGGCTTGGTATTAATGCTCTGTCAATGTTCACGTGAAATGCAGGGGGCGACACTTGCGGAACCCTGTAAGCGTCAAAATAACGGACCGAAATGAGGCGTAGGCACCCTGCCTGGGGGCAGGTATCCCGATTCATTGTGGGACCGCGATGATGCGGTTTCATAAAATAAAACGGTAAACGGATGGGCGTAGCCGCGCGATTCATCGCGCCAGGGGTGGGGAGGCGGTATCCCAGGCGAGGCGTCCCCCTCCCCGGCGCCATAAATGTCGCGGCTACACCCTTTCACGTGACACCTATTGCAAGGAGATCCTCTATGGGTATGATACACGGCGGTTGGCTTGTCGCCAAGGTGCTGAAGAAAGAAGGCATCGAGGTTGTCTTCACGCTCAGTGGCGGTCACATTGCCGCCATCTATGATGGCTGCTTGCGTGAAGGCATCCGCGTCGTCGACACACGCCACGAGCAGGCAGCAGTACACGCGGCAGAAGGTTGGGCGAAGTGTACCCGCACTCCTGGAGTTGCCCTACTTACCGCTGGACCAGGCGTCACCGATGGCGTTACGGGGGTGGCAAACGCCTACCTCGCAGGCAGCCCGATTCTGGTCATCGGTGGAGCCGCGCCGCTGAGCCTGTGGGACCGGGGCGCGTTGCAGGAAATGAACCAGATCGACCTGCTGCGCCCCATCACCAAATGGGCTCGTACCGTTCACGAAACAGCGCGCCTGTCCGAATATACCTCCATCGCCTTCCGCCAGATGCTGAGCGGCAAACCTGGCCCGACCTTCCTGGAAATGCCGATGGATGTCCTCAACAACTTCGTTGAGAGCGAAGCGTCCGAGGCATATTTTGATCCTGGTGAACCTGCCTACTATCGCCCGGCCGGGCGCAGCTCACCCGAGACCGAGCACGTGCTAAATGCGGCTGCTATCCTGGAGCAGGCTGAGCGACCGGTCATCATGGCGGGCACTGCCGTGTGGTGGTGCGATGCCGCCGAACCCCCGCGCCGCCTGGCCGAGCGTATCCAGGCGCCTGTTTTCCTCAATGGCGCCGGCCGCGGCTGCCTGCCTCCGGTGCATCCACTGTTCTTCAGCGCGGCCAGGCGCAAGGCCCTCGAGGGAGCCGATACCATCCTGGCGATTGGTACACGCATGGATTTTCGCCTCAACCACGGCCAACCTCCACTCATCCCGGCAGAGGCAAAGCTGATCTGGTTCGATCTTGCCGGCGAGGATATTGGCGCCAACCGGGGCGCTGCCGTAGGGCTGGTGGGCGACGTCGGCATCAGTATGAGCCAGGTAGCGGAGGCGACCGGTCACCATGAAGAGGGTGAATGGCTGCGCCACATTCGTACGGAGGAACGCCGCGCTCTGGAGCGCGATGCTGCTGCTCTGAACTCCGGCGCCGTGCCCATTCATCCCATGCGCCTGTGCCGCGAGATACGCGACTTCATCGACGAGGATACGACGGTGGTGGGTGACGGGGGTGATATCGTCAGCTATGGCGGCCGCGTAATCAACGTCTATAAGCCGGGTTACTGGCTCGACCCGGGTCCCATGGGATGCCTGGGAACCGGCACTGGCTTCGCCATGGCTGCGCAGCTCGCGCGTCCCGGCAAGAAGGTGTTGATCCTGCACGGCGACGGCGCCTTTGGCCTGAATGGCATGGAGTTCGAGAGCATGGTGCGCCAGAAGTTGCCCGTGGTCTCGGTGATTGGCAATGATGGAGCGTGGGGACAGATCAAGCACCCGCAGAAGGCCATCATAGGCCACACGACGGCGGCTGAACTCTCTCCCGGCATACGCTACGACAAAGTAGTTGAGGCCCTCGGTGGTTACGGTGAATTGGTCGAGCGGCCCGAGGACATTCGCCCTGCCATCGAGCGGGCTTTCGCGTCCGGCTTGCCTGCATGTGTAAACGTACTTATCGACCCGGACAAGCCATATGGGCGATCAACGAATGTAGCGGTATAAATCATATGGGACGCGCCCTACGCAGCTGCCGGCGTGGGGCGCGTCCCACCTGTGTAAATTTCAGAATGCAGCAAGGTTAGTTCCTTCAGGCTGCGTTGGAATTGAAGAACTCCTCCAACACGGGAGCAAGCGCCGACACAGCGACCTCGTGCGTCTGACCTTCCAGAGTGCGCAGCTGTGCATTGGGGATAGCGTTTGCAAGCGCCGTTGCTGTGATGTGCATAAACGGATAGCTCGCGGAGCCGTCCATGATGAGTGCAGGCACAGCAACACTGACTGCTCGCTCGGTGGGGACCGAGGCATCTTCACCCAAGACGGCGGCATCGTAGGCCAGGGTGGGGGCGACCGCTTCCCACATCGGCCACATAGGATGCTGGCGAACCCTATCAAGGTGGTCGGCGGGCATCCCCGTCAACATCATAAAGAGCGCCATAGCGTCGCCTCGGCGACCTTGTGCTAACACTTCTGCAAGCTGCTTCCGATATTCCTTCCAGGCTCGCCTGGCAGCCTCATCATCATTGTAGGGTGCTTCGTACATGGCCAGTTTCTTCACCTTGTCACCCAGCTTGATGGCAGCCTCCATGGCAAGAGCTGCGCCGGAGGAGATACCGAACACGGCTGCCTGACCACCCGCTTCGTTGATGAGGGCTTCGATATCTTCAATTTCACGCCCAACGGCATACGGCAGCGTATCAGTGCTCTCGCCTCGTCCCCGGCGATCATAGTGAAACACGGTGAAGTGCTGCGAAAGCCTTGGAGCGAGTTGCGCGGTCTCTGAGTCCATCGCTCGTTGTTCGAGCGCGCCACCCACCAGGATAATCGCCGGTCCCTTCCCTAACTGATCGAACGCGAT
>WNFM01234616.1_pt1 | contig 21289 bp, 20 predicted proteins | sample 5400271 | NCBI WGS metagenome assembly WNFM01 (sample SAMN13153352, study PRJNA577476) | soil metagenome | isolation source: 60 cm saprolite on Douglas fir-dominated hillslope | place: USA:California | collected 2013-09-17
CATCCAATCCATTACCGTGCCTTGGTATAGTGAACGCCAGTCCGGTCAAGGCTAAAGTGGCGGCGCTTCCACGGCCATGGACAAAGTCCTCAAGTTTTCGCATTCATGTTCCCTCCTCTGCGAATTGCTGTTCGCGATGGCACGCAAGTTGCCTCCAATCCAGTGGCCGTCTATGACGGCTTCGCATGAAAACCGCATTCAGGATCACTCAACGATGAAAGCGAAGACTATCCATGGCGGTTGCCTGTGCAGGGCCGTGCGGTATGAAGCGACCGGACCGCCCTGCAACGTCACTCACTGTCATTGCGCGCATTGCCGGCGGAACAGCGGCGCGCCGTTTGTGACCTGGGCCTCCTTTAAGCGCAAAAATTTTCGTATTACCCAGGGCCAGATGCGAGACATCTGGTGGGCAGGCTGTTTACGGTCGTTCTGCCCGCGCTGCGGAACGGCCTTGACCTTTACCTCCGCGCCCAATTCGGACGAGGTCAACCTGACGGTTTGCAGCTTGGACGATCCACGGGCGATTGTGCCCGCCGACCATACCTGGGTTGAGGACCAGTTACCCTGGATTCGCCTGGCTGATGAGTTGCCGGTTCATCCCCAGAAACGACGGAGCAGCCAATTAAAAGAGAAAGGGATCGTTTTAAGAGAGAAATCAAGAACACCCGAGAAACGATGACGGCGCAGGGGAATGTCAAGGTGGAAGACCTCGAAAGTCCAGTCAAGGTGCGCCAAACGGACGGACCGTCAATTAGAGTTGTTCCTCAATTACTCGATCTCCATCACTAAAGACGCACGCGATGTTTCAGTTTTCATGGCCGTACGGTCAAGGCAGCTTCTTCTTCGCATCTTCCGGCAACGAGATCTTGGTCGAGCCAATATCCTTGAGTTCCACGGTCGTTGTCTGGCTGATGTTCACTTCGCGCTTTTCTTCGCCAACCGTGATCTTGCCTCGGACGCTGAACTCATACTTCGTGAGCTGGCCGTCTTTGACCCAGAACTTCATGGCCCCTTTCGCCTCCGTCGCCTCGGCGGCGCGCCGGCCCAGGCGAGTGAACAACGACAGCGCCGCGTCCGACGTCATCTCACCTGAGTAAACACCTTCGGACTCCTTTTTCAGACCGGTCGCTTTGCCGAGCAGGCCCTCCGCATCCTCGGCTGGTTTCTTCAGGGCTTTCAGGCGTCGAATCGCGCCGTTGTTCTCCCCGACTTCTGCGGTCGAGAGCCAATCGCCGTTATAGTTGACGACCATGTTTTCGCCCTTGATAGCGACCTCGTAGGAGGTGTCGCCCGCCGAACCTTTGAGGTAGGTAAACCCGCCCTTTTCGGTTTTGCCTTCGATGGGCGCCTGACGGCGGGCAGACTCGGTGCCTTCAGTCTTGGGCGACCAGATCCAGCTATAGCCGGATTGTTCGCCCAGTTTCTTGATTGCCTCGGCGACCTCTGTTTTCGGATCGGCTCGCGCCACGGACAGCGAGAGGATGAGAAGCGAACTGATGGACGATAAGATTTTCATATCGGTGCTCTAATGACGTTCAGCCAGAAGCGGGCATGCCGGTTTGCGGACGCCCCTGCGGGCACCGGCCTCGCGGCGTGAACTGTTGCAGAATCATGCCAAGTTACGCCGTTTGCAAGGCTTCATTCGGCAGCCCGTCAAAGATCGAGGGCGACTCCAAATTGACGCCGCCACTCATCCGGGAGGTCGCGCCAGGAGATCTGCTCTTGCGCTTTGAGGTGCTCGGAAACCTCTTGAAAATCCTGTTGATCGAATCGCCCGGCCTCAAACATCTCTAGCAAAATCTGTCGCGAACGGGTGTCCCACCAATCGCAGACGAAGGCGACCAACTCATCGCCCTGCTTCGTTTCCACTTGACAAAGCATCTCCGCGTCGGTGTCCTGCAGGCGCATGACTTCCAAATGGAACAGGGTCAGGGCGTCGTCTTTTGATTCTTTAGCCATTCTCAGGTGTATCGCAGGAAAGATAGCACACCTTTGGCAAAGCGGTAGTTCTAATTTGCTGGCAAGCAGTTGATTTATGGAGCGTGGACAGGCTAAAGCCGGCCGAAGCCCGGACTCCAACTTCTGCGCGGCCGCACGAAGCGAGGTTGGAGTCCAGGCTTTAGCCTGTCGGCAAGCCGGCCACTGGTCATAATGGCTGCGCCGGGACCAGCTTGAACACCTTGCCGCGCGTTCCTGATACCAGGTTCGCGCCGTTGGTCAGCACGTAAAGCTCGCCCTCCTCGTCCTCGCCCAGGGACCAGACAAAGGCTTTGATTCGCCCGTCCGGGTGGCCCGTTAACGGCAACGGCTCTGCGGTCCATTTCCCCGCTCCGCTGGGCTGTGGACGCGTCGCCACCAGCAAAATGCCATCCCCAATGGCCATGCTCCTCGACCAGTCGCCAAAAACGTATTTACCGGCCAGGTACGGGAGCGCGCGGCCACGATAAATGTACCCGCCGGTGATCGAGGTCCCAAAAGACCCCGGGCCGCTCGCCTTCCCCCGAAAGGTTCTATACACCAAAACAGGATCGATGAATGGCTTGCCGTCGGCCCCGATTTTTGGGGCGTCGCCGGGAGGGATCGCGGGGTGGTTTGGATCGAAACCGTCGAAGCCCTCCCGCACCCGCCAGCCGTAATTGCCGCCCTTCACGATAATGTTGAGTTCCTCCCAACGCTCCTGGCCCACATCCGTCACGATCAAATCGCGCGAACCGCCGGGGTCGAATGACAGGCCCCACGGATTGCGCAGCCCGTAGGCATAAATCTCCGCGCGCCCCTTCTGGCCGTCCGCATAGGGATTGTCACCGGGGATGGCGTAGGGATTGCCTTTGTCCACGTCGATGCGCAAAATCTTGCCGAGCAGCGTTTTCAGGTTCTGTCCATTGCCCTCGGGAGCGTGACCGCGCAGGCCGACGTCGTTGGGAGCGCCGCCATCGCCGCAAGTGATGTAAAGATAGCCGTCGGGCCCGAAGGCGAGACGGCCGCTGTTGTGGCTCCAATCCGGCTTGTCGATTTCAAGGATGACGCGTTCGGAGTCGGCAATCACCACAGCCGGATCTTTCTCCGACACCCGGAACTCGGACACGCGCATGGTGCTGTTCCAATCCTTCGGCGCGTTGGTTCGCAAAGGCGCGTTGTAGGCGATGTAGAACTTGTGATTGGTCTTGAACTGGGGGTGCAGAGCCAACCCGGTAACGCCGCGCTCGTCCATGCCATCATTCAACACCACCATCCGGCTGCGGAGATCGAGGAACGGCTCTTTGATTCGTTCACCATCTGGCTTGAGCAGGTGAATAAAACCACCTTGGTCCGCGACAAGCAGGCGGCCCGAGCCATCCGGCAACGAGGTGAGGCCGATGGGCGCCGTGAAACCTTCTGCCAGCAGTTTCAAGCTGGTCCGCGGCGCTGGTTCGGCGGCTGGGGCCAGCGCAGCAACCAGGATGCTAACGGTCAGGCAACTGCCGAGAACTGAGTTTGTAAATCGTTTGGAGTGGTTCATATCATTTGATCTGGGAAAGCTCTCGTTCCGTCCAAGGCGTTTCGCGGTTGGCGGTTTCGCTGCGAATCCGGGCGACTTGCGCCGCAGAAACCGGTCCCGCTCCTCGTCCCCAATCCCGGCGAAGGAAGCTTAAAATCGAAGCGATTTGTTCGTCATCCAACGCAGCCAGGGACGCCATTTCAGGCATGATCGCCGGAGGTGCGTAGTTTGTGCCGTTCACCTGGATCGGGCCTTCGAGGCCGTTCAGGACGATACGAATGAGGCGGCCTTCCGGCCCACGGAGCCAGTTCGAATTCGTCAAAGGCGGCGCCAGCGGCGCCATGCCTGCGCCGCTAATTCCGTGACAGGCCGCGCAGAACTGTTCAAAGAGCGGTTTGCCGGCTGCGGCCTCACCGCCGTCTGGCTTCGATGCCGGACGGGGGGCCTCCGCAACCGCCGAGTTCGTGGCTGGCGGGGCGGATCTCAAAACTCCAGCCAGGGAGAGCAGGAGAAAGGCGGCGAGCACAGCCCTCCTCATGCACCGCGGGGAGAGGGAATCGGCGCGGTGGACCCGGGAAAACCTGGGTGAAAACGATCTCAGCCTCCGGGAAGTGGCGGTGGCTGACAAATCTCTCGCTCGGAGTTGGTTCATCACGCTGTACTGGAGGGACGATAACACCCGCAATGTCCGAAGCACAAGCTCTGCGTATGGCTGGGGTGCGCTTAAAGTGTAGGTCGCATCCGGAGCGCAGGCCTCTCGGCTGCGAGTTTGGGGGTGTGCCGCTGCCCGGACTTAACATTGGGTGAGACGCCCGTTGAACTCGCAGGCGAGGACGCCTGCGTTACCCAGTTGAGCGACACTTCAATCCGCACCCGTGGGGCTGCGGAGCGTCTTGACACCGCCATATTGGAACGGCTGAATACCCTCATGTCCTATGAAAATCAGGAGAAAAGGGTTCGGCACTCCCATAAATCCAGCCGTCCATCCTGGCGGCGCGGCTGCTGATTAACGGTATGACCTTCCTGCCGATCGTGGAACGTGAACTGCGGGTGGCAGCGCGCAAACGCAGCACGTTCTGGGTGAGAATCGCCGCGGCGATCGTGGCGTTGATCATCGGCGGTGGATTCCTGCTGCTGGCCACGGTTTGGAATGCTGGATATGGCCCGGCCAGCTTCGGCAGGGGCCTGTTCGCCACGCTCACATGGATGAGCCTGGCGGCGGCGTTGGCGGCCGGTTTGTTTTTCACCTCGGACTGTTTGAGCGAGGAAAAAAGGGAAGGCACAATCGGCTTTCTCTTCCTTACTGATTTGAAGGGCTACGATGTGGTTTTGGGCAAGTTGCTGGCGACCTCTTTGCGCGGGTTTTATGCGCTGCTGGCCTTGTTCCCCATTCTCGCTGTTACGCTTCTAATGGGAGGCGTGACCGGCGCGCAATTCTGGAAAACGGCGCTGGCGCTGGTGAACGCGCTATTCTTCTCCCTGGCGGCGGGCATGTTCATTTCAGCGATCAGCCGCGAATCCCAGAAGGCCTTGGGTGGAACCCTCATCCTGCTTTTGCTCTTCGTTGCTGGTGGCCCGGCGCTTGATGCGATCCTCGATGCACTGGTGAAAGGCAGTTCAAGGGCTTTTAGTCCCTTCTTCAGCCTGTCGAGTCCAGGCTACTTGTTCGTGACCGCGGGCGCCTGGGGTCGAACCCCTTTCTGGCCGGCCCTGCTCATCAGCCAAGCTTGCGCTTGGGTGCTCCTAGTTGTGAGTAGCGTGTTACTCCCGCGCACCTGGCACGACAAAACCGCCAGCACTTCCAGCGGTCCGGGAAGCTGGGCGCATTCGTGGAAGTTCGGAGGAGCCAAACGCCGGAAGGTTCTGCGCCGAAAACTGCTTGACGTGAATCCTGTCCTGTGGCTGGCCTGCCGCGAAAGCTGGCAAAGGTGGTTGGTCTGGGGGATGTCGCTGCTCTTGGCAGGTGGGACCGTGACATTGGCGATCTTTCCGGACTGGCACCAATCAATGGGCTGGTTCGTGGCGAGCTATGTAGGCAGCGCCTTGATGCTGGCGCTCTACCTGGGAATGGCATCGCAGGCTGGCCGCTTTTTCGTCGAAGCGCAACGCAGCGGCCTGCTGGAGTTGTTGCTGGCCACGCCGCTATCAGGGATACAGATTGTGCAGGGCCAATGGAGCGCGTTGCTGCGGATGTTCGGGATCCCATTGGCTCTTTATCTGGCAGCCCAGTTGGTGGGTACGGTCATGTTCCAACAGATCACTTGGAGCCGCATGGCTGCGGCGACTCCTCCTCCACCGCTTGCCGTGTCTGCCACAAACATGACAGGGACAGCCACGACCAGCACAACAATTGTGACAACCACGCGGGTGACGACGATGTCACCGACGGTAACCGTCGCCGTTGCCTCTGCTGCCGGTGCTCAACCTTGGTTCGTGACGTGGGCCGTGTCTGCCGCGGGGACCGTCGCCATGGCCGGAAACCTGGCGGCGCTCAGTTGGTTTGGGATGTGGATGGGCCTGAACTCGAAGAACAACTCCCTCGCCACTCTCAAGACAATCGCTTTTGTTCAGATTATCCCATGGTTTCTAGTTTCTTTCCTCTCGGCAATGTGTCTTGGACTGTTGATGTTTTCGGGCTTGGCGAGTGGGATCATAAGCTCCGGGCCGCGAATGATGATCTGTTACCCGCTCATCACCTCAGGGTTTACGACCATGCTCGCCTTGGCCAAAGACATTGGTTTCCTGGTCTGGAGCCGGCGCAAATTGTATTCGGATTTTCGCGAACGGGTGGCCCGTGTGGTCTCCCCGATCCGGTCGCCATCGACTTCGCCTCCGCCTCCGCCACCGGCGGCCTCACGCGCGGTAAGGGCATGATTAAGTCACTCTGGGCTTTGGGCTTGTCATGGGCGCGAAATGATCTCAGATATGATCAAACGATGAACACGCTTCGAATCCGGTCCCGGTGTCTCGCGCTAGCGCTGTTGGCCACCGCGCCCGCCCTCGCTGCTGACAGACCACTCCAGCTCTTCTCGTGGCGGAGTGCCACGCCGGAAAGCCAGGGCATTTCGACGGCGAAACTCGCCGCGCTCACGAACGATATGGCGAAGCGAAAGACGAAAGCGTTCCTGGTCATCCGCCACGACCAGATCGTTTGCGAGTGGTATGCGCCCGGGCAATCCGCCGCCACCAAACAAGGCACCGCCTCGCTGGCCAAGGCGATTGTCGGCGGGCTTTCGCTGGCCGTGGCGATCACCGATGGCAACGTTTCGCTCGACGACAAGGTCGCGAAATTTATTCCCACATGGAAGGACAACGCCCGCAAGTCGAGCATCACCATTCGCAACCTGGGCTCCCACACCTCGGGACTGGCGGATGCGGAAGCTGACGAACTGCCCCACGCCAAGCTCACCGGCTGGCAGGGCGATTTCTGGAAGCAACTCGACCCGACGAACGACCCGTTCACGATTTCACGGGACCAGACGCCGCTGGTGTACGAGCCGGGCGAAAGGCTCCAATACAGCAATCCGGGCATTGCGCTGATGACCTGGTGTGTCACCGCCACCCTTCGCGGCGAGGGGCCTCAGGACATTCGCGCCCTCCTGCACGAGCGAGTCATGTGGCTCATCGGCGTGCCGGATGACGAATGGTCCATCGGCTACGGCAAAACCTATGTGGTGGACGGATTGCCGCTCGTCGCCTCGTGGGGTGGCGGGAGTTGTACACCACGGGCGACAGCGCGCATCGGGCGGCTGATTTTGCGCCAAGGCGATTGGGACGGTCAGCAACTCCTGAGCCGCCAGGCCGTGCGCGCCATCACTGGCGACGCTGGCTTGCCTGGCCACTGCGGCATGGGCTGGTGGAGCAATGCGGGCGGGCGTTACCCCAGATTGCCCAATGACGCCGTTTGGGGCGCGGGGGCAGGCGACCAACTGTTGCTCGTCATTCCCAGCCTCGACTTGATTATGGTCCGCAACGGCCAAACACTCGAACCCGGTCCGGGAGAGCCGCCCCTGCGCCAGGACGACGTCTTCACGAGGTACCACGATTACCGGGCGCGCATCCTCTTCGAGCCGCTGGCCGAGGCCGTCACTGACCGGTCCACCAAGCGGAGTGAGGCCGCTTTGGCGAACGCAGCGGAGAGCGGGCCATCGAGTGAACTCCGCCCGCCGTATCCGCCCAGCCCGGTCATCACCGGCATCGAGTGGGCGCCGAAGGATACCATTCTCCGCAAGGCCAAGGGTAGCGACAATTGGCCTCTGATCTGGGCCGAGGACGGCAATCTTTACACAGCCTACGGCGACGGCAACGGCTTTGAGCCGTTTGTCAGCGAGAAGTTAAGCATGGGCTTCTGCCGCATCGAAGGCAGCGCCGGCTACTTCACCGGGACGAACATTCGCTCCGCCACAGGCGAATCCCGCGGGCAGGGTCCCGCCGGCAAAAAGGCGAGCGGCATTCTGTGCGTCGATGGCGCGCTTTATCTCTGGACGCGCAACGCAGGCAACTCGCAGCTCGCCTGGTCCGCAGACCACGGCGCTACCTGGAAGTGGCTCGACTGGAAATTCAGCCAGAGCTTCGGCTGTCCGACGTTTCTGAATTTCGGCAAGAATTACGCCGGTGCCCGCGATGGTTACGTCTATGTCTATTCGCACGACCTCGACAGCGCCTACCAGCCCGCGGACCGCATGGTGCTGGCCCGCGTCTCGAAGCCGCGCATCGGCCAACGCGAGGCGTATGAGTTTTTCCAGCGGCTCGACCCCGGCGGACGGCCCATGTGGACGACCAGCATCGACCAACGCGGCGCGGTGTTCGAGCATCCAGGCCACTGCTACCGGTCGGGCATCACCTATAACGCGGGCCTCAAGCGCTATTTGTGGGCGCAACTCCTTCCCGGGACTCAAGGAAAGAAGGCCGACACCCGCTTCGAGGGCGGCTTCGCCATCTATGACGGGCCGGAGCCGTGGGGCCCGTGGACGACCGTTTTCTTTACCGCCAAATGGGATGTCGGTCCCGGAGAAACCGCGAGTTTCCCAACCAAGTGGATGAGCGCGGATGGCCAAACGGTCCACCTCGTTTTCTCCGGCGATGATAGCTTTTCCGTCCGCCAGGCCAGGCTCGGGTAAATTTTTCCGACATCCATTTTCGTGTCATGCCCGCTCAGGGGAAGGCAAAGTCCAGGGATTGATTGTGCGGACGCGAAAGAAATCGCCGACATTGTGGGTCACAACGGCCAACTCGTGGCTGAGAGCGATCGCCTCGATCAGGCTGTCTTCGAGGGGCAAGAGCCGGTTTTGCTTTTTTGCCGCCGCATAGAGACGACCCCATTCAACCGCGGCAAGTTCGTCGTAAGCAAGGATTCGGTCCTGGTAATCCTCTTGGAGGAAACGGAGTTCGCGCGTCAGCCTCCGACGCTTTTTGCCTTCTGGAAGAAGCTCGAGACCTTTAGCGAGCTCCCCGATCGTCACCGCGCTGAGGAAACAATCGGGGTGGTTAAGGTGAAGCCACTCAATGACGCTCGGCGCGGGTTTCTCCCTGGCAAGTTCGCTGACGGTGTTGGTATCGAGCAAGTAGCTCACAGATCCAGATCCCTGGCGAGCGCCCTTTCAGGTTCGATCTCGAGGCCCGAGAGAGCAAGGAGGTTATCGGCCAACGTCGCATGATGTCGGGGGTTCTTAACGGGCCGCAAGATGATGTCGCCGTTGCTCCGGACGATCACTGTGAAATCGGTGCCAGGCTTAAGTTTGTGGCTCGCCCGCACCAACTGCGGGATAACGATTTTGGTCAACCCATGGCGTTGAAGACAGCGCGGAGGAGTTGGACGCCCCTAGATCTGAATTCAAGAATCCATCCTTGAGCGCCGGTGTTATACCCTGCATCGGCCCGCGTCCACAAACGGCCCGGGATTCGATTCGGGTGGCGGATGTTTTGGTTAGCGGGGTTCCCCAACTCCCTTCTGTTCGGCGTCTGCTGCCCGAGTCCTTGGACGTGCCCCGCCGGGTGTCCCACTCACCCGGCGGGCGAAGGGGCGATGGTCGCCGTCGGCATTTAGCCCGACTGGCCTTTCAGGCTGTTTGCCTTCCGATTTCGCTCGCCTCCCCGAAGGGGCAAACCTAATAAAGCCCAGGGCAACGCCCTGGGAACAAGGCCGGCTCGGATGAAGGAGCCTGAAAGGGCGGGATAGCCGTACCACTCGTGCCTCCTAGCCCGGGTTGCGATCTGTTATCTCGCCCTTTCAGGGCTGGCGGATTTGAAACGGATATTCCCAGGGCGTTGCCCTGGGCTGTATAATTCTGGCCTTTCAGGCTCGGCACCTGCTCGTCGGCGGGGCCGAGTGCATCCAACGCACGGCGTTGCGTGAGAGAGGCTCGCTCCGGGTGTTTGACGGCGACAAGTCGCGTGCGGAAAGCGGTGATGCCGATTCGGAATCGGGAGACTCCATTTAAGGCCGCAGATATAACTGAATTGCGGGCTTCAAAACTTAGGCCATCTCGGTAACAATGCCTTGATGCGACCTTTCGTAAACTGAGCAGATGGACCATCCGCCTCGCCCATCCACGCCAACACACGATCCCAAACCGGTTCTGGCTGTGGCAGCCGTTCTGGGTGGAGCGACGGGTATTGGGTTCGCGCCCATTCTGGTGCGCCTGAGCGAAGTGGGTCCGAGCGCGACCGCGGCGTGGCGGGTTTTGCTGGCGCTTCCGTTCCNNNNCGTTCCTTTGGGTGTTGGCCATGTTGGAGTGGAGAAAGAATCCGGGAAACGTCCGGCCTCCCAGCAACAGGCAACTCCCGATGCTGGCCGTGGCCGGGCTGTTCTTTTCGGCGGACCTGTCAATCTGGCATTGGTCCCTGCAATACACCTCGGTGGCGAATTCCACTTTGCTGACAAATTTTGCGCCTGTTTTTGTGACGATTGGGGCCTGGGCCTTTTTGGGTGAGAAGATTGCGCCCCTCTTCGTGTTTGGAATGGGTCTGGCACTGGGAGGCGCGGCCCTGCTCGTGTTCGACAATCTCCACCTGAAAGCGAGCAATCTCACCGGGGACGGCCTGGCGGTCCTTGCCGCCGTGTTCTACGCAGGCTACTTGATCTGCGTGAGATTTCTGAGGCGAACGCTATCGACTGTGTCGATCATGGCATGGTCTGGCTTGGTTTCATGTCCGGCGTTGTTCTCGATTGCCTGGTTCTCGCGCGAAAAGCTCGCCACGGTGGAGGCGCGCGGGTGGGGAGTGCTGCTGGCGCTGGCGCTGCTCAGCCACGTCGTCGGCCAGACGCTGATCGCTTACGCGCTCGGTCATTTGCCCGCTTCGTTTTCGGCGCTGAGCCTTCTTTGGCAGCCGGTCATGGCCGGATTGCTGGCCTGGGCCATGCTGAATGAACCATTGGGCATTTGGCAGGCGGGTGGCGGCCTGATTGTCCTTGCCGGCATCGCCATCGCCGTCAGGAGCGTGCCGGGGGCGGGGAGGGATGAAAAGCTGAAGAGTTAAAGGGTTGAAGCGTTGAAGCGTCACCAAGTTGGATCAACAGGCGATTTGATAAACAGCTAGCACGCCGCTTGTTCAACGCGGAAAGACACCTTTCCGCCTGCAAGCTGCACATCCTCGACTATGACTGGGCTTTCCTCGCCTTCCCAAATTACTGCGAGGCCTAATGTGTCAAGCCTTCGTTCAATCGAAGAAAGCCACGAAAACGATTGTTGAGATACGATTTCTTCGTACTCTCTGAATAAAGCGATTGTGTCCTGCGACATTTGAAGAATCACAAATTCTGCCAAGAATGTGCCTTGACAGATCTCGCCATTGTGGAAGGCCAACAATTTATTTCCGTTGGCGTCGATTAGGATACCGCTTCTCTTCATGCTGCTCCGGCGAAGAGATGCTCAACCTTGGCGGCAAAGACAAAATCACTTTCGGTGAGGCCGTCGATTTTATGGGTCCAAATGGTGACTTTCACCTTGCCCCAGGCGAGGCAGATGTCCGGATGGTGGTTTTGGGTTTCGGCCAGTTCGCCAATTCGATTGGTAAACGCGAGCGCTTCCCGGAAGTTCTTGAAAGCGAATTCCTTTTCGAGGTGGTGTTCGCGCGCGACTTGCCATCCGGCGCCCAGTTTTGTTTGAAGCTCCTCAAGGGCTTTGCCGCTGAGTGGAGGGACGCCTCCTTTGCAGGGGACACATTGTTTGGCTGCCAATTCATTCATAGATTTCTCACAGCTAAAATCATTCAACCACTTGTTGTCCTCCTCAACGAACACGATGGGCGGAGGGTTGTCAACGTCGGCCGGAAGGCCGGTGGGCCGCGGCTCTCCGAGCCGATATGTGTCGGGAGAGAGCCGCGGTCCACCACCGCCTGAGCCAGCGGACGGAAAGGGTTCGTTGAGGAACCGGACAGGCGTGTCACGTTTTGAGGCAGGTGTCCAGTTGAGATGGCGAGTGTCCTGCATGATAACGACAAAGGCACGCGGATTGCTTTAGCAAGGACAGCGGCCGGTGAAAGGCAATCCGTGAACGTTACAGTCTTAATTCTATAATAAACATGCCTTCACCTTCGTTCACGCCGCAAAAGTGAAAGAGTGAAGACATGAAAATGAACCGCAGCCGATCCGCCGGCTTTACCCTGGTGGAAATAATGATTGTGGTGGCCCTCATCGCCATGCTGGCGGCCATCGCGATCCCTAACTTCGTCAAAGCCCGCGCCGCCTCTCAAAAGAGCGCCTGCATCTCCAACCTGAGACAACTCAGTGGCGCCAAATGGACCTGGGCGCTGGAACAGAAAAAAACCAACACGGATTCCCCGGCCGACACGGACCTTTTTGGAGCGACCCAATATATCCGCCAGACGCCCACTTGCCCAGGCGGCGGAACTTATACCATCGACATCGTGGGCAACGTCCCGACCTGCAGCCTTGGCTCATCGGACGGCCATACATTCTAATCCGACCGGTTAGGTTCTGAAGGGCCTGAGGAAACTCCTCAGGCCCTTTTTCATGGGGCGCATTCGCGAGATGTTAGTGGTAGTGGGGCAGGCTTCCAGCCTGCCACCGCAGGGCATCTTGCCCGCGTGACAAACCCGGGCTGGAAGCCCGAGCTGGCAGGCAAGATGCCTGCCCCACTACTGCTTGCCGACATGTCGCGAACGCGCCCTTTTTCATGTCCGGGGAAGCATTTCTCATTTCCTGAGGATCGGTCGCCTGATCCCGCACAGGCTAAGGCCTGGTCTCCAACCAATGACAAGCCGCGCGGAGCGGAGTTGGAATCCGGGCTTCAGCCTGGCCGTGGGCCATAATGAATTGCTGCACCGGGAAGGAGTTGTCATTTTCATTATGGCCGCGCTCGCTTACCTTCGGGCGTGCGGTTACACAGGTTTGTTTTTTGTTTCGCGATGGTCTGGGCTGGCCTCGGCTCGTTCCGGAGCCGGGCTGAGCACGTCGTGGTCGGCTGTATCGGTGATTTCGGACGCAGCAGCAGCAGGTTCGAAGCCGGGGTTTCGCGGCTGGTCAAAAGCTGGGAACCAGACCTGCTCATCACGGTCGGCGACAACAATTATCGGAATGGGGAGGCCGAAACGATTGACCTGAACATCGGCCAGTTCTATCACGAATTCATCGGCTCCTACAAAGGCGGCTACGGCGCCGGGGCCGTTAGCAACCGTTTTTTTCCGAGCCTGGGCAACCATGACTGGATCCCGCCCGGCGCCCAGCCTTACCTGGACTATTTCACTCTGCCGGGCAACAAGCGTTATTACACGTTCACCTCCGGCCCAATCCAGTTCTTCTGCGTGGATTCGGATGAGAAGGAACCCGACGGCAACATGGCGGATTCCCGCCAAGCGCAGTGGCTGAGAAAGGAGCTGGCCGGCTCGACCTCGGCCTGGCACGTCGTCTATTTCCACCACGCACCCTACTCTTCGGGCCTGCTGCACGGCAGCCAGACCGGGGAGTCTGCCGCGCTGCGCTGGCCGTTCAAGGAATGGGGCGCCCATGCGGTGCTGACCGGCCATGATCATGTCTATGAGCGCCTGCGGGCGGGCGGGTTGACCTACTTCGTGAACGGCCTCGGCGGCGACAGTTATGACAAGTTCTCCCAGCACCCGATCCCGGAGAGCGTAAAGCGGTTCACGGGCTCCTTTGGGGCCTTGCGGATCGATGCGACGGAGACGAACATGACCTTTCGTTTCATCACATGGACAAAGTATCTGGTGGACACCCATGTGATGTTCAAACCCTCGGCCGCCGCGCGCGCTAGACGGCTTGGGGTGTCATACGAGGTGGTGGCTGAGTGACCCAAAAGATTTTTGTTGCAATGGGGAGGTGAAAGGAGGATTCTCGAACGTGTCCCAGACCTATGTGTCCTTGTTGCTAAGAATGGATTCAATTGAGCACACATCGTTATGAAAGTTCTGCTTCAAAACAAAACGAGCCGGCTTTTCCTGCTGGAGGCCAGCTCCTGGACCGGCAATCTCGAGGAAGCCTTTGGTTTCCTGAACTCAGGCGAGGCGATTGACTTTGCCATGCAACATCAATTGACCGATCTTCACGTGGTTTTGTGGTTCAGGGAGCAGAATTACAGCCTGGTCATCCCCTTCGAGAAGGATTCACCGGAGGAGCCGGCCCAAATCCTTCCTCCCCCGAGCCCGCACGACAGAAAGCGGCTTCGGTGAACGGCCAGCCAAACCGCTTGACTCCGGCTTGAGTGGCCTTTGATGAGCAACGGAATCGACTTCCGGCCTTGCCCCGTCTGCGAGCAATCCCACGGGCGCCGGCTCTGGGAGAAGGGAGCGCTCCGGCTCGTCCAGTGCCTTGACTGTGCGATGGTGTACGCCGATGCAGTCCCAGCGGGTTTGGCTTCGGGGCGGTATTACGAGCGCAGGAGCTATTACCTTTCACCGGACAAACTGGACAGTGATTACACCCCGATTCGCTTCGAGCGCGAACTGCGGTTGTTCCGGGCCTGGTGCAGGGAGGGAACGGTGCTGGACGTCGGCTGCTCCACGGGCGGGTTCCTGCACCAACTCAGGAGCCGTTTTCCTCAAGCTTACGAGGTGCTCGGCGCCGATGTGCCGGGCCCGGCGCTCGACTATGCTGAGAGCCGCGGTTTGCCGGTGAGCCGCCAAGGTTTCCCCGATTTCGATTCGAGTGAACCTCGATTTGACGCCATTACCTTTTGGGCGGTGATGGAACATTTGGAACGCCCCAAACGGTTTCTGGAGAAGGCCGCGCGGTTATTGAAGCCGGGTGGCCATTGCTTCATCCTCGTTCCCAACTTGCGATCGTTGGCCGTCCGGTTGCTGGGGCCGAAGTATCGCTACATTATGGCGGAGCACCTGAACTATTTCACTCCGTCAACCTTAAGGGCGTTCACCACCCGCCTGGGAGATTTTGAGATCGTCGAGTTGGGTTCAAGCCACTTCAATCCCGTGGTCTTATGGCAGGATTTTTGGTCAGCCGGGACCGAAGTGCCGGATGAGGAACGGGGCCGTCTGCTCAAGCGCACCACGGCCTGGAAACAGCGTCCGGCGCTCAAACCGCTCCAGTTGCTCTACGAAGGAGTCGAGCGGCTGCTTGGTTTCATGGCACTGGCGGACAATTTGTTTGTCGTGCTGCGGAGGAAAAGCTAAGAGATGAGATGATGTTTGTCCGATGCCAGTGAGCGTTGAGAATCCCAAGCCTGACTTCGGCCTCGTTAATCTATGCCGGTGGGTGCTCGGTTACGCGGGACGCCGGCGCGGGCCGCTGGTGGCGGTTCTGTTCTCCATGCTGTGCCAGGTCGGGTTGGACGTGCTCAAACCGTGGCCGATGGTGTTCCTGATTGGCCATGTCCTGCAGAAGAAAGCCATGCCGAGGTGGGTGGCGTCGCTCATCCAAAGCCTCCCTGGCTCCCACACTCCCACCGCGCTCATCACCTGGAGCGTGGCCGCCACGGTGTTGCTGTTCCTGCTCAGTTGGGGGGCCGGGCTAATCAATGCTTACGCCAACATCAGCCTGGGCCAGCGCCTGGTTTATGACTTGGCGGCAGACCTCTTCGCCAAGCTGCACCAACTCTCCCTTCGGTTTCACACCAGCAAATCCGTGGGTGACAACATCCGCCGCGTCACCGACGATTGCGCGTGCGTCTCGACCATTCTCAAGGATGCATTGCTACCTTCCTTGTCGTCGGTGATCAGTCTGGGTGTCATGTTCAGCATTTTGTGGCGGATCGACAGCTCGCTCAGCTTGCTGACCCTGGCCATCGTGCCTTACATGATGTTGATGTTTCAACTCTACGCCCGGCGAATGATGGAACGGAGCTATCAGCAACAGGAAATCGAGGCTCGCATCTACGAGGTGACCGAGCAGACTTTCTCCTCGATCCCGGTGGTGCAGGCGTTCGGCCGGGAAGATTTCAACGACGCCCGGTTCAAGGCTGCAACTCGCGATACCCTGAAAGCCACCGTCTCCTTAATGGGCGTCCAATTGCAGTTCAAGACTTTAATTGGATTGGGCACGGCCACCGGAACGGCTGCGATCCTTTGGTTCGGCGTCAGCCACGCCCTGAGCGGCCAACTGGGGATAGAAGACATCGTCCTCTTTCTCTCCTATTTGGGTTCGCTCTATGCGCCGCTGGAAGCACTCATGTACAGTACTTCCACCATCCAGGGCGCTGCGGGGAGCGCACGGCGGGTCCGGGAGGTGCTGGAGTCTGAGCGGGAAGTCGCCGATCAACCGGGAGCGGTGGCGTTAACTTCTGTGCGAGGCCAGGTTCAGTTCGAGAAGGTGACGTTCGGCTACGAGCCAGACCGCCCGGTGCTCCGCGAAATTTCTCTGGAAGCCCGCCCAGGCGACATCATCGCGCTGGTTGGAGCGACCGGCGCGGGCAAGAGCACTCTGGTGGGGTTGGTGCCGCGCTTCTTCGATCCCTGGCAGGGGCGGGTCCTGGTGGAGGGCCAGGATGCGCGCGCGCTCCAGTTGAAGAGCCTGCGGAGCCATGTGTCGATCGTCCTTCAGGAGCCTTTCCTTTTTCCGCTGTCCGTTGCCGAGAATATCGCGTACGGACGCCCTCAAGCCGGGATGGCAGAGATCGAAGCGGCGGCCCGCGCGGCCAACGCCCATGAGTTCGTCCAGCGCCTCCCGAAGGGTTATCAAACCATCATCGGAGAGCGGGGCGCTACCCTGTCCGTCGGGGAAAGGCAGCGCGTGTCCATCGCGCGGGCCCTGCTGAAGAACGCGCCGATTTTGATCCTGGACGAGCCGACCAGCGCCCTGGATGCCGGGACCGAGCGGCTTTTGATGCAAGCGGTGGAGCACCTCATGGCCCACCGGACCACGTTCATCATCGCTCATCGGCTCTCCACCGTCCGCCGCGCCACCCGCATCCTATTCCTTAAAGACGGGCGGCTGGCGGAAGCGGGCACGCATGACGAGTTGCTGGCGCGGGGTGGTCTCTACGCCGCATTTCACGCCCTCCAATTTGGCCCCTCGAAGCAGCAGGTTTTACCAGCCATTGAGCAGATCTGAGGAACTGCCGATGTACTCGGTACTTCGTCGGACGGCTTTGCCCCGCCCGCCGCAACTGTGGAAACCTTGAAATCGCACCATCAGCTAAATTGAAACCGGCTTACTTCAACTCGCGTCTGGAAGCCCTGCGCGGGGTGGCAGCCATGATGGTGGCGGTGTGGCACTCGCTGGCCGTGCTGCCTGGCAGCGGCGTGAAAGCAGACATCATCGCGTCGATTCGCAGGCTGACCAACGGCAACGCGGCGGTCACGCTGTTCTTCGTGCTGAGCGGTTTCGTGCTGGGATTGAGCCTGCGCAAAGCCGGGGCATGCACCGGCCAACGCTACCTGGGTTTCTGCATGCGACGCCTCTTCCGGATTTACCCGGTCTTCCTCTTCGCGACGCTGTTGGTAGTGGCCGGTCTGTACTACTCTCATTATACGGGCGGACTTTTCCCATCCTGGTTCAACTCGGCTTCGCACTATCGCCAGACGGAGTTGGATCCGAGCCGGCCGCCCAGTGCGGCCTTAGTGCTGGGTAACCTGCTCTTGTGGTGTCCAACGCTCAACTACCCAACGTGGACCCTCGGGATTGAACTGCGTTGTTCGCTGCTCCTACCCCTGCTCTATTGGTGGAGTGGCCGGTTGTCGGGGCGCGGTAAGGGTCTGCTCTTGCTGGCGTTTATGTTAGCCGCGTGCCTGGGTAAATGGTGTTTGCTGTTAGGTTCGCCTGCGGCGGAAGCGATCGTCGCGCTGTTCATCTCGGGTTTCGCCGGCTGTTTATTTCTGTTCTATTTGGGTTATTTGCTGCCGGAGGCGGGTCCGGTGCCAGCCGCTTGCTTCCATGGGCGCCGGCCGTGGTCTGGCTGTGGTCGGATTCGTGGGGTGACGAGTTTCGCCTGTTGCAAGGGGCCGCGGCGGCGATGCTCATCGGCCACTTGCTCTACGGCGGAGAGGAGCGTCCCTGGCGGATGCTCGATCACCCGCTCGCGAGATTTTACGGACGCATCTCTTTTAGCTTCTATCTCTGGCATGACCTCATACTCGTCGTGACCGCGCGGACGTTGCTCCACTTCGCGCCGATGGCCGCGCGGCCAGACAGTGCGCTGCTTTGGAGGGCGCCGTTGTTGCTGGCTTCCATCGGCCTCACGACGGGTTTGGCGATCCTTTGTTACAAATTCATCGAGCGCCCGTGCATCGATTACGGCAAGCGGCTCACGGGAAAACTCTTTCCTGCGGTGGCGAGCACGGAAAATCATCCACGAATGCTCGCGGGACCGGAAACAGCGCCCTGCTTTTTAGAAGCGACAGCGAAGGATCGAGCTGCTTAATCGCCCCTGGGCTGGTTTGACACTTGCTTCCAAAGGAATGATGTTGAGGCAAGTGGTATGAGCAAGAACAACAAACTGCCAGCCGAAGCGGTGCTTCCCCAAATCGAGAAGCATGTCCTGGTGGATGGCTTCCGTATCGTCATCAACCTGGAGAAAAGTTACGGCTATTACATGGTCGATGAGGTCACCGGGCGGCAATTGCTTGATCTCTACGGATTTTATGGCTCGCTGCCGGTCGGGTTTAACCATCCCTGCTTTCGGGCGCCGGGTGTGCAACAGGATTTGCTGGGAGCAGCCCGGACCAAGGTGGCCAATTCGGATGTCTATTCGCGGGCTTACGCCACCTTTGTGGACACCTTCAGCCGGGTGATGGGGCTGGCGCCGTTGGATCGCTATTTCTTTATCGAGGGCGGGGCCATGGCGGTGGAGAACGCCCTCAAGTCGGCCATGGATTGGAAAGTGCGCAAAAACCTGGCCGCTGGATTGGGCGAACGCGGCACGGAGATCCTCCACTTCGAACACGCTTTTCATGGCCGGAGCGGCTACACCATGAGCCTGACCAATACCGACCCGCGCAAGACCGATTACTTTGCCAAATTCCCCTGGCCGCGAGTCATTACCCCAAGCCTTGATTTTGGCCTGCCGGAACCGGCCCGACTGCAAGCGGCGCGGGAGAAGGAACGGCTGGCAGAGGCGCAAATCCGCGAAATCCTCCGGCACAAAGCCATCGATATCGCCGCCGTTATCATCGAACCGATTCAAGGCGAGGGCGGCGATAACCATTTTCGCGGCGAATGGCTGCAGACGCTCCGCCGGATCTGCGATCAACATGACTTGCTGCTGATTCTTGATGAAGTCCAAACCGGCGTCGGTACGACGGGCCGGAACTGGTGCTGCCAGCATTTTGACGTGCTGCCGGACCTGCTGGTCTTCGGGAAGAAAGCCCAGGCGTGCGGGGTGATGGCGGGGCCGCGCCTGGACGAGGTGCCCGACAACTGTTTTCGACTGCCCAGCCGAATCAACTCTACTTGGGGCGGCAATCTCGTCGATATGGTGCGCTCCACTCACTACCTGCGGATTATCGAGCAAGAACATTTGGTCGCGAACGCTCAGGCCGTGGGCCAGCAGTTCGTCGAGGAGTTGCAGCGGCTCGCCAGCGAAGAACCCATCATCACCGGCGTGCGTGGCCGGGGACTGATGCTGGCGTTTGATTTGCTCGACCGAGCCAGCCGGGAGGAGTTTTACCAGGGGCTCTTCGAGATTGGCCTGCTGGCGATTCGCTCCGGCGAACGTTCAATCCGTTTCCGTCCGACCCTGGATTTTCCAGAGCGAGCCATCGCCACTGCCATGGAGATGCTTGGCGAACAATGCCGGCGCATGGGCACCCAGGGCCCCCGAGCAACGGAGCAATTGCAGGACGAACTGCTGAAGGAACCTGTCAAGTAGGCTTGTTGATATGCACGACTTCCTTGAAAAGCTCGGCATCAGGCCCATCAACCCCGGTGTGTTCTGCGGTCAATGGCGCGGGAACGGCCCGGTCCGCGAGCGGCTCTCGCCCATCGACGGCCAGGTGATCGCCCGCGTGCGCGAAGCCGCTGCCGAGGATTACGAAGCGGCCGTCACTCGCGCTCAGGAGGCTTTTCTGAAATGGCGAACCATTCCCGCTCCCGTGCGCGGCGAAACCATCCGGCGCTTTGGCAACGCCCTCCGCGAAGCCAAGCCGGACCTGGCCAAACTCGTCACCCTGGAAACCGGAAAAATCCTGGCTGAAGGGGCCGGAGAGGTGCAGGAGATGATCGACATCTGCGATTTCGCGGTCGGTTTGTCTCGGCAACTTTACGGGCTGACCATTCAATCGGAGCGGCCTCAGCATCGCCTCATGGAGCAGTGGCATCCGCTCGGGGTGGTGGGCGTGATTTCGGCCTTCAATTTCCCGGTGGCGGTGTGGGCCTGGAACAGCGCCCTTGCCGCGGTTTGCGGTGATGCGGTTTGCTGGAAGCCGTCGAACAAAACGCCTCTCTGCGCGATTGCCGCCACTCGTATTGCTGAGCAAGTTTGTCGCGAGACCGGTGTTGATCCAGCCATCTTCTCGCTGGTCATCGGCGACGTCGCCACTACCGGCGCCCCGATGGCCGCCGACCAGCGCATTCCTCTCATTTCGGCGACCGGCTCTTCCGCGATGGGCAGAGAGGTTGCCCAAACCGTCGGTCGCCGCCTGGGCCGCACCATTCTGGAGTTGGGCGGGAACAATGCGGTCATCGTCACTCCCAGCGCCAATCTGGATCTGGCCACCCGGGCCATTTTCTTCGGCGCGGTCGGCACCGCCGGACAGCGCTGCACGACGACCAGCGCCAATCTGGATCTGGCCACCCGGGCCATTTTCTTCGGCGCGGTCGGCACCGCCGGACAGCGCTGCACGACGACTCGCCGCGTGATCGTTCATGAATCGATCGAGCAGACGTTGCGGGAGCGCCTCATCGCGGCTTACCGCTCGCTGAAAATTGGAAACCCGCTGGATCCTTCCATTCTCATGGGACCACTGATTGATCGGCAGGCGGTGCAGACGATGACTACGGCGAGGAATGATTGCCGAATCGTGCAGGAAGAGACGTTTGCCCCGCTGCTTTACTTGATTCCTTACGCACGGTTTGACGAGGCGCTCACGATGCACAACGCGGTGCCGCAAGGGCTCAGTTCCGGGATTTTCACCAACGATTTCCGCCAGGCGGAAGAGTTCCTGAGCGTTTGCGGCAGTGATTGCGGGATCGCCAACGTCAATGCCGGCACCAGCGGGGCTGAAATCGGCGGCGCTTTTGGCGGGGAGAAAGAAACCGGGGGCGGGCGCGAGAGCGGCAGCGACGCCTGGAAGAGTTACATGCGGCGGCAGACGAATACCGTCAATTATTCACCAGAACTGCCGCTGGCGCAGGGGATTGTTTTTGGTTAAACGAGTTAAATGGGTTAAATGAGTTGAAACGGGGAAGCGTGGAAGCGTTACAACGATACGTGGGAAGCACGCTGT
>WNFM01227425.1_pt4 | contig 21286 bp, 18 predicted proteins | sample 5400271 | NCBI WGS metagenome assembly WNFM01 (sample SAMN13153352, study PRJNA577476) | soil metagenome | isolation source: 60 cm saprolite on Douglas fir-dominated hillslope | place: USA:California | collected 2013-09-17
TGAGAATACGGAGTCGAAAACCGCCGACGTGGACTTACACCTTGCGCCTCAAATTCTTTATCTATCCGCCCCCAGCCAACAACTGCATTCGGGACAATGCTTATAAAGTCTTCGCGATCAAAGTCGCGAATGTCGATAATCTTCTGCTTAGCGAGCCTGTGATGCTGGGGTACTGCAGCGACAAATCTCACGTCAATTAGATGTTCCTGGCGAACGCCCTGCACCTCAGTGAAGCTTACCGACACGGCAACGTCCGCATGCTGGGCTTGTATTCCTTGAAGGATCTCCGTCATCCACAATGGATGAATATCAATGGAGACGTTCGGATTTTTTTCGATGAACAGTCGAATGACTTCAGGAATTATTGTCGACGCGAGAACAGGTAGCGTAGAGATGGTGAGGTGCTTGCTGTATCCATGACGAATCTGGTCTGCCGCGCATTCGATCTCTCTCATGTTGAGAAACGCTCGTTCCACAACAGCGTGAAAGCGCATACCTTCCGTGGTTGGCGTGATTCGTCCTGCCGAGCGATGAAATACCGGAAAGCCTGTAGAGATTTCTAAGTCTGCAATTAATCGGCTTACCGCCGGTTGCCCGATTCCAAGCGTATCGGCCGCACGAGTTATTGATCCAGTCACCATTGCAGCCTGGAACGCCTCAATTTGCCTGATTCTCATTGATCTCACCCGCGACAGCTGATTTGCATACCATCATATTCATGCATGACCTGATGCCATAATTATATTTGACAGCATGATGCCAAGATAGTCAATCTCGAGTTCGTTAGGGCGCCTTTTCGGTTTGATGAATGGCTTATCGAACCCGACAATGGCCTTCGCTGACATGGAAGAGAATGACCTTCAAAACGACAGGTGTGCACCCGCATGAGCGTTCGAGAGGAATAGTTCCATCTAAAGGGGATCGCAGCCACGCTGGCGGCATGTCGCGCCCGCCGAACTCCCGCGCGTTTGACGAGTTGTGGGGCGCCGGCGCCGACGGCCATGCGCGCCCGGGATTCGAGAAGCTTGCAGCATGGCTAGACGACATGCCCCGATCAGAACTGGCGCGCCTGCAGCAATCGGCGGAGGCTGCATTCCGCAGCCTTGGGATCACCTTTGCGGTCTATGGCGATGATCAGGCCGCGGAGCGGATCATTCCGTTTGATATATTGCCGCGGATTTTCTCAGCTCGCGAATGGGAGAAACTGACTGCGGGCCTCGAGCAACGCGTCCGCGCCATCAATGCATTCATCGACGATGTTTACGGAGCGCGCCGGATTCTGGCCGACGGCATCGTTCCCAATCCGCAATTCTGCGTCGCGGTCGCGGGCGCCAAGCCGCCGTACGGCATTTACGCCCATATATGCGGAATTGACCTGGTGCGGACGGGCGCGGACCAATTCTACGTCCTCGAGGATAATGCCCGAACGCCCTCTGGCGTCTCCTACATGATGGAGAATCGGGAGGCGATGCTGCGCCTTTGCCCGGAATTGTTCGAGTTGTTCCCAGTACAGCCTGTCGATGCTTACCCCGAGCTCCTGCGCGATATGCTCTATTCGGTTGATCGTCGCGCGCGGGAGGAACGCTGTTCAATGACCTCTTCCTACACCGAAGAGACGGCCAGGATTCTGTCCACACTCATTGGGTTTTCAACGACCTTCGAAGACTCAAATCTCGATCTCGTTGAATGGGTTCGCGAATACTTACACTCGCATGGAATTAAGGCCCGGCTCATTTACGATGCCGACAAGCGAAAGGCCAACCTCTTCGCCACCATTGGGCCGCCTTCCGCCGACGGAATCATTCTCTCGGGTCACACAGATGTCGTGCCCGCTAGAACTCAGGATTGGAGCACCGATCCGTTCAAGGCTTCCCTGATCGGCGATCGAATATACGGCCGTGGCGCCTGCGACATGAAGGGATTTATTGCCAGCGTCTTGGCGCATGTACCTCGTTGGAAAGATCTGCCGCTCCAACGGCCGCTGCATCTAGCATTTACTTACGACGAAGAAGTCGGTTGCTTCGGCGTTCAACGACTTCTCGAAGAACTGGAAACTACAAACTTCCAGGCCGCCTGCTGCATAGTTGGGGAACCCACAGGGATGGAGTGTGTGGTCGCCCACAAGGGGCGCCTCTGCTGGACCTGCACTGTGCGCGGTAAAGCGGTTCACTCATCTCAGACGCCGAGTGGCATTAACGCCATCGAGTTTGCAGCGCGCCTCATCGTGTACATCCAGAAGTTGGCACAACAGGAGTCGGCAACAGGTTTGCTCGACCGAGGCTTCGATGTGCCGTTCTCGACGATGACAACCACGATGGTCAACGGTGGAATTGCGGCTAACACCGTACCCAACCACTGCAGCTTTAGTTTTGACTATCGACACCTTCCAAGTGTCGATCCGTCTCGCATTGTTGCTCAGGCCACCGCTTTTAAGGACGAATTGGTCGAGGAAATGCAACAAGTCGATCCGCATGGAGATATTGACTTACTGAACGAAGTAACAAGCCTATCGTTTACCTCTGCAGTCGAGGAACCGATCGCAATCATCCTGCAAAATATTTCGGCCTCATCAAGACGTAGAAAAGTGGCGTTTACATCAGAGGCAGGTTACTTCGAGAGAGCTAACATACCTACAGTTGTATGCGGTCCTGGAAGTATTGATCAGGCACATCGTGTCGATGAATACATCGAGCTTTCAGAATTAGACAAATGCTCGAGTTTTCTTTGCGGATTGATGGAATGGTTATGCTTACAGCAAGATTGAGGCAACAACGCCTATAGGCGTTTGTGACTTACGCTTTGTAAAAAGGGGGTTATCATGACGATACACACATTTAGATGTCTTAGGGCAACAACGGGGCTTTGCGGCGCGCTTGGGATGATCACGGCTGCAAACGCACAAACAGCTCCGGCTTCCAACGACACTGCGCAGGTTAAAGCGCCGGCTTCCAGCGACACTGCGCAGGCAAAGGCGATTGTCGTCACGGGCTCGCGGATCGCGCGCTCCGCCGATGATCAACCGGCGCCCGTAGCGACTATCACCCAGGAGGCCATCGTCAAGACCGGGTTTAGCAATCTGGGCGACATTCTCACGCAAATGCCCCAAGTCGGAGTCGGCCTCGCGGGAGCCAAAGCTAGTAATTTTGGCAATGACGGCGGAAATTACGGACCGAACGCTGGCTCGACTTTTGTCAGCTTGCGCGACTTGGGCGAAAATCGGACTTTGGTTCTCGTCGACGGATTGCGGCGGGTCCTCCGCAGTTGACCTGGGCACGATCCCCGCCAACATGATTCAAGCCGTCGATGTCACGACGGGGGGTGCCGCCGCCGTTTACGGCGCCGATGCGGTGACCGGCGTGGTGAATATTAAGCTGCGGCATGACTTCAACGGACTCGAGGTAAGCGGTCAAACCGGCGTATCCACCTATGGTGACGACCGCAAGACGCAGCTCGGCCTTCTCTATGGTCATTCCCGCGATGACGACTCGTTCATGGTTGGTATTTCCTACAATCACGAACCCACTGTCCTTGCAAGCGCGCGGAAGTTCATCGGTATAGGGTGGTACGGCTACATCACCAATCCAAACGTCACGCCATCAAACCCATATACGTTAATTCAGATTCCAGGGGTGCGGTTTCCCTTTACCAGCTACAGCGGTTCGTTCTTGATCGGCAACAACGCCGGCCCTTGTTACACCGGCACGCTTTATACGGTCGGCGCGAATAATGTAGTTCGACCCGTGCAGAACGGTACGATAAGTCCTAGCTGCGCAGCCTATAATGGTGGAGATGGTTTTAACATAGACGACTTCAACACGCTTCGGACTCAGTCAACGGTCGTGTCCGCGATGGCCACGTACACCAAAAGGCTTACGTCTAATTTGCGCTTCACACAGGATATACAATTCGCGAATTCCAAGTCTGATGCATCACTCCAACCGCTCTTTGAATTCGGCACCGTCGTCAAGCGCGACAATCCATATCTACCCGCGAGCGTCGCGGCCCTGATGGACGCCAATGGCCTTAGCAGTATCGTTGTGAGTCGGACGGACTGGGATCAAGGACTTAACCATCGGAAAAACAACCGCAACATCTTCACAAGTGTTAGTAAATTCGAGGGTGAAATCGGGTCCGATTTCAAGTGGAATGCATTCTACGAGTATGGCAGCTATAGTAACGACTCCGTCTTCACCAACGATCGAATAGATAGCCGCTATGCACAATCGGTCGATGCGGTCGCGGGTCCGGATGGTGTCCCGGTGTGCCGCGATCCGGCGGCTGTCGCGGCCGGATGCGTGCCCATAAACGTCCTTGGAGCAAACGCGGCCAATCCTCAGGCGCTGCAATACTTCCACTACGACACAAACAGCTATTTCAAAAACACACAGCAGGTCGCAGGGGCACAACTCAGCGGAAAGCTCTTTAAATTGCCCGGCGGGCCGGTTCGGTTCTCTACGGGCGTTGAATATCGCCGGGAAACCGAGAAGGTAAGGGGGGATCCGGTGGCGAATTTGGGCCTCCTCCACGCTAACTACGAACCAAAATCGTCCGCGGCGTCGTTCAACGTCAAGGAAGCCTTCGCGGAGGTGCTCTTTCCCATTCTGGCGAATGTGCCCTTCGCCAAGGTGCTTGAAGTCGATGTCGCCGACAGAGTCTCCGATTACAACACGGTTGGCCGAACGAACGCCTGGAAGGTGGGGGCGGAGTGGGCGCCCATCGCAGATTTTCGCTTCCGTGGCACGGTTGCGAAGGCCGTTCGCGCGCCGAACCTCACGGAATTGGATAGCCCTGGCGCCCTTGGTCTAACGGGTTATTCTGATCCCTGTAGCGCGCCTTTTATCAACACGGGTTCAGCCACGCGCGCGGCCAACTGCGCCGCGCTTGGGATTCCGGCAAATTACGTGGACCCCCGCCGTCTGCAAGCTCGGTTCCAAAATGTGATAGGCAACCCAAATCTCGAGGCGGAAACAGCCAAAACGTGGACAATTGGGGGGGTGTTGACGCCGCGCTTCGTGCCGGGACTTAGTCTGTCGGTGGACTGGTGGAGTATTGACATCACCAAGGCAATCACCTCGCTGCCTGCGCAGACTATTATTAACAGCTGCGTCGATTCGTCGAGCATTAATAATGTTTTCTGCCCGCTCATTACGCGGGGTCATAGTTCCTACGCAGGCATTACCGATCCCAATGCCATCAGCGTGGTAAACGTATCTCCATTGAATCTTGGCGTGCTAAAGGCCGAAGGAGTCGACTTCAAGGGTACGTACTTGTCCCCGAATCAGGCGTGGCTTGAGTCGTGGACTCACGCTCCATCGCGATTCAGGGTATCGTTTGACTCCACCTGGTACATCAAGAACCTCTTCATTTTGAACAAGAACAATCCCGGTAATGTCGTGCACAATGCGGGCACTTCAGTCCTTCCGAAGTTCCGCTTTACCCTCAGCCCGGAAGTCGTCGTCGGCCCCTTCTCGCTGGCGTGGACCGTGCGCCATATCGGCCCGTCGCAGGCTACTGTTGATTTTCCGCTCTTGTATAACGACAACAAGATTCCTAGTGTAACGTATAACGACCTCTATGCTTCGTATACCTTTGCCAATCCGAAGGTTCAGTTGGCGCTGGGGGTAAACAATATATTCAATGTTGCCCCTCCTCTGACCGGCAATACATATGAAGGGACCGGTTCTGGAGTGCTATTCGACAACATCGGTCGGTACTTTTTTGTAAATGCCAAAATAAAGATTTAACTACGCACTTACCTAAATCGTTCCTGCCGCGTTCGATCTTCGATTCGTAAAATGATCGCCATGCCGGCATCCCGGCATGGCGATCATCGGCATCCGGCATGGCGATTAAAAGACTAAGCGGGACGTAACGAAATAGAAATAATTGATCTTTCCGACGCACTTGAGAACGGAAACGAGTGATGAACATTAAGGCGAGTGCGATGATCGGCGCCGCACTTCTGTTCCCCACTGCCAATGTCCGCGCAGAGGGCCAAGCTAATCAAGCTAATATCGCCACATTCGGACCAGCTGGTGAGCAGTGTGCGAAGTTGCGATCTACTGATTTCTCGCTCACAGAAGACGCGCCGGCGGAAATCACGGCCGCAGCGCCGGCTAAAGGCTCCGGCGCTGTACCGAGCACATGCGTTGTTGAAGGCGTGGTTTGGCCAAACGTGCGGTTCGGAGTCGAGTTAGTTTCCCCTCGCCGGCTGGAACGGCAAGATGGTGGTGGTCGGGACCGGTGGGCAGGCGGGTTCCGTAACGACCGCGGCGGACTACGACAAGGAGAAGACGGGCAGCCTGCCGTTGCTGCCGCAAGGCTATGCGTTTGTCGGCCATGACAGCGGCCATAGCGATGCCGGAACCAAATGGGGATGGCACAACCCTTCGGCGCAAATCGATTACGGTTTCCGCGGCGGACATGTCGCTGGGCTCATCGGCAAGGCAATCCTAAAGGCTTACTACGACCGCCGTCCTGTGCGCTCCTACTACCACAGCTGCTCCAATGGAGGGCGCGAGGCGCTGATGATGGCGCAACGCTATCCCTGGGATTACGACGGCATCATCGCGGGCTCTCCCTCGCTGGCCTACAGCAGCTTGTTTGTTCGTATGTACGCTGCCGCGGCGTTGATGAAGGATCGCAGCCGCGGCGGTTTCGACGCCCAAGCGGCCGGCGTGCTCCATAAGTCGGTACTGGCGCAATGTGATGCGCTCGACGGAAAGAAGGACGGGATCCTCGAAGACCCACGCCGCTGCAAAGTCGATTTCAACCGCGTGCTATGCAGGCAGGCGGCGGCGGACGATTGCCTGACGCCCCACCAAGTCGATATCGCGCGGCAGATCTACGAAGGACCTCGTCGAGCGGACGGCAGTCAAATTGCCCCGTCCAGCGCCATGCCGGGCTCAGAGCTCACGTGGGAACGCTGGTGGGCCAATAACAACTATGCCGACGAGGTGTTTCGTTATCTTGCCTTCGATCCCGCTCCCGGACCGGGCTGGACGCCGGATCCCGCCAAGCTGGGCGACTACGCCCGGCGCATGGGGCTAATGGATAGCCTGTTCTCAGCCGTCAATCCCGACCTCAGACAATTCAAGTCGCACGGCGGCAAGCTGCTTTCCTACTACGGCTGGAACGACGCCACGGGCGGACTCCGGGAAAACGTCGACTACTACAAAATGGCCGAACGCGTCATGGGGGGGGCAAAGAAGACGCTGGATTTCTATCGCTTGTTCATGGTGCCAGGCATGGGCCATTGCGGCGGTGGCGATGGCGTATCCGTGTTCAATTACGTCGGCGCGCTGGATCGCTGGGTCGAACAAGGTAAGGCGCCCGATGTCCTCACAGGCTATCACCCACGCTCGGATGGGTCGCCTGAGTTCACGCGCGACATCCCGTACTTTCATACGAATGAGGTACCCGTCCAATGAAGGCCACAGGGGTATCTGCCCCTTACGCCGCGACGGCAGGCGCTTGTGCCTTTTTTAAGTGCCAAGACGGCAGCTCGTCGAGCCCGCGCTACGCGGAGCCGCCCTTGGAAGAAGCTGTGTTTAGCCGGTGACGATGCACAGGTTTGTTGTGGCGCTGAGCGACCACGTCTTCATGTACGTATCTTCATTATGGCCGATATAGCGTCAATCGTGGCGCGGATCGTTGCGGAAATGGCCGAAGTGACCGATCGGGGCCGTGTCGCCAGTTATATCCCGCCTCTAGCCAGCGCGGATCCGTCGCGATTTGGAATCGCGGTCGTCACCGCCGACGGTGCTTGCCATATCGGTGGCGATGCCGAGGTACCGTTCTCAATCCAAAGCATTTCAAAGGTATTTACGCTTACGCTCGCACTTGGCCGTGTCGGCGACCGGCTGTGGAACCGTGTGGGGCGCGAGCCTTCAGGATCCGCGTTCAATTCCATTGTTCAGCTGGAGGGCGAGCGCGGCGTGCCACGTAACCCATTCGTAAATGCGGGTGCGATCGTCGTGGCCGACATGATCCTTGCTGGACATCAGCCGCGAGAGACAATTGGCGAGATCTTGCGCTTTGTGCGGAGTCTCGCCGGTGTGGATGACATTTTTATCGACGAGGCGGTCGCGCGCGCCGAGAAGGAAACAGGTTATCGCAATGTTGCTCTGGCCAACTATATGCGGACCTTCGGCACTGTGGAAAATCCGGCCGAGCTCACGCTCGGTGTCTATTTTCATCATTGCGCAATTGCGATGAGTTGCCGCCAACTGGCGCTAGCAGGTCGCTATCTTATGGCGCGCGGCGTCAATCCGGAAACGGGCAAAAGCGTTGTTTCGCCGGATCGCGCGCGCCGCATTAACGCGCTCATGCTGACCTGCGGCCAATATGACGGGTCGGGCGAGTTCGCGGTCCGCGTCGGCCTCCCCGGCAAATCCGGAGTTGGCGGCGGTATATTAGCGATCGCCCCCGGATGCGCCTCGATAGCGGTGTGGTCGCCAGGAATCAACGCGCGCGGCAACAGTCAAGTCGGCACAGCCGCGCTGGAGCGACTCGTTCAGCAAACGGGCTGGTCGGTGTTCGACCGCGGTCAGCAGGCGGGAATGTGACGTTCATGGCTAAACGAATCCCGGCTTCATCGTGTCGGCCTCCGTTTGGAGCCTGCGTCATGTTCCTGCCGCGATCGACCTTCGATCCGTAAAATGATCGCCATGCCGGAATCCGGCATGGCGATCAAAGGACTAAGCTGGGCGCAACGAACTAGAGATAGTCGATCTTCTGGACACACTTAAGAGCGGAAACGAACGATGGCGCCGAGCGACAACGTCTTCATGTACGTACGCGCTGAGAATCGGCACTGGCTGAGCCGTCGCGGTTACGATCAGGGATTGTTTACCCTCTTCAGGGTAGAGCGAAAAAGACGTCGCCGTGGCGCAATCGGCTTACCGCCGGTTGGCCAATTCCAAGCAATCGGCCGCACCAGTTATTGATCCAGTCACTATTGCAGCCTGGAACGCCTCAATTCGCCTGATTCTCATTGGTCTCGCCCGCTACCGATGGTTCGCACGTCATCATATTCGTGCATGATCGGATGCCATAATTATATTTGACAGCATGATGTCATGATGGTCAATCTCGAGTTCGTTAGGGGGCCTGCTGGTTTGATGAACCGTTTACCGAACCCCCAAATTGGCCTTCGAGACGACGCATGTGCCTTACACGAGTCCATGCCGACTCAGCAGTCCGCCGAAACGCGCATCATCGTCGGTAGGAACGTTGTTCAATGACCTCTTCCTACACCGAAGATACGGTCAGGATTCTGTCCACACTCACTGTTCTTGTGGCGACGCAAACGGTTTGTGCGTGGTCGCAGTCGGCGTTGATGCCTGCCAAAAGCGGGCCGGCATAGAGGTGTCCTCGGCACGCAAACGTAAGCGTGGTCTGGAGGCCGCGGCTTAGGGAATTGGAATGTGATGGTGAGCGCAACCATTACCACTGGGGCTAGTCGTAATGACGTTCGGACCCCGGGAGCCGCAAAGAATGTGGTTGCCGCAGTTCTAGGCAACGCGATGGAAATTTATGACTTTTCAGTTTATGCGGCGTTTGCGGCGATCCTTGGCAGACTGTTCTTTCCCGCGACGGATGCTCGTGTCAGCCTGCTGCTGTCGGTGGCGACCTTCGGTGTAGGCTTCGTGGCCCGTCCCTTGGGCGGCATCGTCATCGGCGCTTACGCCGACCGCTACGGCCGTAAGCGGGCGATGCAGCTGACCATCTGGCTAATGGCGTTGGGCAGCGGGATGATCGGTCTGCTGCCGACCTATACCCAGATCGGTTATTTCGCGCCGGTTTTGCTTGTGCTGACGCGCCTGCTGCAAGGGTTCTCGGCGGGTGGCGAAGTCGGGCCCTCGACGACGTTCCTAGTGGAGAGCGCGCCGCCGGATCGGCAAGGCTTCTTCGGTAGTTGGCAACTCGCTAGCCAGAACATCGGCAATCTAATTTCCGGCCTGGTGGGCGTGAGCATCGCCTTCGCCATCCCGCAGGAAGCGATGGACGGCTGGGGTTGGAGAATTCCGTTCCTGCTGGGAATCCTGATCGCTCCGCTGGGCGTTTGGATCCGTCGCAGCTTGGTCGAGACGATGGACGAAAGCGAAGCGCTTGCGAGCATGTCGGCCGTTTTGTCAAATGTGTTCAAAGATAATTGGAAGACGGTCGCTGTCACCATCATGATGTTCGCAGGCGTAACCGTTCCCCAGTTTTTCTTCATCTATGGGACGACCTATGCCGTGACGACGCTGGGATTCTCGCAAGGAATGGGCATGGCTGTGACCTTGGTCATGGGCATCTCGGGAGCCATCTTCGCACTTGTCGGCGGAATGCTGGCGGATCGCTTCGGCCTGAAATCCATTGCGCTAATCCCGCGAATCATCGTCACTATCCTTTTTTATCCGGCGATGCAGTTCGTCTTGTCCTACAATGAACCCGCCTTATTCCTCGTCGTGATCGCCGCGCTGATGGCCCTGCACGCTATGTCCGGAGCGAGCGCCATCATTCTGATGCCGAAGGCCTTCCCCCCCAATGTTCGCACGGCCGGCATGTCGATCGCGTATTCTTTCGGCGTCGCCCTGTTCGGTGGAACAGCACAGATCGTCTTCACGTGGATCATCGGGGCAACAGGGGACAAGCTGTCTTGGATTCTGTACGTCGTCGGCATGAGCCTGATCGGGACTGTCGGGATCCTACTCCTGCGCGAGCCCGAAGAACTCAGAAACTGACCAGAAAAGAGTTGAGTGTTGATTCTCGCTGAGAGTTGACCCGGGCGGAACCCAAGTTTCCACTTAGAAGTGACCCATGCGCGATGGGTATCGATAATCGTGGGGACAGAAAGAAAGCGACGCGATGAAGTTGGCGCGCATATTCAAGAAGCTTAGCGTGGCGCTCGTTGCACTCGTCGGAGTGGCGATGCTCGCTGGAGCCGCTTTCGAACAGATGGGCCGCATCAAGGCGCGACGCGATTATCCGCCGCCCGGGCGGATGATCGATATTGGTGGCAGGCGGATCCAGTTGGACTGTCGCGGCAAAGGCTCCCCGACCGTTGTGTTCGAGTCCGGCCTGGGCACCTCAGGATCGCTGGACTGGTGGCGGGTTCACGACAGGATTGCTGCCACGACGCGGGCCTGCGTATACAGTCGCGCAGGAATGATGTGGAGCGACCCGGCACCCGAGCCGAGGGATGGCAATGCTATGGCCGGGGATCTTCACAAGACCCTGAGTGTGTCGGGCGAAGCCTTCCCGATCGTCCTGGTGGCCCAATCCGCGGGCGGCCTGATTGCCATGATCTACACCCGGCGCTTCCCTACCGAGGTGGCGGGCCTGGTCATGGTCGATACGTCGAATCCGGATCAGGACCGGATAGTTCGTGCAATTCTTGGCCAGAAGAGCGACGGATGGCCGCCGATGCTCCGCTACCGCCTGGACCAAGCGCTCATTTGGACAGGCGGCTATCGACTGTCAACTCTTCTGTCCCCTCGCAAAGAGACTGACTTTCCCCAGGATCAGCTTTCGGCTTACCGCGCCTACGGCCCTACTTCGTTTTCCGAGTGGGTCAACGAGGAGGCCGCCTGGGACGCAACATTGAAGGAAGCGGACGGCCCCCATGAATGGGGCAACCGACCCGTTTACGTCATGACTGGAGGCGTTTGGCCGACCGACCCCAGCCTACCCGCGGACAAGGCGAGCGCGCTCAGACGTGCATGGCGTTCCATGCATGACGAGCAGGCGTCATGGTCGACCGTCAGCCACCACGAGGTCATCCCGGACGGCCTCCACGTCCTCCAACTCCAAAAACCTGATGCTGTCGTGAAGGGCGTCCTATGGGTCGTCGATAAGGTCAAAGCGGGAGGATGACGCCTTCGTTGGTCAGTTTCGGATAGCGGCCCGGACGGTCGAATAGCGCTACCCGAGCTGGACTTCCAAATTCAGGATCGCCTCGCTGACGCCCGATTGGATACGCTGCACCCGCCGAGCGGCGGCTGAAGAACTTCCCTCGTCGGCGGCAGCGACGAACATCCGCAGCTGATCGAACGACGCACTTTGAAGCATCGTGCACTCCTATCGGTGAGCCCGATGGAAGTCATCAAGTCATACTGACTTCAACCGATATGCAGGATCCCTATCTCCGGCTTGAAAGGAAAACGCCTCGACACCGGAGTGAAGACCATGAACGCGCATTCCTACAGCTTCCGCGGGAGAGGCGCTGGGGTTGATCGTCGCCGAGCGGCTGATAGGGAAGCCCGAGTTCCGCGCGCAATTCGATCGCGCGCGCCTCGAGCTGATCAAAGAGCAAGTAGCAAACTGACAATTCCGATCTCGGCTCTGACGAGCACCAAATGTCATCAATTGGCGGATAGCGGATGTTCGGCGGATGTCAGCACTGGGTCGAATCCTGCCACTAGCGGCCGGTCTGCTGACGGCCACTTCCGGTCAGGTCGGCTAAGCGCCCATCGCGGTCATTCAGACCGATGCTGATAGTTCCCCAAAGCGGTCGTTCAGCAACAAAGCTAATGTCCGCTTTCGACCCATTCCTGCCATTAGCGGCGTGACCGCAGGACGCGTGCTCGCCTCGGCTCCGACACTCAGGCGAGCTGCGCGAGCTTCTGCTGACGCCGGCGGTGCATGGCCACGCCAATCCCACTGAAGCCGAGGATCATCAGACCCCAGGTCGCGGGTTCCGGGACGGCCGGCGCATTGATATTCCCGATGAAGGACAGGGCCACGTGCGAGGGACGCGTCCTCGCGTCCGTGAGGCCCGCGCCGCCGAGGATCGTGTAGGTCCAGGCAACATCGCTGATGCCCGGCGTGGGGGTCGAAGTGGCGCCGCCGTCGAGGGCCCCCTGGAATTCGTCAATCCCGAAATCGATGATGAAGCTTCCGTACGACGGAGCGTCCGCCCCGCCCAGACAGATATTGTGGCTGTAGGTGAAGTCGCCGAGTGATGAAGTACCGACAGTGCTCGACGGTGAAATTGTCCCGCGAAATGGTAGCGGCGCACAGCTGGCATCGGGACCGGCCACCCCCAGTCCAGTCATGGAACCGGAGAACGGCAGGACGGCTGCGCTGGCAGCGACGGGAGCAGCCAACATCGTCACTGCGACGGCCGCCAAAGCAAGAGACTTAACCATTCGATCCTCCTTTGCCCGACGAGGGCATCAAACCGGCGCTCGATCGAGCAGGATGCATTGTCCGGAATCTACGGTGGGATGTGGATGATGAAGGCCCGACGATCTGCCGATCATCCGCTGATCGACTTGTGATGGGGCGGCTCAGAATGCGCGAACGATACCCATTTCGGTCCGCGTGCGGCGGTAGTCGTAGAATTCGACGCTGCTGCGGTTGCGCTCGATCGAGAAGCGTAGGACTGGCGCAAAGCCTTGGAATTGCAGCTGGCGGAACGTGGCGCCCAGCGACAGTCGCGAGAAGCGGTCCTCTCGCCGGTTCGGCAGCAGCGCCAGCCGATCGTCCGCATGCAGCCGTCCCAGCTCCACACCGGCGGTCAGGGTGATCCGCCCGAGATCGCGCCACAGCCCGATCGCGCTTCTCCAGCCGGTGGTCGAATAGGCCCCGTCCCGGGCATTTTGCCGATCCAGCGCGACGCTTCCCGTCAGCCCCAGCGTCGCGGTCAGCGCATGCTCTATCGCGACCTGGCCGGAATAGGTTCTTCCATCCTGGAGGTTATTGCGCTGGTTATCGATCAGCGCCGCCGACCCACTTAGGCGAAGCAGAGTTCGCCCGCTCAATGGGTGGGAGAAGGTCGCCGCAATCCGCCCCGATCGAAGGAAGGGCTTTTGCCCGAACCACCGCTGGGTCGCTCCAATCTCTGCTTGCAAACGGTCGCGGCCAAGGTTGAATTCCGGACCGATCGCGACATCGGCCGCGATGTCGTTGAAAGCCTGTTGGCGGTAAAGGTTCGCGAACGCCGTTACCCGCGCCAGCAGCGCCAAATTGTTCCCCAGTCCAAGGCGGCGATAGGCCTGCGCGTTCACTGACAGTCCCGTGCCCGACTTAGCCCTCGCGTCGGGCGCGATTTCGAAGTCGCCGATCACGGTGCCAAGCGTGTCCGACCGCGTCGCCCGATTGATGTTGGTGTCGGGCGCCAGCGCAATTTCGAAACTGGCACCGAACGGACGCTGCGCCCGCAGCGCCTGCGAATAGCGGTCGATCAGCCTGGCGACGGCGGGCGGCAAGCCCGATGCGTGGATCGCACGCATCTGCCGCCATGCACCTTCTTTGTCGCCCATCTTGTCGAGGAGCTGCGCAAGCTCGAGGCGCACAGGTGTGGCGCCTGGTCTTTCATCGAGAATTTGTCGCAGAAGCAGGGCGGCGCGGCTAGTCTGACCATCGGCGGCGAGCAGTTTCGCCTGTCGGAACCTTGCCTCGTTGCGGATGTCGGCATTTGGGTCCGCCGCGAGCGCGGCGAGGATGATGCCCACCTTCGACAGTTGGCGAGCCCGTTCCAGGCGATCGGCAAGCTCGAGGAGTTGCGCGGCCGTCGCTACGACTCGGACCTCCTGCGTACGAGCTACCGCGTGCGATGGGGCGGCAATCGCGGCGGCGACAACCGGGATCGCCCGAAGGATAGTCCCTCTCACGGCGCTCAGTGTTTAGCGACGAATGCGCCGACAGCCTGGTACGCCTTGCCGTCTTCCAGCGACGCATAGGGAAAGGCGAAGCTTCCGATCAGCTCCTGCGCCTGCGGACCGGTGAACTGTCCCGAGAAGCTGTTGAGGCCGGAAAGACTGGTGTCAAAGCTGCCGGAAAAGCTGGTGCTGCCGCTGCCATAGATTGTGTTGGCGAAATTTAGCGGCGCGAGCGCGCGGCGATCGAGGTTGTAAATTGTCGGACTGATGATTCCCGACAGCGACCCTGCCCCGAAATTGAACGAGAGGCTGATGCTGCCCTCGACTAAAGCCGGATAATAAGCAGCCCCGAGATTGTCGAAAGCTGTCTCCGTGGAGTGTCCGCCGATCGAGCCGTTGTAGGTCGCGCTACCGGTCGTCGGCACTCCCGCGACGGGCGTGGGAATGCCGAAGGCCACGTCACCGCTGAGGATCGAAGNNNCCCCGCCACGCCGACCACGCGGCCAGCGCCGAATAGTCGTAACCAGTGGCCGCATATTGCTGCAGTTGCACGTAGTCTGGACTGCCGTCCGCAGTGATGAAGTCGCGGGTGTTCGGAACGTCATTCGGATTGAGCGAAATCGATTGCCACGCGGAGCTGGACGGCAGCTCGATTTCGTACCGGCTCGACGTGCTGTTGTAGCGGATCGTGAGTTGGTCGCCGTCTGCCGTGGACATCGCCAAGGGCGTCCCTTTGGCTGTGTCGAACAAGATACTGCCGCCCTTGCCGTCGAAAGTCTGATTGGGACCGGACGCGGCGACGATGTACCCGGCCGAAGTCCCAGTTGGCGTCGGCGTTGGCGTGGGCGTGGGCGCGGGCGTGGGCGTGGGCGTGGGCGTGACCGACGGAGACGGGATGAAGGTGGCAACGCTCCCGCCTCCTCCGCAGGCCGTCAGCGCTAGTGAAGCGGTGCCCGCAAGAATGCTGAACTTCTTGATCATGACCATCTCCGTCACCTTGAGCCGACCCACGCGCCGAACATCGTCGACACGGTGTTGCTTTCGGGATTGAGGTACGGCGCACTCCACGTCGCCATCAGCTCCTGCGCCGACGGGCCGGTAAATTGACCGTTGAACGAGCCCGTCGCGGTGAGGCCGGCCTGCGAGAGCTGGCCCGAGAAGCCGGTGCTGCCGGAACGGTAGACAGTGTTTGCGAAATCGTACGTGCCAAGCGGAACGGAACCGCCGCCCAAGTCGGTGTACCAGGGATCGAAGTGTCCCGAGAGATTGGCACTTGCAAAGTTGAACAGCAGGGTGGCGTTGCCCTGGATCGAACCAAAACCGTCGCTGGTTGAGCCGCTGACGAGCGCCGTATAGGTGGCCGAGCCCGTTGTGGGAACCGCTCCAGCCGGCGTTCCTGTGCCGAATGCCATCCAGCCAATCGAACCGCCGCCCATTCCGCCCGTGTCGAAATAAGCAAGCGTCGTGTAGGTGAATTGCTGGATTGGATTGGTCGGCTTCAGCACGTTTACGGTCGCTGGCGCATTACCGTTGCTCTGCAGAGTCTCGCCGCCCCACCAGGTGTCGCTCGGCGTGTCGCCTGTGAACTGGTAGAATGGGGCCTCGGGCGCGACCGGGAATGCCATGAGGTAGGTTCCCGACGATGCATCGTAACGGACAGAAACGTTCGCGTTCGTGACCGTTGGTGTAGGCGGAGCACGATTCGCCTCTATTCCCAATGCGGCGAAGCTCGTCGTCGCGGTAATGCCTGGGAAGATCTGGACGGCGCTCACGCCTGAAGGAGCAGGAGCGGGTGTAGGCGTAGGAGTGGGTGTAGACGCGGGTGTCGGGGTCACTGGCGGCGCCGGGACGGATGCTATGCCCCCACCGCCACCGCCGCTACATGCCGCCGTTGCAAGCGTTGCGGCGCCTGCAATCAGGAATCGAGCAAGATGAATGACTTTCATGGCCCCGCATCCTCAAATGCTGTGATGAAATCCGGAGGACGCTGCGTAGAATCGCGTCGCCTGATGTGCGATGATCGACATCTGATGATCTTCTGATCATCTTGTGATGGGGGCTGAGGCCGCAGAGCGGGCATGTTAAAACTGGTTGATCTTGCGAACCGCGCCGACTTCAGCGTTGGGCCGCTGCGGATCAGCCCCGCTCGGCGGCTCGTCGAGGGGCCGGCGGGCGCCGTGAACCTCGAGCCGATCGTAATGAAGGTGCTGCTGTTGCTCGTGGACGCTCGCGGCGCAGTGGTCACCCGCGACGATCTGTTCGCCGATGCGTGGGGCGGCGTGTTCGTCGGGGACGACAGCCTTAACCGGGCGATCGCGCGCGTGCGGAAGGTCGCCGCGGAGGTCGCGCCCGGATCATTCGAAATCGAGACGATCCCCCGCACAGGCTACAGGCTGACCGGCGAAATCCTGGCTTCAGGCGATGCGATAGACCGCGAGAAAAATCCGGGCGACGGAATGTCCCGCCGGGCAATGGTCGGCTCGGCGGCCGGTTTGGCGCTCGCCGGCGCCGCCGGCCTTGGCCTGTGGTCGAACCGCTCCAGAGACGATCGCCGGTTCAACGATTTGCTGAAGCGGGGCGAGGAGGGACTCGAATATGGTGGTGGCTCAGCTCAACCGGCGGACGATCTGCGGCAAGCCGTCGCCATCCGCCCGCAGGATGCCGCCGTGCAAGGTCTGCTAGCCTTCGCTTTGATGGCAAATGCCGACAATGCGAACGGACCTCATTCCGCGGTGGACCCGGCGGAACAGGCCGCGAGCATCAGCCTTCGGCTCGACCCGAAAGAACCCAACGCGCGGCTTGCGCGGATCGAGCTTCAGCGAGCCACGCTCGACCTGGCGGCGAATGAAGACCGGCTGCGCGGTGTGCTTGCGACGGCGCCGAACAACATATTCGCGCTGCGCCTCATGTGGAACCTGCTGCAGTGCGCGGGCCGAAGCCGCGATGCCCTGGCTTGCGTGGAACGCGCGATGGCGGTCAAGCCACTCGCTGCCGCAAACAATTTCCCGCTGGCTCAACTGCTCTGGATCGTCGGCCGCACCGCCGAGGCAGACCGAGTGATCGACCGAGCTATGCAATTTTGGCCAATGCATCCCGGGGTACGCTTTGCACGGTTCACAATTTTTGCGTTCACTGGCCGGCCGGTCGCCGCGCTGGCGATGCTCGACAATGATGACACCCGACCGCAGGCCTTCTCGCCGACCGCGGTCGCGCTATGGCGCACAACCCTACCGGCCCTGGACGACCGCTCGCCAGCGAAGATTGCCAACGCTCGCCACGCAAGTGTCGACGCCGTCAAGCGCGACCCCCGGCTCACGTCCCAGGCGGTGCTTGCCATGTCGGCGCTCGGCGAGATCGACACGGCATTCGATCTCACCAATGGCTTGTTGGTGTTCCAGGCTCCAGGCGCGTCTTCACCGAACAACAGAATGCGCGAACCGCGGGCCAGCAGCACGGCATGGCGGTTCACGCCGTGGCTGTTTACGCCGCCGGTTGCGCCGCTGCGGGCCGATCCGCGCTTCGCGGCGCTGGCCGACGGAATTGGCCTGACGGCTTACTGGACCAAGCGCGGCATCAAGCCCGACTATCAGCTCGACTAGAAATGGGTCTCGACACCAGCGGTGATCCGCCGCGGATCCTCGGCTTCCCCTGAAGTCGCGGTGGTCATGCTGAGCATGGCGAACTTGTCGAGGACGTTTCGTGCCTGCACGAAGACCGAAAAGCGGCGCGTCACATATTCTGCACGAACATCGGCGATAGTCGCGCCACCGATCCGCAAGAGCGGGCTGTCCGTATTGTCCGAGAAATAGCTGCTGTGCCGTCGCACCTGCGCTGAGAGATTCAAATTGCGGAACGGCCGCCAGTCCAGCACGATCGCACCGGTGAAGTGGGGCGATCGGTCGAACTGCTTGCCCTGATATGCGGCTGTCCCCGAGTCCGTCCGAATTGTCTTGGTTGCGAGCAGGCCGATCGAGCCGCGCAAGCTCAGATCCGGCCCGGCACGCCAATCGGCCGTCGCCTCCAGTCCCCGGCTGCGCGCGCGCGGCACGTTGAACAGATTGGCGAAACCGACCCGCCTCCCCGTCGGCGTGAAAATGATGATCGGATCGGCGCGCTGGGAGTTGCGCATCGCATAATTGAAGGCATTGGCGCTGAGCAGCAGCCGGCCGCCGGAGAAGCTCGCGCGGGCGAATACCTCAGTATCCCATAATGTCTCGGCCGCGAAATTATCCGGCCGCGCAGTGTCGAACCGGATCGTCGTCCCGCCGGGATTGTATGCCTCCTGGACGAGCACGCCGGCGCGCCAAGCCGGGGAGATGTCATAGGCAAAGCTGAGCTTCGGCAGCAGCGCGGAAAATTCGCCGACGAAATCCACCGGGACCGAGAAGCTGTTCGTGACCAGCGCCCCCGCGCGCTTCTGCCGGTCCTGCTGGTAGCGCACCCCCGCTGTCAGAGTCGCTCGGGAAGTCAGCTTGAGGCGCGCCTCGCCGAACAAACCAGTGCCCTCCTGCCAGTCGCGGAAGCTGCCGATCAGCCCCGACAGCAGCAACAGGTTGATCTGCTGTCGGAGCCGCACATTAGTATGCGATACCCCAACGACGCCGCCGAAAGCGCCTTGAGCATCCCAGTTCACGACAGCTTCGCCGGACCAGTCGGTTCCGTGGTTCTCGGTCTCTCCAAAACCGGGGAACGCGAAGCGGCGGGCGCTGCTTTTGCCGGCAGTGAGCAATAGGTTTGCGGTGACGTCGCTGCCGAGGCCCTGCCGAAGCGACGCGGTGACCGCCGTAATTGGGTGCGAGGTCCCGCCGCTCCCGGAATGGCGCGCTCACGCCCACCGATTGTGGCGCTTGCGATTGCGAATGCGTCAGCGTCAGCAGCAGCCGGCTGTCCGGCAGGCCGCGCGGCTCGAACAGCAGCTTGGCGCGAAGCAGGCCGTAAACGTCGTGGTTGGGATCGGCCCCGGCCATGACCGGCGCGATGCGGCTGGTGGTTCGGCTATATCGCAGGTCCCCCGCCACCCGCACCGCGAGATCGCGCGACAGCGGGCCCGATGCCATCGCGGAGATCTGCCGGCTGCCGTAATCGCCGCCGGTCAGCCGCGCCCGCGCCGTAACCTCGAGCGTCGGGTCGTCCGAAAAGACGAAAATGGCGCCGGCTATCGAATTCACGCCTTGGGTGGTCGTCTGAGGGCTCCGATAGACCTCCAGCCGCTCCACGTCCCACAGGGGCGCGGTGCCGAACACGTATTCGTTGTAGGTCACCGGACGGCCGTCGACCACAATTGTGGTTCGCGGTCGGTTGCCGCCCAGGAAGGCGGGCAGCGCTTGGAGCGCGCCGGTCGTGTCGAGCCCGCGGATTGCAGGCCCCTGGCTACCGCCTCCGAGCTGGACGTTCGGGATCAGCGCAAGCATCTGCTCGACCCGATCGGCACCGGCAGTCTCGATCTTGCGCCGATCGAAGGCGACGACGCTGGAAGCGGTTTCGCGGAGCGTGCGCCTCACCCGCTCGCCCGTCACGATGATCGCCGCCGCGCTGCCCGGCGACGGCGGTGCCTGCCCGGATGGCGCCGCAGCAAGGGCGGCAGCGATTGGCAGTAGGACAGCCCCCATCGCTGAGCCCCCTTCGAGCAAATATTCGGCAAAAACAGGCTACTCTCGTCACGCAGGAAACAACAGCAGCCTCTTTGCCCTCCGCCCGTTCTGCCTAGTGGCAGCTTTCCACCCATTGCAGACACTAGCGGCCGACGGGGAACGAACTCCCGCGGTCCGACGCAATGGCGCTAAGGCTAGACGGTTCAGCCCCGACCGAATAGCCTGCAGGCGCGCGGTCTTGGGGGAAATTCATGCGTATCAAATTAGTTCTTGGGTGCTTACTAGCAGCCCCACTGCTCATGGCTCCCTCAGAGCAGGTGCGCTTGCAGCCGTCGAGCCAGTGGGTCGTCGATTACGCGGAGAACAGTTGCCGGCTCATCCGCATGTTCGGCACCGGCGCTGACGAAACCAAATTGGTGCTCGAAAGTATGTCCCCTGATGACATCGGCATGCTCGTTGTCGGCCGGCAGCTAGGTGGTGTCTTTGCGGGCACAGAGGTCAAGGCTAGATTCTTGCCTGGGCAGGATGATTTTTTAACCGGCGCCTCTGCTGAGAGCGAACAGAACGGTCGTGCTGCTGCCTTTTGGCCGCATGTCATTTTAATGCCCGTCCTGTACACCGCCGACGGCATTCCACCGCAACTCAAAGCGGAAATGGACGAGGCGAAAGCGCAAATGAAATCCGGCCAACGCCGTCCGCCGATCGACTTGGATAGGCGTGGATCGATGCGCGCCGCGCGGCTTCAGTTTGCGGAAAAGGTGAACGAGCTCGAGATTCAGCCGCGGCCCGGACATTCCGTCGTCCTCGAAACCGGTTCGCTCGGTGCGCCCGCACAGATTTTCGACGCATGCGTTCGGGATCTGCTGAAAGGATGGGGCGTCGATCCGGATGTCCAGGACAAAATCACGCGCCCTGCCTGGACACCGAACATTTGGGCTTGGTTCTCGGCGGGGGATTATCCAGTCGACGCGTTGCGGCAGGGCGAAGAAGCAGACGTGAGATTTCAACTCGTGATCGACGCCACCGGCAAGGTCACGAAGTGCACCGCGATCAGCCCGTATGACGCTCGGGGTTTTAGCGTCGCTGTATGCGACGTTCTGAAGC
>WNFM01293502.1_pt3 | contig 21276 bp, 15 predicted proteins | sample 5400271 | NCBI WGS metagenome assembly WNFM01 (sample SAMN13153352, study PRJNA577476) | soil metagenome | isolation source: 60 cm saprolite on Douglas fir-dominated hillslope | place: USA:California | collected 2013-09-17
GCGGGGTGCGCTCGACGCGCTCGACGCCTCGGAGATCGCCATCGCGCCGCTCCTGACAGCGGAGAACGTCTGGCTGTCGGTGACGCCGGCCTCGCGTGACGAGCTCCTGGCGTTGATGACGTCGGAAGCTACGCTCGACACCCACGTGGACCGCGACCAGCTCTTGCGCTCGATCCGGGAGCGGGAGGCAATCTGCTCGACGGCGGTGCTCGAGTCGGCCGCCTTTCCGCACCCAGGCGACCCACGGCCGTTCCGCTTCTCGCGAAAGCGCGTCCTCCTCGCCGTGCTGCGGGAGCGTCTCGACTTCCTCGACCCTCACGGACACCACCCACGCGTCGTGGCGATGATCCTCGCGCGCTCCGTGCAGGGCCAGCTCCTGGCGTTCTCGCGGGCCATCAAACTCTTCGCCGGCCAGCCTCTCATCGACCGGCTCCTGGCCGCGCAGACAGCCGAGGAGGCAATCGGCTTCGTCGCTGCCGCGGAGACGGATCTCGCAACCAGTCGGCACTTGGAGGCCACGTGAAGCTCACCATCAGTGAAGCGGCGGCACTCCTTCGCGCCCCTGAAACGCGCGTGTACGACTGGATCGAAGACGCCAACCTGCCCGCGCAGAAGATCCGCGGCCAGTACCGCATCAACCGGACCGACCTCCTCGAGTGGGCCACCGAGCACAACGTCGGCGTCGAGCCGCGCGTATTCGGCGGCGAACGCGGCATGCCCTCGCTCGCAGATGCGCTCAGGGCGGGAGGCGTCCACGATCACATCAGCGGAGCGGATCTCGAAGCGGTCCTGCACCAGATCGTCAGCCTCATGCCCCTCGCTGACGAGGCCGACCGCGACATGCTCCTGCAGATCCTGCTGGCGCGCGACGGGCTGGGGGTCACGCCTGTCGGTGACGGCATCGCTATCCCGCATGTCCGAACGCCGATCATCCTCGCTCCAGACAACGTCGTCCTGGCCCTGTCGTTCGTCGTGCAACCACTCGACCTCCACGCGCCGGACGGCCGCCCCGTTGACACTCTCTTCCTCCTCATCTGTCCGACAGTACACGTACATCTCTCGATGCTCGCGAAGCTCGCCTTCGGCCTGAAGAACGAACCCTTCCGCGACGCTGTGCGCAGGCGGGCCTCACAGGACGAGATCATCCGGCTCGCTCCCGGCGGTGATCCTTCTGCTGGCAGGCATCGTCGTGCTCGCAGCGAGCGGCGTCCCGGCAATCGTGTCGCGCGGCCGCACTGGCGAGGTTGCCAGTACGTTGCTCGTCCTCACCGGCACGACGGCGGGCGTCGTTGCTGCCAGCGCCACACTCGCAACCGGCCACGCCGACACTCTGCAGCTTCCCTGGAGCCTGCCCAACGCGCTGCTGGCGTTCCGGCTTGATCCGCTGGCAGCGGCGTTCCTCCTGCCGATCTTCATCCTCGGCGCACTCGCGGCGGTGTACGGCCTCGCCTATTGGCCCGCCCGGGAGCAGACCTCCGCAGGCCGGGTGCGCGCATTCTCGGGACTGCTCCTGGCTGGCATGGCCACGGTGGTCATCGCCGCACACGCCATTCTCTTTCTCGTGGCCTGGGAGACGATGGCGGTGGCGGCCTTCTTCCTCATTGCGGCGGAAGACCACGACGCCGACGTGCGGCGCGCGGCCTGGATCTACCTCATTGCGACGCATGCCGGCAGCCTGATGCTCCTGGCCCTCTTCGTCCTCATGCGCGTGCAGCGCGGCACGTTCCTCCTCGGTCCTATTGGGGCGGCGAGCGTTGGCGTCACGTCCACAATCCTCGTGCTGGCCCTGCTCGGCTTCGGCTTCAAGGCCGGCATCGTCCCGCTGCACTTCTGGCTTCCGGGCGCGCATGCGAATGCGCCTAACCACGTTTCCGCGCTGCTCTCCGGAGCGATGCTGAAGGTCGGCGTCTACGGGATCATCCGCGTCGTCCTTTACCTTCCTCACCCGCAGGCCTGGTGGGGCGGCCTGCTGATCGGGCTCGGACTCGTGAGCGCGTTCATCGCCATCAACCTGGCCCTCGTCCAGTCCGACATGAAGCGGGCCCTCGCCTATTCGAGCATCGAGAACGTCGGCATCATCATCGTGGCCATCGGCCTCTCCGTCGTGGGACGGGCCATCGGCGCTCCCGCGCTGGCCGCACTGGGACTGGCGGGTGCGATCGCGCACGTGTGGAGTCACAGCCTGTTCAAGGGACTCCTTTTCCTTGTCCTCCACGCTACGGGCACCCGCCGCATCGACAGCCTGGGTGGTCTCCTGAGGCTCATGCCGACGACGGGAAACGTCTTCGTGATCGGAGCCGCGGCTGCGTCCGTGCTCCCAGGCACGAACGCGTTTGCCAGCGAGGCCTTGCTCTATTTCGGACTGGTCAGTGCAGCGCCCCGCGGCAGCATGGCCACGCTGGCTGCGGCCATCGTCGCGTTGGTTGGCGCACTGGCCGTCGCCTGCTTCGTGCGGCTGACCGGCGCGATCTTCCTCGGAAGCGCGCGCACCGACGCTGCCGCGCACGCACACGAGGCGCCGCTTCTCATGCGCGCTCCGCTAGTCATTCTCGCAATCGCGTGCTTGGCATTCGGCGTGTTTCCAGCGGCGATCGCCGGACCGCTCGAGACGATCACGGGAGCGTCGGGTGTCATCGCGGCGTTTCTTCACGCCATGTCCCTGCCGTTGCAGCTAGGTGCGGTGGCGTCGGCGCTGGGACTGACTGCGTTGCTGGCCGGCACACGCCGCGCTCCGAGGAGCTTGACGTGGGATTGCGGATACGCGCGGCCAACCGCGCGCATGCAATACACCGCGCAATCCATTTCGGAATGGTTCACCAGCCACCTCACTCCCCGCCTCTTCCGTCCCGCGATTCGCCTGCGAGTGCCCTCCGGCCTGTATCCGGAGCGAGCGGCCTTCGCAGTGGAAGTCGATGAGCCGTTCGCAGATCGCCTGCTGGAACCGCTGGCCTGGCGATGGGCCGCGCGCCTCATGAGGCTCCGTTGGCTCCAGCAGGGCCGCTTGCACTTCTATCTGATCTACATCTTCGTCACCCTCATCGCCTGTGTGGTGTGGATGCTCGTGTTCCCTCTCGTTGGAGGCGGCCGATGAGCGCCGTCCTGGTGGTGCTCGGAATTCTCCTGTGTGCGTTGAGCGGACTTCCCGCGCTCGGGGGAAGGCGAACGATCCCGGCCACCACACCGCTCATCCTGGCGGGCGCCGTCGTGGGATTCATCGGCTGCGCCCTCAGCCTCCTCGGAGCGCCCGCTGCGCTTGCACTGGCGTGGGGCATTCCGGGAGGAGCGCTCAGCATTCGCGTAGACGCCCTCTCCGCCTTCTTCGCCGCGCCTGTCTTCCTGCTCGCCGGCACCTGCGGCGTCTACGCGGAGCGTTACTGGCCGCCCGGGCATGCCCGTGCCGCTTACGTGCGCGCGTTCTTCGGCCTGCTCACCGGAGCCCTGGCGTTGGCTATGACGGCGGCGAACACGATCCTCTTCGTGGCAGCGTGGGAGATCGTCGCAGCGACGTCGTTCTTTCTCGTGGCCACCGAGCATGAGGGGGCCGAGGCGCGGCGGGCGGCATGGATCTACCTCGCTGCCAGTCATGTCGGCACGCTGGCCCTCTTCGGAATCGTCGCGCTCCTGCACGGCCTCACCCGCACGTGGGCGTTCACGGCACTGGCGGCGGGAACGGGAAATGTGCTCGCGGGTCGCGCACTCTTCTGGCTCGCGTTCGTGGCCTTCGGGATCAAGGCCGGACTGATGCCGTTTCACGTCTGGTTGCCGGGCGCGCATGCCGCCGCGCCGAGCCACGTCTCGGCCGTCATGTCGGGCGTGGCGATCAAGATGGGGATCTACGGACTGGTGCGCGTGCTGTCGCTGTTCGCATCCGTTCCGTCCGCATTCGGCGTGACGCTGCTCCTGGCCGGCCTCGTCTCCAGCATCCTCGGCGTGGCTTTCGCGCTTGCGCAACACGATCTCAAACGTCTACTCGCCTATCACAGCGTCGAGAACATAGGCATCATCGTGACGGGACTCGGCATCGGTCTCGTGGCCCAAACCCAGGGCGCACCGATCCTGGCGTTTCTCGGCTACGCGGGCGCCCTCCTCCACATGTGGAACCACAGCCTCTTCAAAGCGCTGCTGTTCCTCAGCGCCGGCGCGGCCATTCACAAGCTGCATACGCGGGAGATCGATCGCATGGGTGGCCTCGGGCGACTGATGCCGTGGACGTCGGCTGCCTTTCTCGTGGGTGCTGTCGCGATCGTCGGCCTCCCTCCCCTCAACGGTTTCGTCAGCGAATGGCTGCTCTACGTGGCTGGCTTCTCGAGCATCGTCACTCCCTCGGGTGGCGGGCCGATTCTTCTGTTGATGTTAGTGGTACCGGCGCTTGCTCTGACCGGCGCGCTCGCTCTCGCCTGTTTCGTGAAGGCATTCGCCGCGGTTTTCCTCGGATCGCCGCGTACCAGCGCTGCCGCAGACGCCGGGGAGACGTCGCGGACGATGCGACTGGCGTTGCTGCCTCTCGTCCTCGGCTGTGCCGCGATCGGCCTCGTCCCGACGATGTTCGCGCCGCTGCTCGTCCGGGTGCTGCGTGTTGCAGCGCCACGAATCGTTCCACCGCCGCACGCCCTCGGACTCCTACATCCGATCCAGACGGCGGCGCTCGTCGTACTGGGTGTCGTCACCATGGCGATCGTGGCCGTCCTCGCGACTACGCGCCGCGCGGCAGCGGGCCCCACCTGGGATTGCGGATTCAGCAAGCCGACGCCGCGGATGCAGTACACGGCGTCCTCGCTCGGCCGCGGTCTGGTGGGCTTCTTCGCCTGGGCCATGCCGCCAGTCGTTCACGGCCCGCGACCGTTTCCGTTGTTCCCGCTGAACGCCACGTTCGAGAGCCACGTCCCGGACACGGTGCTCGATCGGGTACTCCTGCCGGCGCTGCGTGGCGCGCAGTGGGCACTCGGCTTCGCGCGTTATATCCAGAGCGGCCGGGTGCAGGTCTACCTTCTCTATCTCGGAGCCACACTCGTGGCGTTGCTGGCCTGGAGCGCACGATGAACGCCGTGCTGCAGACTCTCCTCGTCCTCGTTGCATCGCCGCTACTGCTCGGCGTCATCGCGAGGACCAAGGCCCGTATCGCCGGCCGCATTGGAGCCCCGCTCTTACAGCCGTACTACGACATTGGAAAGCTCCTGCAAAAGGGGACGGTCCTCAGCAGCACGACCACGTGGATCTTTCTGGCCGGTCCGGCGGTCGCCGTCGTCGTCCCTCTCCTGGCCTCGCTGCTGCTGCCGTTGGCAGGACCACGTGCGCCGATGGCGTTCTCCGGTGACCTGATCGTCTTCGTCTACCTCTTCGCGCTCTCGCGGTTCTGCACGACTGCGGCGGCGCTCGACACCGGCTCCGCGTTTGAGGGAATGGGAGCCGCACGCGAGCTCACCTTCGGCGCGCTCGCGGAGCCGGCGCTCTTCTTCGGCCTCCTGGCACTGGCCCGCATCTCCCGAGCGCTATCGCTCTCCGATCTTCTTACCGTGGATGGCGCGGCCTGGCATCGCGCCAGTGCGGCGCTGGTGCTCATCCTCGCGAGCTGGTTCATCGTCCTGCTGGCCGAAAACTCCCGCGTGCCGTTCGACGATCCGAACACGCACCTGGAGCTGACCATGATCCATGAGGTCATGGTGCTGGACCACAGCGGGCCGGCGTTCGGACTGATTCTCTACGGCAGCGCCATGAAGCTCTTCGTCTTCAGCGCGCTGATCGCAGGCGTGGCGTTGCCGCGAACGGGCCTCGCCGTCGCGGACACAGCCGCCACCCTCGGCGCCGTCCTGCTACTCGGCGTCCTGATCGGACTGGTCGAGAGTGCCATGGCCCGTCTGCGCCTCGTGCGCGTCCCACAACTGCTCATTACCGCCAGCCTCGTGGCCGGCTTCGCCGTCGTGCTGGTGATTCGATAACCATGCCTCCTGTCGCTGACTCGATCCTCATCGTCCTCCTCCTGACGAATTTCTTCATTCTCGGGACGGCGAATCTTCGTGCTGCCATTCGCGCCGTCGCTGTGCAGGGACTGCTCCTCAGTGTGTTGCCGCTCTTCGTTGAATCCCATCTGACGCTGAGGCTCGTATCGGTGGTCGCGGCGACGGGCGTGATCAAGGGCATCGTCATTCCAGGTCTCCTCCTGAAGGCGCTGCGCGACGTTCACATCCGCCACGAGGTCGAGCCGTACCTGGGGTTCGTGCCTTCCCTCTTTCTCTGTGCGATCGGCACAGCGCTGGCGCTCCTGTTTGCCGACCATCTGCCGCTTGCGGCCGCGGACCGCGCCAGCCTGTTCGTCCCCGCGTCGCTGGCAACGCTACTCGCCGGATTCATCGGGCTCACTACTCGGCGAAAGGCCATCTCCGAGGTCACCGGGTACCTGGTCCTCGAGAACGGGAGCTACGTGTTCGGACTGCTCCTCTATCAGTCGATGGCCGTCGAAGTGGGCGTGCTCCTCGACCTGCTCGTCGGCATCTTCGTGATGGGAATCGTGCTCAATCACATCCAGCGCGAGTTCGCGTCGCTCGACACGGAAAGGCTGTCGCGCCTCAGGGAATGACGGACCGCTGACCTGACAACTATGCTCGTCTACCTCATCATCATTCCGCTCCTTGGCGCGCTCGGGGTCTTCCTCCTTCCCGAGGACCGCTATCGGCCATGGATCGTGGCCTCCGTAGCGGTCATTCACACCGCGCTCACTGTCGATGCCATTCGCAGGAAGAGCAGCGACGTCTCCGTCACGGTGTGGCTCCAGCTGGACCCTCTCGGACGGCTCGTACTGCTCGTGATCTCAATGGTCTTCCTCATCTGCGCGACGTACTGCATCGGTTATCTGCGGCTCCGGTCGGAGCGACCGAACCGGATCTTCTGTACGGCCCTGCTGATCTTTCTCGGGATGACCAGTCTGGTCGCACTGGCACAGCACCTCACCATTCTCTGGGTGGCGATGGAGGCGACGACGCTCGCCACGGCCGTGCTCCTTTACTTCAACCAGAACCGCCGCTCGCTCGAAGCGACGTGGAAATACCTGATGATCGGCTCCGTCGGCGCCTACGGAGCGCGCCTGGCGTTGGGCGAGCCGACCTTGCTCTTTTCCGACCTCGTGCATCGAGGGGCACAGCTGCCCACCCCGTGGGTGCGCACCGCCTTCGTCTTCCTCCTCGTCGGCTATGGCACGAAGATGGGCTTGGCGCCGCTCCACACCTGGAAACCCGATGCGTACGGCGAGGCACCAGGCGTCGTCGGAGCACTGCTGGCGGGTGGCATGACCACGTGCGCGTTTCTGGCGCTTCTGCGCGTTTATCGCGTGGTCGATGCGGCCGGCCAGGGACTCTTCGCCCGGCAGCTCCTGGTCATGTTCGGACTGGTGTCGATGGCGACGGCCGCCGCGTTCATGGTGGGTCAGCGCGACTTCAAACGCTTGCTCGCCTACTCGAGCGTCGAGCACATGGGCATCCTGGTACTCGGCGTCGGGCTCGGCGGCGCTGGCATCTTCGCGGCGCTCCTGCACGTCATCAACAATGCCGTGACGAAGTGCGTACTCTTCCTCGCCGCCGGAAACATCCATCGGGCGTTCAAGAGCAAACGGCTGGAGGACGTGACTGGCGCATTGAGGCGAGTGCCGCTTTCCGCCGGACTCTTTCTGGCCGGCTTCTTCGCCATCACCGGCTCGCCTCCGTTTGGACCATTCGTGAGCGAGCTGGCCGTCCTGACGGCCGCGATGGACTCCCATCGCTACGTCATCAGTGCGCTATACCTCATCCTGCTCGCGGTCATCTTCATCGGGATGGGCAGCACGGTGCTGGCCGTGGTGCAAGGCGTGCCGCCCGAGGACAGCGAGGGCCGCACCTTCCATGAATCGTCATTCAAGACCGTTCCGATCATCGTCAGCCTCGGGCTGGCGCTCGTGATGGGACTCTGGATTCCGCAGTCCATCTCCGATCTCATCCATGCCGCGGCGCGCCTTCTGGGAGGGTCATGAAATGGACGATCGCTTCCTGATCCGACGCAATGCCGAGTCCGCGCCGTTAGCCGACCTTCCGTTGCTGTCGATGGACACGTTTCGTAATGCCATCCTGGATGCCGTCCGCCGCGACGAATGCCGCGTAGCGTCGCTGTTCGCCCGTGAAACACACGATCGTGTCGAACTTTTGGCAGTCGTTGCCGATGACACGACCGGCGAGTTGGGCTTCATACGCACGCAACCGACCGGCGATCGCTTCGAGTCGCTCACACCGGATTGCCCGCAAGTTCACGCCTTCGAGCGCGAGATTGCCGAGCAGTACGGCATCGAGCCCTCCGGCCATCCCTGGCTCAAGCCGCTCCGCTTCCACGAATCCTCGCGGCCCGGACACCAGGTCTTCGCAAGTGCGGCGCCTGGCGTGGCGGACTTCTTCCGAGTGGAGGGCGACGAGGTTCACGAGGTAGCCGTCGGGCCAGTGCACGCAGGGGTCATCGAGCCGGGGCACTTCCGCTTCCAATGCCACGGCGAGCACGTCTTCCATCTCGAGATCGCGCTCGGCTACCAGCATCGAGGCATCGAACGCGCCCTCATCGGTGGTCCGACCAAGAAGACCATTCACTACATGGAAACCGCCGCCGGCGACACGACGATCGGTCACACCCTCGCCTACTGCCAGGCCGTCGAGGCGCTCACTGGAAACAAGCCGCCTGCGCGTGCGCAGGCTCTGCGCGGGATCGCGCTCGAGTTGGAGCGCCTCGCCAATCACGTCGGCGATCTGGGCGCGCTCAGCGGCGACGTGGCCTATCTTCCAACCGCGTCCTACTGCGGCCGCATCCGCGGCGACTACCTCAATCTGACGGCCGAGCTTTGCGGATCCAGATTCGGGCGTGGATTCGTACGCCCCGGAGGTGTGCAGTTCGACCTCCCCGCAGGCCGGATCGACTCACTTTCCAAGGCGCTCGAAACGGCTACGCACGACGCGGTTGATGCCGTTGGACTGCTCTGGACTACACCCACGGTCATGGAGAGATTCGAGAATACGGGGACCGTAGAATCGGACGCAGCCGAGGCGATCGGCATGGTCGGCGTCGCCGCACGCGCCTGTGGTCGCGCCATCGACGTCCGCCACGACTTTCCATTCGGAATCTATCGCTTTGTGCACATCCCGGTCATGACGGCGCATTACGGCGACGTGAACTCGCGCGCGTTTGTGCGCTGGCTCGAGCTCCAACGGTCCGCGGACTTTGTGGCGCGACAGCTCCACACCCTGCCGGCGACGGCGACTGGCGTGGAAGTTCCACTCACTCTCCCGCCGGACACGATCGTGGCGTCGCTTACCGAAGGATGGCGCGGCGAGATCTGCCATGTCGCGATCACGGATGCCGACGGACGCTTCGCCCGCTACAAGATCACCGATCCGTCCTTTCACAACTGGTTTGGTCTGGCGCTCGCGCTTCGCGGTGGTCAGATCTCCGACTTTCCGCTCTGCAACAAGAGCTTCAACCTGTCCTACTGCGGCCATGACTTGTAAGGGAGAACGTCCATGCTCAAGGCACTGATCGCGCGAGCGCGTCAGGGACATCGCACCCTTCGCTACCCGAAGGGGCCACCGCCGGCGCTTCCGGAGCATTTCCGCGGTGTGCCTCGCGTCGATCCGACACGCTGCCCTGACGGTTGTCGTCTCTGCGCCGAAGCCTGTCCGACGGATGCGATCACCGTCGCGGGCGGAGGTGTCGCTCTGGATCTCGGCCGGTGCATCTTCTGCCCGGAGTGCGTGGAGGCCTGCCCGGAAGGCGCCATCACGTTTACCGATGACTACCGCCTGGCCGCACGCACGCGCGGCGATCTCCGGGTTTCTTCCGGGGAGGAGCTGACGCTCGCCGAGGCGCTCGATGCGAAACTGCGCCGATTGTTCGGAAGGTCGCTCAAGCTTCGCGTCGTGAGTGCGGGAGACTGCAATGGCTGCGCAGCCGATGTGAACGTCCTCAAGACGATCGGCTGGGACATCGGCCGCTTCGGCATTCAGTACGTCGCCTCCCCGCGCCACGCAGACGGCATGGTCCTCCTCGGACCTGTCACCGAAAACATGCGGCTGGCCGTGCACAAGACGTACGACGCCATCCCTGCCCCGAAGATCGTCATCGCCATCGGCGCCTGCGCCATTTCGGGCGGGATCTACGCGGAGCATCGGGAGCAACATGGAGGAGCGGAGAGTGTCGTACCGGTTGATCTCTTCATCCCCGGCTGCCCGCCGCACCCGCTTACGATCCTTGATGGATTCCTCCGGTTGCTTGGACGGCTCGAGTGGCAGAGGAAGGGTGAAGAATGAAGACGAAATCGTCGCCCATCTTTGCCAAGGCAGAGGGCACCTTCTGCCCCCTGCCTTCTTACTTGTTTTCAATGAAGCGTAAACGTCACGCGCAACTCGAACAGCGTGTTCACCGCCTGGCCGTTCAGCGTTCCCGGTTTGAACATCCACCCCTGCACCGCGTCGAGGGCGGGCTTGTCGAAGACGTCCCAGCTCGAGCCGGTCACACGCGCGTCGCGGATACGGCCGTTGCTGTCGATCACGCACTCCACGATCGCCCAGCCTGACTTGTGCGCCGTCTGCGCAATACGGGGGAACTCCGGCAGGACCCGCGTGATGACGACCGGCGGATTCACTTCGGAGGCCTTGTAGATCGTCGTAGCCGGGTCGGCTACGGGCGTCACCGGGGCCGTAGGGGCAATCGGCAACCCATGGTCGACTCCGTTCGGATCACCCAAAGGCTTGTCGTTGCCGGTACCGATCGAGTCATTCGCATCGCTCGCGCTGGCTGATTGCGAAGGAACAACGGGCGTATGGTCGGGAATGGTCTGAGGCGCACTGTTGGCTGGCGCGGTGACTGTCTTCGACACCGGCTGTACGGGCTGCTTCGTGACCGTAATCTTCCCGTGCTCATCTCCCTTTTGCCTCGGTAGCTCCATTACGGGAAACGACTGGAATGTAGTCATCTGGTTAGGCGCGTGGGTTGGCAACGTGAGCGATTGGACGCTGGCGATGACGAGTGCACCTACGGCGAGCGTGTGAGCGGCCACCGAGGCAGTCAGTAGTCCTGCACGGCGCTCCGGGGCTTGGGTTTGGGCACGAATGACAGCGGTCTCGAACATGGGTGTCTCTCCTTCGGAGGGTGGGACAACGCACGCGCTCGACAGGCAACCGCGGTGACGCAAAGTTGACCCACTGTTGTTCGTTTGGTGGGTCATCGTTTGAACTTACGTAACAACTTGACCCACTCAACAGACGCGCTCGGTCGCGCTAAAGCATAGAAAACATTGACGGAAGTAATCCTGCCGCAAACTGGCAGCGACGTTGCCCTAGGCAGCTCACACACAGATCAGACTTTTCCAACCTTTTGAAAGGACAAAGAACACAATGCAGCTCAAGCGACTCAGCACTCTGATTCTCTCGCTCGCCTTTACTCTGAGCGCCACCGTGGCGTTCGCGGCCGCGGGCGGCAATGGCAACGGCCGCAACGTCAATGACAACGACACCGTGCCCGTAAAAGGGAACGTGCACCCGAACGCCCGGCCGGAGTTCGACGCCGGCCCAACGAACGCGAACCTCAGGCTCGAGAAGATGGTGCTCGTGCTCGCGCCGCGTCCGGATACGAAGATCAGTCCGGACCAGCTCCTCATGCAGCTTCATGATCGGAGCTCCGCGCTCTATCACCAGTGGCTCACGCCGGAACAGTACGGGGCGCAGTTCGGCATCAGCGACAGTGACCTCGCCGCTGTGACGGCCTGGCTGCAGCGCCGCGGAATGTCCGTGGACGAGATCCCGGCGGGCCGCGGATGGGTCAACTTCAGCGGCTTAGTCCGTGACGTCGAGCTCACCTTCAAGACGTCGATCCACGACTTCAACGTCGATGGCAAGCTGCACCACGCGAATACGCAGGATCCCCAGGTGCCCCGCGCGCTGGCCGACATCGTCCGCGGCGTGGTCTCGCTGCATGACTTCCTGCGCCACCCCATGAACCACGGGGTCACGAAGGTTCCCGAGTACACGAGCGGCACGAGTCACTACGTCGCGCCCGCCGACTTCGCGAAGATCTACAACGTGAACCCGCTCTACACGGCGGGCATCAACGGCACCGGACAGACGGTGGCCATCGTCGGCCGCACCGACATCGCCCTCGCCGACGTCCAGTACTTCCGCACCTTCTTCGGTCTGCCGGCCAACGACCCGGTGTTCGTACACAACGGTACCGATCCCGGCGACCTCGGCGGCGGCGAAGAGGGTGAAGCAGACCTCGACGTCGAGTGGTCCGGGGCGGTGGCCAAGAACGCCACCATCAAGTTCGTCATCTCCAAGTCGACGACGAGCACAGACGGCGTCGACCTCTCCGCGCAGTACATCGTCAACAACAACGTCGCCAAGGTGATGAGCCTCAGCTTCGGCCAGTGCGAATCGTCGATGGGCACGTCCGAGAACACCTTCTACAACAACCTCTGGTCCCAGGCGGCCACGCAGGGCATCACCGCCTTCGTCTCGTCCGGTGACGCCGGAGCGGCGGGCTGCAACGGCGGCAGCGACACGACCGGCAGCGGCGCGGCCGTGAGCGGCCTCTCGTCGACCCCGTTCAACGTCGGCGTCGGCGGCACGCAGTTCAACGATACGGGCTCTCCCTCGACCTACTGGGCCTCGACCAACAACTCCACGGACCAGAGCTCGGCCCTCGGCTACATCCCCGAGATGGCCTGGAACGAGAGCGCCAACGTCAGCGGCGGCTCGGGCCTGTGGGCCTCGGGCGGCGGACAGTCCACCGTTTATGCGAAACCGTCCTGGCAGGTGTGTGTCGGCGTGCCGGCCAGCAACTCCCGCTTCGTCCCCGATGTTGCTCTCACCGCGGCCGGCCATGACGGCTATCTCGTCGTCCAGGGTCACACCTCGACCGTTTCCGGTCTCGGCGCAGTCGGCGGCACGTCGGCGTCCTCGCCGTCCTTCGCCGGCCTCATGGCCCTCGTCAATCAGAAGACCGCCACGAGCTGGGGCAATGCCAACACCAAGTTCTACGCCCTGGCCAACGCGCAGTACACCGGCGCCCCCGGCGCCGTCACGATGTTTCATGACGTCACCTCCGGCAACAACAGCGTGCCGGGTGTGACCGGTTTTTCCTGCGGCACCGGGTACGACGCCGTGACCGGCGTGGGCACAGTCGACGCCAACGCCATGGTCAACAACTTCAATGGCACGCCGACCCCGGACTTCGCCATCTCCGCCGCACCGGCCTCTGTGTCGGTAGTGCAGGGTGCGAACGGGACGTCGACGATCACCACCACCGTCTCCGGCGGCTTCAACAACTCCGTCGCCCTGACCTCCAGCGGCGCGCCGGCCGGCACGACCGTCAGCTTCTCGCCGTCGTCCATCGCCGCGCCGGGCAACGGCACGTCGACCATGACCATGGCCGTCGGTGCCTCGACCGCCACCGGTACCTACGCGATCACTGTAACGGGCACGGGCGGCAGCACGACGCACCCGACGACGGTCAGCCTCACCGTCACGCCGCCGAGCGGCGGCGGCACGCTTACCAACGGTACGTTCGAGACCGGCACTCTCTCGGGCTGGACCACCACCGGAACCGCGGCCGTGAACACGGCTTCGAAGCACAGCGGAACATACGGCGCGCAGCTCGGCAGCACCGCGCCGTCGACCGACAGCACGTTGGTCCAGACGTTCACGCTGCCATCGAACGCCTCAACGCTCTCGTTCTGGTATGCGAATACCTGCCCCGACACCCTCACGTACGACTGGGCGACGGCGACACTCAAGGACAACGTCACCTCCACCACGACCACCGTGCTGGCCAAGACCTGCACGACGACCGCACTGTGGTCGCAGGTATCGACGAACGTCGCCTCGAACGCCGGTCACAGCATGACGCTCACCATCACCAACCACGACGACAACTACGCCGGCGACCCGACCTTCACCTACGTCGACGACGTGGCCGTGGCGACGTCTACGCCTGACACCACACCGCCTACGACCTCCATCACCGCTCCGGCGAACGGTGCCACAGTGAGCGCCACCGTCAGCGTGACGGCCAGCGCCAGCGACAACGTCGGCGTGACCAAGGTCGAGTTCTACCTCGACGGCACGCTCAAGAGCACCGACACGACCTCGCCGTACGCCTGGAGTTGGGATTCAACGACAGCAACCAACGGCTCGCACGCGCTCGTCACGAAGGCGTATGACGCAGCCGGCAACATCGGAACGTCGTCGACCGTCACCGTGACTGTGTCGAATACGACGATCACCCAGTTGCTCGGCAACCCCGGCTTCGAGAACGGCTCGACCAGCCCCGCACCGTGGACAGTCACCCCCGCCGTCGTCGACAACTCGACGTCCGAGGCTGCCCATAGCGGCACCTGGAAGGCATGGATGGACGGCTACGGCACGTCGCACACTGACTCCATCCTGCAGACCGTGACCATCCCGTCCGGCAAGACGTCAGCCACACTGACCTTCTGGCTGCACATCGACACGGCCGAGACGACGACCACCGCCCAGAACGACACACTGAATGTGCAGGTCCGCAACAGCAGCGGCACCGTCCTGGCCACGCTGGCAACCTACTCCAACCTCAACGCGGCCACCGGGTACACGCAGAAGTCGTTCAACCTCAACGCCTACATCGGCCAGACGATCCAGATCTTCCTCGTCGGCGTCGAGAATGCCTCAGCGCAGACGTCCTTCGTCGTGGACGACTTCGCGCTGAACGTGCAGTAGGCAGCTTCGTTACCTTGCCCTTAAGAGCCCCGCGCCTTCATCGGCGGCCCTCGAGTGCATTCTGAGGTCGGGTGGCGGCTACTGAGACCCCTTACAACGAACCTCTGCTACCCCTACAATCCCGCGCACATGGTCCGCCGCCTCGACATCATCCTCATTGCCGCGATCGCGCTGACGGTGAACCTTGCCTACCTGGTTGCCAGCAACGGCGACTTCTACTTCCCCGACTCCTACACCTACCTGGCGCCGGCACGGGAGTTGATGCAGGGGCACGGGTTTTCGAGCGAGCCCGACGTCCCGGAGACGATCCGCACGCCCGTGTATCCACTGCTCCTCATTCCCGTTCTGGCGGTCACGAGCAGCGCCGTGCCGGTGGTCTTGCTGCAGCACCTGCTGAACGTCCTGCTGGCCGTCGCCATCTACCTGCTCATGATCAACAGGCTGCGGAGCCGGTTCGCAGCGATCGCAGCTGCGCTCGTCTTCGCCCTCGACACCTCGTCCATTCACTATGCCAACAAGGTGCTGTCGGAGACGACATTCACGTTGCTGCTGTTCGTAGTCTTCATCCTGGCCCTGAGGCTGCGCCACTTTGCCTTGAATGGCCTGCTCTGCAGCGTGCTGGTGCTGCTCCGTCCCGTGGCCATCATCTGGTGGGCCGTCCTGGCGCTCTACTTCGTGCTGCAACGAGTGCCCTGGCGTCGCGTGGCCGCGTTCGTCGGGCTGGCCCTGTTGCTGCCAGTGCTGTGGGCAGCGCGCAATGAGGTACGCACCGGCGTGTACACGGTGTCGTCACTCAGCGGCACGAACCTCCTCTTTTACCGCGCCGCCGGCACAATCTCGGTGGACGAAGGCGACGACTTCAAAACCGGCCTGGCCAAGGCACAGCGGGAGCTCCAGGCGGAGGCGGACGACAGAATCCGTCGGGGTGAGCGTGTCGATGATCCGCGATCGCTCGACCAGGCCGTCCAGGCTCGCTACTTCACTCCCCTGGCCCTCGAGACCATACGGGACAACAAACTCGCCTTTGCCCAACTCACGCTGCGCGGGCTACTGGTCAACCTGTTCGACAGCGACTGGGAAGCAATGATGATGGTCTGTGCGGTCGACAGCTCAATCGTGCACCTTCTGATCGAGTTCAGCGAAGCAGCCGTGATCGTGTTGGCCCTGGCCGGCTTCATCGCCCTGTGGCGCCGCGACCGGCCGCTGTCGTTGCTGATGGGGCTGACTGTCCTCTACTTCATCGGCATCTCTGCGGGCGGCGAATCAGAGTCCCGCTTCCGTGTACCGGTCGTGCCGCAGATCGCCATCGCCGCTGGGGTCGGACTCGACGTCATCCGCCGTGGCGTAACGCGGATGACCCCGGATGATGAGCGTGACGGCTGATCGCTATCGCGCCGCCAGCGCGGGCTGCAGGCTCCGGCCCACCACCTGGGCAATCGCGTCGCATTCGCGCACGATGGTGGCGAACACCTCCGGGAGCACGGCCTGCGGTCCGTCGCTGAGCGCTTCCTCGGGCTTGTGATGGACTTCGATGAGCACGCCATCAGCCCCGACGGCGATGGAGGCTCGTGACATCGGCGCGACCTTGTTCCGTTTGCCGGTACCGTGACTGGGGTCGACCAGCACGGGAAGGTGGCTGATCCGCTTGATGGCCGGCACCACGGAGAGATCGAGCGTGTTGCGAGTGTGGTCCGCGAACGTCCGCACACCACGCTCGCACAGGATCACGTTGTAGTTGCCTTCGGACATGATGTATTCGGCCGACAGCAGCAGCTCTTCGAGCGTCGCTGACATGCCACGCTTCAAGAGCACCGGCTTGCGAGCCCGTCCCGCCGCCTTGAGGAGGGAGAAGTTCTGCATGTTGCGCGCGCCGATCTGGATGCAGTCCGCGTACTGCTCGACGAGCAGCAACGTCTCATGATCGATGGCCTCGGTAACGATCGGCAGATCGAACTCCTCGCGCACCCGGGCCAGGATCTCAAGACCCTTCTCGCCGAGGCCCTGGAACGAGTACGGGGAAGTACGCGGCTTGTAGGCCCCACCCCGGAAGAGCTGCCCGCCACCATGCCTGATCCCCTCGGCGATGGCCCGCGTCTGGTCCAGCGACTCGACCGCGCAGGGGCCTCCGACGACGACACCGGTCGAGCCTCGCGGCTCACGAGCTTGTACGCGTGGGAGACGCGGATGATCTCTTTGACGCCGGGATAGTTTTCGAGAACCTCGGGGTCAGCGTGCCCCTGCTGGCCCGTAATTCCGATTGCGGTTCGATGCGCACCCGGAATGGGGTGCGCTTTGAACCCCATCCGCTCGACGTGTCGTACGACTGCTTCGATCTGCTCGGGCCGTGCTCCGGCCTCCATCACGATCAGCATCAGGTCCCCTTGGTATGCGTACGCCGGCGGTGGAATTTGGAAGCCCGCTCAGACGCTCCGGCGTAGTGAAAGCTCCGCCAGTATAATTCACCAGTATCAACGGTTCCGGGGGATTGCGCATGAAGAAGTCACTGCTGCTGGTCGCAGTCGTCAGCGTGTTCGCGGCAAACGCCTTCGCAGCCTCGTATTGGGTCGTTACGAAGGACGGGGCTCGATACGAGTGCAAGCAGAAGTGGACCATTCACGACGGAAAGGCCTGGTTCACGACCGTCGGAGGCCAGACCTTTGCAGTCGACCCCGGCCAGATCGATGCCGCCAAGTCGGAGGAGGCCACCAAGTTCAACGGCGCGCAGGTGTTCGCCATCGGGGGTCCGGGCGTTCCCGCGACCACCAGCGCTTCGCAACAGGGCCTCGGTTCCCAGATCAAGCTCCGCAAGCCGACGGAAACTGCCCCGGTCGCTCTCCCACCAACGACAACCGCCCTTGAGCGCGGATGTGCTTCAGAAGTTCGAACGAGCGTACGAGAACGTCGGCATTTACGAGCACAAGGTCGTCTCCACAGGAGCGCACACGATCCGTTGCGAGCTCACTGCCGATAGCGAGGAGAAGGTGTTCAATGCCATCTCGGCCACCGCCTTCCTCGAGACCCGTGATGCCGGCGTCCCCGGTGTCCATCTCGACATGATCGAGCTGTTCATGAAGACGACGATCGGTGGCTCCTCGGGTCGCTTCCAAATGACTCGCGATGATGCCCAAGCCATCGACACCAAGGCAATTGAGAAGAGCGACTACTTCGTGAAGAAAGTCATTTACTAACGACTCACTGCACGACGTCCGCCGTCGCGCTGCTTCCGAACACTTCGGCATAGCGAAAGACCCGCCCCTCCGGATCGATCACCGCCCGCTCTCCGGCGGCGAGGGTGAATGTGGTGACGCCTCCCTCCACCCGGTCCAGCTCACTACGATCGGTGGCAAAGCGGACGCGGATGACACGTGGGGCCGACGAGGGTAGCGTGGTCGTCAGCCTCAGGCGGCCGGTTGCGCTGGCCCCGAAGTCATAGGCCTTCGCCTCCACGGGCACCGAGACTGTCACGGCAACGCCGTCCATCACGTCAATGTCGGCGAGACTCGTTTGCAGTGAGGAGACCGCGTGGGGCTGGAGCACGCCCATTCGCGGCTTGAGAACCTGAGCGGGGCGACGTGTCAGGTAGTTCCAGCGCAGAGCGGGAGGGCGGCCGAGGAGTCGCGGCGAGACGAGCGGACCGTGGTCACGCTCGAGGATGTCGGGCCACCAGCGAGGGATGATGCGCCAGGACCGATCGCTTACCAGATAGTTGCGAAACTCCTGGGTGACGTCGACGGAGACGATCAACCCACCTACCCCGTTCGGGCTGCGGGCGGACACGACGATTCGGTTGTCCTTGTCGCGCGCCAGCGTGCTCACGTCATAGGTATCGAGGAAGCTGTCCTCTCCCACCCGACGCCCGCCGATCTCCACTCCGTTGAGGTACAGCGTGTACTCCGGGTCGCCGTGGATCTTGATCTGGGTGAACTGACGGCTGGGCGGGAGGTCGAAGTTGCGTGTGGCGTAGAACGCCGTGGGGTCTCCGTCAGCCATACGCAGCGGCATCCAGATCCACTGAGCATTGCCGGTGTTGGTCACGTCATAGAACTTGTTGCCGTAGAGCAACTCCAGCCGGGTGAAGGCAAAGACGAGAACGAACAGGAAGGCGAGAGCGAACGTGAGCTGCCGCATGAGCCGGCGATCGGCCGCTGAAATGAGTGGCGGCGATCCCTCGCCGGAAGAACCCCCGCTGGCGCCGGATCGCGCCCCGTCGTCTGTCACTCGCGTAGAATCCGGCGTCATGTCGGCCGCGATTGTAATTCCCGCTCGCTGGGCCTCGACGCGCTTTCCGGGCAAACCGTTGGCGCGGATCGCCGGAATGAGTCTCGTTGAGCGTGTGTCTACGTCGCCACTGACGATGAGCGCATCCAGGGCCACGTCGCGGAGTTCGGAGGCAGGGTCGTGCGCCCCGAGGGAGACTTCGGCACGGGAACTGACCGGATCGCCGCGGCCGTACCCCTGATCGAGACCCTGGAAGATGCGCATTTCGACCAGATCGTCAATGTCCAGGGAGATGAGCCGCTGATCGAGATCGCCAATGTGGATGCCCTCATTGTCGCCCTCAGCACCGATCCAGGTCTCTCGATGGCTACGCTGGCCTGCCCCATCGAGAGCGACGATGAGTATCTCAGCCGCGACGTTGTGAAGGTGGTTACCGACGCGCGGGGTGACGCCCTCTACTTTTCCCGAGCCCCGATCCCGTACGGATCGTTTGCCCTGGCCCGCCGTCACATCGGCGTTTATGCCTATCAGAGGGCGGCTCTGGACGCCTTTGTCCGGCTCGCACCCTCCCCACTCGAACGCGCCGAATCACTCGAACAGTTGCGGGCTCTCCAGAACGGCCTTAAAATGAGGGTTGTCGAAACCAACAAACCGCATCTGGGAGTCGACCGTCCGGAAGACGTCGACCGCGTCGAGAAAGAACTTGCCAAACACTCCTGACACTCGGAGAAATCATTGAGCCAGTGGCTCACTCCCTCCAACTCCCGAGTAATCCAGAATCAAAGTCTCCCGAAACCAAGGCAGAAGTCAGAAGGCAGAGGGCAGAAGTGCGTTCGCGCACGGTCTCTGCTCCTGCCTTGTGTCGTTTGCAGTGAGCGGGCGCGCACGTCAGAAAGCGACAGGCTTAAGTCAGAGAGACCCTTCCGCATGGGTTCTACCTCCGTCTTCTGCCCTTTGCCTTCTGACGTTAGCAGGGAACGAACATCTAACGTCAAGCGCGGTCACCGATGAGCACGAAGTACATTTTCATTACAGGCGGCGTGGTGTCGGGGTTGGGCAAGGGGATCGCTGCGGCTTCCATCGGCGCCCTGCTCGAGGCTCGCGGGTTCAGAGTCACCCTCCAGAAGTTCGATCCCTATGTGAACGTCGACCCCGGAACGATGTCCCCGTTCCAGCACGGTGAGGTCTATGTCACCGACGACGGCGCGGAGACCGATCTCGACCTCGGACACTACGAGCGGTTCACTTCCATGCGGGCCACGCGGCGCAACAACTGGACGACCGGGCGCATCTACCTGAAGGTGATCGAGAAGGAGCGCCGCGGCGACTATCTCGGCAAGACCGTGCAGGTCATCCCGCACATCACCGACGAGATCAAGAAGTGCATCCGCGAGGTCAGCGAGGGCGTCGACGTCGTCATCGTCGAGATCGGGGGTACCGTTGGCGACATCGAGTCGCTCCCCTTCCTCGAAGCCATCCGCCAGTTCCGGCAAGAGGTCGGACGCGGCAACGCCATCAACGTTCACCTCACCCTCGTTCCCTACATCAAGGCCTCCGAGGAGTTGAAGACCAAACCGACCCAGCACTCCGTCAAGGAGCTCCGAGAGATCGGCATCCAGCCCGACATCCTCCTCTGCCGCTCCGAGCGCGTCATCCCCGAGGAGATGAAGAAGAAGATCGCCCTCTTCTGCAACGTCGAGGAGGAAGCCGTCATCCCAGCCCTCGACGTGGAGTACATCTACCAAGTGCCGCTGGCGTTCTCGCGGGAAGCACTCGACGAGATCCTGCTCGACAAGCTCCATCTCCCGCACGAGGAGGTTGGCAACCTGGCGAAGTGGGAAGAGATCATCCGCAAGATGCGCCACCCCGAGGACGAAGTGCGCATCGGATTCGTCGGCAAGTACGTCGAATACGGAGATAGCTACAAGTCGCTCAACGAAGCCCTCGTCCACGGCGGAATCGCCAACAACGTCAAGGTACGGATCATCTACATCGACTCCGAGTCGCTGGAGGAAGAGGGCTACCACGGCGAGCTGGCCAACGTCGACGGAATCCTGGTCGGCCCGGGCTTCGGTGCCCGCGGCGTGGAAGGGAAACTCCGCGCCATCCGCTATGCGCGTGAGAAGCGCATCCCGTACTTCGGCATCTGCCTCGGCATGCAGTGCGCCACCATCGAATTTGCCCGCGACGTCTGCGGCATGGTCGGCGCCAACTCCACGGAGTTCGACGACGAAGCCCCGTACAAGCTGATCTACAAGCTGCGCGACCTCATCGGCGTCGACGCCCTCGGCGGCACGATGCGGCTCGG
>WNFM01079907.1_pt3 | contig 21265 bp, 22 predicted proteins | sample 5400271 | NCBI WGS metagenome assembly WNFM01 (sample SAMN13153352, study PRJNA577476) | soil metagenome | isolation source: 60 cm saprolite on Douglas fir-dominated hillslope | place: USA:California | collected 2013-09-17
CCGGCCACTCTGCAATTGAAAGATGCCATTGACTTGCCAGCCGCGGAGCAACTCCGTTTGCAGAACTCCAGAGACATTCTTGAAGAAGGGCAGTTCCCAGTCAAAACTGGTCACAAATCGATGCGGCACATCAAACGTTGAGAGGCCCCGCTCAGCCCGGACGTTGCGAGTGCTTGCGGGGGTCAGACGGGGAGGTTCACCGTCGGAAGTCCAGTCGAACTGAGAGACGGAGGTATAGTCGATCGATTTTGAGAAAGTGTACGACGCGAGTAGAAAAAATCCTCCGCTCCAGTGTTTAGTCACACTGGTTTGGAGAGAATTATAATTGGAATCGAAGCAGCCGCATTCCTCCCACACTTGCCCCCAAGGCTGGAAGGGGCGTCGGGCGTTGATGTTGGCGGCAGTGGACGCACCCGAGACGAAGAGTGACGCATTCAGATCCACCGGGCCCACAAGGCGGGTGCCCTTCGTACCGACATAGTCCACTTCCAAAACATAATTCCTCTTGATCTCGCCCTGGAGACTGAGACTGTAGTGCTGGGTGTACGTCGTCCTTAAGTGAGGGTCCATAAAATTAACCTGGGTGCCGGGGCCTACAGGCAGGACACTGTTTCCGGGTTGGAAAGGACTCTTACCCAAAAAAGGATCAGGAAAATTGGGGGCGGTCACAAGACTGACGTTCAAGATGGACGGCGCGACGATGGTCTGGAAAGCTACGAATGTAACTGGCGGCTTGTAGTAGATTCCGTAGCCGGCACGGACACTGGTCTTGCCGTTTTTGAAAGGATCCCATGCAATTCCTATGCGCGGACCGAGGTCCTTCCAATCGCGCGGGTAAGTGGAAGGAGAGATTCCAGGGTCGCCGGGAAAGACAACGTCCGGCGGTACGCTCGGCCTGACAACCGACTGCTGGCCGGGCCTGAACGCATCCATCCGCAGTCCCCTATCGAAAATGGGACCAAAGATTTCGTGGCGCAGACCGAAGTACAGAGTGAAATGCGGGGTCAGCGCAAAGGAATCTTGAACGAAGTAGGTATATTCGTGGCTACGAAATTCGCGTGCGCCATCGCCTCCAACCTGCGCGAAAAAGAGCGGGTCTCCGAGCAAGAAGTCCGCAAAGGGGTTCCCGGTGAAAGTACCCGCAAAGAGGTAACCGCCCGAAAAAAGCGTTCGCGTATTGGCATTCACCTGGGTCGAAGCGAGGTGAAGGCCGGCCCGGAGCAGGTGTCGACCATGTGAAACGGACAGATTATTTTCAAATATGAAGATGTTGTTCGTCTTGTCGGTGTTGAAAAAATTGCTTGTACCGATGGAGGTAAGGCCCGCGATGGCGACCAAGGGAATGTTGGCGAAGGGCGCCGTGACCGGAAACGTAAAACCCAGGCTTCTCGCGTCAATTTTGAATTGCGCCATGGCAGCATGAAGTTTTGCGCGATTGTAGCTGAAACGAGTCTCGATCAGCACCGTCGGAGAGAAGGTATAGTTGTTAGTCAGACCCACATTTTGGAAACGGAACTCATCGCGGGCGGGAAAATTGGGGACATCGAGGCTGCCTAAGAGGGAGGGAACGAAATGAAAGGTTCTGTTTCCTCGCTGGAAAACGTAGCGTGCCATTAGATCGTCGTTGTTTCTAAGCCGGTGATCTAGTTTGACGAGCATTTGGTCTGTTCTCGCCGGCTCGGATGGCGAAGAGCTACTGATGCCTGGTCCCATGTTCGGGGGCGGATAAAATTGCAGAAGCTTCTGTGAAATGGAATCTACACGATCTGCGGAGATTAAATTCCCCGGAAAAGGCTGCCCCGTTGAAGGGTCAATGGGCTTCATGGCAGACTGAGAGAAATCTCCCTGGCGCTCCAAGAGTGTGGGAACGGAGGCAGCATGGGTGGGAGAGCGATGCTCGAGAAAACCCTCGTAATTGCCGAAGAGAAAGGCCCTGTTCTTTCGTATGGGACCACCGAGAGAGCCGCCAAACTGATTGCGCTTCAGAATTGAGACGGTGGGTGAGAAAAAATTTCGCGCATCAAATGCATCGTTGCGCAGGAACTCGTAGGCGCTGCCGTGTATTTGGTTGGTGCCCGATTTGGTCAACACGTTGACTATGGCGCCGCCTCCGTTGCCAAATTCCGCGGTGTACAAGTTCGTGAGCATCTTGAATTCCTGCAATGCTTCGACGGAGGGAACCACGGCGGCTGATCCCAGGAATGGCTCGTTGTTGTCGGCCCCGTCGAGCAGGAAATTGTTCGATTCGATTCGGCCACCATTTACCTGGGGAGTTGCGTTGACTCCCCCCGGGATCTGAGGATTACCCGGTTCCGCGTAGCCAACCGAAGGGACGCTCCCGGGGACTAACGTCGTCAATTGCATGTAATTTCGCCCGTTGAGCGGCAAGTCCGTGAGGGAGTTATTCTCGATAACCTTGCCGACGGTGACCTCTTTCGTCTCGACACTCGTGGCCGCTGCAGTGACCACCACTTGAGATGCGGGCTCTCCGACCTGTAGCACGACGGTCAGGTTCAAGTGCTCGGTCACTCTCAGTGGAATTCCGATTTGCACGGATTTCTTGAATCCGGCGCGTTCCGCCGTGAGGTTGTACGTGCCGACCTGCAAGTTGGGAAAAATGAATCGCCCGGACGTCCCGGTGGTAAAGCTCTTGGCCTCTCCGGTCTGTTCGTTGGCCACGGTCACCTGAACTCCGGGCACTACCGCTCCGCTGGAGTCCTCAACAGTACCTTCAATGATTCCTGTGGTCTCGACACTGAGCACGCGAGCGACTGGCAGGCACGCAAATAGGGAAAGTACGAGTAGAGGAACAAACAGGAGTTTGTTCATGATGTTTACCAGAAACGTTTAATCCGTAGCGTTGAAGGGGCCAGTTTATACCGCTGTGCTGTCGGGAGCCACTAGCATTGCCGTTGCCGCGCTTCGAACCTATAGGCAGCACGATGCGTGGCAGACAACAATGGCACCCACAGAAGCGGCATTTTCATCACATCAACAGCTTGCCCCGGCGTACCGTCACTCGGCCGTGCCTAACCCGCGATGCCGCTGCGAAGACGGCAACTCTCGTCCGGCTAAGGGTAATGGGCTATTATGTGGGACGCACAGGAACTGGCGAAAGGTACGTCTCACGCGATCCAGGCAAAGCAAGCCATGGCGCATTCGGCCTCTCCATCCAGGACGCGCTTAGCGGTAATTCGTCGCTACGGCATCGCGGTTCTGTCCGTCGCAGTCGCGCTCGGGTTGGCGCTCCTCGTGAGGCGCTTCGAGGGCATGGCGGTCGCGTCATTCCTGATGGCCATCGCCCTGACCGTCTGGCATGCAGGGCGTGGGCCTGGTTTCCTTGCGATTGTGCTCTCCATCCTGAGCGTGGATTACTTCTTCACACCTCCCCTTTACCAGTTCACGGCGGAACTTTCTAATCTCCCTTACTTGGTGGTTTTCACATTGTTCGGATTGGTTTTCAGTTGGTTCAGCGTTTCGCGAAGACGCACAGAGCAAGAGCTTCGGCAAGCGCGCAAGGAACTCGAGGTGAAGGTCGCGGAACGGACGGCCGAACTGCAACGGAGCGAGGCCCTTCTGGCGGAAGGGGAAAGGTTGACCCATACGGGTACTTGGGCGTTCAACCCCGCCACTAAAGAGGTCGTCTTCTCGTCCGCGGAAACCTACCGCTTGTTTGGTTTCGAGCCAGAAAAGGGTGCTCCGTCGTTTGAGGAATGGGCCCAGCGCGTTCATCCGAAGGACCGAGAGAGGGTGCTTGGAGATGTCATAGCCAGAGCAGTGGATTACGAGGTGGATTTCCGCGCTGTTCTTCCGGACGGTACGATCCGACACATCCATGGTGCAGGCCATCCGGTGTTCAATGCATCCGGCGATCTTGTGGAATTCGTGGGTAGCGCGATGGACGTATCCGAGCGCAAACAGACCGAAGAGGCTTTGCGGCAGACCGAGTATTATTTGGCGGAAGGGGAGAGGCTGACCCACACCGGCAGTTATGCCTGGAACGCCGCCAGCGGGCTCGTCTACGTGTCCGCTGAACTCTTACGCGTGTTTGGCTTCGATCCGGAAGAGGGGCCTGTCCCGCCTCACGCGGCATTTCGTCAGCGGGTTCATCCGGACGATCTGGTCATGTTCGACGAACTCGGAGAGAGGTCACTCCGGGAAGGCGCGGACGTAGACTGGGTTTACCGAATTGTGCTTCCGGACGGGACACTCAAGTATCTGCACGTGGTAGCCCGGCCTGTTTTCAACGCTTCCGGCGAGGTGGTGGGAAACATCGGAACTACCCGCGATATCACGGAACGCAAGCTGGCGGAGCAAGACCGCCAACGATTGCACCAAGCGGAAGCAGATCTCGCGTACATCAGCCGGGTAACCACGATGGGAGAGTTGACTGCCTCGCTGGCGCACGAGATCAAGCAACCGATGGCTGCGGCGGTCACGAATGCCAACGCCTGCTTGCGATGGCTAACGCGCGATCACCCGGATATGGAAGAGGCGCGCGCGGCAGCATCGAGAATGGTCAAGGACGTGACGCGTGCGGCCGACATCATCAGCCGCATCCGCTTGCTATTCAAGAAAGGCGAATCGCAACGTGAGGTGCTTGACGTCAATGAAGTCATTCGGGAAATGATCGTGCTGCTGCACGACGAGGCGACGCGACACTTGGTTTCGATTCAGACTGACCTGGTCGAGGACCTTCCTAAGGTGAAGGCGGATCGCGTGCTGTTGCAGCAGGTGTTCATGAACCTGATGCTTAACGGCATCGAAGCGATGAAGGACACGAGCGCGGCGGGCGAACTTACGATCAAGTCAAAGCGAGCAGAAGATGGTCAGTTGCTGATCTCCATCGGCGATACGGGCGCGGGGTTGCCCGCAGACCAGCCGGACCAGATCTTTGATGCATTCTTTACCACCAAGCCGCAGGGCACGGGCATGGGATTGCCGATCAGCCGGTCCATTGTCGAGTCGCATGGCGGCCGATTGTGGGCCACGTCCAACGGTGCGCGAGGCGCAACCTTTCAGTTCACTTTGCCTTGCGAAGTCGTGGCGCATCAGACTGCGTAAGGCGAGCGGTGGCGACCCGGAAGTGTTGCTTGGTTGGGGTTGCCGCTTGCTCATCCCGCGGTCCGGTGCTATGTTCGGCGCAGAAACCCCCTGGCCCCGGACGAGGTGTTCCATGGGCTCAACCACAAGGCTAGCGACGACAGCGCTTGTTGCAGTGTTGTTCTATCCTTCCTTGGCCGTGCCAAACGGCCAAAACAATTCCAACGGGCTCTGGCAGGGGTATGTGACTGATACGCATTGCGGAACAAACTGCCAGGTAACCAAGGACATGACTCCGGACAAAAAATGCATTGTTCGGTGTGTGCGAAAAGGCTCGAAGTATGGACTGTGGGTTGGCGATCGCGTGTATGTTCTTGAGCCGCAAACGACCGCCGCTCGATTCGCGGCGAAGAACGTGCGAGTGAAAGGCGAGCTTCAAGAGGGAACGATTCGGATCTCCACAATTGAGGAAACGGGCAAAGCGGCCAGCCAGCGCTCCATCAACCATTAGCATGGTAAAATAGAAGAGCACGAAGGGGGCGACACGGTTTCGACGGAAGCTGTCGCGGCCCGAAGGCATGCCGGGACCCACCTGCCCGTAACTTGGTGGAAACTAGAAATGCCAACAACAACTTGGCACTTGCAGCTTAATTAATTAAGCGCACGCTTCCCCGGGCTTTGCTCATGGGCCCGGTCAGAGGCGTCACACAATGAGCTGGCCTGAGTCTTTCGGTCCGTAAGACTCGGGCGAGAACCATCGGACTAGCCGGCTGCGTTTCTTGCTCATTCTGAGCGCGGCAGGCGAAACAAACGGAATTGAGCTAAGCATGTAGGCTTCGTGTCGCAGCGCTTTTCGGACGGGGGTTCGACTCCCCCCGCCTCCACCATCTTAGCTATTGATTCTAAGATAGTTATATCGCCAAAGAGCTGGGCGTTCCAGATGCGTTCCAGTTTGTGGTACGCTTGCGTCATGCTCAACCTCTGGCGTAGGCACATGAAATCATGTCCGCACCGCTTGCGGACTCATAAGAAGTGTGGGTGCCCGATCTGGGTGCAAGGTACTCTACACGGTAAGTGGTTGAAGAAATCCCTCGATCTTCGCAATTGGGAATCTGCTCAAAAATTGGTGAGAGACTGGGAATCTGGACAGTCAAAGAGTGCGGAACACAATTCGATCGGGCACGCCTGCGACGCCTTCATTCGGGATTGTGAAGCGAGAAACCTTTCGAGTGCTTCGCTTGGAAAATACCGGCTACTCACGAATGAGCTCAAGGAAGTATTCGAAGGGCGGTCAGTTGCGTCGCTCGCAGTCGACGAGGTCCGCAAGTACCGTGAAACCTGGAGGATTGCTCCCATCTCGGCCGGAAAGAAGCTCGAACGACTGCGGACGTTTTTTCGGTTCTGTGTAGACAGCGAGTGGATGCAAGGAAACCCGGCGAAAGGGATTAAGGCTCCCATCGGTCACCATCGTCCGACTCTTCCGGTCACGAATGAGGAGTTCGAGAAAATCCTTTGGGCGTGCGACCTCTTCCCCGCCAATGGGATCTATGGTGAAGGGAACCGGGTGAGAGTCAGAGCATTCGTTCTGATGCTACGGTACTCCGGCCTACGGATCAGGGATGTGGTGCTTCTCAGTGAGGACAAACTAAAAAACAACAAGCTGCTCCTGTACTCCGCCAAGACGAAAGTGCCTGTCTACGTTCCATTACCAGACTTCGTGGTCAAGGAAGTCCACAGGGCAGGCGCGCTTCGCTCCGGCAAATACTTCTTCTGGTCTGGGAATGGTGATGTCAAAAGCTGTGTAAATGACTGGCAGCGTACGCTTTCGCGCCTGGCAAAACTTGCTGGCGTGAAATTTCACGCCCATCAACTCCGTGATTCCTTCGCCGTCGATCTGCTTTCGAACGGGGTGAGTCTGGAAGACGTGGCTACCTTGCTCGGTAACACAATAAAGATTGCGGAGAAACATTATGCGCCGTGGGTGAAGTCCAGACAAATGTCGCTCGAAAAATCAATCAAGAAGGCTTGGAAGCTTTCAGCGTAGAGCCGTCCGTTTATCTCTTACTTTGCGCGACACAGATTTTGCCATAGATCTTTCATCGAACAGGTGTTTTCAATAAGAGACGAGCGTGAACGCGCTCGACGACAGAGTGCGGGATGCGCAAAGTGACATACCGGCGCTTACGGCGCGAGCTCCGCTGACCGATAACAAGGACGCCTGGCTCATCTTCAAAAAGATCTCGGACCTTATCAGTGCTCAAATGCCAAATTTCGGCAATTTCGGTAACGGCATAGTGCCGTTCGATGGGGGTCAGCGCCGTGCCTGCTTCCTTCTCCCCCTGTGGCCCCTTTTGCCTGGTTCCCATGAGCGACAACTCGAATGGCTGGGCAGAAGTGAATCCGCCCTGCGGGTGCTCGTTATTTCCGTTGTGATTCATGATGGAGTTCCTTCACTTCCTAATTCAGACCGCAATACTCATTCCTGCCCTCCAGGCCGGAAAGGTGATTCCCTTTTCGGTCGGCTACGGCCATGCCGTCGGGAGCTCAGCGCCAACGCTGACCGTGAAACGCGGTCCGGCCGCACGCAATTTGTAAAACATGAATCCAGATTGCGCACCTCTGTGGATGCCCCCACAAACCTGCATGAAATGCGCTCGTCTCTTCCAAGCGCTCCGGAGTCAATGGTTAAGGGCAGTACAGCGTCCTTGGCACCGACGTTTTGCCAGTTGCATCGTGCATCGCTAACAGAGACTCTGTGACCTCGGTCCTTCTCGTTCGTCTACACAGCAGGTCGGAGGGTTTCCCAAAATCGCGCGCACAGAAAGTCCCTGGATGTGACGAGCGCGCGTCAAGATCATCGGTAAAACCGAGATAGTGTTGCGCGTGGTGCAGCGGCCGGTCGTGGCCTTCGACCTCGCTTGATGACAACCGTTCTAGTGAGTGCCGACGTTCCTTGAGGGGCTGTTAAGGGTGCGACCTGAGGATCAGAATGCAGGCGTACTCCTCCGCGTTCTTGCCTGCATTACTGATCCAGAGGCCTTGGGGTGCGAGGTTCAGTTGGAGGAGGAGGTTAGTTCAAGAAAGGGTCCGAGCTTTGCGGTCGCCTTGAATTGCGGAATCGGATCAAGGCTCTTGAACGCGCTGGTGAATGCGTTGGACAGACTCCACATCGTCCGCGGAGCAAATTCTTCGAACGGAGGGTTGAAGTACTGCTCGTGTACTCGATGCGCCAGATGCTTTGGCGCATCGAGCCCATCTTCCACGAACGCGCGGTAGATCACGAGCTTCGCAACGTCATCGCTGATGAGCGATGCCTTCCACATCTCGACCTGTTTCTTGATGGGCTCAAAATTACGCTGGATCCTGTCGACGCCGATCGAGAGAACATCAACGAGACTTAGCCGTTTCGTGTGCTTGGCCAGTACGGGAGTGAAGTCTCCGTAAAAGGCCATGTTGTCGCAGACCAGGACGCGATAGCCGACGGTCAGGCCCAGACGCATTGACTTGTCGTTGGCGTTTCGGATCCCGACAGAAAACCTGCACCCCTCGAAGGTGGTCTCGAGATTGAGGACTCCAAACATCTTCATGCCGTCCGATGAAACGGCATATTCGTCTCGCACAACCGAAATATGCCGAAAACTCAAGTTCTCGATGAGAGCTTCGACAATCTCGTGGTGCGGAAGTGGTTGATAGGTGGCGGTCCCTGTGGGTATTGGGATCGTTCTGAGTTCTTCTCGGCTCATTCTGCTGGTACCACAGTGAGCCAGAAGTTGTGGTGTTTCCATATTTGTTTGTCTCCCTTTTTGCGAATCGAATGGATCAACGTCCCATCTTGGGAGCAGCACGATCGTGTCCCAGGATGGGGCCTTTGAACTTCTTCTAGCTAGAGGCGCCCGAAGAAATCGGAGTCGAGATGTTCTCGTTGAACTTCAAGCCGAGGCGAGGCTGAACGAGGGTGAGATTGGAAGTGCGTGCGGCAGCGTAAAGACTGCGAGTCGTAACGTCAGAACCCAAATCGGTCCGCTCTCGCAATGGAGGGGAGGCGAGCAACCAGCGAGTGCCGTCACAAAATCCGTCCATTGTTTGTCGATGCTCTCGCCGTTTTCGTATTCGGGCTAGACTGCCGGCCCTATGTCAAGAACCGGAATTAGCAATCTTGGGCGGGATAGTCATCCCGCCTACCACGTCAAAAAAATACGTTCGGCTAGATCTCGTTTATTCCACTCAGGAGTATCTCGATCAAGATCGGGTGAGGTACTACCTAAAAAGGAAGAGGTTGCCGGCTATTCACTTGGATTTGATCAGGGGAAAGTATTACATCCGCAACGGACACCACCGCGCCCTAGCAGCCTGTCTTAAGGGAAGAACACACATTCTGGCGAAGCTTCTGGAGCCTACAGAGCCGGAAATATCATTTCTTCTGGCCGCATGGGGTTTGCTTTAAGAGCTGTCGTTACCCTGCTTCCGGACATTCGGCTAGTCACCGGGATGATAGGTTCTGGCGGGAGACAAATCTGGAGTCAAATGCCAAAGACTAGGCCTACGTCGTCTCGCCGCGCAGGCGGGCCGATTCCGCGCGCAATTCTTCGGGGGGGACTGCAACTACTTTGTCATCGCGCCAAATGTAGATCGGCAAGCCTCGCCGGGCGTGTTCCACAATTACTTTCTCGACGGCGGCCTTGAGCGCCATTTCGGCGCGCTCTTCCAGGGGCAGATCGAGAACGTTTGCAGGTGGTGTTGTCATGGCTTCACGTAGCGAGCAATCAGAGTGTCGTAAACGTCCGTATTTATTATACGTAGATGGTCCTCTGTCTGAAAGGCAATGACCGCAGGTGTCGCGCCGGAGTTATTGAACAAGGTCCACGAATCACCGAGCGAACGATAGCTGAGCAGGAAGTTGCGAATCGAGCGGTCAAATCGCCGCCGAACGACGGCTTCAGGCACATTGTGGCCACCTGCAAGGACTCTGGCCCTCACTCTCGTCAACGCAAGATTGACAGTTGGGACCCACAGAAAGAAGAAGTGCACTCCGTACCTTTGTTTCTTGAGGTCACGGATCAGCCCAAGATGGCTCCGACCGGACAGGGTTGTCTCGAAGCCGAAACTGTCCCCACGTTTCGCGTACAGTCCAATTTCCTGAATCATGAGTCGGCCGGCTCGGAAGGCAACAGTTTCGGGCGAGAACGGTGATACTCCTTCCGCAATTAGGTCCGCATTGATGAAGTTCTTGCAGTCTGCATAGTTCGGCAGGAACTCTCTCGCAAACGTCGTCTTGCCGGCGCCGTTCGGGCCAGCAATGACATAAAGACTCGGATTCATGGATGCTCCCGGAACTGCTCCGCAATGATACCTCGATGGAAGTGGCGTTCCGACGAGCCGAGCGTGGCTACATAGGCTAGTCGCCGTACGGCACATCAGTCGTGCCATTCAGGATCACCACGTGCTTCGTGGCAGTCGAGTGTGCCAGCGCAATTAGCACGATCGAGATCCCGTTCTCAGTGTCATCGCAGATGGGCCCGCAAGTTGTACACTCCCCCTCTATCACTAGCCGGGCCGGCGGGCGGCCCATCATGCCGAGTGCCGTAGCGGGAGCGACCAGGTCCGCGATGGCGGCCCGTTTCGGATAGTTCATGTCTTTGTCCTCACGGCGGAACAAGATGCTCGAGATATTTCATCTTTCGGAATTAGCAAACCTACATTCACACTCGGATTGCGAAGGTAATGGCTATGAGAGCAGCCGACACAACTCGCCCCATGAGTTGTCGCCCGAACTGCGGGCCGAAAAGCCTCCGGAATTTCGACGACCTCTCCTCCTCGTGACCAGAATTGTGGCGTCTCCGACCCAGCCAGCTCTCGGTCTTTACCCCAGAGTTCGACATCGAGGAATCCGTCCATGCCGCGAAACACGAGGCTGTTCTTCAAAGAAGGGCGCCCGCCCTTTTCAATACTTCCCTGCTCGTGCTTGGTAATTAGAAGCTGGCAAGTTCGTCCGGCGCGAAACAAGTCGATGCGCACAACCACAGGTGTGACGACGACGGCGTGAAGTCCGTTCGCGCAAAGACCATCGATCGGCTGCAAATACGGCAACTGCTGTCCGCTCTCTGCCGCGAACGTTACGTACCTTCCCATCTCTGCAATCGCTCCGCCCGATTCCACACCCCGAACCACGTAACGTTGAGCCAAGTGCTGGTGTTCAAGACTGACATCTGCGCGTACGTGAATTCCCACTCGATCTAAGCGACGAACAATGTGTCTCGCGAGCACCAAACCGCGACGCGCAATCTGTTCTCGTCTGGTTTCCATTGCACTCCCTTTTTTTTAGTTCAGGATCGCGCCGCTATGGGACAGCCCACGGCTCGACGAATCATTTCTTTCGTGCAACCCGCCCAACAGATGTACTTTCTCGGGTCCTGGATGGAGATCGCCAAGTTGTCGCCGCCGCGGTCATGGCCCGCCTCAGCGCACGAAGGACACCGCGTCACAACGTTTCTCCCCACCTTTCGCACCTTGCCTACGTGATCGAGAATTCGAAATTCGTGAGCCGACCTGTTCACGAATGGAATGGAAACGACGGGCTTGCGATCAAATTCCGGAGGCATGGACTTACCCGCGATGAAGTGCACGAGTTGATCGGCTGTCACTTTGCGAAGGCGCATCAAAAAGGCGATCTGTTTTTCCAGGTCGTAGTCCGCACCGTAGAACCAATACCGGCGATTCGCGCCGCGATGAATCCCGAGTGGACCGCGGATCGCATTACCGAACTCTTGCGGAGCCAACTCGTCGTGCTTCGGAAAGATTTCAATGCCTTCAGCCAGGCCGCCACGCTTAACTGGCACCCCCAACCGAGTCGCTAAGTCGTGAACGTAAATACGACACTCGCGTGCCAGAGCCGGCGTGCCCATGAAGATCCAGAGGTGGCCACCTCTCCGGCTCATTTCCAGTGCAGCTTCTACTTCGTCCTGCAGCAGGAAGTGCTGAAGCTTCAGCAGGTCTTCCATCGCACCGTCGTAGTCGGCATCGATGGCCACCCACTTCGATCTCTGCGTCGCTGGATTAATTGCGTACAAGCCGATCGTGACCTCGCCTTCCAAGTGCTGGCGGATCGTCTGATTTGTAAGGCTCAGATCCCCATCCGTACCCTTCATCCTGGGTCGAAAGTAGTAGTGCCGCCCGCTCTCGGGGTGAGGCCGCGGCGACTGCAAGGTATAGGCCAGTCGGTTCACAAACAATGAACGGTAGGCGGCAACTACAGTGGGACTGGCTCTCAGGGGAGTCTCCACGGCTCCTCCTTTCCGGGGAAATCCCGGATTGGACAGGTGTGCGTTTTTGTCTAAACCTAGATGTCCTAGCTGTCAAATAAGTGAGGATTGCGTAGGTGAGGGTGTATTGGGATCAGTAACCCGGGCCCCCGGGCAGACAGTTGGCTAGGGGAGGAGGTCTCTTAGGTCATGCCACAGCACCCCGGGTGTGGGCGACAACCGGGCTGGATGATCCACGGGGTTTGGCATCGAAGAAGCTCGGGCCTCTCGACTAGATCCAGAAAACTGCACGCTCTGACCAACTGCTCAAAATCGGAGATGTTGTAGCCGCCGAACTTCTGATCTTCGAAGTCTACCCAGAACCACGCCCTTGAGCGGCGGTCGTAGACGTAAAACGCTCCCGATTCGGAATCTCCAGGAGTGGTCAGGAAGAGGAGCAACGATCTCGGAAACTGGACCCATTTGGTGATTGCCGGGTGCTCGGTTATATCAAGCAGTCGGGCCACAGCCTGCTCCAGCGATTCGCCAACTGTCTTTCGCTCTTGGTAGGGATCAGTGATTGGAGTTACATTCATAGGTCCAAACATCTAAGTTCTCCTTTCAGTTGTAGGTGCCGAATCATGCCAATTACCGCAAAGACTTGCAGGATGACGGGAGCCAACGCCATTGCAGAGCTTCAAAATGATGGCCAAGCACTGGTCTTGGGCCTAAACATGTTGCTGACATCTAGGTCTCGCAGAACCGCCTGCAACATTGCTCGCAGCGAGACTACGGAGAAGATTACGAGTGCCGCGCTGCGAACGGAGATGCTCGAGGCAATTGATCTCCTAGAGGAACGCTTCACTCTAAAGCAGTAGGTCTGCGCCTAGGGCTTGCCTATAAAACCGGTGGAGAAAAAATGAACGTCTGTGACCGCTTACGCGCTTTGCGCGAGGAGAAAAAGCTCTCTCAGGGAGCCGTCGAGAAGCGCACCGGCCTCTTACGCTGCTACATTTCCCGTGTAGAAAACGGTCACACAGTGCCATCGGTCCAGACACTGGAGAAGCTGGCGAGAGCGTTGGAACTACCGGTATATCGACTTTTCTATGACGGTACAGTCCCGCCAGAGCTCGCAAATCTATTCAGGGGCAAAACCGAGACCAACGCTGCCTGGGGCACGTCCGGGAGAAATGCGCGGTTTCTGTCACAGTTACGGCGTTGTCTCGGCCGTATGGACGACTCTGACAGGAAACTTCTGATGGCCAGCGCTCAGAAGATGGTAAGCAACGGCCGAACACGACATGGCAGCACCGGCAGACGAAGTCGTAAGATGGCCGGCATCTCAACCGTACCGATCTATGGAGGAGTCTGATGGCAGGCCAACGCCGCCTTTTCGTTCCTGTGGCAGCGCTTTTGTTTATTCCATGTTGGCTGAGCGTGGTTGCTTCAGCGCAGTTATTACCCGCTTCGCGCGTGCTGGATTTATCTGCAAGTGACGGAACCAAGCTCAAGGCGACGTATTTCGGAGCTGCTACGCCGGGACCAGGCGTGCTTCTGCTGCACCAATGCAATCGGCAGCGCAAGGTGTGGGATGGCCTTGCCCAGCAGCTTGCTGCGGCCGGTATCAATGTCCTCACGCTGGACTACCGGGGATTCGGCGAGAGCGGTGGCGATCGGTTCGACAAGCTGCCGCAAGAGGCGGTTACAAAGGTCATCGCTGAGAAATGGCCAGGCGACATTGACGAGGCGTTTCGATATCTGGTCTCACAGCCAGGCGTAAAACACGATGTGATCGGCGTGGGCGGAGCCAGTTGCGGAGTGAACAATTCCATTCAGACGGCGCGTCGCCATCCTGAAGTGAAGTCTCTCGTGTTGCTCTCGGGCAGTACGGATCTTAGCGGCCGCCAATTCCTACGCAGTTCAAAGTTGCCGGTGCTCCTTTCCGTTGCGGACGACGATGAGTTTCCTCCTACGGTACAAGTGATCGAGTGGATCTTCAGCATCACTCCTAATCCCGGCAAGAGGCTCTTGCATTACACCAACGGTGGGCACGGAGCGGACATGTTCCCCGTCCATCCAGAGTTGCCCACCAACATCGTGGAGTGGTACACGACCACTTTAATCAAGACTCCAGGAAGCGCACCGACCAGTACGGACGCTCCTGGGCTATTCCGCGAGAGATACATACCTTGGACCTGATCGATCAGCCTGGGGGAGCCGCTAAGGTCGCGCAGATGCTTGAGGGAGCGCGTCAGCACGATCCTAGAGCTACTTTGTTTTCTGAACCTGTCGTCAACTTCGTGGGCTACGAACATCTTCAATCAGGCGACACGAAGGGAGCCGTTGAGATCCTGAAACTCAATGCCGTCGCATACCCGGACTCTCCCAATGTTTACGACAGCCTGTCTGATGCGTACCTCGCAAACGGTCAGAAAGATTTGGCACGGGACAGTGCGAAGAAGGCCTTGGAACACTTGGCGTCAGATACCGCTGATCCCAAGGAGCGCCGTGAAGGAATTAGAGCGAGCGCGGAACAGAAGCTAAAACAGTTAGGCGATGCGCCGCGGTAAGTCTGCAATTCCTCCGGCCCGAACCGTGACAAATCGTTTGGACAATCCTCATGCGTCACTCTTGCTTTTGGATCCTGGGTCTCTTTCTCTTCGCAATGCCTGTTGGGGGTCAAACTTCTCCAACCGATTCACAAACCTTGGTGAGTGACGAGCAATACCGGAAGTGATCGGTTAGCACGGAGCGTCATTATGGTTGCAAGGGAGGTATTCTCGAAGGCGTGAAGACCAACGGCAAAATTGCGTCTCCCCGGCGGCCAGACAAGGTTGGCGGATCAAACGAACCAGACACCGCGAAGTTAGCGCGGCGCATTGCTGCGTATGCGCCTCACGACGGTAGTTTTGACGTGCGCATCCCTGGTTTGTGCGCCAGTCGCTTTTCACGAACCAACTCAGAACGTGCGCATGTCCTCCGGTTGCCATCCTTGTGCATCGTCGCACAAGGAGCGAAGACCGTTATTGTGGGACAGGAGGTCTACGAGTACGACTCGTCGCGTATGCTCGTGTTCTCCCTTGCTCTGCCAATTGCCGCCCAGATCACGCAAGCCAGCCATTCCGAACCTTACCTCGCTCTAAGGCTGGACCTCGACCCGCTCAAGATTAGCGAGCTCGTTCTGAAGGTTTATCCGAATGGTCTGCCTCCAGTTCAAGAGAGAAGAGCCGTTTACGTCACTCCGGTCGAAGTGAGCATTGTTAACGCCGCGACGAGGTTAATGGAGTGTCTTGCGCAGCCTGGGGACGTTGAACTACTCGCTCCCCTTGTCGTGGATGAGATTTTCATCCGGCTACTACGTAGCCGCATTGGTGCCCGCGTGGCGCAAATGGGCTTTGCAGAGTCTAGCGTCCACCGACTTGCGAAGGCGATTTCCTGGCTACGCGCCAACTTCTCTCAACCCATGAAAGTCGAAGAGCTGGCCGAACTGGTGCACATGAGTGTTTCCTCGTTCCATGAGCACTTTAAGTCAGTCACCTCGATGAGCCCGCTGCACTATCAAAAAGTGCTGCGCTTGCAGGAGGCGAGGCGTCTCATGTTGTCGACAATGATGGACGCGAGTACTGCGTGTCAGCGCGTCGGCTATCTGAGCGCTTCGCAGTTCAGCAGAGAATACAGCCACTTCTTCGGGAGTGCGCCAAGCAAGGACATCGCCAGATTGCGTCAAGAAACTCGACTCTGGTCTGAGCCAACTCAGACTGTGGATTGATCATGCAACAGATTGTGTGACGGAATGACAGCAACCGCCGGATGCGAGAACGTCCACGTAATCATCGGGCCCCGTCGCTACGCCCGACTGCTTGGGTGTGAGACCCTGCCTCGGCTATCACGAATTCAGTGCCGCGAAGCGCCTGCAATACTAGAACAACCGCTCCTGCGTTGGAGTGTCTAACGTGACGCGCGATGCCGACTCGGCATCGTCGTTTTGCGAATTGTTGAGTTTCCTGCTGACGGGATACCGGCGCATCAGGTTCGCATCGAAGGGCTTGAGAATGTCGCGAATTGCGTCGAAATCATTGACGTCGGGATTGAGCCACAGGTCGTACTTGTCCGGCGCCACAATGACGGGCATTCGATCGTGCATATCGGCGACAACAGAATTAGGTGTCGTTGTCAGGACCGTGCAGCTCTCAATTATCTGCCCCTCGGGACTCTTCCATTGATCCCACAGTCCGGCAAGCGCAAAGAGGCCGCCTTCACCAACCTCAAAACAGTAAGGCTGCTTCAATGATCCCACTTTCCGCCACTCGTAGAATCCATCCGCAGGGATAAGGCAGCGCTTAGTCAGGATCGAATCTCGAAATGCCAGTCTCGTTGCGACTGTCTCCGACCGAGCATTGAGCGTTCGAGTTCCGATGCTCATGTCTTTTGCCCAAGAAGGAATGAGTCCCCAACGCATTGTTGTGAACTTGCGAGTCTTTGTGCCCAGCTCTCGCCGAACCGTCACAACCGGCTGGGTCGGCGCAATGTTGTAGCGAGGACGTTCCTCGATTTCATCCCACGCTTGGAAACGCTCGGCCAAGTACCGCTTCGAGTGCGTCAATCGGTATCTGTTGCACACCAGTTTATTGTCCCAGATTCGGAAGCGGTCCCGCTAAAGAGAGTTCTATCCTTAACTGCCCTTCCTGACGACGAAACGACTTCCGATGCGTAGAGCCTCGGAGGATCTGGCAAGAACTTCAGCGAAATAGGCAAGCCGCCGACGACTTGGCGAACTAAAGTTTCTCATGGTCGAGCCGGACAGATTCGCAGCTTCGTCTGCGTTTAAACGTCTCGAAGGAGAAACAATGCAAAAGCGGAAACTTGGAAAAAGCAACTTGGAAGTCTCGGCAATCGGACTTGGCTGCATGGGAATGAGCTTTGGGTACGGTCCCGCCGGAGACAAGCAGGAAATGATTTCGCTCATTCGATCGGCAGTCGAAAGCGGCGTCACATTCTTCGATACCGCAGAAGTCTACGGTCCATTCACGAACGAGGAACTCGTGGGCGAAGCTCTGGCTCCGTTCCGCGATCAGGTGGTGATAGCAACGAAGTTCGGCTGGGAGCCGAACCCTGACGACGGAGGCAAGTGGAACAGCTTAAATAGTCGCCCTGAGCACATCAAAAAGGTCGCTGAGGCGTCGCTCAAGCGACTCAAGGTTGATGCGATCGATCTCTTCTACCAACATCGCGTCGATCTGAACGTGCCGATCGAAGACGTCGCGGGAGCGGTGAAGGGCCTCATCCACGAAGGTAAGGTCAAGCACTTCGGTCTTTGTGAAGCAGGAGTTCAGACGATCCGCCGTGCACACGCGGTTCAGCCGGTCACTGCACTTCAAAGCGAATACTCGCTGTGGTGGAGGCAGCCTGAAGAGGCGGTGTTGCCGGCGCTCGAAGAACTCGGAATCGGATTCGTTCCATTTAGTCCCCTTGGTAAGGGCTTTCTCACGGGCAAGATCAACGAAGATATGAAGTTCGACAACACGGATTTCCGCAACACAGTCCCGCGCTTTAACCCGGCGAATCGTAAAGCGAACCAGGCGTTCGTTGATCTGCTCAATAGATTCGCGGAACAGAAGAAGGCGACACCCGCTCAGATCGCGCTTGCTTGGCTGCTCGCGAAGAAGCCGTGGATCGTTCCGATCCCGGGCACCACTAAGCTACATCGCCTTGAAGAAAACCTCGGAGCCGCTGACGTTGAACTTACGCCCGAAGATCTCAGTGACATCGAAAGTGCCTCCTCGAACATCAGGGTCGAGGGGGCTAGGTATCCGGAATGGCTTCAGCCGTTGTCGGGCCGCTGAGCGGCGGCCCGCAGCTTTCTCCGAACACCGACCAAAACTGCGGTCCGGGTGGTCTCGGACCAGAAGGAGAGAACAATGCCTCATGATGTCGTGAAGCTGTGGCCCGGGAAATCAGAACAGCAGAAGGTTCGACTCGCCGAAGCAATCGTGAAAGACGTTATGGACGTTCTGTATTACGGAGAAGAGTCGGTTTCGTTAGCGATCGAAGAAGTCGGACCACAGGATTGGGGAGAGAAAGTCTACAAACCGGGGACATTCAAAACAAGTGGGACAAGCTCTACAAGAAGCCGGGATATAACCCATTTGAATAGGACGAGAATCATGAGCGAGAACAGAGCATTTTCCATGAGCAATAACATCGAAGGGAAAGTCACCCCTAATGATGCTTAAATTTGGACAATCACCCTTGCGCTTATTTCCGGAGGCTAAAAAAGTGATGAAAGCTGGATTAGTAAGAGAATTAGCTCTGCGTATTCAGTCGCTTACAAAGCCGACACCGGTTCAATACGGGCACAATACGTACCCATAGAAAGCTCAATCGAAGGGCAAACGATAATTCTGCGGCGTTGCCGCGGGACGAATCGCGACTCCGTCCAGAGCCTCCCGAAATGGAATCGGGTACTTGGAAGAGGCGCTCGACACCGATATTTCCAGCAGTTGTGAATGCCAGTCCGCGACGAGACCGAAGAACACCGCACATGGGCTGTTCCCGAAAAATCTTGAGATGAAGCGTAGCAAGTCGTAGTTCTGGACGAGGTAGAGCACGCGACCGAGGTGTATTTCCTTGCTTACGCTGGCTGCAATTGCGCGGTAGTACTTCATCGCTTTTGGAGTGCGTTCGTACTCCAGCGCAAATCGATACTCTCCTATGTCAGTCCGAACTGTGACAACGGCATCGTAGTCTTTAGCGAAACCGTAGTCGGTTAGCTCATTTTGTGATCGAATCTGCATCGCACTTGTCCACCGGACTAGCAGGTGAGAGCGCAGCAGGCTCAGATGGATGTCAGTTAACCCAACCGCGTGGAGAACGCCCTGGTTGCCTTTCCTGACATTCGATCGGCCTCGCCCAACCAGACAATATTCGCCCATGCTCTGCAGCAATTCCGCGGTGTCATTTGCAAGCGAGTACACAACATCTCCAATTCCGGCCACGGCTGTCTGTCGCATCAAGAGTCCCCGTTCGACCAGTCTCCTTACTCTCCAGTCCAGGGAATCGCGACTGCGCTCGTAGTCCTGCAGTTCCATGAACGCGAATAGTTGGGAACGCGTGATGAATTCGGAATGGAGGATCTGGCGCAAGAGTGGCAGATCGCGCGATTGGTTGAGCTGGATTGACCCTTTCGGATAGCGCATCCTTCACATCACATTATGGAAGTCAATTGGAGCCGGGCGCTCCAAGGCCAGGATACAAACGGCTGCACGACGAACCTGCCGAGATCGCTGCGCAACCAGGCATGAGCCGGCATCAAAAGCATGACCTCTTGCTGGTCGCGGGACTCGCTAAAGGAAATTAGGAGTGTGCCTTCCGACTTCCACGCTGGCGAGCCCACGTCCAGATGACCGACTTCAGAAGATCTTGCAACCACCAGAAAGTAGTCGGGTTGTCGAGGCGTAAGCAGCATCCGCTCGAATAACACTTTGTTTTGGCCTTGCCACAGGCATGGCTCGGCACATTCGAAGACACTGTTCACCATGCGCAACGGATAATTCGGATTGAAACCCCCAAGTCCGTTGAACCGCACATGACCGACAATTCTCGGCCGTGTTCGCATCTTGCCGTTGACGGGAACACCGGTGGTGTTGAAGTATGCTGCCCGCGCAAATCGCCTCGCATCATCTGGATCCCTACCGATGCGCCGACGCCAGACACTGCCAAACCCTGTAATGGTGACCAACATTTCTGTCATGCTCCCTTCAAACGCTTGTTCTTCTGCCGTTCGGTATACAACTCTTCCTGCAGCCGATTGATGTGGCCGACGAACTTGGCGCCATTGCCGCTCGCCTCTGCGCTGGCCGTGTCTCTGGGAAGGAATTCGGAGGAGGACGAACCGTTGATCTTCCTCGACAGTGCGTCCAATCTTGTGGAGAGATCTGTCACCACAAACGATTTTTGCTGGAGCTCTTCCTGGAGCTTGTTTCGTTCTTGTGTGGTCGCATCGAGCTGGGCGACAACGCGTCGCAGCTCAGTTCGGAGTCCCTCTACCGGGCTATCACCCCATCCGGGTCGGTCCTGTCCCGACTCTGCGTTCTCAATTGCGCGGTTGCATTGCTCGATATGTCGGTTATATTTCTCGATCGCCTGTCTCGAGGCCCGTCGCGAGTAGAGATCGTGGTTGCCCAGATCGGTTTGAATCTCGGTCGCAATGCGTATCGTCCTGCGGTGATCCACATAGAGCTTTGTGTAGGCCAGCATCAGGAACAGCAATGATCCAGTGATCGAGAAGCTGTACCAGAAATATGGGGTCTTCACTGTTGCGTCGAGAAAGGCTTGCCGGCGTTGCTCGATCCAGGTCCCGTAGTCGAAGTTGGCTTTGTTGAATTGCTGAACAACGAACTCGTACCAGGTCTGACGGCCGCGAGGACTTTGCCGCCCCTGTGCCGGGAGGGACGGGACGCAACATAAGAATAAGGTTACGAACAAAGCCGCGATGGTGCTCCGTCTCATGGCATCAGTTTTCTTGCGTACGTCTGGCAAACCGCGGTTTGCCAAACTCAGCAGTCTTGAAGCGGAGATTTGCTCCAGCAGACGTCATCCGCGACTGCTTGAGTCGTGGATAAAGTTCAGGTTCAAAGCCCGGCACTTTGATATCCGCAGGAGGACGCACGTGCAGGTGAGCGTGCAACGTGCCGCGGCTATCGTCGGTCATCAGGATTTCCATCTGCCCTTTAGGAAGATTCTTGATGTGCTGGTCGAGGGCGCGCGTTTCCGAAGCTTGCACATCCACGGCTGCGCCAGTCTGTTCATACGTTTCATATCCAAAGAACTTCCAGCGCTGCATGGACATGTTGCGGCGCGTGACGCGCTGCTCAGCCGAAGCGCGTAAAAAGTAACGAGCCGTCTCCTCGTCACGGGTTCGCAGGATCATGGTTGTATTAGGCGCGGAGGTGACGTCTTCCTTGAACCCGCGACCGACATGCATG
>WNFM01337671.1_pt3 | contig 21247 bp, 18 predicted proteins | sample 5400271 | NCBI WGS metagenome assembly WNFM01 (sample SAMN13153352, study PRJNA577476) | soil metagenome | isolation source: 60 cm saprolite on Douglas fir-dominated hillslope | place: USA:California | collected 2013-09-17
GAGGGCGAACGGCGCGGGACGGGCGAGAACGCCGACTACGACGCGCTCACCAAAGTGCTGGTGCTGACCGGCGATCCGAAGCTCTACGACCGCGGCGATCTCTTGACGGGCGATCGCATCGACATGGCCCTCGAGTCGAAAGAAGTCCGCGTCGAAAAAGCCAAGGGCCGCCTCCACCCCGATCTCCACAAGGGCGAGGAAAAGAAATGACCGCACTGGTCGCCAAGGGACTCGAGAAGAGCTTCCGCGGCCGCCGCGTGGTCGACGACGTTTCCTTCTCGGTCGCTCCCGGCGAAGTGGTGGGCCTGCTCGGACCCAACGGCGCCGGCAAGACGACCAGCTTTCACTGCGTGGTGGGACTGCTCGTTCCCGACCGCGGGGAAGTGCGCCTCGGCGATCGCGACCTCTCGGGCCTCCCGCTCCACGAGCGGGCGCGCCTCGGCATCGGCTATCTGCCGCAGGAGCCTTCCATCTTCCGCAAGCTCACCGTGCGCGAGAATTTTCTCCTCGTGCTCGAGGGCTCGCCGCTCTCGAAGAAGGCGCAGGCCGAGCGGGCCGACGAGCTCTTGAGCGAATTCGATCTGCTGCGCGTCGCCGAGGCGCTGGGCGAGACGCTCTCGGGCGGCGAGCGCCGGCGCGCCGAGATCGCGCGCAGCCTGCTGGCCGATCCGCGCTTCATGCTCTTCGACGAGCCGTTCGCGGGAGTGGACCCGATCGCCGTCGGCGAGCTGCAGCGGCTGATCCATCGCTTGCGCGACAAGGGCCTCGGCGTCTTGATCACCGACCACGCGGTCCGCGAAACGTTGGGAATCTGTGATCGCGCGGTCCTTCTGGTGGAGGGCAAACTTCTGGAATCGGGCACTCCGGCCGAAATCGCTGCATCGGGGCGCGCACGCGCCGTGTACCTGGGCGAGCGCTTCAAGCTAGAGTGATTGTGAGGGCGGGATGGCGTTGGAGCTGAAGCAAAGTCTCAGGATGTCGCAGCAGCTGGTGATGACTCCCCAGCTGCAGCAGGCGATCAAGCTTCTGCAGCTATCCCGGCTCCAGGTGGTCGATCTGATCCGCACGGAGATGGAGCAGAACCCTCTCCTCGAGGAGCCGCAGGAAGGCGCCGAGACCGAGCTCAACGAAGCTCCGGCGGAGCAGACCTCGACGCTCGCCGAGAGCATCGAAGCGAGCGAGTTGCCCGCGCCCACGCAGGAAGTGGCGCAGCCCGACCTCAAGAAGACGAACGAGGGCGAGGTCAAGCGCGAGGACATCGACTGGGAGCAGTACCTCGACAACTACCAGACGCAGCACACGGCTCCGTCGTCGGGCGGCTTCAACAACGAGGATCTCCCCTCGGTCCAGGACACGCTCACCCGCGCCGAGGATCTGACGCAGCATCTGATGGAGCAGCTGCGCATGGCGGGCCTTTCGCCGGAAGAGGAGCGCATCGGCGGGCTGATCATCGGCAACCTCAACCGCGACGGATATCTGGTGATCGATCCCGATCTCCAGCCGACGGTGCCCATCGTGCTCGAGGCGCCGCCCGCGTCCGAGACCAACGGGACGTCTTCGGATGGCGTCCCCGGTCCGGCCGTCGAGACGCCCGCCGTCACGCCCGAGGCGCTCGAAGCGCACATGAAATCGACCGCGCGCGGGCCCAGGGTCGAGGGCGATCCGTTGCTGCTGCTGGCGCTGGAAGCGGGCGTGCTGGCGTCGACGGCGCAGAAGGTGCTCAGGCGCATCCAGCTCTTCGATCCCATCGGCTGCGCTTCGCGCGATCTGCGCGAGTGCCTGGTGGTGCAGGCGAAGCACTACGTCACCGAGGGCGAGGGCAAGGACGATCCCGACGGCGAGCTGCTCCCGCAGATCGTCAGCCGCCATCTCAAGAACGTCGAGACCAAGAAGTACCCGGCCATCGCCAAGGACCTGCACGTCTCGCTGGAGGAAGTGGTCGCGAGCATCAAGCTGCTCGGCCGGCTGGACCCCAAGCCGGGCCGCGGCTTCTCGGGCGACGAGCCGCAGTACATCACGCCCGACGTCTACATCCACAAGATCGGCGACAATTACGTCACGGTGCTGAACGACGACGGGCTCTCGAAGCTGCGCATCTCGCAGCACTACCGCAACGCGCTCAAGAACGGCGCGGCCTCGCAGACCAAGGAGTACATCCAGGAGAAGCTGCGCTCGGCGGTGTGGCTGATCCGCAGCATCCACCAGCGGCAGCGGACCATCATCAAGGTCAGCGATTCGATCATCAAGTTCCAGAGGGATTTTCTGGACAAGGGGATCGCCTTCCTCAAGCCGCTCATCCTGCGCGACGTGGCCGAGGACATCGGCATGCACGAGAGCACGGTCTCGCGCGTCACCACCAACAAATACGTGCACACGCCGCAGGGCATCTACGAGCTGAAGTTCTTCTTCAACTCGTCGATCGCGCGGGTGGGCGGGGAAGATATCGCCTCGGAAGCCGTCAAGAACCAGATCAAGCAGATCGTCTCCGGCGAGCCCGGCGACAAGCCCTACAGCGATCAGAAGATCGTCGAGATCCTTCGCACGCAAAACGTCGACATCGCGCGACGCACCGTCGCGAAATACCGGGAGGTGCTCGGAATCCTGCCGTCCAGCAAGCGCAAGAGATACTTCTAGCCGTCCCTTCTCGATCAGGGGGTTTCACCCATGCAGGTCAACATCACCTTCAGGAACATGTTCGCCACCGACGCTCTGCGCAACCACGTGCAGGACAAGCTGGGCAAGGTGGTCGACAAGTACCTGGACAAGGTGAGCGAGGCGCACGTCACTCTGTCCCTCGAGCGGTATCTCCACCAGGCCGACATCAATCTGCACGCCGGCCACTTCCACGTCCGTGGCAAGGAGAAATCGGAAGACATGTACGCGTCGATCGACACCGCGATCGACAAGATCGAGAGGCAGCTGAAGAAGCACAAGGAGCGCCTGAAGAACCACCGCCCCGCGCACATCCACCAGCACGGGCCGGTGCGGGTGCGCTATGAGGTGTTCTCCACCAAGGACGAGGAGCTGGGCATGGCGCCCGAGGTGCTGCGCTCCGACGAGTTCCTCGCCAAGCCGATGAGCGTCGAAGAGGCGCTGATGCAGATGGACCTGCTCAACAACGACTTCCTCGTCTTCACGCGGCCCGAGAGCTCGGACGTCAACGTCATCTACCGGCGCAAGGACGGAAACTTCGGGCTCATCGCGCCCGGCGGCGAGAGCGTGCTGGCGGAGATCGCGGCGGCCAAGCGGCACGGTCGCGCGGCCGCATCGAAATGAAGTAGAACGGGGGGATGCGGATCGCAGAGTTCCTCCGCGAGGACCTGGTCTTTCCCAATCTCGCCGCCACCGACAAGGCGGGCGTGCTCGGCGAGCTCTCTGCCGGCCTCGCCCGCGCCTTCCCGGGGCTGACGGCGGCCAGGCTCACCGAGACGCTGCTCGACCGCGAGAAGCTCGGCTCCACCGGCATCGGCGAAGGCATCGCCATTCCGCACGGGAAGCTGCCGGGGATTCCGGGGTTGATCGCGGCTTTCGCGCGCTCGAAGGCGGGAGTCGATTTCGCTTCCATCGACGGGAAGCCGACGCACCTCTTCTTCGTTCTCTTCGCGCCCGACAATTCCGCCGGCCTGCACTTGAAGGCGCTCGCGCGCATTTCGCGGCTCTTCAAGCAGCCACAATTCCGCCAGGCAATTCTCACAGCGCCGGACGCGGCGGCGATCTTCAAGATCATCTCCGACGAAGACGCGAAGTACTGAGGAAATAGCGTTGCCCGATGTTGGGCACGCGTGGCAAGCCCAGAGAACTGGGCACGCGCTCCGCTTCCATCAAGAGCACTATCGACGACTCCGTCTCCAAGGTGTAGGCCATGCGGGCCTCGTCACCTTACCGACGAAAGAAGCGTACTTTCGGACCGCGGAACGTAGGTCTTTCTTGCCATCGCCTTCGTTGCTGTGGAACCGAGCTACTCTCACTCCACCGTCAAGGTACTCAAGAACCGTCTCAAGCGGGACTCTGCGTAGCAGCTGATCCAGATCATCTCCCAGCGCGGACTCCACCCGCCTGCAGCGAGAAACGGCATCATCCGCGGCAGCGGCCGAAAGAGGGCGGCCGAATCGTGGGCCTCGATAGGTCCGCACGAGAAACTCGAAAAACTCCCTATGACGCATCGTAACCTTCAACCTTTCAGCGCGCCTCGAAGCGCGGAGTAAAGCCGCTTAGCAAGCCTCGATACGAGCACTCGTTTCGCTTTCGTCTCGCACTCCCACACGACGATCACTGTCCATCCAAGTCTTCGCAACTCACGAACGACGCGCCGATCGCGCCTTGCGTTGCGTTCGATCTTCGCCGACCAATACTCGAGGTTGCTTGCCGGAAGGCTCGCCGCCTCACAACCATGGTGGCCATGCCAAAAACAACCGTGGACGAGAATAGCAGTCTTGTGCCGAGGCAAGACAATGTCTGGGGTGCCTGGCAGGTCGTCACGGTAGACACGGAATCGAAAGCCGAGACCATGGAGCAGGGAGCGGACGCGGATCTCTGGACGCGTGTCCCGGGACTTGACCGCCGCCATGATCTTACTGCGATCATTTGCAGCAACTGTATCCGTCACAATTACTTGCCCCGCGTCGGTAACTTCTCCCGCACCTGCTTGAGAAGAAGTTGCATTCGGTGCTCATCGCTGACACCGTCGAAGTACTCTCGGAGATGGTCGTAAGCAGTCCGCGTAACTTCGACGCTACGGGCTTCGTCCTCGCGCAACCCTCTCATCTCAGCCTCTTTCGGCCGCTCAGCGCCTAGGATTGCGTTACTCAGCGTGTCACAATCGAGATTGCCTAGAAGCCGCTCAAGCTCCAATGCTGTCGATTCCATTAGCCAAAGGCGGACCAGACCGCTCTTGAACTCCCATCCTTGAATTGCGAATACGTAAAGGTTGGGATCGTCGATGGGCGGAACGTCAAAATAGGGTTGGATCTTCGCGCCCGCTTCCGACGTGACAGAATAACGCTTCCGACCCGTTTCCTTTTCATAAATCCAAAGATTGCGACTTCCTCTTCTGACCCCCGTCTTGCGTGCATTCCAGTTTGCGTAAAAGCCGGATGGGTCTGGCACAGTCATCCTCTCCTCGAAATATAAAAACTCGGCGAGCGTTTCCTGCCACAGCAACCAACCGACGCGCATGTCTGGGGTCTTCTTCTTCGGCCAGTCTTCGAGGACCTTCTTTCGTCGCTGTTCAAGTAGTTGGGCGTACTGCTGAAGGATGTTGCGCATAGCCTTGTTGGGGTCGTCCTCTTCTGGAATGCGAATAGCGCGCGTGGCGGCCGGATGCATGATCGATGTGCCGCACGCTTCGGTGATAGACGGACGCGAGCGGTAGCAATACATCTTGTGCTCTACGCCAAGGCCTTGGTGCATTACGTCAATATTTAGATTGCTCCATCCCTTGTTGGGAATTCCCTTTGCGCGCGTATAGACGTGCGCCCAATCGCCCTCCTCGAACTTACGCCCCATCATGTAAGCGACGCGCGCGGCGAGCAGATGGTGGGTCCGCTCAAGCTCGTTAGTGCTGAACGCGGGCAGCGTTCTCGCCATGGCGGCCGTCTCCGTCGGGTGGCGCGCTTTGCGCGCTAGCAGTTTGCGCGCCAAGGAGTGCCTTTCCAAGAGTTTCGCCCAGAACCACGGGCACAGCATTTCCAATCTGAAATGCACGCTGCATGCGCGTGCCGTACAGGTACCACTCGGGAGGGAACGTTTGAAGGCTGAGCAACTCCACATCGGCGAGGTATTCGTGCATGACAGGGACCGGCGGTAGATCTCCTTGGCGGTGACCGCGCACGTGCCACTGTTGCCGTAGTAGCTGCTCCTCAGGCACACCGTCGGGTGCGAGGGCAAGCTTTGCTGCTTGGTGTGCCCCGATCGTGGGAGATGGCCTATCCAGTGGCCAGGTGACCGGTTCGGCGTGGGGGCGTACTACGTTCTTGACCCAAAGCACCGCGCGATCTCGCCTTAGCGATCCGAAGGTCGGGTGCCCCTTCGGCCAAAGAGCGTCGACGACATTGCGCCACGGCACAGGTGGATCGCGTGGGCCGAAAAGTGATCCTTGGCGCGACCGCTCTCCATCGCTCGAATGGCTAGGCGGCGGCCACTCAAAACGTTCGCCGTCTCGAGATCCGACGATGATCAATCGTTCGCGCAGCTGCGGCGCGCCGTAGTCGGCAGCGTTGAGCACCCTAACGTGCGTCGAGTAGCCGATGCGTTCGAACTCCGCGACGATTATGTCCAGCGACCCACCACGCTTCGTTTCGCCGACCGGCTTGCAGCGCCTACCGCATCGACTGCAGATCAAAGCCAACGAGTGGCTCCCCCCACCAATGTGGTTCGCGCGCGCTTCGAAGGGAACAACCTCTCGGTGACGACAGCTAGTGCATTCCAAAAAGAAACCAGCGCGGACGCAGGTCTCGAACGATGCGAACGAACTCCAGGAAGAGGCGGCCGTCCTCGACCTCGACGGTTTCACGTTTCCCGGCGCGACTGAAAGGCTGGCACGGCGGCCCACCCGCTATAAGCGTGAGTTTGCCGGGGCGAACGCCTGCAGCCTCTGCGAGCGTCCCGGAGGAGAGGCCGCGAATGTCGCCTTGAAGGATTCTTGCGTGCGGAAGAAAGGCATCGGCACTGCGTCGGCGTTCAATGCGTTTACGAAGGGAGATAACCTCCCCTTCGGATGCGCCCAAGTAGCACCGCTGCTCCATCTGCTTCCCGAACCAAGCATCGAACTCAGAATCGTCGAGCGTAGGAAGCAATTGGTTCGCTCGCAACGTCTCGCATGCGTAGGACTGCATGTCGTTCGCAGCCAGAGTCGCAAAGCCGGCACGCTCCAAACCCAGATCGAGACCCCCTGCACCGGCGAAGAGTGACAAGAGCGTCGCCGCGCTCTTGTCCAGTGGTTGCGTTTCCTTTCGCCGTGCCGACCTTGGCATGCGTGTGAATTATCCTGACGCAGGGGTGTGACGCAAACAGGAAGTTGTTCGGCGACTCGTTTCGATGCTCTCCAGAATCCCTATGAGGTAGTCACGCCCGCCGGACCCACGCTCGCCGCCTTGGTCTTGACGCGTGACGGCTGCTGATTCTTAGTGGCACAGTTCCTGATGCACTGCGCGTTCGATCGAGGGAGCAGGACAACATCCGGGACGCAAGGGGAAGAGTGTCGACCAGAGACGGCCATGCGGAATTGAACGCAAGGGCGGCATCAATTGTGCGTGCGCTTCGCGAGCGGCGATTGATTCATTTCGAGTACAACGGGCACCCTAGAACAGTGGAGCCCCATGCTCTTGGATATCGCGCGCGCGATCTCCAGGTTTTGGGGTTGCAAGTGGCAGGCGGCAGCGACAGTCCTCGACCGATGCCACATTGGAAGACGTTTTCCCTCGCGAAGATTGAATCCGGCGTCGAACTCCTCAGCCCTTCCTCGCCCTTTCACCCTGCCGTGAACTACGGGTCGCAATTCGACTCGATCATCGCGTCGTTGTGAGTCCGATCTTCCACGAGTTCTTCCCGTTGCTAGGCTGTGATCACGACTTTGCCGGTGGCGCGGCCGGATTCGCTGTAAGCGAGTGCTTCGCGGATCTGATCGAGCGGGAAGGTCTTGTCGATCACGGGATGGATGATTCCGCCGTCGATCAATTCGGCGATGCGGGAGAGTTCGTCGCCGCTCGCGTGCATGAAGAGATATTCGTAGCGCACGCCGCGATCGCGGGCGAGGCGCGTCTCCTTGCGCGTCATCCACGAGAGCGCGAGCACGAGCAGCGGATTGAGACCCCAGGCGCGCGCGAACTTCGCGTCGGGGATGCCGCCGATGCTGACGATGCAGCCGCCGCGCTTCACCACCGAGAAACTGCGCAGCAAAGTTTCGCCGCCCTGCGTGTCGAGGACGAAGTCGAGATCGGAGAGCGCCTCGTCGAACTGCTGCGCGCGGTAGTCGACGGCCTGGTCCGCGCCCAGCTTGCGAACCAGCTCGACGTTGCGCGCGCCGACGGTGGCCGCGACCCAGCAGCCCAGGTGCTTCGCGAGCTGGATGGCGAAGGTGCCGACGCCGCCCGAGCCCGCGTGGATCAGCACGCGCGCGCCGGGCCCAAGTTTCGCGATGTCGACCATCGCCTGCCACGACGTCAGGCCCACGAGCGGAATCGACGCGGCCTCGACGTGCGAGAGCCGCGCGGGCTTGCGAGCCGCGGCCGTCTCGCGCACCAGGGCAAATTCCGCGAATGCGCCGATGCGGTCCTTGTCGAGCCGCGCGAAGATCTCGTCGCCCTGATTGAAGCGCGAGACGCCGGCGCCGGTCTCGACGACCGTGCCCGAGAGATCGCTGCCGAGCACGAGAGGCATCCGGTCGCGGATCAGCACCTTCACGCCGCCGTCGCGGATCTTCACATCGACCGGGTTCACGCTCGCGGCGCGCACCTGCACGAGGAGATCGCCCGGTCCCGGAACGGGGCGCGGCACATCCTCGATGCGCACCTCGTCGCGGTAGCGGTGGATGCGCGCGGCCTTCACGGCTCCACCTCCGGAGCAGGCGCGCTTCGCGGCCGCAGCAGAAACCAGCCCACGCAGGCCATCGCGACCACCAGCGCGCCGCAGGCGAGGAAGAGCTGCCGGATGCCGAGCCGATCGGCGAGCGCGCCCGAGAGCAGCATCCCCAATACCTGCGACAGCGAGAAGAGCGCCATGAAGGTGCTCGCCACCCGGCCCATCATCTCGTGCGGCGTCTCCTTCTGCGAGAGCGTCTGCGCCGGCACCACCACGAAAGCGATGGCCCCGCCGAGGAGGAACGTGCTGACGGCCGCCGTCGCGCTGTAGGTGAAGGCGCCGAGCAGCATCGCGCCCAGCCCGAGGCCGAGCAGCCCGCCGAGGACGATCTCCTCCATCGGCCTCTTCGCCGCCGCCGTCCGCACCACCTGCGTGCCGGCGATCAAGCCGACGCCGACCATCGCACTGATGAAGCCGTAGATGAGCGGGCCCTTGTGCAGCATGTCGCGGATGTAGACCGAGATGAGCGGGCTGAACGACGAGAGCACGAACATCGCCGCGCACGAGGAGAGAAAGGCGAACGACAGCTCCTTGTGCGTGAAGATGAAGCGATTCCCCTCGAGAAACTGGTGCCACATCGTCTTCGCCGACTCGTGCGGAGAGGGCGGCGCGCGCGCGATCTGCAGCGTGAACACCATCGCCGCCGAAAAGACGAAAGTGCCCGCGTCGAGCCAGAAACAGGCGTTCTCGCCCAGGAGCGCCACCAGCGTTCCGGCCAGGGCGGGCGAGAGCGTGCGCACCACGTAGAAAGCCTGCGCGAAGAGCGCGTTCGCCGGGAGCAGATCCTCCTTCGCGACCAGCGTGCGCACCGCCACCGCCTGGGCCGGACCGAAGAAGCTCGAGACGACGCCCATCGCGGCCATCACCAGCGCGATCTGCGGCACCGAAGTGGCGAAGACCAGCCAGACGGCGAAGCCCGCGCGGATGAGATCGCTCGCGATCATCACCCGCCGCACCGGCCAGCGGTCGACCAGCACGCCCGCCAGCAGCGCGATCAGCGAGACCGGCGCCATATAGGCGACGATCACCAGCGCGACGTCGGTGGCGCTGCCGTGCAGCCGGAAGGTGATGCGGCTGATGACGCCGAACATGGCGAGGAAATCGCCGAACACGCTCACGAACTGCGCCAGCCAGAGCGTGCGGAAGCTCTTCTGAGCGAAGAGCGTTCTGGCCGAGGCGGGGCGCGGGGTTTCGGTCATGCGTTCCTCCAGCATGCTAAGATCGAGACAATGGACTCGCTCAAGGTCGAGCTGCTCGTCAAGGACTCCGACTTCGACCTGCGCCTGGAGCTCCTCGCCGGCGAGAACGGGCTCGAAAAGCGCATCGTCAGCTCGCGCATCCAGAAGCCGGGGCTCGCACTCTCGGGCTTCACCGAGCACATCCACAAGGATCGCCTTCAGGTGTTCGGCAATACCGAGATCAGCTACCTCGCTACCATGAAGCACGACGAGGCGCTCAAGCGGGTGCGCAATCTCTTTCAGCTGCCCATCGCCTGCCTGGCGGTGACCAAGAACCTCCCGGTGGAAGACTGGATGAAGCGCGAGGCCACCGACGCCCGCGTGCCGCTCCTGCGCACCAGCCACCTCTCCTCCACCTTCATCGACAACGTCGAGCGCTTCCTGCAGGAGATGCTCACCGCTTCCACCTCGGTGCACGGCGTGCTCATCGACGTCATCGGCGTGGGCGTGCTCATCCTCGGAAAGAGCGGCATCGGCAAGAGCGAATTGGCGCTCGATCTGGTGACGCGCGGGCACCGGCTGGTCGCCGACGACATCGTCGACATCAAGCGCAAGCAGGGCGCGGGCGTCTACGGCAGCGGCAGCGAGATCATCAAGCACCATATGGAGATCCGCGGCATCGGCATCATCAACATCAAGGACCTCTTCGGAGTCAGCGCGGTGCGCGATCGGAAGAAGGTCGAAATGGTGGTCGAGCTGGTCGAGTGGGACGACAAGGTCGAGTACGACCGACTGGGCGTCGAGGACCAGAAATATTCCGTGCTCGGCACCGACGTGCCGCTGCTGGTGGTGCCGGTGCGGCCGGGGCGCAACCTGACCACCATCGTCGAGGTGGCGGCCCGCAATCACCTGCTCAAGCTGCAGGGCCACCACTCCGCCAAGGAGTTCCAGGAGAACCTCTCGAAGGAGATCGCGCAGGCCACCATGACGCGCGGGATCGGCGACGAGGTGGAGTAGTGGCCGACACGCACCGCATCGTGCTGGTGACGGGTTTGTCGGGCGCGGGGAAGTCGACCGCCACCAAAGCGCTCGAGGACCTCGGGTACTTCTGCATCGACAACTTTCCCGTCATGCTGCTGCCCAAGCTGCTCGAGCTGGTCAAGCACGGCACCAGCGATGAAGTGCAGCGCATCGCCATCGTGGTCGACGCACGCGAGGCCCGCTTTCTCGACTCGACGCCGGCGGCCATCGACGAAGTGCGGCGCGAAGGCCACCATCTCGAAGTCGTCTTCTTCGACTGCGCGGACGACGCGCTCATGCGCCGCTTCTCCGAGACGCGCCGGCGGCACCCGCTCAGCGCCGACGGCAGCGTGGCCGACGGAATCGCGCGCGAGCGGGAGCTGCTGGGAAAACTGCGCGCGCTGGCGGATCAGATCATCGACACCACGCGCATGAACGTGCACGAGCTGCGCGACGCGGTCACGGCGCGCTTCGTCGGACCTGGGCAGGGCGACCAGCTCAACGTCACCTTGCTCTCGTTCGGCTTTCGCAACGGCATTCCGCCCGCGAGCGATCTGGTCTTCGACGTGCGCTTCCTGCCCAATCCCTATTTCGTCGAGGGGCTCAAGGCCCACCCCGGCACTGACCCGCGCGTCTCGCAGTGGCTGCTCGAGCGGCCGCCGACGCAGGAACTCATCGAGCGGCTGGAGGGGCTCTTGTCCTTCCTGATTCCGCAGTACCGCGCCGAGGGGAAGAGCTATCTGACGGTGAGCATCGGCTGCACCGGCGGGCGCCACCGCAGCGTCGCGATCGCCGAAGAGCTGGGCAAGCGGCTCACCGAGCAGCAGCGCGCCAACGTGAAGGTCACGCACCGCGACGTGCTCAAGACTTAGTCTGCTGATTGCGGCGCTTCATCTCTTCGCGCGTGAAGACGCCCTTCTCGACGCACAGCTCGGCGAGCGAGCGCAGGACGAGCGCGCCCTTCTCCATCGAGGTGCGCAGCGAGTCGAGCGTGTCGACGTCGTCGTCGGAGAGATCGTCGGCAGAGATGGGTCCGCCAGCGCCGGCCGCGAAGAGCTCGTCGATCGTGAGCGGAGCCGGCGGCGCCGACGGAGGCGGCTGCCTGATCCGCGGATCGGTCTTGGGCGGAATCGCCGTGGTGGCCTTGAGCGCCTGCGAATCGATGGCCGGCGCCGTGTGCGAAGGCGTCGCAACCTCGGCCGGTTTCTGGCGAGGCACGGCCGCAGGCGTGTCGCGCCGCGACGGCATGTGGGCCGGCACCTCGACGCCGAGCTGCTTGGCGATGCGCGAGATGGGCGAGCCTTCGATTTCGTCGGCGACGTTCACCACCTCGAACGGCTCCTCCTGCGACTCGGCGCCCGCGATCTCGATGGCGGCGAGCTTTTCGTCGGTGATCTGCGCACCGAGCGCAAGATCTCCGTCGGGCCGGCCACCGCGGGGCGCACGCGCTTCTGCGTCTTGCGGCGCACCACCCCGAGCGCTTCCTGATCCGTCGGGTCGGCCATCGCCAGCCAGAGCAGCTCGCCGTTTTCGCGCAGCGCGACCGGCAGCACGAAGCGCTCGGCGCAAGTTCGCGCGTCGAGTAGCGCCACCGCTCCCGGCTCGGGCGGCGTCATGGAGAGGTCGATGCGCGGCAGCCCCAGCTCTACCGAGATGGCGCGCGCCACCGTGCCCTCGGTGGCGTAGCCCAACTCCGCCACCTGCTGGACGATGTGCCCGCCGGTCGAGGACTTGGAGCGGCTCATGACCGCGTCGTGCTGCCGCTCGTCGAGGATCTGGATCTTGACGAGCAGTTCGATGATGGCCGCCACTGCGGGCCTCCCGGGGCCACAAAGTATACCAGCACGCCACGGAGGCAAACCAGAGAAGCCAGAGCACACCGCGAAGGCGCGAAGAGCGCGAAGGGCCGCGAAGAAAGCTTCTTGGGTTGGACCTGAGGTGAGCGCGTCACCTCTCCTCTGTCCGGCGTTCGCCTCGGACCCTCCAAGAGGCTCTTCGCGTCCTTCGCGCCTTCGCGGTGAGATTTTGCTTTTGCTCTCAGGCTCGCAGCAAAGTGACGTTTTCGGAGGCGCCGGTGGGCTTTCCCTCGAGAGGGCCGTGCTCGCCGGAAGCGCCGCTCTCGGGCGGAGTCAGCTGCACGAGGTATTCGCCCGTGAAGCAGGCGTCGCAGAACGTGCGCTGCTCGGCCTGCGCGGAGGCGTGCATGCCCTCGCGCGAGAGGTAGCCGAGCGAATCGGCGGTGACGTACTTGGCGATCTCCGCCTCGGTGTGCGAGGCCGCGATCAGCTCGCTGCGCACCGGCGTGTCGATGCCGTAGTAGCACGGCCAGCGCGTGGGCGGCGCGCTGATGCGCAGGTGGACTTCGCGCGCGCCGGCGTCGCGGATCATCTTCACGATCTTGCGCGAGGTGGTGCCGCGCACGATCGAGTCGTCGACCACCACCACGCGCTTGCCGCGCACGACGTCGGGGACGGGATTCAGCTTCAGCTTGACGCCGAAGTGGCGGATCGACTGCGACGGCTCGATGAAGGTGCGGCCCACGTAGTGGCTGCGGATGAGCCCCAGTTCGTAGGGAATGCCGCTCTGCTCCGAGTAACCGAGCGCCGCCGGCACGCCGGAGTCGGGCACCGGAATGACGATGTCCGCCTGGGCCGGCGCCTCGATGGCGAGTCGCCTCCCCAGCGCCTTGCGCGTCATGTAGACGCTGCGGCCGAAGACCTGCGAGTCGGGCCGCGCGAAGTAGATCAGCTCGAAGATGCACTTGCCCGATCGTTGCTTCGGCAACGTTTGCACCGTTCGCAAACCCTTGTCGTCGACCACCACCATCTCGCCCGGCTCGACCTCGCGCAGGTACTCGGCCTCGATCAGATCGAGCGCGCAGGTCTCGCTGGCGAAGACGATGCCTCCGTTCTTCAGCTTGCCGAGCACCAGCGGGCGGAACCCGAGCGGATCGCGCACGGCCACCAGGCCCTTCTCGGTGAGGAAGAGGAGCGAGTAGGCGCCGCGCACTCTGGAGAGCGCTCCGCGGATGCGATCCTCGATCGAGCCCGTGCTCTCGTGCGCGAGCAGGTGGACGATCACTTCGGTGTCCGAGTTGCCCGAGAAGAGCGCACCGCGCGCGGCCAGCTCCGCCCGCAGCTCCTCGGCGTTGACCAAGTTGCCGTTGTGGGCGACGGCGATGTAGCCCGCGGTGGTGCGCGCGACCATCGGCTGCGCGTTGGCGAGCACCGATTGGCCGGCGGTGGAGTAGCGCGTGTGGCCGACGGCCGAAGTTCCCGGCAGCCCCGCGATGGCCTCCTGTCCGAAGATGTCGGCGACCAGGCCCATCGCCTTGTGCAGGTGGATCTTGCTTCCGTCCCACGAGGCGATTCCGGCGGACTCCTGCCCGCGGTGCTGCAGCGCGTGGATGCCCAGGTAGGAAAGGTTGGCCGCTTCCGGGTGGCCGAAGACGCCGAAGACCCCGCACTCGTCGTGGAACTTGTCGTCGCCGGGGAACTTGTCGTCGCTGACGAGGGGCAGCCTCATGGGGCCTCGAAGGGTACAGATTGCAGATCAGAACCGCAACGCGAAGCGCGCGTATATATGACACTCATGCCTGACGACAAAGAGTCGCGCATCGTCGAAGCGCGCATGCGCCTGCGCGAGCGCTTCCAGGACCGCATGAAGGAGACTCCCGGCGCGGCCGATTCCACGCCGCAAGGCCACGGCCCGCCCAACCGCCACGGCATGCCGCAGGTGCCGGTCGGCCAGACCATCACCAGCGGGTGGCCGGTGCTCGACCTCGGCCGTCAGCCGGACGTGAAGCTCCCGCAGTGGGAGCTGGTGGTCGACGGCGCCGTCGAGGAGCCGCTCAAGTTCTCGTGGAAGCAGTTCATGGATTTGCCGCAGATCAAGGACGTGAGCGACTTTCACTGCGTCACCACCTGGTCGAAGATGGACGTGCCGTGGGAAGGAGTGCAGCTCTCGACGGTCATCGCGCTCGCGCGCCCCAAGGCCGAGGCGTCGCACGTGATGACGTACGCGTATGATGGTTACACCACCAATCTGCCGCTCGAGGAGGCGCTCAAGGACGACGTGCTGCTGGTGCACACCGTCGAGGGGAAACCGCTCGCGCATGAGCACGGCGGGCCGGTGCGGATCATCACGCCGCAGCTCTACGCCTGGAAGGGGGCGAAGTGGATTCATCGCATCGAGCTTCTGACGCGCGATCGCCTCGGGTACTGGGAGCTGCGCGGTTACTCCAACACGGCGCATCCGTGGCGCAACGACAGATACTCGTAGCGCTGTTGCTGGCGCTTCCGCTTCATGCGGCGCCGCGGCAGAACGTGCTCGAGTACGTGCATGCGCAGCTTGCGAAGGACCGATCGATCGACGGAGCGAAGCGAGAGGCGCTCGAGTCGGCCATCCACGAGCGCTTCGCGGATTACGGCTTCAATGTCGTCAAGCCCGACAAGCCGGAGGACGTGCGCACGCTGCTGCACGTGATCTACGAGGGTCTGCTCGACGACAACGATCCCGCGCGCATCGCCGACGTCGGCTTCGCCGCCTACCAGGCGATCTGGCGCGGCGCCCCGGCCGACGCGGTCGACGGCATCGCGCTCTACGGGTACCAGAAGAAGATTCCGGCCGACTCGATCGCCACCTGGGCCAACGGCTACCGCGAGGGCGCGGGCGCGGGCGTGCCGGGCGAAGTGATGGCCGACGCGATCCACGAAGCGATGGCGCACGAGTGGAGCGACTCGACGTTCAACACCGTGAAGTGGGCGCTGGTCTCGTCGGTGAAGGCGGGCTGGGATGCGCGCCTCTACGCGTCGTATTTGCTCTCCGGGATGCAGAAAGATTCGGCGCATCCCGGCTCGCTGCAAGCGGACCTGCGCGTGAAGTTCACCAACGCGACGCAGACGAAAACGAAGCTGCCGGAGCCCGAGTACAAGGGCGCGTTCTCTGTCGACGTCGCACCGCCGCCGAAGGTCGTGCTGACGCCCACGGCCACGTCGGAGGAGTCGCGGTCGCAGTCGGGGTCGCAATCGGGGTCGCAGTCGGGGTCGCAGGCGTCGACGGACAAGCGCCGCCATCACCACCCTCCGCCTCCCGACCCGACGCCGACTCCTCCCGCCGCTCTCCCCGAGCAGCCGCAGATCTGGCCCGGCCTCGAGCACGCCGTCCGCAGCTACCTCGGCACTCCCTACGTCTGGGGCGGTCTCACCCACCGGGGCATCGACTGCTCGGGCCTCACCATGAACTCGTACCGCGAAGTCTCGATCGGCATCCCGCGCGTCTCGAGGCAGCAGTGGCAGACCGGCGCGGAGGTCGCGCCCGAGAGGTTGCGCGACGGAGATCTCGTCTTCTTCGACACGCTGGGCAACGGCGTCTCGCACGTCGGCATGGTGGTGGACGCGGGCAGGCACCGCATCATCCACGCCAGCTCGTCGCACGGCGTGACCGAGGCGGACCTGCAAGAGAAGTGGTTCCAGGCGCGGTATCTCGGCGCGCGGCGGGTGACGCGCTGAAGAAGATCGCGCTCAGGCTGCTCCAAGTGGCCGCAGTCATCCTGGTGGCATTCTTCGTGCTGCCGGTGCCGGCCCCATCCGTGCCCAAGGAGTGGCTCACCCCCGGTTCATGGCCGCCGCGCGAGGAGGGTCTGCTGCAGGCCGGGGCGGCGCGTGTGCGGATCGAACTTTCGGCGCACCCCGTGCTCGCGGGTTACGCCGGTCACCGGCGTGCGGACGATGCGAACGAGCCGATCTACGCGCGCGCGATCGCGATCCGGGCGGGCTCCTTTCCAGGGAACATGGTGATCGCTTCAATTGACACACTGCTCGTCCCCGAGGAGCCCGAGTTCTCGCACGGTGGCTGCGTGCTGATCGCCGCGACGCACACCCACACCGGCCCGGGGGGACTCTGGAACAGCCGGCTCGCCGGCTGGCTCGGCGCTGGCGAGCCCGACGCCAAACAGCGCGTCGCAGTCGGCCGCGCTCTTAAGGAAGCGATCGACCAGGCCGAGCGCGCGTTGGGCCCCGCAGAGCTGTTGGTGGGCCGCGAGGCTTGGACCGCGGGGCCCGCTCGTGCACGCAGTGAGGGGCCCATCGATCCCGATCTCGTCGCGTTGCGCCTGCGGCGGCCGTCGGGTGCGACCGTGGCCACGCTTGTCGTCTACGCCATGCACCCGACCAGCGCTCCTCGCGACGTCCTCTCTGCCGACTGGCCCGGCAAGATCGAACACGACGCGCCGGTCCTCCTGCTTCAGGGCGCGGTCGGAAACAGCACCTGGCCGCGCGACGCGCCGATTGCCCAGGCCGTTGCTGCCGAAGTCGAGGCTGTCCTGCGCGACGCCCCGCCTCTCTCGGAGGCGCCGCTCGAATGCACGACCCGCGCGCTGCAGCCTCCGCGCGCCCAAGCGAGCCGGCGTGTTCCGTGGGTCTTGCGGCGCGCTGTTTCGAACGTGCTCACCTGGTGGGGACCGCTGCCGCTCGTCTTCCAGACTCGGATGCGCATCGGGCCCGTCACGCTGCTCGGCGTGCCGGGCGAGCCGGTGGGTGAGCTCGGCATCGCCGCACGGCCCACTGTGCTGGTCGGGCTCGCCGGCGGCTACCTCGGCTACGTCGAGACGCCCGAGCGGTGGGAGGCGGGCCTCGGCGAATCGGGAAAGACTTACTTCGGCCCCTCGCTCGCGCACGCGCTCGGACTCTGGCCGCGGTAGATTGCGCCGCGCAATGGATGAGGTCATCCGCGTCTCTGATGAAGTGGCCGCCGCGCTGCGCGAGCGGAGGCCCGTGGTCGCGCTGGAGACGAGCGTGGTCGCGCAGGGCCTGCCGCCTCCGGCAAATCTGGAATCGGCGCGTCGGTGCGCCGCGGCGGTGCGCGAGGGCGGCGCGATCCCGGCGGCCATCGGCGTGCTCGCCGGCCGCATCATCGTCGGTCTCTCGGACGACGAGCTCGCGCGCCTGGGCGACCCCGCGCGCAAGCCGGCGAAAGCGGGCGCGCGCGATCTGGCCGGCCTCTGCGCCCAGCAGCGCGACGCCGGCACGACCGTCTCGGCGACCTGCGCCATCGCCGAGCGCGCCGGCATCCGCGTCTTCGCCACCGGCGGAATCGGCGGCGTCCACCGGCGGCTCGACGCGCTCGAGCCGGCGGACATCTCGGCCGACCTGCCGGAGATCGCGCGACGCCGCGTCTGCGTCGTCTGCGCGGGGCCCAAGTTCATCCTCGATGTTCCGGCGACGTTCGAGTTCCTCGAGACGCTGGGCGTGCCGGTCTGGTCCTTCAAGAGCGACGAGCTTCCGGCTTTCTATTGCGGCAGCGGCCTGCGCGCGGAGCAGGCGTTCAACGACGCCGCGAGCGTCGCCCGCGCGCTGCGCGTGCATTGGGACGCGCTCGCCTCGCCGACGGGAGTGCTGCTGGCGGTGCCTCCGCCCATCGCGCTCGACCGCGCGACTATCGAATCCGCGCTCGCGCCGGCGCTCCGTGAAGCCGCTGCGCGCCAGCTGCCGGGAAAAGAGATCACGCCGTTTCTGCTCGCGTCGCTCTCGAAAGCGACCGCCGGCCGCACGCAGGAAGCGAACCTCGCCTTGCTCGAAAACAACGCCCGCGTCGCCGGTGCGCGACGGCCCTTCCGCGATGGGCCCGATCAACTCTTCCAGCGCAGCGCGCGAGATCGCTCCCGCGCGCAAGAGACGCGGCGGTCCGTCGAGCGCGAGCACGGTCGACTCAATCCCCACCGGGCAGCGGCCGCCGTCGAGCACGGCGTCGATGCGCCCATTGAGATCGCGCAGCACGTGCGCCGCGGAAGTGGGCGAAACGTGCTCGGCCCGATTCGCGCTCGGAGCCGCCAGCGGCGCTCCCACCCGCTCGAGCAGCGCCCGCGCCGCCGCGTGCGAGGGCGCGCGTACCCCGACCGTCTCTCCGCCCGCGGTGCACTCCCGCGCTTCGAGCGGCCAGTGGGTGACGAGCGGCCGCGCCTCGTCCTCGCCGAGCACGTGCACGATGATCGGATTGGCGGGCGACCGCCCCTTGGCCGCATAGATCGCGCGCACTGCCAGCGGCTCGAGCGCGAGCGCGCCCAGGCCGTAGACGGTCTCGGTGGGAAACGCGACCAGCCCTCCGCGGCGCAGGAGCATCGCGGCCTCGTCGAGATCGGCCGACGAGTTTGCGCTGAGGAGCCGCGTCTCCAATGCTCCGCCTCCGGGCCGCGCCCGTCGCCGGCGAAGCCGGCCCCTTCGCTTACGGCGTGGTCTCCAGCGCCGCTTTGTGGATGCCCTCGCCGACCAGCCGCGGAATCGCCGCGCTCCACGCAAGGAGCAACTCGGCGACGCGCGCTTCCAGCAGGCCCGCGGAGGAGCCAGCTTCGCTGGCGACGGGCGGAGCCCGAAGGGCGGAGTACTCGATGACCATCGAAGCTCCGCCCACCTGCCCGATCTCTTCGAAGGGCGCGCCGGCCGCCTTGCAGATCGCCTCGATGCGCGCGCGATCGCCCTCGGCGTACGAGATGAGGATGCGCGATGCATCCTCGCCGAAGAGCAGCGCATCGGGACGCAGCGCGGACTTGATCGCCACCCGGCAGCCCAGCTCGTTCGGAAAACACATCTCGGCCAGCGCGACGGCGAGGCCGCCGTCCGAACAGTCGTGCGCCGCCTTGACCGCGCCCGCGCGCACGCCGTCGCGCACCGCTTTCTGCACGGCCTTCTCTTTCGCGAAGTCGAGCGGCGGCGGCAAGCCCGCGATCTTGCCGTGCACCGCGCGGAGGTACTCGCTTCCGCCGCTGTGTCCCGCGCCGGCCCCGCCTACGAGCGCGATCTTGTGCCCCGCCTCCGCGAACCCCGCGCGCGCGTTTTTCGCGCAGTCGTCCATCAGACCGACCATGCCGATCATCGGCGTGGGGAAGATGCCCTTACCCTCGGTCTCGTTGTAGAGCGAGACGTTGCCGGAGACGACGGGCGTTCCGAGCGCGTTGCAGGCATCGGCGATTCCCAGGCAGGCCCGCTCGAACTGCCACATGATCTCGGGCCGCTCGGGGTTGCCGAAGTTGAGGCAGCGCCGTCTCGGCGACCGCGTGGGCCGCGCCCAGCCGCGGCTCGAGCCAGACCCAGCGCGAGTTGCAGCCGACGCTGATGGCCACGCCGCCCTCGCGCTGACCCGTGAAGCGCACCACCGCTGCATCGCCCTGCCCGGGACGGACCGCGGTGCCGATGCGGACCATGTGATCGTACTGGCGGTAGACCCACTCTTTCGAAGCGACGGTGGGCGAGGCCAGCACGGCCAGCAGCGCGGCTTTCAGGCTCTTCGGCTGCGGCACGTCGGGGAGCTTCTGCAATTCGTCCTGCGACGCGGGCCGCTGCCGCGGGCGATCGTACTGCGGCGCATCGTCTGTGAGCGGCGCGATGGGCAATTCCGCCACGATCTGCCCGCCGCTCTGGATCACCAGTTTCCCCGAGTCGGTGACGCGCCCGACGGTCGCGTGCGCGAGATCCCACTTGTCGCAGATCTCGAACACCTCCCGCTCGCGGCCCTTCTTCGCCACCAGCAGCATGCGCTCCTGCGATTCGGAGAGCATCACCTCGTACGGCGTCATCCCGCTCTCGCGGCGCGGCACCGCGTCGATGTCGAGCAAGAGGCCGCTGCCGGCGCGCGAGGCCATCTCGACCGAGCTCGAGGTCATCCCCGCCGCGCCCATGTCCTGGATGCCGACCAGGCAGTCGGTCTTGAACAATTCGAGGCAGGCCTCGAGGAGCAGCTTCTCCATGAAGGGATCGCCCACCTGCACCGTGGGGCGCTTTTGCTCGCTCTTCTCGTCGAACTCGGCGCTCGCCATGGTGGCGCCGTGGATTCCGTCGCGGCCCGTGCGCGCGCCGATGTAGATGACCGGGTTGCCCACGCCGCTCGCGGTGCCGCGGAAGATCTTGTTGGACTTGAGTATACCGAGTGTAAACGCGTTCACGAGGCAGTTGCCGTCGTACGACGAATCGAAAGCCACTTCGCCGCCCACCGTCGGCACGCCGATGCAGTTGCCGTAACCGGCGATGCCCGCAACCACTCCCTCGAGCAGCCGCGCGGTCTTGGGATGTGACGGGTCGCCGAAGCGCAGCGCATTCAATGACGCGATCGGCCGCGCGCCCATTGTGAAGACGTCGCGGAGGATGCCGCCCACGCCGGTGGCCGCGCCCTGGTACGGCTCGATGTAGCTCGGGTGATTGTGGCTCTCCATCTTGAAGGCGACCGCGAGCCCGCCGCCGACGTCGACGACGCCCGCGTTCTCGCCCGGCCCCTGCAAGACGCGCGGCCCCTTGGTCGGCAGGTGCCGCAAGAAGCGCCGGCTCGACTTGTAGGAGCAGTGCTCGCTCCACATCGCCGAGAAGATTCCCAACTCGACGAAATTTGGATCGCGTCCCAGTGCCTTGACGATGCGCGCATACTCGTCCTGCGAGAGTCCGTGCGCGGCCACGATTTCCGGCGTGATGGCTGCCATGGGGCCGCGG